>WNGR01000507.1_pt1 | contig 43252 bp, 53 predicted proteins | sample 5407581 | NCBI WGS metagenome assembly WNGR01 (sample SAMN13153383, study PRJNA577476) | soil metagenome | isolation source: 80 cm soil or saprolite under Garry oak tree replicate 2 | place: USA:California | collected 2016-06-15 | reverse complement strand
CATCCATCCCCTGTCTGATCCGTTCAAAGTATTCCTCTCGTACTTGAAGTACTCGAGGGTTACTACTTCTCATCAGTAACTGCATAAGTCCCCGTTGGACTTATCACTCGGAAACCACACGTGACTGCCCTTCTTGTTTTGTCAAAACAGACTAGTGATAGTTTCGCTCAAGTCGAGCAGACGTCCCTACTGTGACGTAACAAGGGGACCTTGCAAGATAACGTAGCAATGAAAAACCCCTGGAATGAACAGCAATTAGAGACTGCAGCCCACATCATCAGACGAGAAGCAAACCTCCTGAAAGCTGCCCGGCTCGTGTATGTGCTTCAGGCTATATGCAGAACTTGTGAGAAAAAATAAGGAAAAGAACATGTGCAACTACGGCTGACATTTTTATACTGTACACTGAAGACGAGGAAAATGCCTTAGCGACCCACAAATAAAGGAACAGAAGGGAGAAACATACCGATCCCAATACCGTACAAAAGTCGGTTGAAAATAAGGTGAAAATATCGAGGCATGCTACTGCGAAGGAACTCACCGAATTCTGCCATTGAGAAGACGGACTGCTCATGTGAGTGGGTGCCAGCTCCGAACAAATTGCGTATAGTACGTACGATCGCTGCTGGCAGGTACGGAGAACCCCTGGCCACTGGACTAAAATAAGTCTCACACAGATGAAAAACACCAGTAAACTCACGACGATAGATCCTATACGCGTAGAAGCTACATCCTTTTCAGTAAGAGGTTGCTTCATGAGTTCCTCATGAAAACGTACTGCTGTACAGAGACTCCAAGAACAGCTAGTTACATATGCATAAGAATTACGGACAAAAGCTAGTCACAACAGACTAGCGCACCAGCAGATAGAGCTATCGCCTTTAGAGAGATATTTGCTTTTGTAAGTCTCAGGACGTGTTCTGTGTCACGGCAGACGTACGGGTTGAGCCCTAGATGCCCTATAAGAACCTCAATCAGAACAGTACTTTTGGAGCGGCTTACCATGGCTTAGATAAGATGTATTGATAGTCCCCAAAATTTGTGACGCCAAAATGATAAGTCGTATAAATATCGAAAACTAGGTTGGCCGAGTCAACGAGCCTAGTCAAAGATGACGTCACTATCATTTATTCGATAGTGAAGCTTTCGAAAAGTATAAATCAAAAAAGCGACCTGCAGAGGCTTCATTAAGATCCCGAGTATGGGACACAGCACGTGGAGGCACGCACAAAGGACTTTAGAGGCCACCGATCCCTTGAGCAGTGAATACTATAGTAGGAATAGACTTGCAACCAAGTAACACCATAGACACTAGATGATCGATCGGGCGCGATCAGGTCCTGCGACATCTTATTACCGACAGTGAGACGCACATAGACGAGAGGACGGTGCCGATGAACAACGCCCCAAGGGTGTTGTGCACAGGGATTAATGCGGGCATGGCAGATAAAAGGTAAGAATCGACGGCAACGGAAGGGAAGAAAAGGCGGCCGGTTGGAGCGGTCGATTACCCAACTCGCAGCGCTGTCGATAAAGGCTTCTATCATGGCGCCTGGACAAATAGGAAGGCGATGATGGATAGTCAGAAAGAATGATCCCATCAGGAACGTACTCACGTGGGACCGCTTCACAGCCTACGGTCCTTTTTCCGCTGGTTCTGAGAATCATGTCGACCGTGTCCGGAAATCTTGAGTTCATGCGTAATAGTGGACTTGAAGTCTGTCCATCACAACCGTTGATAAGAACCACGTACACGAGGTAAACCATGACGAGAAAGAAGTGATATTCCCACGGCTAGTAAATTAAAAGAACCCAAGACATAGGCCAACCAGGCGTGCAGCACAGCAACTACTACGCGTATCGCTTTAACGCCACATACACCTCCGCCACTGCATGTTCTTGCACAAAACTTTCGTACATCGGAAGCATCTCGCTCGATTGAGCCGTGGGAGAGCGAGAGCTTGGCAGTTGGGTCCACATGGGGAAGTAGTAGCAGGGTACAGAGATGGTATGGCGTCCTCCGCGCAGGGTGCGGGGGCACATAAGGCGTATGCGCGATGGAAGGGAGCAAGCCGTCAGATGTCGCAGAGAGGCAATAGTGGCAGTTGGCTTGATGAGACGACGGAGTGGTAATTCCCGAGGCACCGCCTGTACTGGTTAGGCGCCTTGGCTTTTTATCTTTTATTTTCCTTTTTAATCCAAGTGTTAATCCACATTCCGCAAACGCACAAGTATGACAAACGGCCCCGTTATTTGATGCAGTAGGCATCTGTAGAAACGCTGCCGAGGACCCCGGCCGCGTACATCGCTCCGCCTGTCCTTTGCGACAGCGGGGCTCGATGTATATTAGGTGAGTGGTACGGGAGTGACGTCACGGTACCGTCTTCCTGGGTCACTACTGACTTGACTCACCTTTATTTAGTCAGGCGGGGCGCAGTGAAATTTAGCTTAAACAACCCAGGAATGAGAGTAGATGAGATGACTCATGTTGGTGCGCTATAGAGAGATCAGTCCCGCAGACTTACTGACTTGGAGAGGAGCGTATTCTCCGCTCACGCACCGTGCCAACCACGAGGGGGGGGCATTCTACATGTTCTTTGCTCACGATCGACGAAACAGTCCGCTTCCCCCAATTCAATCGTGTATATATTCGCGTAGCGCTGGCATTATCTGGGCTATTTCTAAATGCCGCGGGATACCCCGGGGCTATACAGTACATGTCCGAGTCAGTCTGGGAATGAACGAGGCGAAATGACCTCGCGTGTTGACACCCGGTGATCGTGTCCAACTCTGAGCCATGAGGGAGATGTCATCTCTCTCGCTTCAGCTTCTCAGCTGTACACGACCTGTGCACGTTGTGCATACGTGTCCGATGTGTCGAATCAGATAGAAAATATGCAATGCGTGGATCCGTACCGTGGAAACCGTGGCACGTGTCGGGAAGGGATGTATTCGTTTGCATCAGGAGCGATGCACATCCGCGACGGTACCACCGTAATTTCAGTCAGGTTGTTTCCTCTTTTTCATACATGCGTTAGTTGGGCTCAACGGTAGAGGCTGTCGTTTAGCGTCCATTTCTCGATGAGACATGTGTAAATGTTGGCTGAAGAGTAAGTATCAAGATCTTGGCAAAATTGCACCTGAAACTAAGCCCGAACCCTTGAAGGACCTTTTCCGCGGCTAGTTTGCCCTCACTGACAGAGCTTCAAATGGGCAAGAGACTGCAGGCAGTGACCTAAACTCACTCTTACACGCGGACATGGAAATCGAGATATGATAGTACCCGCCCATGAGAAAAGTCGCAGATCAGATGCCGGTGGGGCGCGTAGCAAACCCGTGTCAACATTACCGAATGGCTGACGGCCTCTCTCCGCGGCGTACGAAATTCTCTAGTTGACCACTCGGTCCTCCGCAGAGCGCCGTGGAGCAAACACTGTGGGAGCACAATGCTTCTCGTGAAGCGCCGTGACAGACACGGATCAAGTAGGGGAGGAAGCGCGGGCGAATGGAAAGGGGGCTAGTTACAAGCTCCAGTAGCACAGCCTGCTTGTTCTTTGACGGCTGTCAGATATTCGAAGTACATGCCCCGCCCAGAAAAAGTTTATGACCACTGTACTAACTTGCTGTGTATCCTGGAGCGACCTAGATATCGCATGGGGTGCGGGTGTCGCGTGCTGTGGCTGCAGAAACTCTACCTTCGGATGACGAGATTGTCTTGGGAGACGGAAATCTCATTGCCTCGGCGATGATCTTAAGATCGGCACCAAGAAAGCAAGTGGTTTGCATGACCTACCATCCCAAAGCGGGGTTAAGAGAAGCTAGAACTCAACGTAAGTCGGTCACATGCCGGAGATACCGGACAAGATGCCAGAAGCAGTTTACATAGAACTCCCGAGATCGATGGGTGATTAGTAGGAGAAGGATGGCCAACAAAGGTAACGTGGTGAAACACACGGCCGTCTTCACCTAAATAGGACCTATCGGAGATGTATGCCATGAGAGCGCATCATTCTTGGTGTATATCGTGAGCTTACCAAGGGGTTGATACGACGCATGAGAAGGGGCGCCGATTCTTGGGTCCAGTCACTCCGGTGTCATACGTTGCCAGGAGGTTCTACTGGTAAGGGGAAAGAAGGGAAGAAGAGAAGTCAAAATGGCCGATGGGTCGAGAGAGACACGGAGATCTTGCGTAACTTGCTGTACTGCCCGGAGAGAATGGCCATTTAGCAGACGCCAAGACAGACGCTGGCACACGGAGAAGAATGCGCCACTTAGCCGGCATGGACATAACAACAACATAACAGCGATCGTCATCCCGTTCTGAAAAAAATGAAGTTAAAACACGAAACCAAAAAGAAACGGGAACCTGACATGCCCGACATCCGATTCGAGGATGGGCATTCGAAGGCCAAAACTAGGAAACAAGATAATGTACACTAGTAATACCTCACACATGACCTCCTGTTGTGTAAGGTCGCTTGGCGTTGAATGGTGTTGTCGATAGGTCCACGACGTTCTGTGGCTAGTGCAATTTGGGGGTGCAGCGACGCAAGCGACGGATGCACGCGAAGACGATTTACTGTTGAAACGCGCTTCCAAGCGGTGCAACTGCGCGACCACGTGACCAATACACTGTGAGTATCCGTTTCTAGCACTGACAACATGATTCTGTTTTTGCACGAAGAAACCGGGAAAAAGCAGTGACTAATACTTAAGAATTTTTCCCAATCCATAATTAGAAAATTATCATAATTAAATTTTATGTCCATTCAAGAATTATCACACAAGACAAAACTGTGAAAAAACTTAACGTTCGGCCCACACTAAAATTGTGAGAACAATGGTCTTTTAGACTTTATTCAGGGCTGAACATTAAGTTTTTTCACACTTTTTTATGACCTGATAATCCTTGTATGATCGTAAAATTTGATTACAATAATTTTCTCATTATGGATGGTGAAAAATTGTTAAGTATTAGTCACCACTTTTTCCCGGTTTTTACATGCAAAAACAGAATCATGTTGTCAGTGTAGCTTTCTGACGGTGCTCTCCTCTCGATCTCAGTGCTCATCTGCTCAATTTCTTTCGTTTATTTGCATCTTCGCGTAATATTCAGTTCTTAGAAGATCTCCCAGATCGCTGCCATCAAAGCCTAGCGAGTTTCTCCTCCCGTATCATGACATTTCTTCCACCTCGTGCTCGACGCGATGAAACTGTCCGTGCTACGCGGTCTATTGACTCTTCCAACCAATACTCCATTTACTGAAAGAGCACACCGCCTTCCGGCTTATCCACGGGTCTTCTTCTACAGTGCGTGCAAAGCGCGTCCAGAGCCCCGCCCCTAACGGATTCGGTAATTACTGAGACGTGTCTCAGCCATTCTGTACACTTCTAGGAGTCTCGTCCCTGGATAGGCGAGCCATGGGCATATTATGCTCCCTATTTTCCCGTGGTGCGGAAAACGTTAAGAGTCCAGCTGCATCTCTTTCAAGTCTCATCAGCCTCGTCGCCATTACATGGTGGGCATGGTGCGTTCCACACCCTTTCAACTTGCCGCTTTGCTTGCCGTTGTGCCTGTGAGCATTTGGGCCTTAATTCACGCTTTCATAGACACTCATGCTTTTTTCATGGCACAACAGTTCATACACGCGAGCCCCTTGGAATCTCGTCGCAATAGCCTCCACTCTAGTCACCCTCACTACCACCGCCTCCAGCAAGATGATATCCCTCTTCCAGGGTGGACCACGCTTGGATGCTACACGTGAATTCCGTCGTACTGTCCTTCTGTGATGGAGCCCTCTCTCTGACTATTTGCCTTCGTTAGAGTGTATGTTTTTTTGTGCACGAAAAAAGAACGTTTTCTCTAAAAAATGAGAAATGACTCAGGGACAACGCGCACTCTCATGTCTTCCAAATGGAGTTTGCAGATAACCAAAACATGACGGTAGAGAGCTGCCTCACATCGTGCGCTGCCCAGAACTTCTCGCTTGCTAGATTAGGACACGACGCACAATGTTGTACGTTTCATCATCGATCTGTCGTCGCATCACGGTTTAAGCGACGCTCTCCCCTTCACAGTCTGTGGTGACAATCTTGCAGACAGTGCTCTTATAGTCCCCGATGCTGACTGCCAAATGCACCGCAACGAAAATAAGATGTAGGCTGTCCGGTTTACATCTGTGTGTAGACTGAGCAGCTGAGATGGCCAGCAAAACACGTAGTCGACAGAATCAGGTCTCTGTTTATACCTCGAGGAGTAAAGCAGCTGAATTGGCAGTGCCGACCGTACAAAGGACAGGTCTTCCAGGGAACTGGCAATATTCTGGCTGCCTGGCGTGCGTTTATATCCGCATATATTCGATGCCGCTGCTCATGATTTATTCAACCATCAGCGAACCTGTGTCTTCTCATGTGTTCCCGTACCGTTTCACCCTCGCAAACAATAACTCGGCTCAAAACTGTCTTTCTCAATGCTCAGCCTTTGGATACCCCGCTGCGGGTATGGAATATGGTGACGAGTGCTGTGTGTAATCTACTGCTCTGCCCTAGAGCGTTAACCCTCTGCTTACGGAAACATACACGTCATCTAGGGTGTGGCGATGTGGCGGATATCACCAACAATGGCGGAAAGACCGCCGCAGAGAGCGACTGCGCAACGGCGTGCTCTGGTGATCCTCTCCATCTTTGCGGAGGTAGCTGGAGGCTGCAGCTCTACCTTTGGAACGGCAACCTTAACACATGGCATACACCCACGAACACCGGTCGCTATGAGGTATTCGCATTTTCCTTACCTGTATGCACTTGTGCTAAGGGACATCAACGTAGTACCTCATGCCCGGCCTTGTACCTCCGCTGGTCGCTACTGTCGGTATCAATGGCAAAGTCTCTTTCCTCGAGAAGGGAAGCGAATCCGACTACTACAAGGAGTTCAAAAACTCCACTGGCGCATACGAGCTTGACTTGAGTCTCGTCCATGACTCTTCTCATGCCTGGCGTGAGATGCATGTCAAAACGGATATATTCTGCTCGGCAGCTATTATCCTTCCAGATAAGGCCGCACGAATCCTCAACGTTGGTGGTTGGTCACAGAGTTCAGCATATGGTCTCCGACTGTATGCACCCGACGGATCGGCTGGCGTCAATGGCACGAACGACTGGGAGGAAAATCCAGACAATTTTCAGCTTCAGGTAGGTGCAGCACACTCAACTTCACATTCCGCACGTTGGTTCTCAAAGAGTCGTCTGTATACAGAGTGGACGTTGGTATTCGACCGCACTTGTTCTGTCCAACGGCAGTGTTCTCGTTATGGGTGGCGAGAACAGGGAAAGTGGCTCGGCCAACCCGACCCTTGAGATTCTTCCTCGCATCCCCGGTGGCGATACGCGGGTGTTCCTCGACTGGCTGATGCGTACAGACCCCAATAATCAGTATCCCTTCCTCCACATTCTTCCAAGCGGTCTCGTCTTCGTCGGTCCGTCGGAAATGCCTAATTTTTCCTAGAATTGTCGTTGTTGACATACAGTAACAGGATACTACAACGAGGCACGCCTTCTTGACCCCGTGACTTTCGCTACTGTCAAAGTTCTCCCCAATATCCCTGGTTCCGTCGCGAACTCCCTTGCTGGTCGTACATACCCGTATGAAGGCGCTTCGGTTCTCCTGCCCCAATATGCTCCATACACGGATGAGAGTACTATAATGATCTGTGGTGGCTCTGACTCTGGTGGTAATGCTCTCGACAATTGTGTGTCCATCCAGCCTGAGGCAGTAAACCCAACTTGGGTCATCGAACGGATGGTCAGTCCATCTTTTTCCCATCTGACCATCGAATGACGGGTCGTTGTCTAGCCCTCTAAACGTGTGATGCCCTGCATGGTGGCACTCCCGGATGGCTCGTTCATGATCATGAATGGCGCGCAACAAGGTGTTGCCGGCTTCGACGGCGCAGGTGACCCGAACTTGTCCGTGCTGCTGTACGACCCGTCGCAGGCCGTTGGCGGGCGTATCTCAATCCTGAACAGCACGACGATCGCGCGGATGTACCACTCGGAAGCGACACTACTCCCCGATGGGCGCGTGCTTGTCTCGGGTTCGGACCCGAACCCGTATGATGCAACGCGCAAGTTCCCGGAGGAGCTACGGATCGAGGTGTACATACCGCCGTACCTGAACGAGGGCCTCACGCAGCCCGTCGTGACGATCCCGAACACGGACTGGGCCTATGACGGGTGGTACCAGATCACGGTACAATTATTCAATGGCAAGACATCCAACATGAGGGTCTCGCTGGTCGCGGCGACGTCGAGTACCCACGGAAACACCATGGGCGGCCGCACGATTTTCCCTGCGTTCTCGTGCTCCGGAAACAATGTCTGCACTGTCACGGCCCCACCGAACTCGAAGGTCTCGCCGCCGGGGTGGCACCAGCTGTTCATCATGGACGGCCGGACACCGTCCCACGGCGTGTTCGTCCGGATTGGGGGTGACCCGGCGGAGCTCGGAAATTGGCCCGCTCTGCCTGGCTTCCATCTTCCAGGCGTCTGACCTACTTCATACCAACCGCACACCCGATCCCTTAGCAATATACCCTACCCTTCTTTATAATTCTCATTTTTTTATTCTTTTGGACACCTCTCTGCTCGGACACATCGGACGCATACTCGTTTTCTTTGTGGGGTACATTAATCATTGCTACTAGTCTGTTTCTGTTGGTTATATCGTTTTCTGCCAAAGCTGTACTAATTGTTACTCGCTCTATCGGGAAGACATTAATTAGAATAGACAGAACTGCGTAATAGCTCTGCCGAGCTCTTTCTCTCTTACTCCTGTCAGCACTCCTGCGTCGATCTCGGAATTCCAGTTCCGAGACATTCGACATGCATAGAATCATGCCCACAAGTCGCCATGTCTTTCAGAGGACGATTGACTATCGATTGTCCTGTGGCCCCCCCCCTCCCCCCACAGAGTAGATATGGAAATACTGAGCGAGAGTGAACCCTTAAATACGTCGTGTACAGTACCCGGTACAGTACACGAATACTTAAGAAGGTCAAGCGAAGTTAGAAGATGACAAGTCAAAAGTTGTGAGGGAGTGTATCAAAGTCAAGATCAAAGTGGGGGGGAAAGTAAACCAAAAGTCCAGGACGGGAGGAATCTGATATCGATGGAGGACAGAAAATTGGGAACGGTATTACCTTAGCGTCAATATTGATGGGACTATCGTAGTGTTGATAACAATGGAAGATGGAGAGTAAGGAACGAGATTATCTTTAGCGTCGATAACCAGCGCAAGGAAGTCGAAAGGGTGGAAAGAGGAGCCGAGGACCGGGGTTGAACGTTGAAGGGGAAGCAAAATATAGAAGCATGGTCCGAGACATGGCCAAAGTGGCGACACGGGTGGTGTCGACAATGCGCAATCAGGGCACATTCAAATGTCAGGAAAAATAGAATGAAACAATGGGTGCGCCTTTGTCCGAGACAAAGAGCGCGAAACTAAGCATTTGGTTGAAGGAACGTGGGTGAAAAAGGGGGCCCGATGTTGAACGTTGAACAGCCAGAAACGAAAGCATGGACGAAGTTGCTGGTCAATGAATGAAAGAGCGGTTGCCACCCGTTCACTCATTCGTTTGACCAATGGTGGATGATGGTGAAAATATGATACAGTATCATGTTTTCACCACCTTCTACTCCCATTCCGAATTAGCTCTCAATCGCGGATACTGGGGCGGAATGTTTGACAATGCCGCAATCGAGAGCTAGTTCAGAATGGGCATCCGTCGAAGTCGACAGGCATGCCAACAAGGTAAGCCAACAAGGTAAGGAACAACAGTTATGAGGACAAGATGGAGAGAAAGAAAGGATGTGGGAACATGAGGCGAGATCTGAACAAGAGCAAGCTCCAAAGCAAGATCAGTTGGTGTAGAGACGATGTCTGAGATAGGCAGGAGTGTCACTGGCATACCGTGACAACGGAGACGTACGCACACTACAGTTCCACGCGCGTCTTGTGTGGTTGTGTTTGTATTCCACAAGCATTGATGCGCATCGACGCATTGATCACGACTGCACGACTCATTGACGACGCATGATCATCGTGGCCGCTGGACCCGCGGCCAGTGCGTACGACGAGGTTGAAGCGGCTAGTGACGCTTCCTGTGTCACATTGTGCTTTCAATCGCAATGTCACTGCGCAGGCAGAGGACCTCAGCGGCATATATCGTTCCGCCTGTCCTTTGCGACAGCGGTGCTCGATATAGACCGGACTACGGGGTAAGTGGTGCTGGAGCAACATGTCCCGTCTGGTTCAATGCTTATTTAGTTCACTGTTGGTTTTTAATTTTATTTCCGGCGATGTCCAATGACATTTAGCTAGGACAGCTTGGGAACGGGCGCGCATGAGGTATTGGTGCGCTCCGGAGTGAGACATTAGTCTCGTAGACATTGCTCAGAGGAGCATTTTCGCAGCACATGTGATGTGCCACCCATGAAGGAGCCTGAGGATAGGACATTCGCTGGGCATTCGGCAAGTTATCCCTTGCTCACCCTTGACGAAACAGAGTCTGCTCCCTCAATCCGATCGCGAGTATATTCGCGTAGCGCTGGCAAAATCTTGACCATTCTGGAACTCGATGCCAGTGAAGGCGTCGGGAACACTTAAGAGGTAGGTCACAGGAACCGAGTCTATTTGTGGAAGGATGAGATCACGAATATAGGTGGCGTCGTGTGTGTCAAGTGACACTCAAGTGACGTAGTGCTCGCACATTCCTCATCGCCGTAGGACAGACACCCTGAGGTTGGACAAAGTCAGTCTGCTGGGGATGAACGAGGCGAAACTGTCTCGCGTGTTGATACCCGATCATGTCCAACCCTGAGCGCTGAGCGCTGAGCGTTCCAGCTTCCCTGCCTGCACGCGACCTCAGGCTGTGTACGTCGTGCACACATCCGATGTTCTGAATCAGATAGAGAATACCGAGCGCCTGGATCCGCACCATCTGGCCTCCTTCGGGGATTATTGGTGACTGACCGGTGACCGCGCCACATGTCGAGAAGGGATTCGTTTACGTCAGGCACGACGCGACGCACATGCCTTCAACGATACATACAGTAGACTCGGAAGCCTCAATGATAGAAGCTGTCAACTTTCCCAGGAGACACTGATTTGGATACTGTAAGTGGAGAATGGTGATCTCTGTCCGTGTCTCGCATCGTTTTTTCCTTGCTTCCTCACCAAGTTCTTCACTCTTCCCTCTTTTCTAGGACTTGGAGATCTGGATCACGGGTCCCTTCCAGCCGAGGTCTACGTTACATGATGCCCCCCCATTGCAATCTTATACAGCCGCTTTACTCTGGGCAGAATTCATCGTATCCAAATGTTGGCCGAAGCATCTATGGTGTACTGTGCTCGAAACCAACGCTCTCACAACACCCTTATCTGGGTGGGTGCCCTCACTGGCAGAGCCTCAATGGACAGGAGATCGTAAAAGACTTGCCTTTTATGCTCTTACATGAGGACATGAATATCGCGTGTTCGACGGCTCACGCTCTTTGGACAGGTATGATAGTTATCACCATGAGACAAGCCGCCGACCAGATGCGGGTTCGGGTCCGGCGTGAGCCAACCCGTTCCCAACAGCCTCTCTTCGCGACCAACAAACTCTCTATCATAGTTGGTTACTCCGACCTCAGCGGGGCGCGGTAAGGCAAACGCTGTGGAGCGCAACACGCTTCGTGAAGCACTGATACGAGTTAGGCGGAGGGAAAGCGGGCAGGGGAGCAGATGAAAAGTCAGATACTCAGGTACAACAAGCATTGTGCTTGTGCTATGACCCCCACCACATATTTGGGGGTAGCTAGCTGCCTTCCTCAACGAGAGTTTAGGACCAGTGTTCTAACTCGCTGTGTATCTTGGAGCAGCTTCATTCTGAGTAGACTCGTGACCAACCGTTCGAATGAGGATGAGGGGTCGCAAGCGACTGAAGAATCGAAGATTCTCCATCGAGGTTCTGCTGCGAAACCAACACCCCATAGAGGAAACGGTCACCGGTGGCGACATGCGAACTGTGTGTCGTATGGTCTGGGTGCATAAGCACCCGCACAGTCTCCACCTTCGGAGTACAGGAAACGTCTCGGCGGCAGAGAACTTCTGCAACGATATTAAGAACGACACCAAGAACGAAGTTGTGGACGTGACCTATTATTATTCCCATAGCATAGGGTCGAGAGAAGCTGCAACTCCACCCAAGGCGAGAACATGCAGGAGATACTAGGCTCCGATGACGTTTGCATGGAATTTTGGAAATCAATGTGGCGAATAGTAGCCAAAAAATGACGGCCAACAAAAAGCAATGCGGTGAAAGAGCGACGGCTGTCTTCCTCAAGGTAAGACCTACCAATGTGCGCCATTTGGAGGGCTTCGTCCCCGGTCTACGTCACGATCAGTTGACCCAGGGGTTCACACGACGCATGAGAAAAGGCTATTTCCTGGTCTGTCATCATATGTGGCCGGTGGTTCCGCTGGAAGTGCACGAGAAAGGAAGAAGAGAAATAAATCACCGATGGGTCCAGAGACACTGAGAAGCCGCCCCAAAAAGGAGATGCGTTGCCCAGCTGGCATGTTGGGATTCCGTTCTGGAAAATATTAATAAACCCCGAAATCGAAATCCGGCATTGGACGATCAGAGAAAGGGTATACATTATTGCGATACTTCCTTGACGGATTGTCGCTCTCGCATACAACGCATTATCTCCCGCATTGTAAGGTCAGTTGATTGATGTTGGTGGCTGCCCGTGGGTGACCCGGTGACGGGTTGCCGGACTTGGTGGATAACGACACACCCTGTGAAGTACTCAAGTCTGGTCAATAAGATGGGGACGGGTGTGCGTCTGTTCTGTTCTGGTCGATTCGAGCTGCGGGCTGTTCAAGGGACTGCTGGCCATGTAGGACGGCCATGTAGGACGGGAACCTCGTTCGAAATGCTCCAAGTTGGCGTGGGTTTAGAGAGCCGTATCTGGCACCGCATCAACCAGCGCGACTACGTGACCAATACCTTCAATCATCCACTTGAATCATCCGTTTCCAATCAGGCGGATTTGATCCGTCAAATCCGTCTGATTCTCCTCTCAGTGGACGGCTGCTCAGTTTCATGCCTCTCTGTGCACATGTCAATAACAGAACGCTGCTAGGCACTCTATGAAAATAAACCATTTGATCTGCGCTAACATCCATATATTAAAGAAACGATGGTATTGCGATGGTAGCTCTTCTCCCAGATCGCCGCCGTCAAAGCCGCAACCTTCTCCACCCGCATCGTGGCCATTTTTCTTATGGATCGATATGCATCAAACTGTCCGTGGTACACGGTCTGTCTATTAACTCCCCAAATGATTACTTCCTGTACTCAAGAACGCCACCTTCCTGCCTCACCCACAGCTTCGTTTCCACAGTGATTACAAAGCGCGTCCAGAGCCCCGTCCCCAACGAATACCGGACGTATCGTGGCCGTTCTGTAGACTCCTGAAACAGTTTCTTCACTGCAAGGGTGAGCCATGGCGCATTTGGCCTCGTGTTACGTTCTTCCAATGCGCCCCTTATCCCCCAGACTCAGAATACTTAAGAACCTCGTTCGTACCCTTTCAAGTTTCGTCAGCGCATGTACATGGTGCGCATGATGCGTTCTACGCCCTCTCAACTTGCCGCTTTGCTTGCCGTTGTCTCTGTACGCGTTAAGCCCGTAACTCGTGTTTTCGTATGCACTCACGGAACGGCAGTTCATACGTGCGAGCCCCTTGCAGTCTCTTAACAACAGCCCGCACTCTAGTGATGCCCTTCACCTCCACCTCCAACAATACGATGTCCTCCCCCTAGGATGGACTACGCTTGGGTGCTACACGTGGGTTCCACCGCGCCATCCTTCTATGATGGAGCCCACTATTTAACGCTTGTCTACATTAGGGTGTAAGTTTTTTCTGTGCATGAGGAAAGTTTTTCTGAAATGACTCAGGGACAACGTGCACTCGCGTGTCTTTCAAACGGAGCTTGCAGATAAACAAAACGTGACGGTCGAGAGCTGCGTAACCTCGTGCGCAGCCCAGAATTTCACGCTCGCCAGATTGGAACACGACGTGCGATGTTGTACGTTTCGTCATCGATCTATCGTCGTGTCACAATTTAAGCGGCATCCCCCCCCCCTTCACAGTCTGCGGTGACAATCTTGTAGATGGCGCTCTAACAGCTCCCGATTCTGACTGCCAAATACACCGGAGTGGTTATAAGATGTAGGCTGTCCGGTTGACTTCTGTGTCTCATGTAGACTGGGCAGCTGATATAAACTCCAGCGAAGGACGTGGTGGACTAAATCGGGTCTCTGTTTACTCTTCCAGGGCTAATACAACTGTATTGGCCGCACCGACCGTACAAACGACAGATCTTCCTGGGAAGTGGCAATATTCTCGATGCCTGGCGTGCGTTTATATCGCATATATTCGATGCCGCTGCTCACGATTTATCCGATCATCAGTGAACCTGCGCCTAATCATGTGTTCCCGTACCGTCTCATCCTCGCAGACAATAACTCGGCTCAAAACTGCCTTTCTCAATGCTCAGCCTTTGGATACCCCGCCGCGGGTATGGAATTTGGTCAAGAGTGCTGTGTGTAATCCACTGCCCTGTGGTAGAGCGTTAAGCCTCCGCTTACAGAAACACACGCTTCATCTAGGGTGTGGCGATGTGTCGGATATCACTAACAATGGCGGAAAGACCGCAGCGGAGAGCGACTGCGCAACGGCATGCTCTGGTGATCCTCTCCACCTTTGCGGAGGTACCTCGATGCTGCAGCTCTACCTTTGGAACGGCACCTTTAACACATGGGACACACCCGCGAACATTGGTCGCTATGAGGTATTCACATTTTCATTACCTGTATGCACTTATGGTGCTGAAGGGTCATCAACGTAGTACCTGGTGCCAGGCCTTGTACCTCCCATTCTCGCCACCGTCGGTATCAACGGAAAAGTCTCCTTCCTCGAGAAATTCGGCACGTCAGAGTTCCAGAACTCCACTGGCGCATACGAGCTTGACTTGAGCCTCGTCCATGATTTCTCTCATGCCTGGCGTGAGATGCATGTTAAATCGGATGTGTTCTGCTCTGGTGCAGTTGTCCTTCCAGATAAGGCGGCACGAATCCTCAACGCTGGTGGCTACTCGGACGATTCGACGTTTGGTCTCCGACTTTATGCACCCGATGGATCAGCTGGTGTCAATGGTACGAACGACTGGGAGGAAGATCCAGTCAATTTTCAGCTTCAGGTACGTGTAGCAGGCTCATCTTCACACGTCGGTTCTCAAAGAGACATTCTTACACAGAGTGGACGTTGGTATCCGACCGCGCTTGTTTTGTCCAACGGTAGTGTTCTCGTGATGGGCGGCGAGAATGGCCCGAATGGCCCGGCCGTCCCGACGCTTGAGATTCTCCCTCGCATACCCGGTGGCGATACACGGTTGTTCCTCGACTGGCTTAATCGTACAGACCCCAACAATCTGTATCCCTTCCTCCACGTTCTCCCGAGCGGTCTCATCTTCGTCGGTGCGTTGAAAGTGCTTAATTACCCTCCCTAGAGCTGACATACGCTGATAGGATACTACAACGAGGCGCGCCTTCTTGACCCCGTAACCTTCGCTACTGTCAAAGTTCTCCCCAATATCCCTGGTTCCGTCGCGAACTCCCTTGCTGGTCGTAATTACCCGTACGAAGGCGCTTCAGTTCTCCTGCCCCAACATGCTCCGTACACGGATGAGAGCACTGTGATGATCTGTGGTGGCTCTGAGTCTGGTGGTAATGCTCTCGACAATTGTGTGTCCATCCAGCCTGAGGCAGCAAATCCAACTTGGGTTATCGAACGGATGGTCCGTACATCTTTTTCCCACCTGACCATCGAATGACAGGTTGCTGTCCAGCCCTCTAAACGTGTGATGCCTTGCATGGTCGCACTCCCGGATGGCACGTTCATGATCATGAATGGCGCGCAACAAGGTGTTGCTGGCTTCGACGCCGCAGATAACCCGAACTTGTCCGCGCTGCTCTACGACCCGTCGCAGCCCGTTGGCGGGCGTATCTCAATCCTGAACAGCACGACGATCGCGCGAATGTACCACTCGGAAGCGACATTGCTTCCTGATGGGCGAGTGCTCGTCTCGGGTTCGGACCCAAACCCGTATGATGCACCGGCGACGCGCAAGTTCCCGGAGGAACTACGGATCGAGGTGTACATACCGCCGTACCTGAACGAGGGCCTCACGCAGCCCATCGTGACGATTCCGAACACGGATTGGGCCTACGGCGGACAGTATCAGATAAACGTGCAGCTGTTCCAGGGCCAGACGTCTAGCATGAGTGTGTCGCTGGTCACGGCGACGTCGAGCACGCACGGAAACACCATGGGTGGTCGCACGATCTTCCCTGCCTTCTCATGCTCTGGAGGCAACGTCTGTACTGTTACCGCCCCGCCGAACGCGCACGTCTCGCCGCCGGGGTGGCACCAGCTGTTCATTCTGGATGGTAAGACGCCGTCACACGGCGTGTTCGTGCGGATTGGAGGCGACCCGGCGAGCCTCGGGAATTGGCCTGCTCTGCCTGGCTTCAACCCTCCTGGCCTCTGACCTATTACATACACATACTAACTGCACTCCGAATCGCTGACCAGGATACCCTGCATCTACTCTTTTCGTTTTTCGTTTTTTCTTTCTCTCGGACATTGTCAGTCAAGTTTTTCGCTCTCTGCTAAGCTATATTGTCGTTACTCGCTCTATTGGATGGGGTAGACCCACAAGTGTCCCGAGAATGCTGCGGCCTGCCCTTCGAGAAAGCGGATGCGTGTGCTCGGAAATGATAGGGTTCATCAGCTGGTGTGTGAATAGTAACCAGTTACCCCCGATGCGCTCAGACCCTGCACATACTCATGTCGTACAGGATGCTGCGGATGCTGCGCCAGAACATCCAACAGATCCGGATGGCGATTGGGACTAGTAACCGCGGCACGTGTCGGGAAGGGTTTCGTTTGCGTCAGGCGCGATGCATATTCACGACGGTACCACGGTAACTTCAGTCAGGTCGCCTCATCTTTTTCATACATGCGTTAGTTGGGCTCCATGGTAGAGGCTGTCGTTTAGCGTCCATTTCCTCTCGATGAGACCAATTCGGGTAAGTGAATTGTTTTCGGGATCTCGCGTTGTATTCCCCTTTGCTTCCTTCCCACCACCTTTGCCCGAAGTTGTGGAAATTTGGATCTCCTGTGTCTATAGTACTCACTCATACATTGCGGTTTACCTCTTCACTTGACTCTGGGAGAGAACCGCCATATGCAAACGCTGGCTGAAGAGTAAGTAACAAGATCTGTGGCAAAATTGCACCTGAAACTAAGCCCGAACAGGGGTCTTTTCCGCGGCTGGTTTGCCCTCACTGACAGAGCTTCAAATGGACAAGAGACAGCAGGCGGTGACCTAAACTCACTCTTACACGCGGACATGGAAATCGAGATATGATAGTACCCGCCTATGAGAAAAGTCGCAGATCAGATGCCGGTGCGCCGCGTAGCGAACCCGTGTCGGCATTACCAAATGACTGGTAGGCTCTCTCCTCGGCGTACGAATTCTCTAGTCGACCACTCAGTCCTCCGCGGAGCGCCGGGGAGCAAACACTGTGGGAGCGCAATGCTTTTCGTGAAGCGCAGTGAGCGGCACGAATAAAGTTAGGGGAGGGAGCGCGGGCGAATGGGAAGGGGCTAGTTACAAGCCCCAGTAGCACGGCCTGCCTTCCCTTTGACAGTTGTCAGGTGTTTGAAGTACATGGCCCGCTCAGCAAGAGTTTATGACCACTGTACTAACTCGCTGTGTATCCTGGAGCGACTTGGATATCGCGTGGAGTGTGGGCGTCGTGCGCCGTGGGCGCTACAGAAACTCTACCTTCGGATGACGAGAGTATCTTTGGCAGCCGGAAAATTCATTGCTTCGGCAATGATCTTAAGACCGATACCAAGAAAGCAAGTAGTTTGCATGACCTGCCGTCCCAAAGCGGAGTTAAGACCAGCTAGAACTCGACGTAAGGCGGTCCGGAGATACTGGACAAGATGCCAGAAGCAGTTTACATAGAACTCCCGAGACCGATGGGGTGATTAGTAGGAGAAGGATGGCCAACAAAGGTAATGTGGTGAAACCCACGGCTGTCTTCCCCTAAATCGGACCTATCGGAGGTGTATGCCATGGGAGCGCGTCATCCTTGGTGAATATCGTTGGTGAATATCGTGATCCAGCTTACCAAGGGGTTGACACGACACATGAGAAGGGGCAATTCTTGGGTTGGGTCACTCCGGCTCCATACGTTGCCCGGAGGATCTACTGGTAAGGGGAAAGAAGGGAAGAAGGGAAGTCAGAGTGGCCGATGGGTCGGGAGAGACGCTGATCTTGCGCAACTTACAGTACCGCCCGGGAGAGACTCGGAATGGCCATGTAGCAGACGCCAAGATGCTGGCACACGGATAAAAATGCGTCATTTTGCCGGCACGGACATAACAGCGATCGCGATCGTCATCCCATTCTGGAAAAAATGATGTTAAAACACGAAACCAAAAGAAAACGGGAACCTGACACCAGAGATGTGCCTGACATCCGACTCGAGGACGGGCAATCGAAGGCCCAAGCTGGGAAACAAGATAATATACACTGAGTTACCTCACAAATGATCTCCTGTTGTGCAAGGTCACTTGGTGTTGAATAGCGTTGTCGATAGGTATTCCCGACCCCTGTGGCTAGTGCAATCTGCATCTGTTCTGATTGATTCGAGCTGCGGGCAGCCGGAAAGGATAATCGCGGAATTTGCGGGAGCAGCGACGCAAGCGACGGATGTACGAAGATGATTTACTGAGATGTCGTTGTAACACTTGAAACGCCCTTCCATATGCTTGTGGTGCAACTGCGCGATCACGTGACCAACACACTCTGAGCATCTGTGTCTGACGGCCCGGACGCTCTCCTCTAGATCTCGTCTGCTCCGTCTTCGCGTAATCGTCAGTTCTCAGAAGATCTCCCAGATCGCGCTGCCATCAAAGCCTAGCGAGCTTCTCCACCCGTATCATGACATTTCTTCCCCCTCCTGCTCGACGTGCTCCTAATTGATGAATCTGTCCGTGCTACGCGGTCAATTAACCCTTCCAGCCAAAACTCCATTTATCCAATAGGAACGTGTCGTGGCCCCAGACGCTGCCGAGTTCGTAGTAGCTCACGCGCGAGTTGCCGGTCATCCACGGTGCGTCTGCCAGCTCACGTTGCTGGTCTACCAGGAACAAGACGTCGGACTGCACGCCGAGGATGAGAGTCGGCGAAGGAGCACACCGCCTTCAAGCTCACCCACGGATCTTCTTCTACAGTGCGTGCTCCGCGCGTCCAGAGCCCTGTCCCTAACAGATTTGGTAATCTTGAGACGTGTCCCAACCATTCTGTAGACTTCTGGGACGGCCTCTTACCTGGATAGGCGAGCCATAGGCTTTTCATACACCTTATTTTCCCGTGGCGCGGAAAACGTTAAGAACCCAGCTGCATCCCATTTAAGTTTCATCAGCCCCGTCGCCACTACATGGTAGGCATGGTCCGTTCCACACCCTTTCAACTGGCTGCTTTTCTTGCCGTTGTGTCTGTGAGCGTTTAAGCCTTAACTCGCGCTTTCGTAGACACTCATGCGAATGACTTTTTTCATGACACGACAGTTCATACGCGCGAGCCCCATGGAATCTCGTCGCAATAGCCTCCATTCTAGTCACCTTCACCATCTTCACCTCCAGCAAGGTGATATCCTCCCGCCAGGGTGGTCCACGCTTGGATGCTACACGTGGGTTCTATTGTACTGTCCTTCTATGATGGTGCCCACTCTCTGACGATTTGCCTACGTTAGAGTGTATGTTTTTTTTGGTGCACGAGGAAAGTTTTCTCTAAAAAAGAGAAATGATTCAGTGACAACGCACACTCGCATATCTTCCAAACGGAGCTTGCAGATAACCAAAACATGACGTTAGAGAGCTGCCTCACATCATGCGCTGCCCAAAACTTCACGCTCGCCAGATTAGAACACGACGCACAATGTTGTACGTATTATCATCGATCTATCGTAGCATCACGATTTAAGCGACGCTCCGCCCTCACAGTCTGCGGTGACAATCTTGCAGACGGTGTTCTATCGGCCCCCGATGCTGACTGCCAAATGCACCGCGACGGAAATAAGATGTAGGCTGTCCGGTTTACATCTATGTCGTGTAGATTGAGTAGCTGAGATGGCCAGGGAAACACGTGGTGGATCGAATCAGGTCTCTGTTTATACCTCGACGGCTAACGTAGCCGCATCGGTCGTGCCGACCGTAAAAAGGACAGGTCTTCCAGGGAACTGGCAATATTCTGGTTGCCTGGCGTGCGTTTATATCCGCATATATTCGATGCCGCTGCTCATGATTTATTCAACCATCAGTGAACCTGTGTCTTCTCATGTGTTCCCGTACCGTTTCATCCTCCAAAAAAAGAACTCGGCTCAAAACTGTCTTTCTCGATGCTCAGCCTTTGGATACCCCGCCGCGGGTATGGAATATGGTGATGAGTGCTGTGTGTAACCCACTGCCCTGCGCTAGAGCGTTAAGCTTCTACTTACAGAAACACACCTCATATAGGGTGTGGCGATGTGGCGGATATCACTAACAATGGCGGAAAGACCGCTACGGAGAGCGAATGCGCAACGGCGTGTTCCGGTGACCCTCTCCATCTTTGCGGAGGTAGCTGGAGGCTGCAGCTCTACCTTTGGAATGGCGACCTTAACACGTGGCATGCACCCAAAAACATTGGTCGCTATGAGGTATTCGCATTTTCCGTACCTGTATGCACTTGTGCTAAGGGACATCAACGTAGTACCTCATGCCCGGCCTTGTACTTCCGCTGGTCGCTACTGTCGGTATCAATGGCAAAGTCTCTTTCCTCGAGAAAGGAATCGAGTCCGGCCGCTTCAAGGAGTTCAAAAACTCCACTGGCGCATATGAGCTTGACTTGAGCCTCGCCCATGACTTTTCTCATGCCTGGCGTGAGATGCATGTCAAAACGGATATATTCTGCTCGGCAGCTATTATCCTTCCAGATAAGGCCGCACGACTCCTCAACGTTGGTGGTTGGTTGAAGAGTTCGTCGTATGGCCTTCGACTTTATGCACCCGACGGATCAGCTGGCGTCAATGGCACGAACGACTGGGAGGAAGATGCAAAAAAATTTCAACTTCAGGTGGGTGTAACACGCTCGTCCTCACACCTTGCATATTAGTCCTGAAAGGGTCATGCTCGTATAGACTGGACGTTGGTATCCGACAGCACTCGTTCTGTCCAATGGCAGTGTCCTAGTGATGGGTGGTGAGAATGGCGCGGGTGGCCCGGCCAGTGCTTCGGTTGAGATTCTCCCTCGCATCCCCGGTGGCGATACACGAGTGTCCCTCGACTGGCTTGATCGTACAAAACCCAACAATATGTATCCCTTCCTTCACATCCTCCCAAGCGGTCTCATCTTCGTCGGTCCGTCGGAAACACCTGATTTCTTTTCCCAGAATTGTCGTTGTTGACACGCAGTAACAGGATACTATAACGAGGCACGCCTTCTTGACCCCGTGACCTTCGCTACTGTCAGAGTTCTCCTTAATATCCCTGGTTCCGTCACGAACTCCCATGCTGGTCGTAATTACCCGTACGAAGGCGCCTCAGTTCTGCTGCCCCAACATGCCCCATACACGGATGAGAGTACTGTGATGATCTGTGGTGGCTCTGACCCTGGTCATATTGCCCTCGACAATTGTGTGTCCATCCAGCCTGACGCAGCAAAGCCAACTTGGGTTATCGAACGGATGGTCCGTACGTCTTTTTCCCATCTGACCATCGAATGACGGTCTGCTTCTTAGCCCTCTAAACGTGTGATGCCTTGCATGGTCGCACTCCCGGATGGCACGTTCATGATCATGAATGGCGCGCAACAAGGCGTCGCTGGCTTCGACAACGCAGATGACCCGAACTTGTCTGCACTACTCTATGACCCCTCGCAGCCCGTTGGGGCACGTATCTCAATCCTAAATAGCACGACGATCGCGCGGCTGTACCACTCGGAAGCGACACTACTCCCCGATGGGCGGGTGCTCGTCACTGGCTCGGACCCGAACCCGTATGGTGCACCGGCAAAGCGCAAGTTCCCGGAGGAGCTACGGATCGAGGTGTACATACCGCCGTACCTGAACGAGGGCCTCACGCAGCCCGTCGTGACGATCCCGAACACGGACTGGGCCTACGGCGGGCAGCATCAGATACATGTGCGGCTGTTCCATGGAAAGACGTCCAACATGAGGGTCTCGCTGGTCGCGGCGACGTCGAATACACACGGAAACACCATGGGCGGTCGCACGATTTTCCCTGCGTTCTCGTGCTCGGGAAACAATGTCTGCACCGTCACGGCCCCACCGAACTCGAAGGTCTCGCCGCCGGGGTGGCACCAACTGTTTATCATGGACGGCCGGACGCCGTCGCACGGCGTGTTCGTTCGGATCGGAGGTGACCCGGCGAAGCTCGGAAATTGGCCCGCTTTGCCTGGCTTCAATCTTCCAGGCGTCTGACCTACTTCACGCTAACCGCACACCCGATCCCTTAGCAAAATACCCTCCCCTTCTTTCTAATTCTTTCTCGTTCTCCTTTTTTTATTCTCTTGGACACCTCTCTGCTCGGGCACATCGGACACATACTCGTTTTCTTTGTGGGGTACATTAATCATTGCTACTAGTCTGTTTCTGTTGGTTATATCGTTTTCTGCCAAGCTGTACTAATTATTGCTCGCTCTATCGGGAAGACATTAATTAGAATAGACAGAACTGCGTAAAAGCTCTGCCAAGCTCTTTCTCTCTTACTCCTGTCAGCCCTCCTGGGTCGATCTCGGAATTCCAGTTCCGAGGTATTCGACACGCATAGAACCACGCCCACAAGTCATGATGTCTTTCAGAGGACCACCGATTATCGATTGCCCTGTAATCCCCCTAGAGTCGACATGAAAATACTGGAGTTGATAAATTTCGATCGTTCTTAGATTTGTTTACGTGGAGTGGAGTGCTGAAGCTCTGAAGCCTGGAGATGTAAGGAAGTGGGGCGTCCAGTGGGTAGATCTTCACCGTTGAGGTTATAGTGTTCGCGAGATCGATCCAGTCTGAGCGTGAGCCGAACAGTACTTATCATGATCCCAAGCCCCGACCCGGCAGCAGAGCGAGCCAACGCTATGCTTGAAGCCCGCGAAGGATTTTTTTCCTTTGAGCACCCGTCCCGCCTGACAGTCAGTCAGCCAGTATTGCGTTATACGAGCTCGAAAGCGCGCGCGTGAGTAGGAGTGGTCAGAGGGTGGACCAGAGCTAAGAGAGAGGGAGAGACCAAGAATCCAGATGTAGCCGCGAATAGGAAAACGAGAGCACGAGTCTAGAGGGGTGAGTTTCCAAAGCGCGTAATATCGAGCCGAGACGCGCGCAAAGTCGCGTTAGTCGGGAGCGACAGTCGAAAAGGGGGAGGGGAAGAGTGGCTGTTGGCTTGGCTATAGTTGCGAACGTTGCAGTCGAACTAGATCGGGATTGCGAGAAAGAAGAGTTACGGCGCGAGGGCACGAGCGACCGAGCGGGAACCCGAGTGAGACCTTGCGAGTAGCGAGAGGCAAGGGAAGGACGAGAAATCGTCTCGCGGACTAGTACGAGTCCGGTTGCGCACTGGGAAGGTCAGTGAGGGCGACGCGGAAAGGGCCGGAAGTATAAGTGAGAGTGGGCTAGAGTGCGAAGCGAGCGTGCGTCCGGGTGTCTTCAACTTAGACCTGACCCGAAGAGCCGTTTTCGCGCTGAAGAAAAGAAGGGGTAAAATGCGGGGAATCAATGATGACATTGAGCGAGAGTGAGTCCTTAAATACGTCTTGTACAGTACCCGGTACCACACACGACGTATTTAAGGTACATCAAAGTCAAGATCAAAGCGGGGGAAAAGTAAATCAAAAGTCCAGGATGGGAGGGATCCGATATCGATGGAAGACAGAAAGTTGAGGACGGTACTACCTTAGTGTCAATATTGATGGAAGATGGAAAGTTAGGGTGGGACTATCGTAGTGTTGATAACAATGGAAGATGGAGAGTAAGGAACGAGATTATCTTTAGCGTCGATAACCAGCGCAAGTCGAAAGGGTTGAAAGAGGAGCTGAGGATCATTTGGTTGAAGGAATGTGAGTGAAAAAGGGGGCCCGATGTTGATTAGCCAGAGACGAAAGTATGGACGAAGTTGGTGGGATGCGACGTGGTTAATCGAATAAAACTGCGGGTACAACCAGAGGATTTATTCGCTTAACCAGTGGTGGATGATGGTGAAAATATGATAGAGTACCATGTTTTCACCACCATCTACTCCCATTCCGAATCTCAATTGCGGATACTGGGGCGGAATGTTTGACAATGCCGCAATCGAGAGCTAGTCATCCGTCGAAGTCGACAGGCATGCCAACAAGGTAAGTTATGAGGACAAGATGGAGAGAAAGAGAGGACGTGGAAACATGAGGTGAGATCCGAACAAGAGGTGGTGTGGCGACGATGTCCGAGATAGGCAGGAGTGTCCCACAACGGACCGGCGACTCTGAAACGGCCTACAGCGTCTACACATACCGTACCGTGGTGCGCGTTGAGTACAGTTATGAACTCACCACATAGATGTGCGCACACTACAGCTCCACGCGCGTCTTGTGTGGTTGTGTAGCGCTGACGCGCGTCGACGCATTGATCATGACTGCTTGATGACTGCACGACTCGGCGACGCGTGATCATTGTGGCTGCTGGCCCCGCGGCCAGTGCGTTCGACGAGGTTGAAACCAATCTGGTGATACTTCCTGTGTAACAGTGCGCCTTCAATCGCAATCTCACTGCATAGGGGTTGAGGACCTCAGCCGCATATCTCGCTCCACCTGTACTTTGCGGCAGCGGTGCTTGAACTACCGGGTGAGTGGTGCTGGAGAAACATGTCCCTCCTGGGTCACTACTTACTTGGTTCACTGTTAATTTTTATTTTTTTCTGGCGATGCGTAATGACTTTTAGCTAGAACAGCCTGAGAACGGGCGCGCGTGAGGTATTGGTGCGCTCCGGAGCAAGACATCAGTCTCGTAGACATTGCTCAGAGGAGCATTTTCACAGCACACGCGATTTGCCACCAATGAAGGAGCCTGAGGACAGGACATACGCTGGGCATCCAGCAAGTTCTCCCTTGCTCACCCTTGACGAAACATAGTCTACTCCCTCAATCCGATCGCGTGTATATTCGCGTAGCGCTGGAAAAAACTTGACCATTCTGGACTCAGAACTCGGGGCCAGTGAAGGCGTCGGGAACACTCAAGAGGTCGGTCAGGGATAGAGCAGGAACCAAGTCTATTCGTGGAAGGACGAGATCACGAATGTAGATGGCGTCGTGTGTGTCAAGTGACACTCAAGTGACGTAGTGCTCGCATTTTCCTCATCGCCGCGGGACACCTTGGGGTCGGACAAAGTCGGTCTGCTGGAGAATCAGTGGAGATGAACGAGGCGAAATCTCGCGTGTTGATACCCGATCATGTCCAGCCTGCGCCCTGAGCGTTCCAGCTTCCCTGCCTGCATTGCGACCTATGTACGCTGCGCACACATCTCCGATGTTCTGAATCAGATAGAGAATACCGAGCACCTGGATCCGCGCCATCTGGCGTCCTTCGGGGATTACTGGTGACTGACCGGTGACCTGTGACCGCGCCACATGTCCAGAAGGGGTTCGTTTACGTCAGGGACGATGCGCCTTCAAAGCTTCAACAATTGACCCAGAAGCCCCAATGATAGAAGCTGTCAACTTTTCCAGGAGACACTGATTCGGGTAAGTGGAAAATGGTGATCTCTGTCCGGGCCTCGCATGGTTTCTCCTTGCTTCCTCACCAAGTTCTTCACTCTTCCCACTTTTTCTAGGACTAGGTTGTGGAGATCTGGATCGCGGGTCCCTTCTGGCCGGGGTCTACGTTACATGCCTCCCATTGCAATCTTATACAGCCGCTTTACTCTGGGCAGAAATCATCGTATCCAAATGTTGGCCGAAGCATCAATGGTGTACTGTGCCCGAAACCAACGCTCTCACAACACCCTTATCTGGGGTGGGTGCCCTCACGGGCAGAGCCTCAATGGACAGGAGACTGCAGTCGTAAGATACTTGCCTTTTACGCTCTTACACGAGGACATGCACATCGCGTGGTAGACGGCTCACGCTCTCTAGACAGGACAACCGTAGACCAGATCCGGGTTCGGGTCCGACGCGAGCTAACCCGTTTCCCAAACAGAAAACGATTGGCAGCCTCTCTTCGCGGCTAACAAACTCCCTAGTTGGTTACTCCGACCTCAGCGGAGCGCGGTGCAACGCACTTCGTGAAGCACTGACACAAATGACTGTTGGAGGAAAAGCGGGCGGGCGAGCAGATGAAAAGTCAGGTGATCAGGTACAAGCTTGTGCTATGACGCCCACCACATATTTGGGGGTAGCTAGTTGCCCTGCTCAACGAGAGTTTAAAGGACCACTGTGCCGGCTCGCTGTGTATCTTGGAGCAGCTTCATTCTGAGCCTGGCGAGATGCGGACTGTATGTGTCGTATGGTCTGGTGCGTAAAGCACATGTACAGTCTCCATCGGGCCCTCGGAGCACGGGAGACATCTCGGCGGCAGAGAACTCGGTGCTTCTACAAGGATATTAAGAATGACTCCAAGAACGCAAGTCATTGGCATGACCTATTGTTGTTCCCATAGCATTGGGGTCGGGAGAAGTTGGAACCCCACCTAAGGTGAGCACATGGAAGAGATACCGGGCAACCACGACGTTTGCATGGAATTTTGAATCAATGCGGTGAATAGTAGCCAAAACGACCGGCAATAAAGCGGTGAAAGAGCGACGGCTGTCTCCCTCAAAATAAGACCTACCAATGTGCGCCATCTGGAGGGCATCATCTCTGGTCTACATCATGATGCATGGTCAGTTGACCCGGGGGTTCACACGATGCATGAGAAGAGGCTGTTTTCCGGTCTGTCGTCATGTGTGGCTGGTGGAGGAAGAGGGATACTGTAAAATCGCCGATGGGTCCAGGGACACTGAGAAGCCGCCCAAAAAAGGAGAGCATTGCCCAGCTGGCACGTTGGGATTCCATTCGGGAAAATAATTGACCCCAAAATCGAAATCCGGCATCTGACATTTGATCAGAGAAAGCATTAGCGATACTTCCTTGACGGGCTGTTGCTCTCGCATACAATGCCCTATCTCCCGCTTTGTAAGGTCATTTGATTGATGCCGGTGGCCCCTCCCCGTGGGTAACGAGGTTGCCGACTTGACGCACAGTACCTTGATAACGACACAGCCTGTGAAGCACTCGGGTTCTGGACAATAATATGGGGACGGTTGTGTATCTGTTCTGGTAGATTCGAGCTGTGGGCCATCCAAGGGGCTGCTGGCCACGGTAGGACGGGAACATCACTCGAAATATTATTGTTCCAAGTCGGCGTGGGTTTAGCGAGGTTTAGCGAGGTGCAGTACACTCCGGCACCGGCCACTAGCGCGATCACGTGACCAACACCTTCACCCAACAGACGGATCAAATCGGTCTGATTCTCCTCTCAGCGGACAGCTGCTCCGTTTCTGCCTCTCCGTACACATGTCAATTAACACGCTGCCAGGCACTCTACAAAATGAATCATTTGATCTGCGCTAACGTCCATAAATTAGAGAAACGATGGTAGCTCTTCTCTCAGATCGCCGCTGTCATAGCCGCGACCTTCTCCACCCGCATCGTGGCCATTTTTCTCATGGACCAACGTGATTCCTATGCGTCAAACTGTCCGTGGGACGCGGTCTGTCTATTAACTCTACAAATGACTACTTCATGTACTCAAGAGCGCTCCACCTTTCCTCCTCACCCACAGGTTCGTTTCCATAGAGATTACAAAGCGCGTCCAGAGCCCCGTCCCTAACGAACACCGTAAGCTCAGGGACATATCGTAGCCATTCTGTAGACCCTTGAAACAGTTTCTTCCCTGGAAAGGTGAGCGCTGAGCCATGGTGCATTTGGCCTCGTGTTACGTTCTTCTAACGCTCCCTTTCCCCCCGGACTCAGAATACTTTAAGAACCTCGTTCCGTCCCTTTCAAATATCGTCAGCGCATGTGCATGGCGCGCATGATGTGTTCTACGGCACCCTTTCGACTTGCCGCTTTGCTTGCCGTTGTGACTGTACGCGTTATCCCGTAACTCGCGTTTTCGTAGGCACTCACGGAACGACAGTTCATTCGTGCGAGCCCCTTGGAGTCTCGTAACAACAGCCCTCGTTCTAGTGGCGCCCTTCACCTCCGCCTCCAACAATACGATGCCCTCCCCCTAGGATGGACCACGCTTGGATGCTACACGTGGGTTCCACCGCGCTGTCTTTCTATGATGAAGCTCACTCTTTAACGCTTAATCCCCATTAGAGTGTACGTTTCTCTGTGCACGAGGAAAGTTTTATTCTAAAAAAAGACTCAGGGACAACGTGCACTCGCGTGTCTTCCAAACGGAGCTTGCAGATAACCAAAACGTGACGGTCGAGAGCTGCGTAGCCTCGTGCGCATCCCAAAACTTCACGCTTGCCAGATTAGAACATGACGTGCGATGTTGTAGGTTTCATCATCGATCTATCGTCGCATCACGATTTAAGCGACGCTCCCGCCTTCACAGTGTGCGGTGACAATCTTGTGGACGGTGCTCTAACGGCCCCCGATTCTGACTGTCAAACGCATCGGAATGGTTATAAGATGTAGGTTGTCCGGTTTACTTCTGTGTCTCGTGTAGACCGGGTAGCTGAGATAAACTCCAGCGAAGCACGTGGAGGACTGAATCGGGTCTCCGTTTACACTTCCAGGGCCTCACCGACTGTGCAGACGACGGATCTTCCTGGGAAGTGGCAATATTCTCGATGCCTGGCGTGCGTTGATATCCTCATATATTCAAATGCCGCTTCTCACGATTTATTCGATCATCAGTGAACCTGCGCCTAACCATGTGTTCCCGTACCATCTCATCCTCGCAAACAATAACTCGGCTCAAAACTGCCTTTCTCAATGCTCAGCTTTTGGATACCCCGCCGCGGGTATGGAATTTGGTCAAGAGTGCTGTATGTGATCCACTGTTTCGCGGCAGGGCATTAAGCCTCTGCTCACAGAAACACTTTTAGGGTGTGGCGACGTCGCGGATATCACTAACAATGGCGGAACAACTGCCCCGGAGAGCGACTGCACAATGGCATGCTCTGGCGATTCTCTCCATCTTTGCGGAGATGCCTGGAGGCTGCAGCTCTACCTTTGGAACGGCGCCCTTAACACTTGGGACACACCCGCGAACATTGGTCGCTATGAGGTATTCACATTTTCCTTATCTGTATGTACTTGTGGTGCTCAAGGGTCATCGACGTAGTATCTGGTGCCCGGCCTTGTACCTCCCTTGCTCGCTACCGTCGGGATCAACGGAAAAGTCTCCTTCCTCGAGAAATTCGGCACGTCAGAGTTCCAAAACTCCACTGGCGCATACGAGCTCGACTTGAGCCTCGTCCATGATTTCTCTCATGCCTGGCGTGAGATGCATGTCAAATCAGATGTGTTCTGCTCGGGTGCAGTTGTCCTTCCAGATAAGGCGGCACGAATCCTCAACGCTGGTGGCTACTCGGACGATTCGACGTTTGGTCTCCGACTTTATGCACCCGACGGATCCGCCGGCGTCAATGGTACGAACGACTGGGAGGAAGATCCAGTCAATTTTCAGCTTCAGGTAGGTGTAGCGGGCTCATCTCTACTTCCCATACGTCGGTTCTCAAAGAGACATTCCTACATACAGAGTGGACGTTGGTATCCGACCGCGCTTGTTTTGTCCAACGGTAGTGTTCTCGTGATGGGCGGCGAGAATGGCCCGAATGGCCCGGCCGTCCCGACACTTGAGATCCTCCCTCGCATACCCGGTGGCGATACACGGTTGTTCCTCGACTGGCTTAATCGTACAGACCCCAACAATCTGTATCCATTCCTCCACGTTCTCCCGAGCGGTCTCATTTTCGTCGGTGCGTTGAAATTGCTTAATTACCCTCCCAGAATCGTCTTAGAGCTGACATACGCCGATAGGGTACTACAACGAGGCGCGCCTTCTTGACCCCGCGACCTTCGCTACTGTCAAAGTTCTCCCCAATATCCCTGGTTCAGTGGAGAACACCCTTGCTGGTCGTAATTATCCGTACGAAGGCGCCTCAGTTCTGCTGCCCCAACATGCTCCGTACACGGAACAGAGCACTGTGATGATCTGTGGTGGCTCTGACTCTGGTGGTAATGCTCTCGACAATTGTGTGTCCATCCAGCCTGAGGCAGCAAACCCAACGTGGGTCATCGAACGGATGGTCCGTACATCTTTTTCCCACCTGACCATCGAATGACGAGTTGCTGTCCAGCCCTCTAAACGTGTGATGCCTTGCATGGTGGCACTCCCAGATGGAACATTCATGATCATGAATGGCGCACAACAAGGTGTTGCCGGCTTCGGCGCCGCAGATAACCCAAACTTGTCGGCACTGCTCTACGACCCCTCGCATGCCGTTGACGGGCGTGTCTCAATCCTGAACACCACGACTATCGCACGGATGTACCACTCGGAGGCGACACTGCTCCCCGATGGGCGGGTGCTCGTCTCGGGTTCGGACCCGAACCCGTATGACGCACCTGCAACGCGCAAGTTCCCGGAGGAGCTACGGATCGAGGTGTACATACCGCCGTACCTGAACGAGGGCCACACGCAGCCCGTCGTGACGATCCCGAACACAGATTGGGCCTACGGTGGGCACTATCAGATACATGTGCGGCTGTTCCAGGGTAAGACGTCCGGCATGAAAGTGTCGCTCGTCGCGGCGACGTCGAGCACGCACGGAAACACCATGGGTGGTCGCACGATCTTCCCGGCCTTCTCGTGTTCCGGAGGCAACGTCTGTACTGTCACCGCCCCGCCGAACGCGCACGTCTCGCCGCCGGGGTGGCACCAGCTGTTCATTCTGGATGGTAGGACGCCGTCGCACGGCGTGTTTGTTCGCATTGGGGGTGACCCGGCGAGCCTCGGGAATTGGCCTGCTCTGCCTGGCTTCAATCCTCCCGGCGTCTGACCTATTTACATTCACATACTAACCGCATTCCGAATCGCTAACCAGAATACCCTTCACTTTTTTCTCTCTCGGACATTGTCAGTCAAGTGTTTTTTTCGCTCTCTGCTAAGCTGTATTGTCGTTACTCGCTCTTTTGGATGGGGTAGTCGCATTCAAGGTCGCATTGCTGTAGATACCACAAAGGACAGACTCCCTTGCCTTGTCGGAACTTGGAATCTCACATTCTATCTCATTCTTGTCATCGGCCCTTCGGCCCAATCAGTTCTCGTTGCCTCTGCCCCTCATCGGCCTCATCGGTTCCAACAGACTTTGAGTACGAACATGAAGGCTCCGATACCGATCTCAGTATTGGGAATATATCAATCGCCGGGAGCACGGACCGAAGTATGGAATAGGCAATGATCATGATACATGATCGGTTTATAGTTTCTTTGGTATTTTTACGACTCACTTAGGCAAAGTACTTACTGTGTATGTACTCAAGGGGCTCAAAACTGTACAGTTCGTCAAACCCTTTTTTAAACGTAGATTAGGTTGTAGGCATCTTTTCTTTCCTGACTGAGGTGGGTCTCCATCTTGATACTTACAAGTACGACACTAACTCGCATACAGCGCACGACTCGCCGTCGTGCTTCCTTAGACGCCGCCCAACGCCGCAACTGCCCCTAATGGTCAAAACTCCGACACAAAGTTCGGGGCGCCTCCTGAGCATACAGTCGCTCCCCAGCCACGATGTCCTTCAGATGACCTTGAGTGTGTGGTACGGTATGTGTGCAAAAACCCAGAAGTGGGGATGTGAATAGTCAGAGCAAATTCCGATTTCACTCGGGGGAGGGGTGCTTGGTCCAAAGTGGTGCGTCAAGCCAGTGACCGGGCTCCAACTCGCAGACTGTACATTTCAACGATGCTCGACTGAAATTCTCGTCTCGGACATACATATTATTGTACAATCAACTTCAACTCAGAAAGCCCGAAAACAAAAAACAACCAACTGGTAGGCGTACAGCTAGCCGGCTCAAGTGCTCGTGGGGGTGATTGCCTGCGGAAACGGTACGCGGTCACAGTGTCCAGCAGACTGCGCGTAATAACTGTCGAAGGTGCCATTGCCCTGATCCACCAACACGTCAACAAAATTACCGCGCAAGCCGGTCAATGGACTAGAAAAAAACACGTACAATCATTGTATGTGGGAAGCCCGGGTCGAAAGGCGTGGCTTCTTCAATCCGCTTTATCTGTTCGGCTGTCAGAGAAATTTCCAGCGCGGCGATATTCTCCATGAGCTGTTCTACTCTTCGGCCCCCGATGATAGGGAACACGTAGGGGAGCTTCTGTAGGTGGTACGCGATGGCAACTGTTCAATCCGTGTTCGTCAGTCCCCGGGCCCGAAATTCTTGCGGTTGCAAGATGCGGATACCACTCGGATCCCACCACTTACTCGATGTGAGGCTCTCCGTACCCACTTCATTCCCAATCTCCTCGAGCACGTCGCACACCTTTTTCTGCTCAGGTGTGCGCTCCCAATTGGGGCCGAACATCGTGCGACCTTTCTCCCTGCGGCGGGCTTCCTCGGCGATCTTTCCAGCGCCGAGCACCCCCCAAGGAGCAAGTGCGAGACCCTCAGAGCGCGCCATAGGGATTATGTCCCGCTCAAAGGACCGATCGAAAACAGACCAGCTACCCTGGTAGACGCTGAAGGGCGTCTTGCCGTGGTCTTTGGCATACTGATTCGCCTTGGAAACCACCCAGGCGGGAGTGTCCGAAATGCCCTGGACGGCGCCGATCAACAGCGTTCGCCGCGGAGGAGATGCTTGAGTAGATAGCATACGAGGTAGAGGACCTTCCCTTGCTGAACGAGAGTGTGGAGTGAATTTACGACCTCTTCGACGGAGGTGGTGTAGTCCCACCAATGCAGGTAGAGAATGTCGATATAGGTCGTGCGCAGCTTTCTGAGCGAGGCTTCCACTGAAATGTGAAGGGACTTGGTGTTGTTCCCAGAATAGTTCACCATGTGGTTCCCTAGAGTGCGCTTGAAGTTGGTCGAATACTGGGCCGCGTCTCAAGACGAAAGCCAGCGAGAATAAGACTGAGAGATGCACCTTGGTTGCGATGACGAGCTGGTCGCGGATTCCACGCTTCTCGGCCCACTCGCCGATGAAAGCCTCGGAAGTTTCATCTTGACTGTAGTTAGAGCAAATAAGATCATGTCTCCGACCGCCTAGGTGGGCATGACGGGATTTAGTGAGGGCTCACTAAGTGTTTGCCGTGTCGATGAAGTTGCCCTGGGGGAGGGAGGTAAGGATCGGGACCGGCATATATAGGGAAAGCGTGAAGAAAATGACGACTTACGCCTGCGTCAAAGTAGGCATCGAGAAGCTTAAAAGAATTTATTTTATCCATCGAGCCCACTCCGAATTCCTGCCACTTGTCGCCGACGCTCATAGCGCCGAGCTGCAAGGGCGACACACGCACGCTTGCAAGGGGCGAGAGTGTGCGATAACGTCCGAGCTTGGTAGGCGGGGGAGGTGGGGGAGAGTACAGAAACAACATCTGAGAAGGATTGGCGGGGGGTGCATGATGGGTAGTCCCAGTCCGCTATTTGTACTTAGGTGATGACACTGCATGCGAAGCATCCTAGAAAACCCTGTGGAGTGTTAACCACTTATCATAAATTTATTTTTCCGAAAAACCTCAGAAAAAATGAGTCTGAGTTGTCACCTTGCCCGACAAGGTCATACTGCATCATCCTTGCAGGCGCTAAGAGCGGAGCACACCGAGGTGCACCGAACCATGGCCACGCCGGCCGTCCCGCGTCGGGCTCGGGACCTGGCACTAGCGCGCACTGGCACTCGCCTTGCCCGGACAATTATGGGAAAAAATTGCACCTCCCCCCCCACCCGCGGTTGGGGATTCCGGTCCCGCAACCCCTGGGGTGCTTGGTCCAAGGTGGCGTATCAATGCCAGTGACCGGACTCCAACTCGCAGGCCGTATACTTTAACGGTGCTCGACTAGAATTCAATATACTTCTCGTCTCGGACATACATACTATATTTCAACTCGGAAAGCCCAAAAACAAAACAACCAACTAGTGACAGCTAGCTCACTGCTGCTTCGTGGGGGTGATTGGCTGCGGAAACGGTACGCGGTCAGAGTGTCCAGAAGACTGCGCGTAATAGTTGTCGTAGGTGCCATCGCCCTGATCCACAAAACATGTCAACAAAATTACCGCGCAGGCCGGTCAATAGACTAGAAAGAAAGAAAAAACACGTACAATCATTGTGTGTGGGAACCCCGGGTCGAAAGGCGTGGCTTCCTCGATGCGCTTGATCTGCTCGGTGGTCAGGGTAATGTCCAGCGCGGTGATGTTCTCTTTGAGTTGTTCTACTTTTCGGCCCCCGATGAGCGGGAACACGTAGGGGAGCTTTTGTAGGTGATACGCGATGGCAACTGCTCATCCGTGTTCGTCAGACATCGACCCCCGAACTTCTGACAGTTGCGAGATGCGGTTTCGCTACTTACTCGATGTGATGCTCTCCGTACCCACTTCCTTCCCGATCTCCTCGAGCACATCGCACACCTTTTTCTGCTCCGGAGTGCGCTCCCAGTCGGGGCCGAATACCGTGCGGCCTTTCTCGCCGCTCGCCCTGCGGCGGGCTTCCTCGGCGTTGGTGCGAATCTTTCCAGCGCCAAGTACTCCCCAAGGAGCAAGTGCGAGACCCTCAGAGCGCGCCATAGGGATGATGTCCCGCTCGAAGGACCTATCGAGAACAGACCAGTTGCCCTGGTAGACGCTGAAGGGCGTCTTGCCGTGGTCCTTAGCGTACTGATTCGCCTTGGAGACCACCCAGGCGGGAGTATCCGAGATCCCCTGGATGGCGCCGATCAACAACGTTCGTAGCGGAAAAGACGCCCGAGTAGATAACATACGAGGTAGAGGACCTTGCCTTGCTGAACGAGAATGTGGAGCGAATTGACGACCTCTTCGACGGAGGTGGTGTAGTCCCACCAGTGCACGTAGAAAATGTCGATATACGACGTGCGCAGCTTTTTGAGTGAGGCTTCCACAGAGAGATGAAGAGACTTGGTACTGTTCCCAGAATAGTTCACCGTGTGGCTCTCTAAGGTGCGCTTGAAGTTGGTCGAATACTGGGCCGCGTCTCAAGACGAAAGCACGGGAAAACAAGACTGAGAGATGCACCTTGGTTGCAAGAACGAGCTGGTCGCGGATTCCACGCTTCTCAGCCCACTCGCCAATGAAGGCCTCGGAAGTTTCGTCTTGACTGTGGTTAGAGCAAATAAGACCATACCTCTGACCGCCTAGGTGGGCATAATGAGATCTAGTGAGAACTCACTAAGTGTTTGCTGTATCGATGAAGTTGCCCTGGAGAGGTAGGTCGGGACCCCATACACAGAGAAAGCCCGAAGAGGACGACGACTTACGCCCGCGTCAAAGTAGGCATCGAGAAGCTTAAAGGAATTTGTTTTATCCATCGACCCCATTCCGTATTCCTGCCACTTGTCGCCGATGCTCATAGCACCGAGCTGCAAGGGCGACACGCGCACTCCCGCAAGGGGCGAGAGCGTGCGATAACGTCCGAGCTTGGTAGGCGGGGGAGGGGGGGGAGAGTACAGAGGAGCCATCTGGGAAGGATTGGTGTGTGATGCATGATGGGTGGTCCCAGCCCGCTATTTGTACTGTGGAAGGTGGAATTGGTGGCGCCCATGGTGGGTAGGTGAGGGGGAATAGGAGCGACCTGCAAGAGCGGTGGCTGACCGAGCATTTTACGAAGACTTCCCTAGCGCGCTGACAGGCGTAACACAAAACTTGGAACTTGGAGTCTTGGACCACAAATGACAATGACCAGAACGCTCACGCATATGACACCAATTTGCGGTTACCAAATTGTCACGCGGCCCCAAGCCATGATGTCAAGTTTTTTTTTTTTTTATGACATGATGTCAAGTTTGTCGATTCAAAGAATTCTCGTGTTCGCCGTGTTCGCCCGCGGTCTAGATCACCGCGGTCCGCGACTGTGAATGACCAAGTTGCTGAGTGTAACCCTGTGCGCGGTTAGTTCCTTATGTGGGCTCTTGTGGTACCCGGATCTCAGGCAGCCAAGGAGGACTGTAGCGATAGTGACGACGTTTTAGCTGGGTAAGATGGAGACGACAATGTTTGGATGGGTCCGCCTTTCAGTGTTACGCCTTCTCACGGGGACTGCGCAGTTGCTTCTTGATGCTGGAGCAGATGCGCGCGGAACTAATATACCGAAGCGGGTGGCGTCGAGAGAGGTAAAATTTGGGAGTTATGAAATCGCTTTGGAGAGTGTGCGCTTCTATGGCCTCGGATATTTTAAACGCGCCGGCGAGGTGGAAATGTCCTGTGTGATCTTGGTCCTGCGTAACACAGTGACAGACTGAAAGCTACCAAACACCAGATGGTGACGTCGAGCCCACAATCGTGGTATCTTGACTAGGACTAGCGTGCGGTGGTATGACAGATGAAAACATACCGTTTCCTTCCTTGGCATCAGAAAAGAGAAGGAAACACCAAATAAGATGGATGGGAATTTACCAAATGGGGTAAAGATTCTCATGGGGCTAAGGAAGACTTATCTATACCGTGACAATCGAACCTCTCTTAACCCATACCTCTGATAACCCATATCCCCTGATAACCCATAGCTGATCCATCCACCAAAATTCGTTTGTAGGCTGTAGTATTCCTCTCAAAACCCATAACCCTTCATAACCCATACCTTGGGCGGTCCACCGAAGGGTATGGGTTAAGAGGGGTTCTACTGTATATGGTATTGCGTTCCCGTGCAAGCTCATCGCACGCTCGAGGCGCACCACTACATCTCTGCAGTTTTCAACCTCTGCTCAGCTCTCCCTGGTACATAGTGGGTGTCCTAGTCATCAGCAAAATGGACCTGACCTGTCGTTACTAGGGGCAACTAGCGCCCACTAAAATTGAGTGCTGCCAGTGCCGCCAGTCTCGGCTAGTGCTCTCTAGTAACATTCCATTTTCCTGATGCTATATCTACAGGTTCTTTCTCCTTCCTACATATTTCCTGTATTTACTACCTCAGAAAGTGAAGAATTCCCCTGGTGCTTCCTCGGACCTCGGGTGCTTCAGATCACAGAAGGGCTCAGTGCAGCCTATTCCTTGTGTTTCCTGGGCTGAGCGCCGGGGCTGAGCGAGAGGTGTGCGCACTGATGTAACAACGTCACGCTTTGTCATACAGCCTGACGATTCAAAACACATTTTTTATTCTGTACTGTACCTAAGGGCGTTCGGAGGTCACATAGTTACAAAAACAATTTCTCGCGCAAACTCTGTGTCCCACCTGGGACCCAGCTCAGACACCGCAATTTCTCAAAATGCTTTCTGCATCAGGAAGGTCAAGAGGCAGGTTCTTTTGAAGCGCACGGTAAAGGGTTCACCATCCGAATACCCTGCAATTCAAAATTTGTTAAGCCCATGCAAAAGTATTATTTTTTACGCACTCTTCGATGCTCTCGACGCCACCCATGTCTATCCAATCCGCCCAGCTCACACCGCCGACCGCTCGCGCGGCGTCGTCTCTGAGCGAGGTCGGCCCGCACGAGCCGATGACAATGCCAGTCGGCGAGTCCGGGCTGCATCTGCAACACGTCGTTGTCGACGAATACGCCTCACTCACGCTGGCGATCACGCCCTGCAACGTGGCGAAGAGGTCGGGGCGGCCCGCACGAAGATACATGCCCGGCGGCAGCGCCGTGCGCGACACTTGCGGCGCGAGAGCGGCCGTGCGGGTCCAGTGCACGGAGAAACGGAGAGAGAGCGCGGTGCGCAGAGATGAGCGCGGCTGCATGAGTGGGGCGAGCTCCGGAAGGAGCGAGTAGAGAGAGTCTGGGACGTCCGTCGTTAGCTCGACGAGGCCCGGAAGAACCGCAGTTTCCGCTTACCAGAATCCGTGACGGACCACACGACCTCGATAACGCGCACGTTACTTTTACCAGAGGCATGCTTCTGCAGGATGTCATACAACACACCCGTGACATATGAAATGCCACTGCCCCCAGCGACGAGCACGACTCCTGAATAGGCAGTGTAAAGGGTGTATCCGGGGCCGCCTTCAAGTAAGACGAGTAAGCATTCGTCAGAGGACATGAAAAAAAAAAACATGAAAAAAAACGATCACTCACTATATGGACCCTCGACGATAATCCGAACTTGTCGGGCGGGTTCACTCCCACACTCGGCGTCGGTAGATTTCTCCGCAGCATCACCAGCCGCGGCCATGCGCAGCAGCTTGCGCGTCCACGAGCCTCGGGCTTTGATCACGAGTAGCATTCCACCAAAGTTGGATCCCGTGGCGATGGTGAACGGTCGCGCGCGACCGACAAGCCAGGTCGTCAACCAACCGAACCACGTATCGCCGATGACGCGAATGCGCACGTGCTGACCCGCCCGCCACCCGGCATCGAGGGAAGGTACATCCACAAGCGTTGTGCCACCGTTGAGCGAGTTTTTGGCTGTAAGCCACGCCGTGGTGTACTGCGTACGGGCGATGCGCACAATGTGATCGAATGCGTAGAGGACTGCTGCGGCTAGTATATAGGGCATGACGGAAGGTTGATGCATGTATATCTAAGAGGCAATTGGTGAACAAATCAATCATCAAGAAAGAACTTACAGCAACTAAGGATACGACGACGCAGATGACATGAGTTATGAAGAATAAAGAGTACATCTTGTCTGCCCTATAAAAAAAAGAGCTGGCGAATAACAAGTCCAAGGCGCAGAGAGCGGTGAGTCCCCAGAAGAACAGGGGAATACGCAGTGTGGCTTGAAGGTTTCCGGTGGAGGACACCTTATAGACTGTCAACCAGGGATGAGCATAGCGACATGATTAGTGAGCATAGGCGGCGTACGACGACCCAGGGCATGGGAGTTGGCTGCGATGACGACAACCCGCCCAGAAAAGCGGTGGAGGTAATTGAACTGGTTTTGCTTTCAGAATAGAGCGGCTTCGGAGAGGCGCGCGATTCAATGATGTTCACCTTCTCGTAACCAACGCCGCTCACCCCGCTCAGCCAGTTCGACTTGTTCGCGAGGGCTACAACGATGGGTATCTGTGACACCGCAATATAGGCCGTACGAATGGGATCTTTGAGCGGATTGGAGCGGTATAAGCAAGCATAGAGCACGATGAGACCGTAAACCAGGAGGACGAAGAGTTGGCCCAAAGAAAAGCCAGATGAGATCCGGAAGTTGAGTGCGTAGGCAAACGAGGGGTGCACGATCGTCGTCCAACGAGGCATGCGAGTTGGCGCGTAGGGCTGTCGGGCGTGGCGAGTGCGGTTAGCGACCGGAATGACGACGGCTGGGAAGACGTCCGTGGCTTTGCTTTCCTCTCCCAACGCCGCGCGCGCATCGGTGGAGTGGTGCACTGGCGGGGCGTTGTCGTTACCTTTCGATTCGGACTTCGTGACAGGGCCGGAACTGCCGAGCGTGTCCCTTCGGAGGAGCGTACGGGTGCTGTTGCTCCGCCCCACTGGAGTGCGCTGAGCACGTAGAAAGAAGCCACGGAAAATCTCGGAGGGCTGGAAGAGGCGTACAAGCGCCCGTGGAAGAGTCGAGGCAACGTAAAGAGCGAAGAGGCTGAGCAGCAAGACGTCAATACGAAAGGCAAATGTAGGGACGTTAACCTCGTGAGTGGGAGGGCTTGGGGGGCTTGGGGGCGACTGTGCGCTAGACATAGTGGGGGGAGTGTGTACGCTACCCACGGACAGAAAACAGAGCCCCTTTTGTATGTTCCCTGTCGGCCGAGGTGATACCACTGATAAAGATTGGATCGCGTACTTTTCAAACGTGTTAGTTACAAGTGAGGTGTTGCGGTAATCTGCCCCGAGGCACACAATAATGGAATAATTTTTCTTTTTTTGAATCGCATTAGTCCTGAAAGAAACGCGCAACATACAGCAGTGGGTTCTGCATTGTTCGCGTCGCAAGTATGGGAATACTGTAAGGTGGTGACGGGACATAAATTGAGATTTTTCTGAAAAAAAAAAACAAGATGGTGAGCAAACTTAAAAGCTTATGCAAACCGCAAGTCAGGAATAGTTCATTCTCTATTCCAGTCAAGCTCCATGCCCACCACTGGCCTGATCCGATCTCCTTGCCAACTGGGGGAGCTTGCTGTACTTGACAATCGGGGAGAGACCTGGACATGGCCACTGCAAATGAATGGTAAGTTAGTTTAGTTGAATGACGCACACTCGGACGCACATCCCGCACACCAAGTCTGAGCGTCAATGATCAAGTTGGACTTCCGGGACGGGCCGTCGCGCCGTCCTTCTATTTATGATAGCAGATTTGACAGTCACTGCGAAAGTCTGTCTAGGCCCCTGGTGGTAAACCTCAGCAGTTCGCTGTCTCTGCCCCCCGAGAGTAAGGGCGTTCAAAAAAAAAAGTCTATTGTGAGTGGTGCATGTTGCCTTTTTCGTGTCTGTGCCCTAATTTTGTTCACAACTTGTAAATTCCCGGAGAAGCTGACGAAGGTAGAGCGTGAAGGAAGGTTTTCGATGGCTTGGGTTCGGCACTGCGTGTTGGGCTTACAGACACGTTCTCTACGAAGGTGTTCTTGGGGTTCCTGGGTACGCCAAAGTCCGAGAAGCATGCTACTCGGTTCAAGGTTTCGAACAGGACTTTGCCAGTGGTGCAGAACGCGGCCGCCGTTGTTGGCGTGTATTGCAGAAAGATCAGTGACCCGTTTACCTTCGCTCCGCAGACCGAAGAGGTCTACAAGCGACTCATCATCAACTAGTACCGTGAGAGGACGATCATTTATTCTGACTCGTTCGACCTCGACGAGACACTTGCGATAAAAGGCACTGCAAAGAGATTAGCTTTCTTGGTCTGTCATTTTCCCCTCCTCGGTTACATGTCCTGCTTTGACTACGCGCAGCGACTTTTGGTATCCGCACATGCTTCACTAACGTCTTCAAGCCGTCGAGAAAAGGCAAGGAAATGAGCCAGGTGCTCAACATGATTATCAAACTGGTGTCTTCAGCGGCTTTCCCTACATCCAGATCATTCGATGACTTGACTTGACGAATTTACCTCATGTACAGTACAACCAGGGAAGACAGAGCTAACGCCGGCTTACAACCTGAGACCTTGAACACCGGCCGGCGACCGAGAGACTGTGTCTATCATAGGATCAAATATCTCTTCGAACTTCCCAAGTAAGACATTATTTCTGATCCATACTAACGCGTTGTTACAATCACGGCCCTGCAGTCTGATATTTATCGGACACCATGGAAACACAATGCCGGTTCTGAAAGTGTATGGCGTCGTTCTCATGTTGTGCGCTGTGCGATGCTTCCGCATAATGCGGGATCCCGGGGCCAGATCTCAGGCTGCCCTCCTGCCTCTTGAGTGGTATGTATGGTGGAAATATGATGGCGAGTATGGTCCGTATCCCGAGAGGGGGTGATAAACAGGATATTTGAGTCTCGGCCTTGGACTTCCGCATCCCATCCACGATTGCCATCTTCTTTGGCTCATTACGATGCCGACCTACGCACCTTTCTACCCTTCGAAAACGTCACCATTTATCGGCGGTCTTACATCTCTCCAATGCCCCAGAGATTCAGGGCTGGGACGAATGGTCAACGCCGAATTTTTGCTTGCCTCCCTCGGGCCCGACGTCTCATTTGGCTATATCACTACACTAGCTCCGAGGAGACGCTTGTCTCACCGTGCAAGTACGAACGGGAACGACGAGCAAGAAACTAAACCCGTGAGAAAAAGCGACGCGAAGGTGCACTGGCACATTGTCCAGTTTAAATGCCGGCGTTGCTATCCGAATCGCTACTGGCTACAAGCAACTCAAAGTGGTCGTCAACGACCGAGCGTCAAACTTGCAGGCTGTATACTTTACCGATGCTCGACTGGAATTCAATATACTTCTCATCTCGGACATACATACTACTGTACGACCAATTTCAACTCTGAAAGCCCGAAAAAACACAACCAACTTGTGAGCGTACAGCTAGCCGGCTCAAATGCTCACTGCCGCTTCGTTGGGGTGATTGGCTGCGGAAACGGTCCGCGGTCATAGTGTCCAGAAGACTGCGCGAGGAAGTTGTCATAGGTGCCATTGCCCTGATCCACAAAACGCGTCAATAAAATTACCGCACAGGGCGGTCGCACGTCAATAGAGAAGACAAAAAAAACATGCTTTGTAGGAAGCCCGGGTCGATAGGCGTGGCTTCCTCAATGCGCTTGATCTGCTCCGCGGTCAGGAAAATCTCCAGCGCGGCAATGTTCTCCTTGAGCTGTCCGACTTTTCGGCCACCCATAGCACAAATCCGGACCCACTACCAGGCCGACTATTCTGTATGGAAACCCATAGGGGGCTCACTGATAACAACACCCCACAGATGTGACTAAGGGCCAAAGCCTGCCAACTTACCCCGTGCTCGGGTCACTGGATGCAAACCACCCCAGCTCTGCTCTCCACAACCCTCAACTATAACTACCCTACTCTCCTAGGATCAAATGGGACAGAGTGAACTGAAAAAGCCGTGAGGGAGTGTAAGCGAATAAGAAGGGAGAAAACAGGGGAAAAGAATGAATAGGCCATGACGGAAGGGAATGGAACAGGTAGACAACACAAGTATCAAGAAGGTATGTAAGGAATGCCAGGGTCCAGGGCATTAAAGCCAAGAACCTGAAAGAAGTCCAGAAGGGCCACCTACATGGATGCATGGCTGAGATCCCTAAAGGGGGGCAGCATCACCAAAGGAAAGCCAGTTTAAGTAAAAGATCATAGGAGCACTGTTATGTCATGGTAGGGACGTTCGCTCGACTTGAGCAAAGGTCACCAGTCCAACTGACAAAACAAATAAGGGCAGTCACGTGTGGTTTCCGAGTGATAAGTCCAACGGGGACTTATACAGTTACTGATGAGAAGTAGTAACCCTCGAGT
>WNGR01001136.1_pt1 | contig 43301 bp, 37 predicted proteins | sample 5407581 | NCBI WGS metagenome assembly WNGR01 (sample SAMN13153383, study PRJNA577476) | soil metagenome | isolation source: 80 cm soil or saprolite under Garry oak tree replicate 2 | place: USA:California | collected 2016-06-15 | reverse complement strand
CCCGTCCTGGGCGTTTTTTGCGCTCTACTTTCTTCTGGGCACGGCCATCGAGGCGATGCTGGCGGTCTGGGTGTGGAAGCGCACCGCGCTCTCGGCGACGCGTCGAATCGAGTGGTATCTTCCCTTGGCCCTCGGGGGCTGCCTGCTCGCCAGCCACCTCATCCACTGGTGGGCGGAGGCGCACTACTACGTGCCCGTGACGGCGTTCACCCGATACCTGCCGCTCTACTTCCCGTACCGGGACGCCGGGAATCTGTGGAAGCTCGGTTTCCTGGATCGGAATGAGGCGCGCGAGCAGGGTCTCGTCGCCGCGCTCGCCCGGCCGCCTGACGGCGTGCTGAACTATCCGCGGGCCCCCCTGCGGTGCGAGTCGCACCCGCCGACGCTCAACGTCCTGCTAGTGGTGATCGACGCCATGCGCGCCGACGCCCTGACCCCGGAGGTCGCGCCGCGGCTCAGCGAGCTCACGCGCGGGGCGATCCGGTTCGACCGGCACTACAGCGGCGGGAACTCGTCGCGGGCGGGAATGTTCTCCCTGTTCTACGGCCTCCCCGCGACCTACTGGGAGGCCTTCGCCGACTTCGCTCGACCGCCGGTGCTGATGGACATGTTTCGGCAGAATCGGTACCAGCTCGGCCTGTTCAGCAGCTCGCCCGTGTATCGCGGGGCCGTCGGGCTGGATCGGACGGCCCTGGCCCGAATACCGAACCTGCGCCTGGAGACCAGCTCTTCCTACCCCGGGTCGAGCGGGAGGGATCGGAGCTTGACGGATGAGTGGTACCAGTGGCTCGACGGGCGGGATCCCTCGCGTCCCTTCTTCGGGTTCCTCTACTACAACGCCACGGTGGCGATCGAGCCGCCCGACGACTATCCTCCGCCGGTTCCAGCCCCGCCGGGCGCGTCGAAGCAGGCACGCCTGTACGCCCGCTACCTGACGGCGGTGCACTACGTCGACTCGCTGGTGTGCTGGAGAGCACGGTGGTGATGGTGACGTCGGATCACGGGATGGAGTTCGACGAGAACGGGCAGGGGTTCACGGGGCACGGCACGGCGTTCAGCGAGTACCAGATGCACACGCCTCTGGTGATCCGGTGGCCGGGGAAGGCGCCGGGGCGGGTGGGGCGGCGCACCTCGCACAACGACGTGGCGCCGACGCTGCTGGGGGGGCTGTTCGGCTGCGCGAACCCGGCGGCGGACTACGCGAGCGGGCAGGATCTCTTCTCGGACCGGCAATGGGAGTGGCTCATCGCCGCGAGCTACGCGGACTACGCGCTGATCGAGCCGGAGCGGGTGACCATCGTGTACCCGGCGGGCTACGAGATCCGGGATCGGGAGTACCGGCTCGTCGGCAATCCGACGATACCCCGCGACGTCGTGCGGGCCGCGCTGCACGAGATGAGCCGGTTCTACCGATAATGGCAGGTCCGCCCGGCCGCAGGCGGCCGGCGGGGCTCGGCGGCCCCGCGCTCCCGCTGCTCGGACTCCTCGTCTTCCTGAGCCCGATCGTCCCGTCCGTCTCGGCCGAAGAGGCAGGCGGCAACCGGGTTCACGTCACGACCAATCGTCTCGACCTTCTATTCTCCCTCGATGGCGCGAGCCCCGTGACGTGGCGGGCTTGCCATCCCTCCTGCGCGCAGGCTGACGCGGCGACGGGAACATCGGTGCGCTTCACCGGAAACGACGATCCGCCGCAGGCGCGCCTGGTCCTTCACGGCCCTGGTCCCGCCGTGGATCTCCAAGGCCTGCGCTTCACGGCGGACCTCTCCGAAGACACGCGCACACGGATCGTGACGTTCAGGTCGGACTTGCCGGTCGACGGCGTCCGCCTGGTGAAGTCGTTCGCGGTCTCCCGGGAGGGCTACGAGGTGGTCATGACGGCGCGGTTGCTCGGACCGAACGCGGCCGCTTTCATGGCGGGCCGGCGCCTTGACCTCGAGCTGGACGCGGGCCGGGGCCTGTTCCCGGCTCCGGCCGCGGGCTTCGCCGCGATCCTGGAGCGCATGAGCCGAGTGGTGGTGGGGGAGGGCGGCGTCCGCGTCGTCCCCGACGATCGTCGAGAGCCCATCGCTCTCCGCGCGGGCGACTGGACGGGATTCCGCAGCCGGTTCTGGGCCATGCTTCTGCGTTCGGAGGGCGCCGGCGCCCTCGGACCGCGGTCTGCCACGAGCATCGCCGTGGTCCCGGCCGACGAGCCGGGCCGGCTCTCGTGGCGATACACGCTCTACTCCGGACCGCTCGAGAAGGATGCCTTGACTCACGCGGACCCAGCCCTCGAGCAGATGCTGTTCTCCGGGCTCTGGTCCTGGCTGCGGCCGCTGAGCTTCGCGCTCCTGTTCCTCCTCAGAGGGCTGACCGCGGTCGTCGGTCATCCCGGCCTGGCGATCATTGCCCTCGCGCTGTCGGTGAAGATCCTGCTCCTCCCTCTGACGGCCATGGCCGATCGTCTGCAGACGCAGGTCAACGCCGTTCAGGCGCGGCTCCAGCCCGGCATCGACGCCATCAACGCGGCCCACAAAGGCGAAGAGCGCGCCCGTCGCACCCTTGCCTTGTACCGTGAAGCGGGCGTGCACCCCCTGTACACGCTGAAGAGCCTCCTCGGCTTCCTGATCCAGCTTCCCGTGTTCATCGCCGTGTTCGACATGCTGGCGGAGGATTTCGATCTCTATCGAGTGTCGTTCCTCTGGATCCAGGATCTGTCGAGGCCGGACGAGCTCCTCCGGCTGCCGGGCTGCGTGCCTTTCTTCGGGTGCCATCTGAACCTGCTGCCCTTCCTGATGAGCGGCGTTTCCCTGGCGACGCTTCTGCGGTTCCGCTCGCCCGTCCTCACGCCGCCCCTCGTCCAGAAGCAACGCAGGAATCTGATGGTGATGACCCTGCTGTTCTTCCTGCTCTTCTACACGTTCCCGGCCGGCATGGTGCTGTACTGGACCTCGACGAACCTCTTCCAGCTCGTCAGCCAGGAGCTGAAACGGATGCGACCAGACCGGCGGCAGGTCGTCTCGTAGCGAGTTACGGCTTCGAGCGCGCGGCCCGAGCCGAGGACGGCGGAAGGCTGTCGAGGAAGCCGCGGACGGTCTGCGTGAAGGTCTCCGGCTGTTCCCAGAACACCCAGTGGCCTGCCCCCTCGATGATGGTCAGCCGGGAGCCGGAGATCTGCGCGGCGAGGAACTCGTGGTACTTCACGGGCGTGAGCCGGTCCTCCGCTCCGCACACGATGAGGGTGGGCACGCGGATGTCCTTGACGCGGCTCATGACGTCGAAAGGGTCGTCCGCGATCCAATCTCCGTAGGTGACCCACGGATCGGTGGGGGCGGTCAACTTCTGGACCGTGTCGACCACCGACTGGGGCGTGCTTCCCGCGTAGGCCCACGAGCGATCCGCCACGGGCGTGAGGGCGGCGGTGGCCGCTTCTCGGGAGCCGCGGAGCAGGGCGGGGCTCACGCGCAGCCGCGCCCCCGTGTCGACGAGCACGAGGCCGTCGAGCAGCTCCGGATGATGGAGAGCGGTCAGAAGGGCTATCGCGCCTCCCATGGAGTGGCCGACCATCACGAAGCGATCCCATCCCAGGGTCCGGGCGAGCTCGACCACGAAGTACGCGTAGTCGGCGATCCCTCGAAAGCCGCGGCCGGGCGACCCCCCATGGCCGGGCAGATCGATGGCCACAGGCGCGTGAGCGTCGGCGATGGCCTGCATGTGGGGCATCCACACCTCGGAATTGCACCCGGTGCCGTGCACGTAGAGCACCCGCTGGCCGCGCGCGGCGGGGCCAGCGACGGCCCGGTACTGGATCGTGCGCTCGGCAATCACGATGGATCCCATGCGTGTCCCTCCGGAACGGTCCAGTTCCGCTTACGTGGGGGCGAGGAGGCGAGCGAGGGCGGCCTCGAGCTGGCAACGACGCCAGCCATAGGCCGTCATCCCCGCCACCCCGGGGCGGAGCCACTCCGCGTCCCACGGATCGCGCATGAGCACCACGCCCAGAGCGGGCGCGGCGTCCTGGATCGCGTTGAGCAGGGCGCGATTCGAGGGGTAGAGATGCGCGTCGTAGAGGAAGAAGACGGTCGCGTCGGCCGCTCGGGCCGCGGCCACCACCCGGGTGACCTCGGACGGGTCGGGCTCGACCGCCACGATCTCCACGTCAGGCTCGACTCCGTAAGGCGCCAGGGCCTCGCGCACGAAGCGCGCCTCGTCCTGCATGACGTCTTCGACCGTGATCCGGGCCGCCAGCTCCGAGAGACGGGGGAAGATCACGAGCACGCGGCCATTGAGCGCCCGCCGATAGGCGGGCGTGATGGGGGCGACGCAGGTCGCGGCGCGCGTGGCCAGAGCCTTGGCGAGCGGCTCGCCGTCGCGCTCGGCGCGCGCGGGGCCGCCGTCGTAGCGGGCGACGCGCTTGGCCGCGAGAGCGTCGATCCGCGCGGCGCTCTGCTCGAGGCCGCGAAGCGGCAGCCGCGATGCCTGGTAGGTCTCGAGCAGGGCGCGATGAGCCTCGTACTGGCGCTCGGGGGTATGGCAGACGAGGAGAAGATCGTGCCCGGCCGCCGCGGTCCGGACGGTCGCCTCGCCGATGGGACACAGCTCGCCGACGGCGCCCATCTCGAGGTCGTCCGAGACGATGACCCCCCGGTAGCCGACCTCACCGCGCAGATATTCCTCGACGATGAGCCGGGAGAAGGTCGCCGGCATGCGCGGAGCAGGATCGAGGCGGGGATAGAGCGGATGCGAGGTCATGATCGCGTCGACCCCGGCTTCCATGGCGGCGAGGAAGGGAGGCAGATGCATCGCGTGCATCTCGCTCCAGTCCGAGTCGATCACGGGCAAGCCCAGATGCGCGTCGACAGGCGCATGGCCCTTGCCGGGGAAGTGCTTGGCGCAGGCCGAGATCCCCGACGCCTGCATCCCCTGGATCCGCGCGGCGCCCAGGCGCGAGACCAGCTCGGGATCCTTGCCGTAGGAGCGGATGCCGATATTCGGGCTGTAGCGCTCCGTGAGCACGTCGAGCACCGGAGCGAAGTTGAGATCCACGCCGAGGCGACGCAGCTCGCGCCCCTCGAAGAGGCCCTGGCGATGCGCGTAGGTCGGCTCTCCCGCCGTCCCCGCGGCGAGGCCGTCGGGAAAGATGGTCACGCCGCGGCCGAGCATGATGATGCGCCCACCCTCGTGATCCGTGGCCACGAGGAGCCGTCGTCCCAGTGCGGCCTCGAGGCCGTCGACGAGACGCGCGAGGCGCTCCGGCGTCTCGAAGTTCCGGCGATAGAGAATGAGCCCGCCCGCCTGGGTCTGCCGGAAGAGACGGACGTCCTCGTCCGTCAGGTCAGGCCCCGGCAGGCCGAACACGAGCCGCCGTCCCACCAGCGCCTCGAGGGTCATGAGTAGAGCAGGTAGGGCCGGCGCGCGCGGGCGAACCGCGCGAGATCCGGGCGCCAGGACGTCTCGAGGCGCGCGAGAGACACGCCGCGCTCGATGGCGCGACGTATCCCGGGGCCGCCGCAGAGCAGGTCCATGGGAAGGCGAACGCGCTCGAACTCATACGGCGGCCTGCGCCAGCGAAAATGGCGCGGCGCCTGCCGGCGCGCCTCGGCGATGAGGGCGAGATAGGCCGCGAAGGGCTTGAAGCGCGCGGCATCGGTGACGTGGATCTGGACGCCTCCGCAGCGCTGTGATTTCCATTTGTGGAAGGCCGGCTCGAATCCCACGGGGCGGAAGCGCACGCCGGGGAGCCCGCGACGCTCGAGCGCCCGCGCGAGCCGTGGCCCATCCAGGTACGGCGCGCCGATCCACTCGAAGGGGCGCGTGGTGCCTCGTCCCTCCGAGAGATTGGTGCCCTCGACGAGGCAGCCGCCGGGATAGACGCGCGCGGTGTCCGGCGTCGGCATGTTCGGGGAAGGGGCCACCCAGGGAAGCCCCGTGTCCTCCCACGCCATGCCCCGCCTCCAGCCGAGCATGGGCACGACGGTGAGATCGCAGCCGAGCTCGTGTCTGTCGTTCAGATATCCGGCCAGCTCGCCCATGGTCATGCCGTGACGGATGGGGAGAGGGTAGAGCCCGACGAAGGAGCTCCAGCCCGCCTCGGGCCAGTTGCCTTCGAGTCGCTCCCCGCCGAGCGGATTCGGTCGGTCCAGCACGATGACGGGAAGATTCGCGCGAGCGGCGGCCTTCATGGCGAGGGCCATGGTCCAGTTGTAGGTGTAGTAGCGCGCGCCCACGTCCTGGAGATCCACGATGAGCGCGTCGAGTCCCTCGAGGACGCGGGGATCGGGATCGAGCCGCCGGCCGTAGAGGCTCATGACGGGCAGGCCTGTCAGCGGATCCTTCTCGTGGCCGACGAGCACCAGGTCCTGCGCGGCCCCCGTGATGCCGTGCTCGGGAGCGAAGAGGCGCCGGAGGTTCACGTCCTTGACGCGCATCAATGCCTCGGCGGCGGGGGTCAGATCGGCGGTGACGGAGGCGGGATGGCAGAGCAGACCCACTGATTGCCCGCCGAGAAGGGTCCGGAGGCGCCCGAGCAGGACGTCCAGACCCGAGAGGACGGCGGTCATCGCCCCTATAGTAGGGTAGGGTTCGAGACCATGGCGAGGATTCGCTACGGCAGCCTGCCCACGGAGCGCAGCAATCCCCGGAGCGCGCGGCTCGACAGGCTGAGTGTCACCGCCATCGCCCGGCTGATGAACCGCGTGGACCAAGATGCGGTGCGCGCGGTCGGTCGCGCGGCGCCGGCCATCGGCAAGGCCGTCACGGAGATAACCGAGCGGCTCCGGGCCGGCGGCCGGCTCATCTTCCTGGGGGCGGGGACAAGCGGCCGCCTTGGCGTGCTCGAAGCCGCGGAGTGCCCCCCTACCTTTAATACACGTCCCTCCCAGGTCCAGGCGGTGATGGCGGGAGGCCGGCGGGCTGTCTTCAGATCGGTGGAGGGGGCCGAGGACGACGCGGGCGCCGGCGCGCGCGCCGTGCGAGCCCGCGCGCGGGCCCGGGACGCCGTGGTCGGCATCGCGGCCAGCGGCGTCACGCCCTTCGTGCGCGCCGGCCTCGCCGAAGCCAGGAGGCGCGGCGCGCTCACCGTGCTGGTCACGTGCAATCCCAGCGTCGCGCGGAGCGCCGCCCGCATCGTCATCCCGCTCCGCGTGGGACCCGAGGTCCTCGCGGGCTCGACCCGTCTCAAGGCGGGGACCGCGACCAAGCTGACCCTCAATACGCTGACCACCGCCGCCTTCGCGCGGCTCGGCAAGGTCCACGGCAATCGCATGGTGGATCTGCAGCCGCGCTCGGCGAAGCTCCTGGCCCGGGCCATCCGTCTCGTGAGCGACCTCGGCAGCGTCGGCCCGGCGCGGGCGGCGAGCCTTCTCGGCGAAGCAGCGGGCCGCGCCAAGGTCGCCATCGTGATGGCGCGGCGGAACGTGAGCGCGGCGCAAGCGCGACGGCGACTCCGCGAGGCGGGAGGCCTGCTCGGGCGGGCCGCCGGCATCTGACCGCCCACCTCGCCGCGCAGGCGGCCTGACCCCTCAAGCGAGCCGGTGATATCATCGAGGTCCCTCGGCGGCCGGGGTGCGGCCTCGAGGTGGATCGCTCGATGCTGGAGCGCTATCAGGTTCATGAGCTTCACCCCTCACCCTGCCCTCTCCCCTGAGGGGAGAGGGATAGAGGAGAGAGACGACGCGATGAGGCTTCAGGGCAAGGTGGCGGTGGTGACGGGCGGGGGCGCCGGCATTGGTCGTGGGATCGCTCTCTGCATGGCCAGGGAAGGCGCCGACATCGCCATCCCCGACATCCAGGACGGCAACGCGCACGCCGTGGTCAAGGAGGTCGAGAAGCTGGGGCGGAAAGCGGTGGCCATGCGCTGCGACGTGACCAAGGCCGCCGATGTCAAGGCCTCGCTCGACGGCGTCAAGAAGGAGCTGGACCGGATCGACATCCTCGTGAACAACGCCGGCATGGCGTCGTCTCCCGGCATGCCGTTCACCAACAACACGGAAGAGGACTGGGACAAGACCTACGCGGTCAATCTCAAATCCGTCTTCTTGACGTGCAAGGAGATCGCCCCCTACTTCATCGAGCGGAAGGCGGGGCGCATCATCAACATCGCGTCGATCGCCGGGCCGCTGGCCGCCCCGACCATGCCGCCGTACTCCGTGGCCAAGGGCGGGGTGATCACCTTCACGCGGGTGCTCGCCAAGGAGCTGGCGGTACACGGCATCACCGTCAACGCCATATGCCCGGGGGTGCTGTGGACGGCCTTCTGGGAGAACCTGGCCCAGTACCTGGCCGACACCAATCCCGTCTTCAAGGGCATGACCGCCCGCCAGGTCTTCGACAAGCGCATCGCCGACATCATCCCGCTCAAGCGCGAGCAGACACCGGAGGACATCGGCTGGGCCGCGACCTTCCTCGCCTCCGACGAAGCGCGCAACATCACGGGCCAGGCGCTGAACGTCGACGGCGGCTCGGTGATGCATTGAAAGCCTTCGGCGCCTCCGTTCTCCTCGCGTTGCTCGTGCTCGCCGCTCCCGCGCTCGCGCAGCAGGTCAAGCCCGCGCCCAAGGAAGCCATGGAGCCGCCGATCAAGCAGCTGGAGGCGTTCCGCCGAGGCGACTTCGACGCCGCCTACACGTTCGCCTCCGCGGAGATCAGGGAGCAATTCGACCGCGAGACCTTCGAGCTCATGGTCAAGGGCGGATATCCCGAGATCGCCCGCTCCGCCTCGGCCTCCATCGTGGGCTCCGTTCTGGCCCCGAACGGGCTCGTATACCTGACGCTCAAGATCCGCGGATCGAACGGCAGGAGTATCGAGGCGCTCTACGAGCTGGTCTTGCAGAACGGCCAGTGGAAGATCAACGGCGTCACTGCCAAGCCTGATTCGGGTGTCATCTAGACGCCGGCTCGCCGGGAGACCCCCATGGACTTCGACTTCACCCCGGAGCAGCAGCGCTTTCGCGCGGAGGCCCGCGCCTGGCTCGCCGAGAACGTCCCCGCCGACCTCAAGGGCCGCGCCTTCGCCGCGTCGCGGGCCGACCGCGGGGAGGTCGACCGGCTGCGCGAATGGCAGCGTGTCCTCCACAAGGCAGGCTACGTTGGCATCGACTGGCCGGCGGAGTACGGCGGGCGCGGCACCTCGATCATGGAGCAGATCATCCTCTACGAAGAGATGTCCCGCGCGGAGGCGCCCCAGCCCGTGAATCGCGGCGGCATCTCCATGCTCGGCCCCACCTTGATGAGCCACGGCACGCCGGCGCAGCAGGCCCGGCACCTCGGCAAGATCCTGAACGCCGACGAGCTCTGGTGCCAGGGCTTCTCGGAGCCCAACGCGGGCAGCGACCTCGCCAATCTCCAGACGCGCGCCGTCCTCGACGGCGATGCGTACGTGCTCAACGGTCAGAAGGTGTGGACGAGCATGGCGCACGTGGCCGACTGGGGCTTCTTCCTGGTTCGGACGGATCCGAACGCCGCCAAGCACAAGGGCATCACCTTCATCCTCGTGGACATGAAGACCCCGGGCATCACCATCCGGCCCCTCCGCCAGATCACGGGCGAGGCCGAGTTCAACGAGGTCTTCCTCGAGAATGTCCGCGTGCCTGCCGCCAACGTGGTGGGCAAGGTCAACGAGGGCTGGGGGGTGGCGATCACGACCCTGGCCCACGAGCGCGACGTCCTGACCATGATCCGCCACATCAGCCTGCGCACCGCCCTCGAGCGGCTCGTCGCGCTCTCCAAGCGCACGATGAAGCAGGGCCGGCCCGCCTCCAAGGATCCCGTGCTGCGCCAGAAGATCGCGGGGCTGCAGGTCGCCGAGCGGTGCCTCCAGCTCAACGGCTATCGGAGCCTGACCAGGATCCTCCAGGGTGGCCACCCGGGGCCCGAGGGCTCGACCTCCAAGCTCTTCTGGAGCCAGGTCGACCAGGAGCTGGCCGACGTGGCGAGCGAGATGCTCGGCCCGTACTCGCAGATCGCCGAGCCGAGCCCGCTCGCGCCCGACCACGGGCAGTGGGAGTTCTACACGCTCCTTGCCCGCGGCAGCGGGATCCGCGCCGGCACCTCGGAGATCCTGCGCAACATTCTGGGCGAGCGCGTCCTCGGCCTTCCCAAGGACTGATGACGCTCCGCGAAGTTCCCGTCATCGACGTCGCGCCCTTTCTCGCGGGGGCGCCCGAAGAGAGGCGCCGGGTCGCGGCCGAGGTCAATCGCGCCTGCGAGGAGCTGGGCTTTCTCATCGTGCGCGGCCACGCTGTCCCGGCTGATCTCGTGACCGACATGTACGACGTCTCCAGGCGCTTCTTCGAGCTGCCGCTTCCGGAGAAGATGAGGGCGCGGGGCGAGGACAGGAGCCGCGGCTACGGGGCGCTGGGCGAGGAGGCGCTGTCCTACGGGCTGGGCAAGGCCGCGCCCGCCGACGTCAAGGAGGGGCTCTACGAGGGGCCCATGGACGTGCCGGACACGCCCTATTTCCGCGGGCGCGAGGGCGCGCCGCATTTCGTCCCGAACGTCTGGCCCGAGCGCCCGGCCGAGCTGCCGCGGATCTGGCGCGCGTACTACCGTCAGATGGAGCGCCTGGCCGCCGACCTCATGCGCGTGTTCGCGGTCGCCCTCGACGTGCCCGAGGATTTCTTTGCGGACAAGATCGACAAGCACGCGAGCCGCGTCCGGGCCATTCACTATCCCGATCAGCGCGATGCCCCGCTCCCGGGCCAGCTCCGGGCGGGTGAGCACACCGACTACGGCACCATGACCATCCTCAAGATCGAGGGCGCCCCGGGCGGGCTCCAGGTTAGGACGCGCCAGGGGCGGTGGCTGGACGTTGGCGCGGTTTCCGACGCCTTCGTCGTGAACATCGGCGACCTCATGATGCACTGGACCAACGACCGGTGGATCTCCACGCTGCACCGGGTGGTGAATCCGCCGCGCGACGCGACGCTCGGCACGGGGCGACTCTCGCTCGCCTTCTTCCACCAGCCCAACTACGATGCGCTGATCGAGTGCCTCCCGAGCTGCCAGGGTCCCGGGAATCCCGCCAAGCACCCGCCCGTCACCTCGGGCGAACATCGCAACCGCAAATTTGCCGCGACCACCGTCGCCCCCTGAGGAGAGACATGGCACCGGACACCGACGAGCTGCTCTACGAGATCAAGGACAAGGTCGCCACGCTCACGCTGAACCGGCCGGACAAGATGAATGCCTTCACGGGGCCGATGCTGGACCGCTGGGTCTGGGCCCTCGGAGAGGCCCAGCGCGATCCCGACGTGAACGTGGTGATCGTCACCGGCGCGGGCAAGGCCTTCTGCGCGGGCGGCGACGTCGGCCGCATGGGCCAGGGCGATCCCACGGCGCTGGACAACAAGAACCAGCTCTGGGAAGGCATCCACCGCGTGCCCAAGACGCTGGAACAGATGGACAAGCCCGTCATCGCCATGATCAACGGGGTGGCGGTGGGAGCGGGCATGGGCATGTCGGTGATGTGCGATCTCCGCATCGCCGCCGATACCGCGCGCTTCTCCACGGGCTACGTGCGAGTGGGGCTCGTGCCCGGCGACGGCGATACCTATTTCCTCCCCCGGCTCACGGGCACCGCCAAGGCCCTCGAGCTCCTGTGGACGGCGGACTTCATCGAGGCGCCCAAGGCCCTCGAGCTCGGCATCGTCAACCGCGTGGTGCCCGCGGACAAGCTCGCCGAGGAGACGTACGCGCTCGCCCATCAGATCGCCGACGGGCCGCAGATCCCCATCAGGATGATCAAGCGACTCGTCTACCAGTCCATGCGGCTCGATCTGCGCACCCACCTCGACCTCGTCTCCTCCCACATGGGGCTGGTCCGTCAGACCGCCGACCACAAGGAAGGCGTCCAGGCCTTCAAGGACAAGCGCCCGCCCAAGTTCCAGGGGCGCTAGCGCTCGACGCGCGCGGAGCGAGAGTCACGTCGCCTCAGGTTTGACCTACCGCGGTCGCTCTGGCAGGATCGGCGCCATGGTCGCTGCGGCGATGGTGCGAGCGATGTGGGCCAAGACGCCGAGCCTGATCTTCGGCTCCCTCGCGGGCGCCCTGCTCTTCCTCGGGACGGGGCAGGGAGCCGCCGCCCAGACGCCGGCGGGCGAGGTCACGGTCTCCTTCCACGTGACCCTCGCCCCGAGCTGGTTCGATCCGTCCACGGCCCCGCCCCAGATCACTCCGTTCGGCGTCCTCTACGCGGTGCACGACGCGCTCGTCCGCCCGCTGCCCGGGCAGAAGATGGGGGCGAGCCTCGCCGAGTCGTGGACGGAGAGCCGCGACGGGCTCGTGTACGAGTTCAAGCTGCGCCGCGGGCTGAAGTTCCACAACGGCGATCCCCTCACCACCGACGACGTCAAGTTCAGCTTCGAGCGCTACCAGGGGGCGGGGGCGAGCGAGCTCCGCGCCCGCGTCCGTCAGGTCGAGATCGTGGATCTGTTGACGGTGCGCTTTCACCTGAAAGAGGCCTGGCCTGATTTCATGACCTTCTACGGCACCACGGCCACGGGCGCCGGGCTCGTCTTGCCCCGGAAATACTTCGAGCAGGTCGGGGTCGACGGATTCAAGCAGCGGCCGGTCGGCGCGGGGCCATACCAGTTCGTGAGCCAGCGGCCGGGGGTCGACGTGGTCCTGGAAGCTTTTCCGGGATACTGGCGGCACGCGCCGTACATCAAGCGCCTGACCTTGAAGAGCGTGCCCGACGGCACCACCCGTCTCGCCATGCTGAGGAGCGGGGACACCGTTCTCGCGCTCTTCCTGGACGGTCCGGAAGCGCAGACGGTGACCCGGGATCCGCGCTTCACGCTGGTGGCCACGCGGCACGCGTCCATTTTCTGGATCGAGTTCGCCGATCAGTGGGACCCCAAGTCGCCGTGGCACGACCGGCGCCTGCGACTGGCCGTGAACTACGCGCTCGATCGCAAGACGATCAGCGAGGCCGCCTGTCTCGGCTACTGTCCGCCCGCGGGTGTCATCGTCCCGCGGGTGATGGACTTCGCCCTCCAGGTTCCGCCGCTGCCCTACGACCCGCAGAAGGCCAAGCAGCTCCTCGCCGAGGCCGGCTATCCCAGAGGCTTCGACGCCGGAGAGTTCGTTCCCATCCCCGGCTTCTCCACGGTGGGCGAGGCCGCCCTCAACGGCCTGAACGCGGTGGGGATCCGGATGCGGATGCGGCCGATGGAGCGCGCCGCCTTCTATGCCGCCTGGCAGGAGAAGAAGCTGCGCGGGCTCTTCCTGGTCGCCGTGGGCAACTCGGGCAACGCGGCCACCCGGGTGGAGTCCTTCATGTACTCCAAGGGCGGCTACGCCTACGGCGGCTATCCCGACATCGACGAGATGTTCCAGCAGCAGGCGCGAGAGCGGGACCCCGCCAAGCGCGAGGCGATCCTCCATCGCATCCAGCAGCTGACCATCGACCGCGCCATGTTCGCGCCGATCATGGACCTGCGCGGGCTCATCGGAGTGGGGCCGCGAGTGGCCGACCACACCATCAACCTCATGCCCATGTACTCGTTCCCGTCCTACGAGGACATGCGACTCAAGAGCCCGTAGGGCTCGGCCGCTTCGGAGAGAATCTCTTGATCGCGCTGCCCGACCTTGCCAGCCTCGGCCTCTTCGTCGCCGCGGCGCTCGTGCTGCTCATCACGCCCGGCCCCGCCGTGCTCTACATCGTGGCCCGGAGCATCGACCAGGGCCGCCGGGCCGGGCTCGTGTCCATGCTCGGCGTCCACGCGGGCACGCTCGTGCACGTGGCCGCGGCGGCGGCGGGACTCTCCGCCCTGCTCGCCGCCTCCGCGATGGCCTTCAGCGTGGCCAAGTATCTCGGGGCGGCCTATCTCGTCTTTCTCGGCGTGCGTCGTCTGCTCGACCGGACGACGAGCGTCACGTCCCGGCGACCCGAGCGCCGTCACCTGCGCCGCGCCTTTCTGGACGGCGTCGTCGTCAACGTGCTCAATCCGAAGACGGCCCTGTTCTTCCTCGCCTTCCTGCCTCAGTTCGTCATGACGGCGCGTGGCGACGTCGGCGCCCAGGTCCTGGGCCTCGGTCTGCTCTTCGTCGGGCTGGGCGTGATCACGGACGGCCTCTACGCGGTGGGGGCGGGGACGGCCGCGCACTGGCTGCGCGGGAATCCCCAGTTCGTGCGGAGCGAGCGCTGGGTCTCCGGGAGCATGTACATCGGGCTCGGCATGGCCGCGGCCTTCTCGAGCACCCACCGGAAGTAGTCCGACCGCCCGGGCGCCCTCGAGCATGACGCCCACCGACGTCTGCCTCACCCTTCTTGTCGTCGCGATCTGGGGCGTGGCCTTCATCGCGACCAAGATCGGGCTCGCGTCCTTCTCGCCGCCTGAGCTGGCCGCGCTTCGATTCCTCATCGCCTCGCTGCCCGCCCTGTTCCTCGCGCGCCCTGCCGTCTCCTGGCCGCTCCTCGGCGCGATCGGCCTCACCCTCTTCGCGGGGCAATTCCTCTTCCAGTTCTTCGGCATCGCCTACGGCATGCCGCCGGGACTGGCCTCGATCGTCGTCCAGACGCAGGGCTTGTTCACCATCCTCTTCGCCGCGCTGGTCCTGCGTGAGCGGCCGACGCGAAGGCAGCTTGCGGGGACGGCCACGGCATTCGCGGGGCTCGCCCTCATCGCGGCGACGGTGGGCGGCGATCTCACCGCCCTCGGCCTCGGCCTGACCGCGGTCTCCGCCATCAGCTGGGGCATCGGCAACGTGCTCGTGAAGCGGCTGCCTCCCGTGGAGATGCTGAACCTCATGGTGTGGCTCAGTCTCGTGCCCCCGCTTCCCTCCCTGGCCCTGTCCATGGCGCTCGACGGTCCCACGGACCTCGCCCGCGCGCTCGCCTCCGCCTCGTGGCTCGGGATCGCCGCCGTCCTCTACCTCGGCGTCGTGGCCACGGTCTTCGCGTATGCCCTCTGGGGCATGCTGCTGCGCCGCTACCCCGCGGCGACGGTGACGCCGTTCGCCCTCCTCGCGCCCTTCGTCGCCTCGTATTCCTCTTCGCTGATCTTCGGCGAGCGCTTCGGCCCCCTGCGCCTGGGCGGGATGGCGCTGGTGCTGCTCGGCATCGCCGTCATCGTGCTGCCCGTCGGTCGCTGGTCGCGGGTCACGGCCATTCCCGGATGAGCGCGGGGAAGCAGTCGCGAGCCGTGCGGCCGCCGTCCACCAGCGGACGGACTTCGATTACACTACGCCACACCATGCCGACTGACGCCTCCGTCTGGCCCGCCTGAGAGGCGGACGGTCCGCGTCCCAAGCCCTACTCGAACTGATTCGAACCGACAGCCCGAACTGATCGGAAATCGCGAGGGAGCCCATGGCCTCGAGCTTCGATGTGCCGGATGACTGGGGACTGAGCGGGAAAGTCGCCATCGTGACGGGTGCGGGAGCGGCGCGCACGGGCATTGGCAACGGCCGCGCGGCCGCCATCCTGCTGGCTCGAGCAGGCGCGCGGGTCATCGTGGTGGATCGTGAGATCGACCTCGCCGAGCAGACGGCGCGCATGATCAAGGATCAGGGGGGCGAGGGCCTCGCGCTCCAGGCGGATGTCACCCGCGCCGAGGACTGCGCGGGGATGGTCCAGACCGCCCTCGATCGATTCGGGCGACTCGACTTCCTCGACAACAACGTCGGGATCGGCAGCCGGGGATCCGTCCTCGACGAGACCCAGGAGAACTGGCGTCGCGTCATGCAGGTCAACGTCGAGACCATGTTCCTGGCCGCCAAGCACGCCATCCCCGCCATGATCCGCGGCGGCGGCGGCGCCATCGTCAACGTGTCGTCGATCTCCGCGCTGCGGCCGCGGGGGCTGACGGTCTACACCGTGTCCAAGGGCGCGGTGATCGCCCTCACCCGCGCCATGGCCGTCGATCACGGGAAGGACGGTATCCGCGTCAACTGCGTGGCGCCGGGCCCGGTCTACACCCCGATGGTCTACGAGCGGGGCATGAGCCCGGCCGCCCGCGACCAGCGCCGCCGCGCCTCCGTGCTGGGGATCGAGGGGACGGGCTGGAACATCGGCCACGCCGTGCGCTTTCTCCTCTCGGACTACGCGGGCTACATCACGGGCCAGACCCTGGTCGTGGACGGCGGCGCGACTCTGGTCGGGCCCGCGCGGGAGAGCCAGGCATGAAGGCTCCCCGATTCGGGCTGAACCGGTTCGACTCCCGCTCCGTCGACACGCTGGCCGCCGATGTCCGGCGCGCGGAGATGCTCGGGTGGGACGCGGCGTTTCAGCCCGACTCGCAGCTCCGGCGCCGGGACACGTACGTGCTCCTCGCCGCCGCGGCCCGCGCCACGACGACGATCATGCTCGGTCCGCTCCTCGCCAATCCCGTGAACCGGCATCCCTCGGTGACCGCGTCCTCGATCGCCACCATCGACGAGCTGGCGCCCGGCCGTGTCCTCCTCGGCTGGGGGGTGGGCGACACCGCGGTGAGGCTGGCCGGGCTCAAGCCCGCCCGCGTCAAGGACCTCGAGGAGAGCACGCGTCTGATGCGCGCGTTGCTGGACGGCGAGTCGGTCGAGGTCGGCGCCGCGCGGCCCGCGCGGCTCCCGCATCACCGGCCCGTGCCCATCTGGATCGCCGCGGGCGGCCCGCGCACCCTGCGCATGGCGGGGCGCGTGGCCGACGGCGTGTTCATCCGTGTGGGGACCCATCCGGCGAACATCCGTACGGCCGTCGAGGCCATCCGGGCGGGCGCGGCGGAAGCCGGTCGCGATCCCGCCACCGTGGGGCTGGCCGCCATCTTTCACACCGTGCTCGTCGATGAGCCGAGCCGCGCCATGACCATGGCCAAGTCCCTGGCCGCCGGCTATTACGAGTACTCGCCCCGGCTCTTCGACCCGCCCGGGCTCACGTGGTCCGGGCCCGACCCCGAGGCCTTGAAGCGCCAGCACAAGGTGTGGCCGGATTTCCATCACGCCCCCGACCTCGAGGCGAGCGGCCGCGCGGTCGATTTCTTGCCGACGAGCGCCGCCGACGCCTTCAGCCTGCGCGGCGGGCCGATCGAGGTGGCGGATCAGCTCGTGCACGTGCTCCGCGACGCGCAGGTGGAGTTCGACTACGTGGTGCTGCACCCCATCCCCGACCCGCCGGTGCCGCAGGATCCCGAGCGTGGCTACACGGCGCGGGTGGCGCGCGAGGTGCTGCCTCGCGTGCGCGCAGCCCTGGCGCCGAGCGCGCGCGACGCGCGCTGATCGTGTCCGTCCTCGGCGGCCTCAAGGTCCTCGACGTCGGCACCTGGCTGGCGGGGCCCGCGGCAGCCACCGTCATGTCCGATTTCGGCGCCGACGTCATCAAGATCGAGGCGCCCGAGGGTGGGGACACGTACCGCAAGCTCCAGGACCTCCCCGGCATTCCCCGGAGCGACGTCGAGTACTCGTGGCTCCTCCCCTCGAGGAACAAGCGCAGCGTTGCCCTCGACCTGACCACCCGCGAGGGGCGTGACATCCTGCTCGCCCTCGTGCGGCGCTCCGACGTCCTCGTCACCAACTTCGTGCCGGAGCGGCTGGCCCGGCTCAAGCTCACCTGGGAGGACGTCAGCGCCGAGAACCCGCGTCTCGTCTTCGCCGCGCTCACCGCCTACGGCGAGGTGGGGGCGGAAGCGAGCAAGTCGGGCTTCGACCTCAACGCGTGGTGGGCGCGTACCGGGCTCATGGATCGCGTGCGGGCCGTGGGCGCCCCGCCCGCCCGCTCGATGCCGGGCATGGGCGATCTTCCGACCGCCATGGCGGTGTTCGGCGCCATCATGATGGCGCTCTATCACCGCGAGCGCACGGGCCGCGGCTCCAAGGTCTCGACCTCACTCATGGCCAACGGCGCCTGGGCCAACAGCTTCCTGATCCAGGCCGCCCTCTGCGGGGCCGCCTTCGCCGAGCCGCTGCCGCGGGAGCGCGGCCTGAACGCGCTGACCAGCATGTACCGCTGCCGCGACGAGCGCTGGTTCGTGCTGTCCTTGCTCGCCGAGGACAGGGCGTGGGAGCCGTTCACCCGGGCCATCGAGCGCCCGGATCTCCGCGAGGATCCTCGTTTCAAGCGGCAGGGCGACCGCCGGGCCAATTCGCAAGCGCTCATCGCCATCCTGGACTTGGTCTTCGCCGGGCGCGACTGGGAGGAGTGGCGCGCGCGTCTGGACGCCGAGGGGCTGACCTTCGGGGCGATCGCGACCGTGGCCGAGGCCACGCGAGATCAGCAGATGGCGGCGGCGGGGGTGATCGTCCCCTTCGCCGACGCGGGCGTGCCGGGGCTCCGCACCGTGTCGAGTCCCATCGCCATGCAGGGGGAGACCAAGACCACGCCGAGGCGCGCCCCGCGGCTGGGCGAGCACACGGACGAGGTGCTGCGCTCCCTCGGCCACGACGACGCGGCAATCCAGGCCCTGCGCGCGCGCGGCATCATCGGCGGCTAGTCTCGGGGTCAGGTCTCACAATCCAACATTTCGTGGTCCCCGAGGTTCGATGTCACAATGTGAGACCTGACCCCTGCTGGGCGATCCAGGCGCTGCGCGCGCGCGGTATCATCGGCGGTCCCTTAGATCTGCTTCCAGAGGAACTCGGCCTTGCCCATGCGCGAGCGGATGGAGGAGGCGTAGCGCTGGTAGGCGCGGCTGGTGACGCCGGGATGCCATTGAGACGGCCGGGGGAGGGAGGCCGCGAGGAGCGCCGCCTCGTCCTCGCCGAGATCGGCCGCGGGCTTGCCAAAATACCTCTCGGCGGCGGGGCCCACGCCGTAGATGCCCGGCCCCAGCTCGATCACGTTGAGATAAAGCTCGAGAATGCGCCGCTTGGACAGCGAGCGCTCGAGCTGCCAGGTCAGGATCGCCTCTTTCATCTTGCGGAGCGGGTTGCGGCTCGATGAGAGCCACAGATTCTTGGCGAGCTGCTGGGTGATGGTGGAGGCTCCGCGCGCCGCCTCCTTCTTGTCGTCGAGGGCCTCCTCGAAGGCGCTTCGGATCTCGCCCCAGTCGAAGCCGCCATGGGAGAAGAAGTTGATGTCTTCGGCCACGAGGACCGCGCGCTTGAGGTGAGGTGAGATCGCCGCGTAGGACGTGAAGCGAAAGGCGACGCGCGGCTGGCGTCCTGCCTGGTGCTCTCGTTCCTTGTAGCGCTCGATGAAGGTCGTGGTCACGGGGGCGCGAGTCCCGAGCGCCTTGACGTCGGGCCACGTCACGGTCTCCCACGTGAGCCAGACGACGAGGGCGAGGACGCTCAGGAGGAGGAGTCGGCGCCAGAGCCGTCCTAAGAGGGAGCGCCGAGCCACCGTCAGGCTGGTGTGACTCCGACGCGGTGTCGCTGGGCGAGGGCCTGGTAGCCCTTGGGGTTCATGGCCACCCAGCGCTCGGCGGGCGTCCCCGCGAGCGGGCCCCTGACCTTGCAGGGCGAGCCCAGCGCGAGCACGCCGTCCGGGATCTCGGTGCCGGGCGTCACGAGCGAGCCCGCCCCGATCATGGCGCGCACGCCGATCTTCACGCCGTCGAGCACCGTCGAGCCGTTGCCCACCAGGCATTCCTCGCCGAGGGTGGCCTGATGGATCAGGCAGAGATGGCCAACCGTCGAGCCCGCGCCGATGTCAGAGCCGCCGGCCGGGGTGACATGGATGACCGAGCAGTCCTGCACGTTGGCGCCGCGACGGATGACGATGGGCGAGAAGTCGGCGCGGACGACGGCGTTGTACCACACCGAGGCATTCTCCTCGACGGTGACGTCGCCGATGAGGACGGCGGTGGGGGCGATGAACGCGGTCGGGTGCACGCGCGGTGACTTGCCTTCGAATGCGAAGAGCGGCATGAGAGTCTCCTTTCGTGTCGTTCCGTGTTCCATTACACCCGCTCGGTGGACAGGGCAAGGGGGCGGGTGTAGCCTCGCGACATGGGGACGCCGAGAATCGTCGCGGTGTCGACCGCCACTCCCCGCCACCGCTTCGACCAGGCCACCCTCCTCCGCATGGCCGGCTACGAGGATTCCCGCCGCGCGGGCTTCTTCGCCAACAGCGAGATCGACGGCCGCCATCTCTACCTCGACCCCGAGACGTTCACCCCGCGGGAGAGCGTGGACGAGCTGAGCGAGCGCTTCCGCCGCGGCAGCATTGAGCTGGGAGCGGAGGCGGTTCGGCGCGTCGTGGAGCGGGTGGGATGGGATCTCGCGGACGTCGACTTCCTCGCCACCACGACGTGCACGGGCCGGCTCTGCCCGAGCCTCGACGCGCACCTCATCGCCGAGCTCGGCCTCAAGGACGGCATCCAGCGCGTCCACGTGGGGGACACGGGCTGCGCGAGCGCCATGGTCGCCCTCCAGCAGGCGCACAACCACGTTCGCGCCTTCCCGCGGAACCGCGCGGTCGTGGTGGCGGTGGAGATCTGCTCCACGGCCTACTTCCTCGACGACCGGCTCGAGAGCGCGGTGGCCCATGCCATCTTCGCCGATGGCGCAGGGGCCATGGCCATCGCCGGGGAGGGGGATGGCCCCGTCATCGTCGGCCATCAGAGCCTCTTCCGCTCCGAGCACCTGGGGGCCATGGGCTTCGAGTTTCCCGGAGGGCGGCCGCGCGTCGTCCTCTCCAAGGACGTGCGGCGCATCGGCGCCGTCATGATGAAGGAGATGGCCGACCTCCTCATGGACTCGCAGGGGCTCAAGAAGGAGGACGTGCGTCACTTCGTGCTGCATTCGGCGGGCCGCCGGGTGATCGAGCAGGCGCGCCGGCTCCTCGACCTCGACGAACCGCAGATCGCCCACTCGCGGCACGTGCTGCGCCATCTCGGCAACATGTCCTCGGCCACCGTGGTCTTCGTGCTCGAAGAGACGCTGCGCTCGGGCCAGCCCGTGCCCGGCGACTGGGGGCTCATGATCGCGCTCGGCCCGGGGTTCGCGGCCGAGGGCGCGCTACTCCGCTGGTAAGGGGCTGCCCTTGGCGCTCATGGAACGCGCGCACGACGCCGTCGAGATGCTCGACCGGCCCGCGCCCTTCTTGGACCTCTCGCAGAACCTGGACGACATCGCGCGCTTCAATGCCTTCTTCGGCGGAACACGGCTGACCCTGCGTCACGTGAAGGGTCTCGTCGCGGACCTTCCGAGGGACCGCAGCCTGACGTTGCTCGACGTGGGCACCGGAGGCGGTGACATCCCGCGCGCGCTCGTTCGGTGGGCACGTCGTGCCGGGCGCTCCATCCGGATCTTCGCCCTGGATCGCGAGGCGGAGACGCTTCGCGCCGCCGCCGACCGCATGGCCGGCTATCCCGAGATCACGCTGATCCAGGGCGACGCGCTCGCGCTCCCCGTGCGCCCGCGCTCGGTGGACGTGGCCATCTCCGCCCTCGTGCTCCATCACCTGACGCCCGCCGAGGCCGTGGCCTCGCTTGCCGAGATGGACCGCGTCGCCCGGCGAGGGCTCGTAGCCAATGATCTCTTCCGGAGCCGGGTGGCGCATGCCGTGGTCTGGCTGACCACGCGGCTCCTCGCGAAGAGCCGCATGTCCCGACACGACGGGCCGATGTCCGTCCGGCGCGCCTACACGTGCCGCGAGGTCGAATCCCTCGCCCGGCGCGCCGCCCTCGTGAGCGTGCGCGTGCATCGCTACGCGTGGGCCTTCCGTCTCTGCGCGGTCAGGGCCAGGACATGAGCGCACGCGACGTGATCGTGGTGGGGGCGGGACCAGCAGGCGTGGCCGCGGCGATTCTCCTCGTCGAGCGCGGCTGGAGCGTGACGCTGCTCGACAAGGCCGCCTTCCCCCGTCCCAAGATCTGCGGCGAGTACCTGTCGCCGGAGTCCGCGCGCATTCTCGACCGGCTGGGCGCCCTCAAGGCGGTGGATGAGGCGGGCGGTCAGCCGCTGCGCGGCATGAAGATCGTGGCGCCCGACGGCACGGTGATCGTCGGCTCCTATCCCACGACGGGGCCCTGGCGCAGTCACCGGGACTACGCGCTGGCCATTCCTCGCGAGCGGCTGGACCACATCCTCGTCGAGCGGGCCCGCAGCCTGCCCGTGGACGTGCGAGAGCGCCACCGGGTCACGGGGCTCGTGAGGGAGGGCAGGGAGGTCACGGGCGTCCACGCCCAGGATGCCGACGGCCGGGCGCTCGAGCTACGGGCCCGGCTCGTGATCGGCGCCGACGGGCGCGCCTCCGCCGTCGCCGCTGCCCTGGGATTGCTGCGTCCGCACCCCCTCCTGCGCATGGCCCTCATCCAGCACGTGGCCGGGCTCCACGGCTTCGACGAGCGCGGAGAGATCTTCGTCGATCCGCCCGACTACGCCATCCTCAATCCTGTGGCTCCCGGCCTCGTGAATCTGGGCCTCGTCGTCCCCATGGCCCATGCCCGGCCCTTCGCGGGCCGGCTCGAGACTTTCTTCCACGCGCGGCTGCGGCAATTGCCGCGGCTCGCCTCCCGGCTCGAGGGGATGAAGCCCGTGGGAAGCCTGCAGGCCATGGGCCCGCTCGCCTACCGTGTCAAGGCGCCACGGGCGGGCGGCGTCATGCTGGTCGGGGACGCGGCGGGCTTCTATGACCCCTTCACGGGCGAGGGCATCTTCACCGCGCTCCGATCCGCCGAGCTCCTGGCCGAGGTCGCGCATGCCGCCCTCGATCGCGGCACGCTCGGGGCCACGGCGCTCCGGCCCTATGTGGACGCCCGCCGCGAATGCTTCCGCGGCAAGGAGCGACTCACCCGCGCGCTCCAGTTCGTGATCGCGCGGCGCCGGCTCGCCAATGCCGCCGCCCACGCTCTCCTGCGCCGTCCTGCTCTCCTCGATCTGCTCATGGGCGTCCTCGGGGACTTCGTCCCCCCGGCCGCTCTTGTCCGCGCCGCGCTGCCCGGCGGGCGATACCGGCCGGGTTGACACACCCGCCGCCGCCATGTCACTCTGCCGTTCGGTCTTTCGAACAGAGGTTCACAAATGCGAATAGCCGCGATCACCAGGGAACCGAGCCCAGGACAGGCGCGTCCGCGCAGCCGGGACGCGGGACCCCGGGCCCTCGGCCGGGCCCTCGAGGTCCTGGAATCCCTGGCGCGGCGCCGGGATGGCGCCACCCTCTCGGGGCTCTCCCAGCGGCTGGGCTCGCCCAAGAGCAGCCTGCTTTACCTGCTGCGCCCCATGGCCCGCCTGGGCTACCTGGTGAGATCCGCCGACGGGCGCTATCAGCTGGGGCCGGCCGCCTTCACGCTGGCCATGGCCGCCCTCTCCAACCGCGAGCTTCCCCAGCTGGCGCGTCCCTTCCTGGAAGACCTGGCCGAGAAGAGCGGGGAGACGGCGCTCCTCGCCACCATGGCCAGCGATGAGCCCGTGGCCGTCTACATCGACAAGGTGGATGGCCGCGATCCCATCCGCTACACGCCGCCCCTCGGCCTTCGCCGTCCGCTCTACTGCTCGGCCATCGGCAAGCTCCTGCTCGCCCACCTCCCGCCCACCCGGCGACAGGAGTACCTGCGCACGACCAAGCTCCGGGCCTTCACGGCCCAGACGCCCGTCACGCGCTCGGCCCTGCGCCGCGCCATCGAGGAGATTCGCGCGGCGGGAGTCTCGATCTCGATGGACGAGATCGCCGAGGGCGCCGCCGGCATCGCCGCCCCCGTCTTCGATCGGCGGGGCGAGCTCCTGGCCGGGCTCGTGGTCGGGGGCCCGAGCAAGCGCCTCGCCGCCGACCAGGAGCGTCTGGGCGCCCTGGTGGTGGAGCGCGCGCGCGAGCTGTCGCGCGTCATGGGCTTCGGAGCAGAGCCAGCCTCCTGATCCGGTCCGCCGCGTGATCGCGAAGGCCTCGAGGGCGGCCGGGCTGCTCGCCGGGGTCGCCGTGCTCGTCCTCGCCGTGCTCATCTCCTTCGATGTGCTCATGCGGTACTTCCTCGACCGCCCCCAGCTCTTCGTCGACGAGATCGGGCCCTTCCTCCTGCTCCTCGTGGTCTTCGGGGGCGCCGCGCAGACGTTCCGCGGGGGCGGTCACGTCCGCGTCGACCTCGTCACGACCCATCTGCCGCCCACGGCGCGCGCGTGGCTGCGCGTCTTCAACCTGGCCCTGGGCATCGTCTTCCTCCTGGCGGTCATCTGGGTCACCACCCGGTCCGCCCTCACTGCCTTGCACTACGGCCGCGTTTCCGCCGTCATGCTCTACCCGCTCTGGCTGCCCATGCTGCTCATTCCCGCGGGCCTCGCCCTCATGGCGGGCGCCATGGTCATCGCGCTGGGGCGCCAGCTCCGCGCCGCGCTCGGGCCCCCCGCGGGCCGCGACGAAGTGCCCCCCTCGCCGGAGGCGCGGTGAGCGAAGCCCTCTTCGGCACGCTCCTCATCGCGCTCCTCTTCCTCCTCTTCGCGCTCGGACTCGAGATCTCGATCTCGCTCGGGCTGGCCGGCGTGATCGGCCTCCTCTACCTCAAGGGCTGGAAGGTGGGCATGGGCGTGGTGGGATCGATCGCCTGGACCAACGCCACGAGCTTCTCCTTCATCGCCGTCCCCCTCTTCGTCTTCATGAGCGGGATCCTGCTCCACTCGGGTATCGGCAAGGGCCTCTTCACCGCGGTGGCGCGCTGGGTGGGCTTTCTCCCGGGCGGGCTGGCCGTGGCGAGCATCTTCTCGTGCGCCATCTTCGCCGCGGTGTCCGGCTCCAGCGTGGCCACCGCCGCCACCATCGGGATGATCGCCATTCCCGAGATGGAGCGCCGCGGGTACGGACGGCCGCTCATCATCGGCTCCATCGCGGCGGGCGGCACCCTGGGCATCCTGATCCCGCCCTCCGTGCCCATGATCATCTACGGGGTCATGACGGAGACCTCGGTCGGCCACCTCTACATGGCCGGGATCATCCCCGGCATCGTGCTGGCCCTGATGTTCGCGATCTACGTGATCGTCTACGCGCTCATCTGGCCCGAGAAGGCCCCCCGCATGGCCGAGGACCGCGGGTCGTTCCGGGACAAGCTTCGCTCCTTCGGCGAGGTGGCGCCCGTGGCCATCCTGATCTTCGTCGTGCTCGGCTCCATGTACCTCGGCATCGTCACGCCGACGGAAGCGGCGGCGCTGGGATCCGTGGTCAGCATGCTGCTGGCCTTCTGGTACGGCAACCTCTCCTGGCGGGCGATGCGCCAGACCTTCCGGGAAACGGTGCGCACCACCTCCATGGTCATGCTCATCATCGTGTTCGCCGCGATCTTCTCCCACGTCATCGCGCTCCTGGGCGCGCCCAAGGCCCTGCTCAACGCCGTGCTGACCCTCGGGCTGCCCAAGTGGGCGCTCTTCGCGGCGATCTTCTCCGTGCTGCTCGTCATCGCCTACGCGCTTGAGGAGCTGTCGGTGATGATCATCCTGCTCCCCATCCTCTTTCCCCTCATCACGGGCCTGGGCTTCGACCCCGTCTGGTTCGGCATCATCATGGTCGTCTGGCTCGAGATCGGCTTCATCACGCCGCCCGTCGGCCTGAACCTCTTCGTCATCCAGAACCTCATGCCCGGCGCCGGAGCGCGCGAGGTGACCGTCGGCACCACGCCGTACGTGATCCTCATGATCGTGCTCGTGGCCATCCTCTTCTTCGTTCCGGAGCTGGCGCTGTGGCTGCCGGCTCAGATGATGCCTGGTCGGCGGTAGTGCAGAGTTAGACTCGGGGGCTGGATGAGTCTCGGGAGGTGGTGGCGCGCGAGACGGGCCCGCCTGCGCCAGCTCTGGGTGGTGGGCGCCATCGCCGCCTGCGCGGTGACGGCGGGCTCGGCCATGGGCTACTTCGAGTCGCTCCAGGTCCGGGCGCTCGACCTCCTGATGTATCTGCAGAGCCCGCGCCAGCCCGGCACCATCGTCATCGTGGCCGTGGACGACGCGGCCTTCGACGCCCTCGGCCGGCGCCAGCCCATTCCCCGCGACTACCTGGCCCGCGTGCTGCGGGGGGTCGGGCGCGCGGGCGCCGCCACCGTGGGGTTCGACATCTCCTTTCGCACGGCGGGGCCCACCGCGGAAGACGCCGCGCTCGCCCGGGCCATCGCGGAGTTCACGGAGCAGGGCTCGCGCCGGCTCGTGGTGGCGAGCGCGGCGCTTCCCGAACGGGGCCCGCTCGCCGATTCGTCGCTCGCAAAGCTGATCGTGCTGAGCGCGCCGGAAGTCCCCGTGGACGGGGACGCCATCGTCCGGCGCGTCGTGGTCACGGTGGGTCGGGATGTCGCCTTTGGCGCCGCCGTCACCCAGTCCGAGGCCTCCGAGCCTGGTCAGGTTCTCCCCATCAACTTCGTCGGTCCCTCCGGGAGCTTCCTGACCATCCCCTCCGACGCGGTCGCCGCCATCGGTGACGCCGGCGCGGACCTTGCCGGAGACAATCCGCTGCGCGGGCGCATCGTGCTCGTGGGCGGCACCTTCCAGGACGGTCGCGATTTTCACATGACACCCTTCGGCCGGATGGCCGGGGTCGAGATCCAGGCGAATATCGCCCAGATGCTGCTGACCCAGAGCTTCGTCCGGCCCGCGGGGTGGATCGCCGTGCTCGGCGTCCAGCTCATGGCCGTGCTCCTCGCCGGGCTGGTGATGACGGCGATGCGGCCGCTCTGGGGCACGGCGGTTTGCCTGGCCGCCGCCGCCATCCTGGGCATTCCCGCGAGCCTGGCCGCGCTGAGACGTGGCTATCTGGTGGACTTTCTCCTTCCTGTCCTCGCCGTGGCCCTTCTCGGGCTGGGCGCCGATCTCCTGGCGCGGCGGCGGCTCCGCGAGGCCCTCGGCCGCTACGTGAGTCCCGAAGTCGCCGCGCGCGTCGAGCGCAGACCCGAGGAGCTGGCGGGCGAGCGACGCGAGGTCTCCATCCTCTTCTCCGACCTGCGGGGCTTCACCACGCTCTCCGAGCGAATGGCGCCCGAACAGATGGCCGCGCGACTGACGGAGTACTTCGATGCCATGACGGCGGCCATCTTCGAGCATCGGGGCATGGTGAACGATTTCATCGGCGACGCGATCATGGCCGTGTTCGGCGCTCCCCTCGACGATCCGGATCACGCCCGCCACGCCGTCGAGAGCGCGCTCGGCATGCAGCGGGCCCTCGCAGGCCTCAACCGGCGCTGGGAGTCCGAGGGACTGCCGCCGCTCCGCATGGGGCTCGGCGTGCACACCGGCGAGGTGTTCGCGGGAAATGTCGGCCGGGAGGGCAAGGTCAAGTACGCTGTGGTGGGGGACACGGTCAACCTCGCGTCCCGTGTCGAAGGCTTGAACAAGGAGCTCGGCACCATCATGCTGGTGACGGAGTCGGCCTATCGGAAGGCAGCCCTGGACATGGGCGTGACCGACCGCGGGCTGGTGCAGGTCAAGGGACGACAGGAGCCCGTGCGGATCTACGAGGTCGCGCCGCCGGAGCCCGACGAGGGAGAGCGCTGAGCATGGTCAAGATTCTTGCGGTACGGCTTGGGACGGTTTTGCTCGGCTGGACGCTGGTCCTCCCGACGGTGGCGATGGCCGCGGATCCCGTGGCGGTGGTCACCGAAATCCGTGCGGAGGGCGGCCAGGTCGAGGTGAAGCGGGCGGGGGAGTCCGCGTGGGGGCCAGCCCAGCCCCTGCAGGCCCTGCGCGCGGGCGACCAGATCCGCGCGGGCGGCGCCGCGCGCGCGGCCGTCGTCTTCACGGGTGGGCGGGGAGCGCAATCGGTCTCCTCGGCCAACTCGCCGTTCACGGTGCAGCCGCCTGCCGCCGCCGCCTCCGGCGACAAGCTGCGCGGTCTCGTGGGCGGGGTCACGGACTTTCTCTCGGGCAAGCAGAAGGATCTGGCGTATCTCCCGCTCTCGGTGCGCAACGTGCGCCCGCCGCGCGTGGTCCAGCTCGCGCCGCGGGACACCAAGATCCTCCCCGGCGCGGTGGCCTTCGAGTGGAGCGGCTCGGACACCCTGCGCTACCGCGTCCGCGTGCTCTCCGCTCAGGGGCTGCTCTGGGAGCAGGCGGATCTTCCGCGACGTCTGGTTGCCTATCCCGCCTCCGCGCCCGCGCTCCAGCCCGGCGTCCGCTATCTCTGGCAGCTCGAGACCGGGGGGCAGCCGGTCCAGCAGACCGAGTTCGAGATCCTGGCGCCCGGCGATGCCGCGCGCGTGCGGGAGTCGCTCGGCATCCTCGTCCCCGCCTCGCTCCCCGGCTATCCCGACTCGAGCGTGGCCATCATGCGCGCCGGCTATCTCCTCCGCGACGGGCTCCACGCCGAGGCCCGGCGCGAGCTCCTTGCCGCCCAGGCCAAGGATCCCGACGAGCCGACCCTGCATCTGCTGCTGGGGCAGGTCTACGAGACCACCGGCCTGACCGACCTCGCCCAGCGGGAGTACGTGGACGCCCGGGACCTCTCGGCCCGTCGGTAAATACCCGGGCTTCCAAGCCGGTTTCCCGCTCTCGCCAGGTTTGACACGACCGTGTCCGTCCGGATACGGTCGTTACATGGCTTGTTCAGACCTGAAGCGTCTTGCGCGCCTTGCGGCCCTCGCGCTCGCCCTCGTGCTCGCGCCGGCGCTCGCCCACGCGCAGGCCAAGCCGCGAGCCGAGCGGCCGACGTATACCCTCGGCGAGAAGTGGGTCCGCAACGACGGCCTCTACGAGCTGATCCGCATCGAGAAGGACGTCTACGTCTTCTCCACGAGGCCGCGGTGGGAGATCCACCTGACCAAGGATCTCGGTATCGCCCGCGCGCAGCGGGGTGACAGCGTCCTCGATTTCAGCCCTCCCGTCGAGATGAAGTGGCCGCTCGAAGTTGGCAAGTCCGGTTACCAGAGCAGCTTCTGGGAGACGACGAGCACCGCCGGGCGCTCGTTCCCCGTCTCGATCAACTGGAGAGTCGTCGACTACGAAGACGTCCAGGTGTTCGCGGGAACCTTCAAGGCCTTCCACATCGTCCTCACGTTTACCAATCAGGGTGGCCGCAGCTTCGAAAATCATCTCTGGTATTCGCCGGAGGCGCGCCAGTACATCAAGGCGGAGGGATCCTCAGGTATTCTCCGGTTCCAGCTGGTCGGCCTCGATCACCCCACCGCCGGTCCGATACAGTTCGCGCTCGAGGGCATGCCCGAGAAGGAGCGCGTGGGCATCGATACCCTCACGCTGGGGGGCAAGGTCACCGCGGGCAAGGGTCTGGCCTCCGTCGTCGTCACCCTGAACGGCGCCGAAGTGGCGAGCAAGAACGAGCGGCGCGCCCCCAAGCCGGAGATCGCGCTGGACGTGCCGATCAAGCTGCGCGAGGGCAAGAACGTCGTCATCGTGACTGCCGTGGATGCCGAGGGCACCACCCGGCAGGAGGCCCGCGGCGTCTTCTATCTGCCGCCTCGAGGCCCGGGCGTGGCGGGCGTGCCCCACGGCCCCGTTCCGCCGATCGGCGCTCCCGTTCCACCTCCGGGCGGCCCATCTCTTCCCCAGCCACCGCCTCACGTCGCCTCACCCGCGCCCGCTCCTCCTCCAAAGGCGGTTCCGCTCCAGGTGACGCTCTCCTCGCCGGTCGATCAGGCGCGCTTCGACAACGAGACGGTGGCCCTGGCCGGGCTCGCCTCGGGGGGCAAGAGCGTGCGCCGCGTGGCCGTCTCCCTCAACGGGGTCGAGGTCGCGCGCCAGGAGCCCGGCACGACCTCGGCGGCCGTGAACCTGCCCATCAAGCTTCGCGAGGGCCAGAACACCGTGGTCATCACGGCCACGGATGCCGACGGCGTCACCCAGCAGGAGGTGCGGACCGTCTACTACGAGAAGGCCGCGCCGCTGACCGTGTCGTTCCGGTACCCCGAAGACCGCTCCCGCGTGACGGAGGAATCGAGCGTGGTGGCGGCGCTGGTGACCTCGAGCAAGGGCGTGGCCAAGGTCACGGTGGCCCTCAACGGCATCCAGGTCCACCAGCAGAGCGACAAGGCGCCGCCGCGCTCCATCGCGGTCAGCGCGCCCGTCACCTTCCGCGAAGGCGCCAATGCCATCGTGGTGACGGCCACGGAGCCCGACGGCACCATCAAGCAAGAGCTGCGCACCGTCATCTACGACAAGCCCACGCCGGCGGCCGCGGCGCCCGCCGCGCCGCCGCCCGTGAAGACGGCGAGCGACCGGTGGGCCGTCGTCATCGGCGTGGGACGCTACCAGAGCACGGACATCCCCTCGCTCCGCTACAGCGTGGCGGACGCCGAGGCCCTGTACCAGGTCCTCATCGGCCCCGGGGGCTTCCGGAAGGAGCACGTGCTCCTCCTGACCGACAAGAGCGAGAAGCCGCCGACCCTGCGCAACATCAAGTGGGCCCTCGGCACTTTCCTCGCGCGCTCGGCCAAGAAGGACGACACGGTGCTGATTTTCTTCGCGGGTCACGGCGCTCCCGAAGTGGACCAGCGGGGCGTCGAGCGCGACGGGCTGGCCAAGTACCTGATCCCCGCCGACGCCGACCCGGACGATCTGTACTCGACGGCGCTGCCCATGGACGAGATGCAGACCATTTTCAGCCGGGTGGAGGCCGAGCGCATGGTGGTTTTCCTCGACGCCTGCTACAGCGGCGCGGCGGGAGGGCGGACCTTCAGCTCCAAGCGCACGCGCGCCACCAACCTGGACGACCAGTTCCTCGAGCGGCTGACCCGCTCGAAGGGGCGCGCCATCATCACGGCCTCGCGCACTTCCGAGGTGTCGGTCGAGCTGGTGGAGCTCGGGCACGGCATCTTCACCTACTACCTCGTGGAAGGGCTCAAGGGCGCGGCCGACCTCAACAAGGACGGCATCGTCACCGTCCAGGAGCTCTACGAGTACCTCGAGCAGCAGGTGGCCACGAAGTCGCGCTCGGTCGGAGCCAACCAGCATCCCGTCATGAAAGGCGAGATGGAAGGCGCCCTTCCCCTGGTCAAGGTGGCGCGCTAGGGGCTCTCGGTTTTCGTGGTCGGCTGGGAGCGCGGGGGCACGGCGGCCGCCCGACGACGGCGGGGCGGCGGCGCGGCCTGCTCCTTCGCCAGCTCGCGGATCCATCGCGCATCCCACCACTCGACCGGCGTCACCGAGATCCCTCCGATGAGCACCTCGAAGTGCAGGTGATCGCCCATGGCGAGGCCGGAGTCTCCGGACCGCCCGAGCTCCTGCTCCTGCCGCACCTGATCGCCTTCCTTGACCCCGATGGTCGAGAGATGCGCGTAGAGCGTCTGCAGTCCCAGCCCATGATCCACGATGACGGTGTTGCCGTAGATCGATAGCGGGCCCGCGAAGACGACCACGCCCGCGTTCGCCGCGGGCACCGGCCCGTGGCGCACGGCGGCGAGGTCGTAGCCGAAGTGGACCTGGGTGTCGACCTCGCGACCGTGGTAGCGGTACGTGCGCGTCTCCGCGAAATTGGAGAAGACCTTGGTGTTGCGCGGCTGGAGGAAGACGCCGTCCCAGAGCGGCCGCGGCTGCGTCTTGGCCGCCAGCGTGCGCTTGGTCTCCTCGGCCTGCTTGCGACGGTCGCGGTTGACGCTGAGAAAGGCCTCGAGGAGCTGGTCGCGCGGGATCACCCCGCCGCGCTCGGGCAGGAGCTCGGGAAGCTTGCGCTCCAGGAAGTCGTCCTTCACGTCGATCACGTCGCTCCTGAAGCGCCGGCCCTTGACCTCGACGGCGACGTTGCGCGTGGTGGTGTTGCCCGCCTCGTCCTGGGCGATGGCGGCGATGGGCGTCCCCACCTCGTAGTTCCAGGGGAGGGCGACGATGGCGACGTGGAGATTGGAGTCGGCCGGCCCCGCGGGATACGCCCGGAACGACAGGGGACCGACGCCCACCGCCACTCGGGAGGCGCCTCGAGAGCGCACGACCACGAGCCCGCCGCCGCCCTTGGCCCAGTAGCGCGTGGCCGAGACGACCTCGACGGAGGGCGGCGTGAAGTCGAGGGTGACGGGTATGGAGGCCACGGGCTTGTCGTCCACGCGAATGGGCCGCCAGAAGCCGTCGCGGGCGCGCACCTCGAGCACGGCGCCGCCTTCGCGCAGGCCCAGGGTGCCGCCGTTGATCACGAGCTCGATGCGCTGCGCACTCGACTCCGGGCCGGTGAAGGCCTGCTTGGTGAGGACCACGCGCGCGGGGCCCTGCTTGAGGCGGATCTCCACCGAGCGGACGCCGCCGCGCACCGCATGGAGATCCACGGCGAGCGGTGTCTTGACCCCGATCCAGCGCGGGACGGGCTCGAGGATCGCGCGGACGCCCGGAACGGACTGCCGCCACGCGAAGTATCCGAGGACGGCGACGACGAGGAAGGTGGGAATGACGATGATGCTGAACCAGAACCGGACGGTGGAGCGAGCCATGCGGCAAGGATAGCAAGGTCCTCTCGCCGGGCTGCCAGGAATGTGCTGTAGTGCGAGCCGAGGGTTGAGTCAGGAGACGAGAGCCATGATCGCCATGAGGCTGGCCGCGATAGGTTTTCTCGCGAGCGCCGCCGCGCATCTCCTTTCGTTCACGTCGTGGGCGCGATGGCTCGGCGAGCGGACCATCTGGACGCTCGAGGTGGGCGTGTTCCTCCTCGCCCTCTGGATGATCGCGCGGCTCCGGCGAACCGCGGCCATCCGGCGGCAATGGGGACGCGTGGCCGTCCACGACTGGCGAGGTCTCGTGGCCGCGGTGCCTCCGGGCCTGCGCTTCCTCGTGATCGGCGCCGCCCTCTACGCCTGGATGAACTTCGTCCTCTGCCTGATGGTCGAGGAGGACGTCGTGACGCGCGCGGCGATCACGCTGCGCATGGCCACCGGCCACCTCCTCTTCTTCTATCTCGTCCCGCTCGTGTTCTTCGGCTGGGTCGACCCCGCCCGTCCTTGACACCCCCATACCCTTCCGCTAGAGTGTGGCGGGTTTGTACAGAAAAGCACAATGTCACGACTCGTCTGGCTGATCCCGTTCCTTCCGCTCGTGGGCACGCTCGTCAATGCCCTCTTCGGCCGGGCGACAGGCCACCGTGCGCACTGGGTGGCGGTGCCCGCGCTGGGCCTCGCCTTCCTCGTGTCGTGCGCGGTCTTCCTCCGCGTCCTCAACGGCGAGACGTACGTCGGCGAGCTCTTCCCGTGGATCGCCGCGGGCGCCTTCAAGGCCGCCATCACCGTGCAGGTGGATCAGCTCTCGGCCGTCATGCTGCTCGTGGTCACCGGCGTGGGCTTCCTCATCCACCTCTACTCCGCCGGCTACATGCACGACGACCCGAGCTACGCGCGCTTCTTCACGTATCTCAATCTCTTCGTGTTCTCCATGGTCATGCTCGTGCTCGCGGGCAACTTCCTCCTCCTCTACGTCGGATGGGAGGCGGTCGGGCTCTGCTCGTACCTCCTGATCGGCTTCTGGTACGAGAAGCCGTCGGCCACGGACGCGGGCAAGAAGGCCTTCATCGTCAACCGGGTGGGCGATTTCGGCTTCGGCCTCGGCATCATGCTGATCTGGACGACCTTCGGCACCCTGGACTACGGCGCTGTCTTCGCCAATGCCACGGACGCGGTGAGCCAGGGGACGTATCTCGCCATCGCGCTGCTGCTCTTCACGGGCGCCTGCGGGAAGTCGGCGCAGCTGCCCCTGCACACCTGGCTGCCCGACGCCATGGAAGGCCCCACGCCCGTCTCCGCCCTCATCCACGCCGCGACCATGGTGACGGCGGGCGTGTACATGGTGGCGCGCTGCCACAAGCTCTTCGAGATGGCCCCGCTCTCTCTCGAGATCGTGGCGTGGGTGGGCGGGCTCACCGCCCTCTTCGCGGCCACCATCGGCCTCGTCCAGACCGACATCAAGCGCGTGCTCGCCTACTCCACGATCAGCCAGCTCGGCTACATGTTCGTGGGGGTGGGCGTGGGCGCCTACGCGGCGGGCGTCTTCCATCTCGTGACGCACGCCTTCTTCAAGGCCCTGCTCTTCCTCGGCGCGGGCAGCGTCATTCACGGGCTGGGCGGTGAGCAGGACCTGAGAAAGATGGGGGGGCTCGCCCCGCGCATGCTGGTGACGACGGTCACGGTTTTCGTGGGCGCGTGGGGGCTGGCGGGTCTGCCGCCCTTCGCGGGCTTCTTCTCGAAGGACGAGATCCTGGCCGCGACCTTCCATGAAGGTCACATCGCGCTCTGGCTCATCCTGCTTCTGGGCGCGCTCCTCACCGCCTTCTACACGGGCCGGCTCTTTCTCCTCGCGTTCGTGGGCGCCCCCCGGATGTCGAGGGAGCAGGCGCATCACGTCCACGAGTCGCCGCCCGTCATGACCCTGCCCCTCGCCGTGCTCGCCTTGCTGACGGTGGTGGCGGGCGTCCTCGGCGTGCCGTCGGCGCACGGGACGGCGTTCGCGCGCTTCCTCTCGCCGGTGCTGCCTTTCAAGGAAGCCGAACACGGCGGAGTGACGGCGCTCGCTCTGGCCGCGGTGGCCGTGGTGGTGGCGGCGAGCGGCGTCTTCCTCGCCTGGCTCATGTACGGGCGCCGGCCCGTCGACCCCGCGACGATCGGGGTGCCGCGGACGGCCGTGCACAAGCTGCTCCTGAACAAGTACTACGTGGACGAGATCTACGACGCCCTCATCGTCCAGCCCATCTATCGGGGCTCGCTCTGGCTCGCCCGCGTCTTCGACCCCAGGGTCATCGACGGCCTCGTCAACGGCGTGGCCGAGATGATCCTCGGCTGGGCCCGCGGCCTGCGCCGTCTCCAGACGGGCTTCGTCATGAACTACGCCCTGACCATGCTCGTGGGCGCCGTCGCCGTGATCGCGTTCCTGCTCTTCGCCCACCCGTGACCCACGTGCTCTCGCTGGTCACGTTTGTTCCGACGCTGGGAGCGGCCGTCATCTTCCTGCTCCCGCGCCGGAGCGACACACTGGTCAAGGTCACGACACTCGTCACCAGCGTGGTGACCTTCGCTCTGTCGCTGCCCCTCTACACGCGATTCGACCCCGCCGTGGCCGACTACCAGTTCGTCGAGCAGGCACCGTGGATGCCCACCCTCGGCGTCTCCTATCACCTGGGCGTGGACGGGATCAGCCTCCTCCTCGTGCTGCTCACGACCTTCCTCATGCCCCTGACCCTCCTCGCCTCGTGGGATTCGATCGAGCGGCGCTGGAAGGAATTCGCCATCACCATGCTCCTGCTCGAGACGGGGATGCTCGGGGTCTTCCTCGCCCTCGATCTCTTCCTCTTCTACATCTTCTGGGAGGCCATGCTCATCCCGATGTATCTCATCATCGGGATCTGGGGGGGACCGAACCGCGTCTACGCGGCCATCAAGTTCATCCTCTACACGCTGACGGGCTCGCTCCTCATGCTGGTGGCCATCCTGGCCCTCTACTTCCTGCACGGGGCGGCCACGGGCACCTACACCTTCGACCTGCCCGTGCTCGCCCGCTACGTGCTGCCCGCCGGACGCGCGCAGGACCTCCTGTTCCTGGCCTTCGCGCTCGCCTTCGCCGTCAAGGTGCCCATGTGGCCGTTCCACACGTGGCTGCCCGACGCCCACGTGGAAGCGCCGACCCCGGGCAGCGTGATCCTGGCTGGCGTGCTCCTGAAGATGGGCACCTACGGCTTCCTGCGCTTCTGCCTGCCCCTGTTTCCCCAGGCCACCCTCGCCTTCGCGCCGTGGATGTTCACCCTCGCCGTCATCGGCATCCTGTACGGCGCGTGGGTCTCCACGGTGCAGGTGGACATCAAGAAGCTCGTGGCCTACTCGAGCGTGAGCCACCTGGGCTTCGTGGTCCTCGGCCTCTTCACTCTCAATCCGCAGGGCCTGGTGGGCGGCATCATCCAGATGGTCAACCATGGGCTCTCCACGGGCGCCCTCTTCCTGATCGTGGGCATGCTCTACGAGCGTCGGCACACGCGTCTCATCGCCGACTACGGCGGTCTCTGGACGGTCGTCCCCGCCATGTCCGCGCTCTTCCTCATCGTCTGCCTCTCCTCGCTCGGCCTGCCCGGACTCAACGGCTTCGTCGGCGAGTTCCTGATTCTCGTGGGCGCCTTCCAGGTCCACCGTCCGGCCGCCGTGCTCGCGACCGCGGGTATCATCTTCGCCGCCGTCTATCTCCTGTGGATGTACCAGCGTGTGGTCTTCGGCCCCGTCACCCGCGAGGAGAACCGGCGGCTCGTAGACCTCTCGGCCCGCGAGTGGGTGATCCTGGCGCCCGTGCTCGCCCTGATCTTCTGGATCGGCGTGTACCCGGTGGCCTTCACGAGCAAGACCGAGGCGAGCGTGCAGGCGCTCATCACCCAGGTGCAGACCAAGGCGGCCGCCACCACCGCCCTCGTCCCCCGCACTCCATGACGGACGTGCTCGCCGGACTGGTCGCGATCGCGCCGGCCCTCGTCCTCACGCTGACGGGCTTCGCGCTCATGGCCCTCGATCTCCTGCCCCCGCGCGGTCGGCGCGAGCATCTGGGGTTCGTGGGGCTGGCCGGCGTGGTCGCCGCCCTCGTGACCACCGTGCTCCTGTGGGGCTCCGACGTCTCGGCCTTCCGCGGCATGGTCGTCCTGGACAATTTCGCCCTCTTCTTCAACCTCGTCATTGGCTACGCCACCGGGCTCGTGCTGCTGCTGTCCATGGACTACCTGCGCCGGCGCGGCCAGGAGTCGGGGGAGTTCTACATCCTCGTGCTCTTCTCTGCCGTGGGCATGGTCATCATGGCCAGCGCCAACGACCTGATCGTGATCTTCCTGGGTCTCGAGACGATGTCGCTGTCCCTCTACGTGCTCGCGGGCTTCTTCCGCTCGCGCATCGAGGCGGGCGAGGCGTCCATGAAGTACTTCTTGCTGGGCGCGTTCGCCTCCGGCTTCTTCGTGTACGGGATCGCCCTCATCTACGGCGCCACGGGCTCGACCAACCTCGACAAGCTCGGGGTGGCCGTGGCGGCCGGAGCGGGGCGCGATCCCCTCCTCCTCATCGGCTTCGGCCTTCTCGTGGTGGGCTTCGGCTTCAAGATCTCCTCGGTGCCTTTCCACATGTGGACGGCCGACGTCTACGAGGGAGCGCCCACCTCCGTGACCGCCCTCATCGCCACCGGGTCCAAGGCGGCGGCCTTCGCGGCGTTCCTGCGCCTGCTCCTGGCCTCCCTCCGTCCCCTGCAGGCGGACTGGGCGGTCCTCCTCTGGGGCATGGCGGTGCTGAGCATGACGGTGGGCAACGTGATCGCCCTCGCCCAGCAGAACCTCAAGCGCATGCTCGCCTTCTCCTCCATCGCCCACGTGGGCTACATCCTGGTGGGGATCGTGGCGGGCGGGGCCCTCGGCAACGGGGGCGTGCTCTTCTACCTCCTCGTCTACACCTTCACCACGGCGGGGGCCTTCGGGGTCATCCTGCTTCTCGAGCGGGGCGGGGAAGAGGCGGTGCGTATCGAGGACACCGCGGGGCTCGCGAACCGTCACCCGCTGCTCGGCCTCGCCCTGACGATCTTCCTGCTCTCGCTGATCGGGATCCCGCCCACGGCGGGATTCGTCGGCAAGTTCTACCTCTTCGGCGCCGCCGTGCGCTCCGGGTACTACTGGCTCGCCGTCATCGGGGTGCTCAACTCGGCCATCGCGGCTTACTACTACCTCCGCGTGATCGTGAGCATGTACATGCGCGAGCCCGAGGGAACGCCCACCTCCGTCGTCCCGTCCTTCGCGGGCGCCCTCGCCCTCGTGGTCGCCCTGTGGGGGGTCGTGCAGCTGGGCCTGTTGCCAGCTCCCCTCTTCGACCTCGCTCAGTCGGCGGTTCTCCCGCTTCTCCGCTAGTGGCGGTTCGATTTCCGTATCGCGGCTGGCTCGTTGACCTGGATGGAACCGTCTATCTGGGCGAGCAGCTCGTCGACGGCGCGGCGGAGGCGATCGCCGCGCTGCGCGCGGAGGCGCGGCGCGTCGCCTTCCTGTCGAACAAGCCCCTCCAGACGCGCGAGGAGTACGCGGCCAAGCTGACGCGGCTGGGGATTCCCGCCTCGGCCGACGACGTCATCAACTCCTCCCTCGTGCTCGCCCGCCACCTGCGCGCGCTCGACCCCGGCGCCCCCGTGTTCGTGATCGGGGAGCCGCCCATGCAGGCCGAGATGCGCGCGCACGGCTTCGAGGTGCGCGACGACGCAGGCGTGCGATGGGTGGTGATCGCCTTCGACCGCACCTTCACGTACGCGAAGCTGAACACCGCGCTGCAGGCGGTGCGGGGCGGCGCCCGCCTCATCGCGACGAATCCCGACCGCACCTGTCCGGTGGAGGGCGGGGAGATCCCGGACTGCGCGGGCATGATCGCGGCCGTGGAGGCGGTGACCGATCAAACCGTGGAGATCGTGGTGGGCAAGCCCTCGCCCATCATCCTCGAGGTGGCGCTGGCCGCCCTCGGCTGTGCGCCCGCCGAGTCCGTGATCGTGGGCGATCGCCTCGAGACCGACATGCTCATGGGCCGCCGCCTCGGGCTGGCGACCATTCTGGTGCTGTCCGGAGTGACGCGTCCCGGCGATCCTCGAATCGCCGCGACCGCTCCGGACCACGTGCTACGATCGATCCGGGAGCTCGCGGAGTGACCAGGCTGTCGGGAATCGATGAAGGCACGTTCGACGCCGTCGTCATCGGCGGCGGGATGGCGGGAGCGGGCGTCGCGCGCGACCTTGCCCTGCGCGGCGCCTCCGTCGCCCTCTTCGAGAAGGGCGACTTCGCCTCCGGGACCTCCTCCAAGTCCTCCAAGCTCATTCATGGCGGCCTGCGCTACCTGGAGCTGGCCGAATTCCGGCTGGTGCGCGAGTCCCTGCGCGAAAAGAAGACACTGGAGCGCCTGGCCCCGCACCTCGTCCGCCCGCTTCCCTTCCTCGTGCCCGTGTACCGCGGCTCGAAGCGCGGGCTCATCACGGTGCGCATCGGCATGTGGCTCTACGACCTCCTCACGCCGGGCAAGCAGACCGAGCGCTTCCGCGTCGTCCCGCCCGTGGAGGCCCTCGCCCTCGAGCCCTCGATCCAGGCCGCGGATCTGCGCGGCGCCGGCTACTACTTCGACGACCTCCTGCTCTTTCCCGAGCGGCTCTGCCTGGAGAACGCGCTGTCCGCGGCCCGTCACGGGGCCCGCGTGCACAACTACTGCGAGGTGGAGGAGGTGACGCGAGGCCCCCGCGGGCTCGACGGCGTGCGGGTGCGCGATCTCCTGACCGGGCAGGTGCACACGGCGCGCGCTCCCGTCATCGTCAACTGCGCGGGGCCGTGGGTCGATCGCCTGCGCGAGCTGGCGGGCGTGCGCGAGGCGGGCGCGCGGGTGCTCCGGACCACCAAGGGCATCCACTGCCTGCTGCCCCGCATGACGGAGCACGCCGTCTATCTCTCGACCGCCGACGACCGGATGATCTTCGTGATCCCGTGGCGCCAGTTCTCCATGGTCGGCACCACCGACACCGACTTCGACGGCGATCCCGACCGGCTCTGGGCCACGCGCGAGGAGGTCGAGTATTTGCTGGGGGCCGTGCGCCCGGCCCTGCCGGACCCTCGCGTGACCCTCGACCAGGTCGTGTACACGTATGCGGGAGTCCGGCCGCTGGCCTTCGAGGAGGGCTCCTCCGCCTCCAGGGTCTCCCGCGACCACAAGGTCGTGGTCGAGGGAGACGGGGGACGGTTTCTCTCCATCACGGGAACGAAGCTGACCTGCTTCCGCAGCCTGGCCGAAGAGGTGGGCGACCGCGTCATGCGGGCGCTCGGACGCCGCGTCCCCTCGCGCACCGCGGAGCTGACCCTCGACGGGCTCGACGACGAGGCGGGCAAGATCGAGGCGCGGACGTGGATGGACGTGTCCGAGGAGATGGCGGCTACCGGTCTCTCGCGCGAGACGCTCGAGATCCTCGTCGAGACGTACGGGCGCGGCTTCGCGCGGGTGCTCGCGCTCCTGCGCAAGCTGCCCGACGGCGCCGAGCGGCTCTGCCCGCGAAACCCGGAGATCGTGGCCCAGCTCCACCACGCCGTCCGGGAAGAGATGGCCGTCTCCCTCCAGGATTTTCTCCTGCGCCGCACGGGCATCGGCCAGAGCCCGTGCCTGGGCCTCGACTGCTTCGAGTCCGTGGGCCGCCGCATGGGCGAGCTCGCCGCCTGGTCGCCCCGGCGTCTCCAGGCGGAGCTCGAGGCCTATCGGGCCCAGGTCGAGCGCAGCCTCAAGTTCCGGCACGTCTGATTCGTGCTATAGTCCGACCCGCTTGGCGCGGCGATGCGCAAACGTCACGAGCCCGCAACCCCGGCGAGACGAGGCGAAGGTAGCATGACCGGCGTCTCGGACCCATTTCCCACGAGGAGGACGGCCATGCCTCGCATCACGACTATCTGGCGGTCGATCACTGGGGCCGTCGCCCTCTCGGTCCTGGTCGCCCTCGCGCCGTCACCCGCCTCAGCCAAGACGGAGATCCAGTTCTGGCATGCCATGACGGGCCAGCTCGGTGACGCGACCAACGAGCTGGTCAAGCAATTCAACGAGAGCCAGTCCGAGTACGAGGTCAAGCCGCTCCGCAAGGGCACGTATCCGGAGACCCTGACCGCGGCCATCGGCGCCTACCGGCAGCGCCAGGCCCCGAACATCGTCCAGGTCTTCGAGGTCGGCACCCAGACCATGATGCTTTCGGGCGCCATCCATCCGGTCTACCAGCTCTTCAAGGAGCAGGAGATCGCCATGGACTGGAAGGACTTCATCGCGCCCGTGGTGGGCTACTACTCGAAGGACGGCAACCTCTACTCCATGCCGTTCAACTCGTCGACGCCGATCTTCTACTACAACAAGGACGTCTTCCAGAAGGCGGGGCTGGATCCCGCCAAGCCGCCGCAGACCTGGAAGCAGGTCGAGGAGTACTCGAAGAAGATCATCGCCTCGGGAGCGGCCAAGTGCGGCTTCTCCACGGGCTGGCCGTCCTGGACGATGGTGGAGAACATGCACGCCTGGCACGACCAGCCCTTCGCGACCAGGCGGAACGGGTTCGACGGCTTGGACGTGCAGCTCCTCATCAACAAGGAGTTCGGCGTCAAGCACATCGGCCAGCTTGCCGCCTGGCAGAAGGACAACGTCTACTCCTACGGCGGGCGGACGGGCACGGCCGATCCGAAGTTCGTCAACGGCGAGTGCGCCATGTACATCCAGTCCTCGGCGCTGATCGGCGGGTTCGGCCGCGGCGTCAAGTTCGCGTGGGGCACGGGTCAGCTGCCGCACTGGGGCCCGCCCTACACCAAGGCCACCTCCATCATCGGGGGCGCCACCCTCTGGGTCATGAAGGGCAAGCCCGCCAACGAGAACCGCGGGACGGCGCGGTTCCTCAAGTTCATCTCCGAGACGAACCAGCAGATGTGGTGGCACGTGACCACCGGCTATCTCGCCATCTCGAACAGCGCGGTGAAGAATCTCGAGGCGGGCTACCACTTCAAGAAGAACCCGGACCAGTGGACGGCCTTCGCCCAGCTGACCAAGGGCAAGGCCACTCCCAATAGCCAGGGGCTGCGCCTGGGCAATTTCGTCCAGATCCGCGACGTCATCGAGGGTGAGCTCGAGAACATCTTCGCGGGGAAGAAGACGGCCAAGCAGGGTCTGGACGATGCCGTGACCAAGTCCAACGACCTCCTCAAGGAGTTCGCGGCCGCCAACAAGCAGTAGGTCGCGGACGGGCGGGCGGCGTCATGCAACGGACGGTCTTCCGGAGTTGGTGGCTGCCATACGTGCTGGTCTTTCCCCAGATGGCGGTGACCGTGGTCTTTTTCTTCTGGCCCGCCCTCAAGTCCCTCCAGCTCTCCGTGTACCGCGTCTCGCCCTTCGGCGACACCATGACCTTCATCGGCCTGGAGAACTTCACCAAGCTGCTCGCCGATCCCGAGTACTACCGGAGCGTGGCCAACTCCCTCGTCTTCGCGGCGGGGGTGACGGTGCTGGCGGTGGCGGGGGGGCTCGTGCTCGCCGCCCTCGCCACCCAGAAGATCCGGGGCCTGGCCGCCTACCGGACGCTCCTCCTCTGGCCCTACGGCATCGCGCCCGCGGTGTCGGGCATCATCTTCCTCTTCATCTTCCATCCCACCTACGGTGTGCTGCCGTACTTCCTGTCCTTCGTGACGGCCTACGAGTTCAACTGGTTCCTCAAGGGCTGGGTGGCCATGACGCTGGTCATCGCGGCCACGGCGTGGACGCACCTTGGCTACAACATCGCCTTCTACATCGCCGGGCTCCTCGCCATCCCCGGCGCCGTGATGGAGGCGGCGGACGTTGACGGGGCAGGGCCGGTGCGCCGCTTCCGCTCCATCGTCTTTCCCCTCGTCTCGCCCATCACGTTCTACCTCGTGGTGCTCAACATGGTGTTCGCGTTCTTCGAGTCCTTCGGCGTCATCGACGCCGTCACCAAGGGCGGACCTGGTGATTCGACCATGATCATGGTCTACAAGCTCTACAAGGACGGGTTCATCGGCCTGAACCTCGGCTCCTCCGGGGCCCAGTCGGTTATCCTGATGGCCCTCGTCATCGGCCTGACCATGCTCCAGTTCCGCTTCGCCGAGAAGAAAGTCACCTACCGATGAGCGCCGTCGGCGCGGGGCAGCTCGAGCGGGTGCGCGTCGGCGCGGTGGCGGCGCCGCGGAAGAAGCCTTTCCTGTGGAACGCCGTGATCATCCATGCGCTGCTCATCGCCTGCATCGCCGTGGTTGTCTTTCCCCTGTACTACGCCTTCGTCATCTCCACCCAGGACGTCCAGGAAGTGGTCCAGCGCCCGCCGCGGTTGGTTCCGTCCTCGCACCTCCTCGAGAACTACGCCCAGGCCTGGCGCAAGGCCCACATGGGCCGCATGCTCCTGAACAGCCTGGTCATGGCGGTCGCGGTGGCCGTGGGCAAGATCGTCATCTCCATGCTCTCGGCCTTCGCCATCGTCTACTTCGATTTCCGTGGGCGCATGCTCTGCTTCTGGATGATCTTCGTCACCCTCATGCTGCCGGTGCCGGTGCGCCTCATGTCCACGTACGAGGTCATCGGCACCCTCGGCTGGATCAACACGTATCAGGGGCTGGCCATCCCGCTCATGGCCTCGGCTACCGCCACCTTCCTCTTCCGCCAGTTCTACCTGACCATTCCCAACGAGCTGGCGGAGGCCGCGCAGCTCGACGGCGCCGGGCCCATCCGCTTCCTCTTCCAGTTCCTCCTGCCCCTGTCGTGGGCGAACATCGCCGCGCTCTTCGTGGTGCTCTTCATCTTCGGCTGGAACCAGTACCTGTGGCCGCTCCTCATCACCAACACCGAGGCGATGCGGACCGTGGTCATCGGCCTCGAGGAGCTGATCCCGCGCAGCGGCACCGAGCTGCCCACCTGGAACCTCATCATGGCCGGCGCCATGATGGCCCTCCTGCCTCCCGTGGCCATCATCATCTTCATGCAGCGCTGGTTCGTGAAGGGCCTCATCGAGAGCGAGAAATGATGTTCGAGCTGAAGCGTGAGCCGAGCCGGAGGCGAGGGGCACGATGAGGCGAGGGCTGAGAGGATCGTTCGAGCTGAAGCGTG
>WNGR01000484.1_pt1 | contig 43479 bp, 35 predicted proteins | sample 5407581 | NCBI WGS metagenome assembly WNGR01 (sample SAMN13153383, study PRJNA577476) | soil metagenome | isolation source: 80 cm soil or saprolite under Garry oak tree replicate 2 | place: USA:California | collected 2016-06-15 | reverse complement strand
GCCAATTGATGCGGCTTGCAAAGACCGTGTACACGGCCGGGGCACGCCGAGTTGGCGGGCTGCTCACCCGCACCGGGCTCCTCGGTACCGAGCCACCGTCTCGAGAGACGCGCCTGCGGCACTGGGCCTACAGCCTGCCGCGGGTGCGTGACGCGCTGGCCATGGCGGAGCTCGACGTGCCGTGGTGGACCTATCGCGCCATCGACGTGGTCGATGCCTGGCTCTCGGCTCATCCGCACCCCGTGCGGGTCTTCGAGTACGGCGCAGGGGCGAGCACGCTGTGGCTCGCCCAGCGGGCCGACGAGGTGCACTCGGTCGAGCACGACCGCGCCTTCGCCGAGTACTTCGGCCCGGCGCTCGCCGCACACCGCAACGTCGAGCTGCACATCGTCGAGGCGGTCCGCTCGGCCAACCCGATCGTGACCTCGGCCAAGGAGGGGCAGGCCGGGTTCGACTTCGCCGACTACGTCGCGACCATCGACAAGGTCGGCGGCACGTTCGCGCTGATCGTCATCGACGGCCGCGCTCGCGAAGCCTGCCTCACCGCAGCACTACCACGCCTGGAACCGGGCGGCATCATGATTCTCGACAACAGTCGCCGCCGCCGCTACCGCCGAGCGATCGCCGCAGCGGGCGTCACCGAGCGCCGGCTACGGGGGCTCACCCCGGCCCTGCCCTACCCCGACCAGACCTCCGTGCTCTCGCTGCCCCGACCCGACGGACAGCAACTAGCCTCTGGTGACTGACCCGCCGGCGCGCGGGGTCGTCCGCAGTACGAACTGGTAGGCGAACAGGGTCGGCCGGAGCTTGACGAGCAGCTCGTCGACCCGGCGCACAGCGCGGGTTCGCAGGCTGGCGTCACCCGACAGCACGTCGAACGGCAGCCCCGTGTAGCGCAGCTCCTGCACCTCGAGCCCCGCGGACTGGATGGTTCGCAGGAGGCTTCGCCGGCTGAAGAACCGCAGGTGCGTCTGGTCCAGGATGCCGCGACGGTCGTAGTCGAACATGCCGCTGGCCACTCGGGCGCGTGGGTACCAGTGCCCGAAGTTCGGCGTGGAGACGAGCACCTGGCCACCCTTGGCGACCAGGTCATACATCTGGCTCAGTAGTGCGCGCGGATTGCGCACGTGCTCTATGACGTCGGCGGCGACCACCACGTCGAAGCCGGTGCCGACGTCGGCCGGGATGCCATCTTCGAGGTCGCCCAGCACGAACTCGTCGACGCGATCTCGGACGCCGTCGATCTCGATGCCATCGACGCCCGTCACGTGATGCCCGAGCCCGCGCAGGCGCTCGGCGAGCAGACCGCCCGAGCAGCCGAGGTCGAGGATGCGCCGCGGCGGCACGCCGGTGAGCATGTCGACGAGCACGGTATGCGACGTGCCCTCGCTCTCCTTGAGGCCGTACTCGTTGTTGCTGGGGACCCACTCGTGGGTACCGAATCCGACCTTGGCCAGCCGGTAGTCGACTACGTCGCGGACGACGTCACGCGCGTACTGCAGGCCGTCGACATAGCACAGCTCGTCGCCGTAGTAGGTCGGAATCGGGATCTCGACGATGCGCTTCCCGCGGTCGAGGAGCTGGACGATGATCTGGGTGTCGAAGTCGAAGTCGTCGGTGTTCTTCTCGAACGGCACACCGGCCAGCGCGGCGACGTTGTAGGCGCGGTAGCCGGAGTGGAACTCGGTGAGGTCCGAGCCGAGCAACGAGTTCTCGATGCGGGTCAGGATGCGATTGCCGATCCACTTGTATGCGGGCATCCCGCCGCGACGGGCGGCGCCGGGGATCATCATCCGCGAGCCGAACACCGCATCGGCCTCGCCGCGCTCCAGTGGCGCCACCATGTCGGGCAGGCACTCCGGCGCGTACTGGCCGTCGCCGTGCAGCAGCACGACGATGTCGAGCCCGCGCTCCATCGCCATCCGGTAGCCGGCCTTCTGGTTCCCGCCGTAGCCGAGGTTCTTCAGGTGCCGGATGACCGTGGTCGGTGTCTCGTCATTGGCCGCGCGCCATTGCACTGCCACCTCGGCGGTGCGGTCAGCACTGGCGTCGTCACAGATCAGCAGCTCGTCGATCTTCGCCCGGAAGTCGACGGGGATGCGGTCGAGCGTCGATGCGAGCGTCGTCTCGGCGTTATAGGCGACGACGAGTATGCCGATACGACGACGCGACGGCGCGCTCACTGCATTGGCAGGCTGGCCGCTCGCCGCGACGAATCGGGGCGTACTGCGATCGATCTCCATCCCCGGGACGATACCAAGGCAGATCGCACTAACACGCAACACGTCAGACGAGCTGGCTGTTGAAGAAGTACGGCGACATGTGCCATGAGACGACGACGACCGCCGCGAGCGGGACGGCGAGCGCCCACGGCGGAAGCCTGCGGAGCAGCGGCACGCTGACGATGACGAACGCCTCCGACCGGTATGTGCTCGCTGCGCCACCAGCGATGTACGGCACCAGCCAGACGCCGATCGTCGCCGTGAGGAAGGTCAGGTCGAACGGTGAGATCCGGGCTTCGACGGCCTCGGCGAACCGCCGATGGAGCGAGCGGGCAGGCGGATCGCCGGTGCCGGCTGCCTCGACATCGGTGGCCGCTGCGCCGGCGTCAGCCGACACCGCTACACGACGGCCACGGACCGCGCTCCCGATCGTCACCACGGTCACCAAGACGACCAGGCACAAGGTGATCGTCGTCTGCGACGCGGTGGTGGTTAGGCGCCAGTTGCGAGGGTTGTACTTCCACATTGGCATCATCCGATTGATGAGCGTCTCGACCGGCTGGTGCGCACCGACGTTGTACTTCCGCGCACTGAGGAAGTAGGCGTTCCACAGGCCGACGGAGTGCTGCATCTGGATCAGCACCGCACCGAAGCCGGCCGCCGCACCGAGGGCCGGAATGAGAACCTGAAGCGTGCGCCGGTCTCGTGGCATCACCAGACAGGTGATCAACAGCGCGGGAACCAGGACGATCGCGGTGACGTAGCTGTAACCGGCAACGAAGCCGGCCACGAAACCGACCCAGGCCAGCGCGGGCCTCGAGGTCCGCAACGCTATGTACAGGCAACCGAGGATCCCGGCGATGGCGAGCGACATCGGGAAGAGCGCAGCGAAGTAGATCTGCCCCGGGAAGAACGCCGCGATGAGCAGGCACACCCATCGCGTTGGTGTCGAGCGGGCCGTCGAGAGCAACTGCCACATCAGCACCAACACGATGTACCAGGACACCCATGCGATGACGAGCCCCGCGGTTGATATGGACATGCTGGTGATCGACGAGACGACACGCATCGCCGCCGGGTAACCGGGGAACCAGCCGGTATTGCCGCACAGGTAGTCGCCAGGCGGCATGTGCACGGGGAGCGTCTTTGCGTGGCAGTTCCAGCTCGCGTGGTAGCCGAGTCGGGCGATGCGGGTGTACTGGCCGGAGTCCCAGCGGGCGAAGGAGTGCGGCGAGAACAGGTCCCAGCCGCTGTACGGCGAGCGGGAGGCGATCGTCGCCCACGCGGCAACCATCGCGACTAACGGAGGGCCGGCAAGCGACGCCAGGCGGCGCTGTATCGATACGGTGCGGGCATCGCCGACGTCGGTTACACGTACGGTCTCGGCCGTCGTCAACACAGCTCCTCGTCGTCGGTCGGGTTGCCGCCGACGGTCAAGTCAACTCGTGGTCAGCCGATACACGGTCAGGTCGTAAGGGTAGTCGCGCGCCGCCTTCGGTCGCGAAACCCAGGTCTCCTGCCAGTGCGGAAGCGCTCCGACAAGCCGCAAGACCTTGGTGCTAGTGACGCCTTGCACGACCGGCGGCGGGGTCGCACGGTCTGCGACGTAGAACACGGGCCGTCCGGACGATTTGAAGTATCCGACATACTTCGCCACCGCGGCATTCACCTTGTCGTCCGCCCGCGGCATCAGCGCGCTCGACTGGCCGACGATGGTGAACAGCGGTCCGCCGAAGAGCTGGTGGGGCGCGTCACAGCAGTACTTCGAGGCCTGCCATAGGAACACGCCGCGCTGATCGCCCGCCAGCGCGGCGATCTGCTTCTCGACCTCGACCGAGCCACCGTTCTCGTTGTGGCTGCGCAACGGCCAGGACTCGCTCAGGTAGAACGTGGTCAGGCCGATGACCAGCGCCGCGACCGCAGCGGCTGCTGCCAGCACGTTCAGGTAGCGCCGGACGAGCAGGAAGATAAGCGCCGTCCCGCATCCCATCACCAGCACCATGCCGGGGACCACCGTGGTCACGAACCGGCGAGTCGACCACATGAGGAACGGCGAGTTGTGCAAGTGCAGGCAGTACAGCAGCAGCAACCAGGCCGACAGCAGCGCGACGATCCAACGCTCCAGGTGCCAGCGTTGCCAGGCGATGTAGCCGAAGCCCACGAGCAGTAGCCCGAGACCGGGCAGCGAGAAGAACCAGCTCAACCTGATCAGCGAGATTTCGTCGTACGAACGCTGATGAGCGCCGTGCGTGGTGAAGTAGTCCTTGCCGAACAGGATCGGCCGCAGGCCGCCGAGCAGCATGAGCGCCCCGACGACGCCGACGAACGCGGTGCCCAGCAAGAGCCTGGCGCGGACGGGCTCGGCCCACGCGATCAGGCCGGCGACCAAGCGCCGCTGCCAGGCCAGCACCGCGCCGACGACGGCGGCGGCGACCATCGCGGCGAGCACCTTCGGCAGCGTCGGCACGTTCACCGCCAGCGTGTACGTCTTAGCGAGGTGGTAGGCCTGCAAGAAGCCGTACGGCAGCAACGACAGCAGCCCGATCGCGAACCAGGCGGCCCGCTGGTCGAACCGTCTCGCGGCAAGCAGTGCGGCAAGGCCGGCCCAGCTGAACAGGACCAGCACGATCGCGTCCGGGCGTTCGAGATAGGACAACCCGAGGAGCACGCCGGCGATCGCCGAGGCCGCTCGCCATCGCGACTGGATGGCGAGCACGACGCCGAGCACCGCACCGAGGAACAGCAGCTGGCCGAAGATCTCCGCGGTGGGGTACTTCGCCTGCCAGACCTCGAGCATGTTGGTCGACAGCAGGAACCCGACGGCCCACGCCGCGGGTATGCCGGCCAGCCTGCGCGCAACGGCGACCGCGAGACCAACGGCAAGCACGGCCAGCAGCGGACCGGTATTGAACATCCCGGTGAAGCCGCCGACGTCCTTCGCGGTGGCGAGCAGCGCGGGCCACAGGTGATAGAACTGCGGGAAGATCTTGCCCGGATGTCCGGGCTCGGCCCACATCGCCGGCCATACGGGGCTGCTGAGCCTGTCGGCGACGAGGTCGTCGGTGAAGTCGATCGAGTGCGTGCGCGAGATCGCCGAGGCGTGCTCGATGTACGCGCCGGGATCACGGTCGCCGGTGCCGTACTCGAAGCCGGGGAACATCATGATCGCCGAGAACACCAGGCCGACGAGTATCGGCGCCGAGCCGATGAGGTCCAGGCGAAGGCTCGGCAGGTCGAACACCACGACGGCCGCAAAGACGGCAGCCACCAGCACGACGGAGCCAACCCCGACGACCAGCAGCGTGTGGTGATGCAGATGGGCCGCGGCAAGCGAGACCAGTGCGACCAGTCCGACGACGGTCGCGGCCGCCAGCAATAGCGCCTCGGCGAAGGTCACCGAGCGGTCAATCGCCTCGGGTTCGTCAGGCACGGGGTCGCCGGCGTTCGGCGCCGGTGCGTCGACCGTGCCGCTCGCCTCGGCATGCGCAGTCACAGCGAGGCACCATACCTGCCCTTACGCCGCGTCGCGGCAGGCGGCCAGGCTCAGCAGAGTCTTATGGCTACCATTCGCTATCGGCTGCCTGACGAGGAGGATGTCTCGGCGTGTCGGACGCAACAGTCAACGCTGATAGCAGCGTCTACTACCAGTCGGGCTACTGGAACGATCTGCTGCAGGTGCGCCAGTACCTCAATCGCCGGGCAACCGACGATCCGGACACGGACTGGTGGCACTACGTGGTGAACTGGCGCGGCCGGCCGTTCGCCAAGGCGCTGATCCTCAACTGCGGCAACGGCTGGGTCGAACGTGACCTGATCCGTAGCGGCATGGTGAAGGAGGCCGTCGGCATCGACTTCATCGACGACCTGCTCGACACCGCCAGGGACGAGGCCGGCAAGGAAGAACTGCCGCTGCGCTACTACCAGATGGACACCAATTCGGCCCAGTTCCCCGAGGACGGCTACGACCTGGTCGTCAACTTCGCCGCCGGGCACCACATCGCCCGGCTGGACAGGGTGTTCCGGCGCCTTGCCGAACTGCTGGCCGACGACGGCGTCCTCGTCTCGTGGGACTACGTCGGGCCGCACCGCAACCAGTACTCGACGGCGCAGTGGGAAGCCGCCTGGCAAGCGAACCAGCAACTGCCGGAAGCGTTCCGGCAGGACATGAACTACCCGCACCTGCCAACGATGCTCGTCACCGACCCGACCGAAGCGATCCACTCCGAGCTGATCGTCTCGACGATGCGGCGCTACTTCGACACCGTCCATGCACGCTGGCTCGGCGGCGCCGTGGGTTACCCGCTGCTCACGTTCAACAAGGCGATTCAGTCCAGGGATCCCGAGGACGTCACCGACGTGGTCGGCACCATCCTCGATGCGGACGCGGCCTACACCGACCGCGACCCCGAGTCGAACACTCTGTTCGCCTACCTGATCACCCAGCCGAACAAGGCCGCGCTCACGAATAGCACCCAGCTGGCCGAGTGGGAGCGCGAGGAGGACGAGCGCGAAGCGGCCGCTGAGCGCGACGGTGGCAGGTATTACCCGACGACGTTCGTCGGCGACATGTTCGAGCGGCTGTACGCCACCCGCGACGAGCTGGCCGCGCGGACGGCCGACGTCCGCGACGCAACCGCGGCACGCATCCAGGCCGGCAACCCGGGGCGAGGCAGCCGGAGCCGCACGCCGCTGCGGGCCAATCCCGCACTGCGCGCGGCAGTCGCGAAGCTGCCAGGTGCGCGGCCCGCGTATCGCTGGCTGCGCCGCCAGTTGCGTGGCTGACCACTGCTGCCCCGCCGCGACGTTCCCGGTGGCTCACCGCGGATGACCCCGCAGGTTACGGTGGTCGTCGTTACCTGGCAGGGCCGCCAGCTGCTCGGCGACTGCCTGGCCTCGCTGGCCGCGCAGACTGTCCCGCACGAGGTTCTCGTCGTCGACAACGCGTCGACCGACGGCACCCGTGAGTTGCTCGCCATCGGCTTCCCCGCCGCCGAGGTTCTTGCGCTGGACCGCAACACCGGATTCGCCGGTGCGGTGGCCGCGGCTTTGCCACGCGTCTGCACGCCCTACGTCGCGCTGCTCAACAACGACGCCGCCGCCGATCCGCACTGGCTGCAGCGTTCCGTGGACGCGCTCGATCGGCACGCCGACGTCGCAGCCGTCACCGCCCGGATGCTGTTCTGGGACGACGCCGGCCGGCTGAACAACGCCGGCGTGCTGCTCGTCCGCGGCGGGTACGGCGCCGACCGCGGCCTGGACGAGCCCGACGGCGCGCCCTACGACACACCCGAGGAGGTGTTCGGATTCTCCGGCGGCGCGGCCGTGCTGCGCACCGATGCCGTCCGCGACGCAGGCGGCATGCCGGCCGAGTTCTTCCTCTACTACGAGGACACCGACCTGGCCTGGCGCCTGCGGCTGGCCGGCTGGCGGATCTTGTACGAACCGGGCGCTGTCGTGCGGCACCGGCACGCCGCGTCGACCGACAAGCGATCGGCCATGTTCGCGTTCTACAACGAGCGCAATCGGCTGCTCATGCTGTTGCGGTGCGCTCCGGCGGGATTCGCCGTCCGGCAGGTGGCGCGGTTCTGCCTGACGTCCGCGTCGCTCGTGCTGCGGCGGGCGATGTGGCAGGAGGTACCGCCGGACCCGGTCTTCCGCCTCGGACTCAGGGTGCGCGTGCTCGCCGCGGTAGCCCGGCTGACGCCCTGGGCACTGGGCCAGCGCCGCGCCGTCGGGCGCCGCCTGGCCGTCTCGCGCCGGGCCGTCGCCGGCGAATGGCTCGGCCGATGAGCCGGGCTATCCTTTGGCTGCCGGCCGCGGTGCGCCCTCGACGGGCCGAGTCGGCCGAGAACCCAGAATCAGGCAGGTGAAGGACCGTAGTGGCGCAGACAGCCATCGCCGACGAGCGGTCGCGGGCGCAGCGCCGGGTGCGCTGGGAGCTGCTCGTCGGGTTGATCCGCAAGGATCTCAAGATCAAGTACCAGGGCAGCGTGCTGGGCTTCTTCTGGTCACTGGCCAACCCGCTGTTGCTGCTCGGCGTCTACTCGTTCGTGTTCCAGGTCGTGCTGAAAAGCGGCGTGCCGAAATTCGGCTTCTTCCTGCTCTCCGGGCTGCTCGTCTGGAACCTGTTCACCGGCTCGGTCGGCTTCGCCACGGACGCGGTGGTGGGCAACGCCGGCCTGGTCAAGAAGGTGCGCTTCCCGCTCAACGTGCTGCCACTGACCCCGGTCGGCTTCAACCTGGTGCACTTCGCGCTGCAGCTGGTCGTGCTGATGTTCGTCATGCTCGTGACCGGGTTCACCCACTTCCTCGGCCTCGCCTTGCTGCTCGCGATACCTGCGATCGCTGTGGCGATCCTGTTCACAGTCGGCCTGTGCTACCTGGTCGCCGCACTGAACGTCCGCTACCGCGACACCAAACACCTGGTCGAGGTCGTCCTCATGGCGGGCTTCTGGCTCAACCCGATCGTCTACTCGATCGCGCTCGTCAAGCCACACCTGACCGGCTGGCGCGAGTTCGTGTACTACCTGAACCCGATGGGCGGCATCGTGGTTTCGATGCAGCGGGCCCTATACGCCGACGACGCCAAGCTCACGAACGGCACGCGGGTGCTCGCCGACCCGGGTTACCTGTACTACGTCGACAAGCTGGCCATCGGTGCCGTCGTTTCGGGCCTCCTACTATGGCTCGGACTGCGCACCTACCACCGCCTGGCGGCGGACTTCGCCGAGGAGCTGTAGCTCTTGCCTGAGATCGCGATTCACGCGCAGGGGGTCAGCAAGCGCTTCATCGTCCACACCGAGCGGCCGACGAGCCTCAAGGAGCGGGTGGTGCGCCGCAAGACGTCGGGCGAGCAGTTCTACGCGCTACGCGACGTGTCGGTGGAGATCGAGCGCGGCACCACGGTCGGCCTCATCGGCGCCAACGGCTCCGGCAAGTCGACGCTGCTCAAGGTGCTCGCCGGCATTCTGCGGCCCACGGCCGGAGAGGTGACGACCAGCGGGCGCATCGCGTCGCTGCTCGAACTCGGCGCGGGCTTCAACGGCGAGCTCACCGGTCGTGAGAACGTCTACCTGAACGCCTCGTTGCTGGGCTTGCGGCGGCGCGAGACCGACCGGCTCTTCGACGCGATCGTCGACTTCTCCGAGCTCGAGGAGTTCATCGACAACCCGGTCAAGCACTACTCGTCGGGCATGTACGTGCGCCTGGGCTTCTCCGTTGCAGTGCACGTCGATCCCGACATCCTCCTGGTAGACGAGGTGCTCGCCGTCGGCGACGAGCATTTCGCGCGCAAGTGCCTGGCCAAGATCGCCGAGTTCCAGCGGGAGAAGCGCACGATCCTGTGCTTCACGCACGGGCTCGGCGAGGTCGAGCAGATCTGCGACCGTGCCATCGTGCTCGACCACGGGCGGATGGCATTCGACGGCGACCCGTACTTCGCCACCGAGGAGTTGCGCAAGATCCTCGGTACCGACCAGCCGATCGACACGCCGGACGTCGTTCCCGACGCGGGCATCGTATTCGGCAGGGTCACGTTCAGCTCGCGGCCGGGCGGCAAGCCGCAGACCGACTTCGACGGCGGCGCGCCGCTGGCGATTCGCATCCCGCTGACCGTCAACGACTACTGGGCACAGCGAATCGACACCGTGCAGGTTGTCGTGATGGGTGTCGGCGACTTCCCGATCTGGTCCATGATCGCGACGAAGGGCGACTTGCCGGTGTCCGCCGGCGACTGGGCGCTGGACTTCGTCGTAGCGCACTGCCCGCCGATCCGCGGACGCTTCGTCGTCGCGACACAGCTCAGCGACGCGAGCAAGGTGCCGATCGCCGCGACGCGCACCGACCAAGCCTTCGGCGTCGAGTCCGGCCACACGGAGGGCATGTTGCGGGTCGACTACAAGATCCAACTATCCGAAAGTGCGATCGCATGACCGTGTTCCCCGCAGCCCTCCGCCGCTTCGCTCCTCGCTGCGTTGTTCGCTCGCTGGCGCTCGCGGCCGTACTCGCTGCGATGCTCACCACGGAGGTCTGCTCATGACCGACAGCGTCGAGAGCGACTACTACACGTTCATGCACTTCGACGCCGACAACGCGCGCCGCGTCCTGCGGTTCTACACGCAGTTCTTCTCGTCGGGCCCCGTGCTCGAGCTGGCGTGCGGCCCGGGCGTGTTCCTGTCGCTGCTGCGCGAGGAGGACGTGCCGGCGAGCGGCGTCGACATCGACGACGGGATGGTCCGCAGCGCACGTGAAGCCGGTCACGAGGTCGTTCACGACGACGCCGTGGCCCACCTGAAGTCATTGCCGGACCGCTCACTTCGCGGCCTGTTCTGCGCGCACTTCCTCGAGCACCTGACCGCCCCAGTCGTGCAGGCCGTCTACGACGAGGCCTATCGAGTGCTGGAACCAGGCGGCACATTCGTCGCGGCCGTGCCCAACGCCGCGTGCATGTCCGTACTCGGCTACGACTTCTGGCGCGATCCCACGCACGTGCGCTTCTACGACCCGCTCGCCCTGCAGTTCTTTGCGCGACAGGCCGGATTCACGATCGCCGCGTCGGGCGGGAACCCGTTCAACCATCCAGGTCCGCCACCAGATCTGCTCACGGCGCCCGTCGAGAAAGTGCCGAGCCTGCGCGACGTCGTCCTCCGCGCGGTGCAGCGCGCCACCACGTTGTACGAGGACGACTCGCGGCGCACATACGAGAGCGACGTCGGCGAAGGGCAACTGTGGTCCGAACTCGGCAACATCCTCGCCGGGTTCGACGAGCGAGTGCAGACGTTGCAGCATGATCTGCACGGCATGTACCGGGCTTACGCCAGCCTGCTGCGCCAGCTCTATCCGGCCAACGAGGTGTACGTCGCCGCGGCGGTTCCGACCGGGCCGGGCGACGTCATTGCCGAGCCGCCGAGCGAGGCCGTGGTCGAGGGAACGGTGTGAGCACGGCCAAGGCCAGTGTGATCGTCGTCAACTACAACGGCGCGCACCTGCTGCCGGACTGCCTGACCGCGCTGGCGCGCCGGCGAGACGATGGCGTGGCGTTCGACACGATCGTCGTCGACAACGCATCGAGTGACGGATCGCGTGAACTGCTCGCCCGCGACTTCCCTTGGGCACGCGTCATCGCCAGCCCGACGAACCTCGGCTTCGCCGGGGGGAACAACCTCGCACTCGACGAGATCGCAACGCCCTACGCGGTGCTGCTCAACAACGACGCCACGCCCGAGGCGGGGTGGCTGCCCAACCTGCTCGCCGCGTTCGACGAGCCGGGCGGCCACGACGTCGGCATTGTCTGCGGCAAGATCTTGTTCCGGCCGAAGTTCGCGCGGGTGCGGCTGCGCACGCCGGCATTCGATCCCGGCCCGCAGGACACCCGCGAGCTCGGCGTCCGCATCTACCGGGTGACGGTCGACGGTACGGACGTCACCGACAAGGTGCTCTGGCAGCAGGCCGCGTACGGGCCGGAAGGCGCCGGGTCGGGCCGCTTCCGGTGGACCCGCGCGTCCGGAGAGTTCCTGCTCCCGCTGTCGCCCGACATAGCCCCCGACAGCCACTGCACGGCCCAACCGGCGAAGGTCACGCTCAGCGTTGCCGCCGAGGCGGCCAAGCCGGTGATGTTCACCGCCGGCGAGCAGCAGGTCGAGGCGCGCGTCGGCACGTCGACCACCGACGTCGACCTCGAACTGGGTCCGGGGGTCGAGGTCTTCGACGTGATCAACAACGCCGGCAGCATCGTGCTGCAGGACGGCTCGGGGGCCGACCGCGGTTTCCAGGAGGTCGACCGCGGGCAGTACGACGAGCCCGGCGAGGTGTTCGCGGCGTGCGGCAACGGCATGGCGATGCGCACCGTCCTAGGCCGCGAACTCGGCTGGTTCGACGACGCGTTCTTCATGTATTACGAGGACACCGACCTGTCCTGGCGCTGGCGGTCGCGCGGATGGGCGATCCGATACGTTCCCAGCGCCGTGCTTCGGCACATCCACGCGGCGAGTAGCAAGGAGTGGTCACCGAGTTGGGTCTTTCACGTCGAACGCAACCGGCTGCTCATGTTGACCAAGAACGCCACCCGTGGCCTCGCGTGTCGCGCTGTGCTGGGTTACCTGCGTGGTTCGGGCACAAGGCTGGCTCGGGCACTTGTCGAAGGCGCCCGGAGCCGGCATCGCCCGGCCGTGCGCGAGCAACTGGTGCGCGCGCGGGTGCTGCGCTCCTACGCACGCCAGGCGCCGCGCGCACTACGCGAACGCCGCCGGTTGCGACGCAAGGCCGTCGTCTCGAGGTCGCAGTTGCAAGGGTGGTTGGTGAGCAGTAGATGAGAGCCGCGATCTACAACAAGTTCTGGCACTCGATGGGTGGCGGCGAGCGCCACTCGGGAATGATCGCGCAGATCCTTTCGCAGTCGGGCGTCGAGGTCGACCTGATCGGCCACACCAAGGTTTCGCTGGACGAGGTCGGCGATCGGCTGGCCCTCGACCTGAGCAAGACGACCCTGCGCGTCACGCCGGACCGTGGCGAGGCCGAGGCGTCCGAACTCTCCGCTGACTACGACCTGTTGGTGAACGCCACATACATGTCGCGGCTGGTGTCTCAGGCAGCGCACTCGGTATACCTCTGCTTCTTCCCGACCCCGTTCGACCACGACCTGAGCGCAGCGCACCGCGCCGCCATGCGGGTCATCGGCCCGCGGGTGCATCGGCCCGAGGGTCAGCAAGACATCCGCTACGGCACCGGGTGGTACCCGCCGGAGGGTGGACGGCTGCGGCACTGGGCATGGAGCAGCGGCGACGGGGTGATCCGGCTCGGCCGAGGCCCGGAGGTAGCACTCGCCGGAGACTTCGGACGGCCAGGAAGCGCGGAACCGACGACGATGGTCGTCGAGCTCGACGGTGCCGCGCTCGCCCGCGTCACGGTCTCCGGGCGGGCGTTCACCAGGCAGACGATCCTGGTGCCGGAAAGCGACGAGACACGAGAGCTGCATTTCCGTTCCGAGACGTTCTCGCCAGGCGCCGGTGACGAGCGTGAACTCGGCATCGCGATGAGCAGGCTGAGCCCGGTCGGCGCTCGGCGCACAATTGGCAACCGCGCCGCGACGAGGTACCCGTGGCTGCTTCGCGACCCCGCCGACCTCAGCTTCCTCGACTCCTACGACATCGTGCTCGCGAACTCGGCGTACACGCAGGGTTGGATCACGAAGCTGTGGCAACGGCCCTCGGAGATCCTCTTCCCGCCGATCGAGATCAGCGGTATCACCCCGAAGCCGGAGCGCCGCAGGACCATCCTGACGGTCGGCCGCTTCTTCGCTCCGGGCTACGGCCACTCGAAGCGGCAGCTCGAGATCGTGAACATGTTCGGCGAGCTCGTCCGCTCCGGGCAGCTCGACGGCTGGAAGCTCGTCGTGCTCGGCGGCTGCGAGGACACCCAACGCCCGTACCTCGAGCGGGTCACTGCCGCGGCGGCCGGCCTGCCGGTCGAGATCCATGCCAATGCCCCGCGCTCGCTCGTCGAGTCGCACATGTCGACGGCATCGATCTTCTGGTCGGCAACCGGTCTGGGCGAGAACACCGAGAAGCGCCCGTGGACCAACGAGCACTTCGGCATGACGACGGCCGAGGCGATGGCCGGCGGCTGCGTGCCCGTCGTCATCGACCGCGCCGGGCAGCGCGAGATCGTGCGCGAGGGCGTCGACGGCTTCCGGTGGAGCTCCGGTGAGCAGTGGCGCATCCGTACCGTGCAGATCGCTACCGATGACGACCTCCGTGCCAGACTCGCCGCATCCGCGGTCGAGCGCGTAAGGCAGTTCTCCGACGACGCCTTCGTCATGCGTTGGCATGAGCTTGCGGCGGCCTACAACCTGATGGGGACGTGACGATGCCCGGCTTTTCGCGAACGCGCATGCGGCGGGCCGCAACCCGTCTGCGGACCAAGCTCAGCGGCGATGTCGAGTCGGTTCGACTGCGCGAGCTGACCCAGCACGTCACGCATATCGAGCGCCGGCTGCACGTCGCCGAGTTCAAGGTCCACCGGATGGTCGAGGCCGGCTTCGCAGCGGACGAGCCGATGGATACCGAGTCGTTCGCCCGATGGCTGACCTGGAGCGCGCCGGGGCATTCCCACTCGCCGATCCCGAACCTGCACGAGCTCGAGGCGCAAGCCGACGTGCTGTGGCCGGAGAAGTGGCCCACCGAGCTGCCCGGTATCGACCTGCGGGCCGAGGATCAACTGCAGACGTTCACCCAGATCGCGAAGCTCGGCCGGGCACTCGACATCAACGAGCGCGAGACCGAACCGTGGCGCTACCACACCGGCAACACCAGCTACGGACCCGGCGACGCGCTGACATTGCACGGCATGCTGCGCCTGATCCGGCCCGAGCGACTGATCGCCATCGGCAGCGGGTATGCCGCGGCGATGACCCTCGACACCGTCGAGCACTACCTCGGCGGCAAGACCGAGCTGACCTTCATCGAGTCCAATCCTGAAGTGCTCGACACCGTGATGCGGCCCGGCGATCGCGAGCGGATCACCGTCATCGCGACGCCGCTGCAGCATGTCCCCGTCGACACGTTCGCCACGCTGCAGTCGGGCGACGTGCTGTTCATCGACTCCACCCACGTGCTCAAGACCGGCAGTGACGTGGCCCGGCTGTACGGCGGCCTCTTGCCCACGCTCGCCGAAGGCGTCCACGTGCACGTCCACGACATGTTCTACCCGTTCGAATACCCGAAGGAATGGGTGATGGAAGGGCGGGCCTGGAGCGAGGCGTACGTCGTCCGGGCGTTCCTCGCGCTCAACCCCAGCTTCGAGATCACCTTGTTCAACGACTGGCTCGCGCACTTCCACCGCGACCTGATCGGCCGCGAACTTCCGGAAACGCTCACCGACACCGGCAGCGCCCTGTGGCTACGGCGTGTCCGGCCGTCCGGTTGAGCCGGTGGGCATGATTGGCGCCAACATCCCGACGCTCAGGAAGTGACGTGTCGTTGATCGCGATCGCACCCCTCCGTGCCCGAAAGCTCCGCAACGCGCGTGACAGCGCCACAGATCCACGGCTGATCGCGTGGAGGAGCGCGCGCCGAGCGTCCGACGCGGGTGCCCTGGACCGGATGTGCAACGTCTGCGGCTGGCACGGCGCCGAGTTCGCCGCTCCGGCGCACAGCGAGATGGCCGACTGCCCGCACTGCCGGAGCATCGCGCGCGATCGATTCCTTTACTGGTGCTGGACGCTCCGCGTGCCCTACGACCCGTCGCAGCGGGTACTCGAGACCAGTCCCCGGCTGGACCGCCGTTACCGGCGCCGCATGAGCAAGCTCGTCGACTACACGGCGAGCGACTACGACGAAGACGCGCACAAGGCCATGATCAAGCTCGATCTGCAGAGCATGAGCCTGGCCGACTCTAGCGTCGACGTCGTGCTTACCCCGCACGTGCTCGAGCACGTGCCGGACACCGCGCGGGCGCTGGGCGAGCTGTACCGGGTGCTCGCCCCTGGCGGGTCGGTCATCCTCATGACCCCCATGCCGCAGGGCGTCACCGCGCCACCGAAGGAGCCCGAGTACCACGGCAACAACACGCTCGTCTACTGGCGGTTCGGCTGGGATCTGCGTGATCAACTCGAGGCCGCCGGGTTCCGCGTCACCTGCCTCGTCACCCAACCGCTGATCGATCGCCTGCACCGCAAAGAGTTCGACACCGGCTGGACCGCCCCCGACATCGACGAGGTGGACCTGCTCAGTCACGCCGACCCGGACGCGCTCACACCCGTGGCCGACGAGCGCGACGTCCAGCGATACGGCTTCGAGCCCGACTTGCACTTCATCATCTGGCACTGCACCAAGACGGCTCAGTGATTTGACGGTCGACGCCGAGCAGGCGACCACGGCGCGTTAACTGCCGTCACGTCGCCAACCAGGAAGGAGACCGGGGGTGCGAGTCGGTCTCGACGCGACGCCGCTGCTCGGCCGGCCGACCGGAGTCGGCGTGTACACCCAGCGACTGCTGCGCGAGCTGGCCGCTGGACAGCTCGAGGAGGTCGTCGCCACGGCGTTCACTCTGCGCGGGGCCCGCCGGCTCGCCGCTGCCGTGCCGGATGCGGTCTCGGTGCGCACCCGTCGCGTCCCGGCGCGCCTGTTGCGTGCGCTGTGGGGACGCACGTCCGTTCCCCCTGTCGAGTGGCTGTGCGGGCAGGTCGACGTCTTCCACGGCACCAACTTCGTGCTGCCGCCCACCCGGCGGGCGCGCGGGGTCGTCACCGTCCACGATCTGGCCTATCTGCGATTCCCTGACACGGTGAGCGCCGCGTCACTGCGGTATCGCGAACTCGTGCCGCGCAGCATCGCCCGAGCGGCCGTCGTGTGCGCCCCGTCCGCATCCGTGGCGGACGAGCTGGCGGGCACGTACCGGATCAGTGCGGAGACGATCGTCGTCACGCCGCCTGGCGTCGACGCGTCGTGGTTCGAGGCGGGGGCGCCGGATGACGAGCTCCGCGAGCGGCTGGCGCTTCCGTCTCGGTACGTCGTCGCGGTCGGCACGCTCGAGCCACGCAAGAACCTCGCACACCTCGTCGCGGCGTACCGCGAGTTGCTGGCAGCTGACCCCGACGCGCCGGCCCTGGTTCTCGCCGGACCGCCAGGCTGGGGACCGGTGCTGGATCTGCAGTCGCTGCCACCCGGAGCCGTCGTCACGACCGGATATCTCGACACCGCCACGCTGCAGCGAGTGGTTGCGGGCGCGAGCTGCCTGGCATTCCCGTCCAGCTATGAAGGATTCGGCATCCCACCGCTGGAAGCGTTCGCATGCGGTGTCCCGGTCGTGGCCACCGACCTGCCGGTGACCCGCGAGGTGCTCGGCGAGCTGGCCATGCTGGTGCCCGACAACGACGTCGGCGCGCTGGCCGAAGCACTTGCGCTGGCCACGGCCGACCCGGCGAACGCCGGACGCGCGGCCGAGCAGCGGCGCGCGCACGCGCGGCTGTGGACGTGGCGCCGCTGCGCGGACGCCGCACGCCTTGCGTACGCGAGGGCTCTGCTCTGATCAGCCGTCAGCGCAGGTAGGAGCGCCCGACGCCGACGGTGTCCTTGTGGTCGTGGTTCCAGTCGCCCGCAAGCGGCACGTCGCCGACGCGGCCGTAATCGATCCGGCTCACCACGGGGCCGTCCGGCTGGTTCATGAGCGCGAACGTGTGGTTCGAGTGGAACACGCCGATCGAGTCGGTGCCGTTGCCGTCCCAGTCGCCGACCACGGGCCGGTCGCCGGCCACCCCGCGCTGATATACGTGCCGGACCGCCGATCGCGTGTTCGAGTCGAGGAGGTAGAACGTCGAGGTCGACGGGCGGTACACGCCCACGGTGTCGCGGTGGTCGCCGTTCCAGTCGCCCGCGAGCGGGATGTCGCCGGCGCGGCCCAAGAACAGGTCGATCCGGGTGCCCGACGCACTGTTTCGCAGGTGGAACACTGACGTCGACGGGCGGTACACGCCGACCGTGTCGGTGCCGTCGCCGTTCCAGTCGCCGCACACGGGGATGTCGCCGGCGCGGCCGATGCTCACCGCAGTGATCGCTACCGTGTCCTCCAGCGTGTTGCGGATGTAATACGTGTCGCCGCGGTAGACCGCTGGCGTGTCGGTGCCGTCGCCGTTCCAGTCGCAAGTGAGTGGCTGGTCGCCCACCTTGCCGAAGGGCAGCGACACGGCAGTCGACGCGCCGGTCGGCGAGTTCGTCAGGTACAGGTACGGCTGGACCGTCCCGACCGAGAACCAGTCCGAACGCAGGCCGAGCGCGTTCGCGAACTCCGAGCCGGAGGTCGTGACCGAGCGGACGCTGCCGGTGACCTTGATGGACAACACCCGTCCGCCGTCGGCGCCCAGCCCGCTACGGGAGAGGATCGTGATCGAGCTCAGCGTCCCTACGCCGAAGGCCTGGCCGACACTCGACGCAGACGGACTGGCCGACCAGTTGTGCCACGGTGACACGGAATCGCCGGCGTCGGACACGGCCGGGAAGTTCCCACCGGCAGTCCACCCACCGGTCGATGAGCTGTATTCGGCCGAGACGGGCGCGCCGGCCTTCAGCAGCACCCAGCCGGACGTGGTCGAGACGGCCTTGTCCGTGCGCGAGTCCTCGATGAGCTGGCCGTTGATGCCCGCCCCGCCGTAGACCTGGCAGTTCTGGTTGTCGCAGATCCGCGCGTAGGAATACCGGTTCTGCGCCCAGGTGTAGGAACGCGCGGCGACGGCCTGGGCCTGCAGCGCGGCGATTCCCTTGCCGCCCGCGCTGTCAGCCCACGAGGCGGGCGACTCGCGCGGCACCACGCCACGCAGGTAGCTCTCCATCGGCAGGGCGTTCACCACGTGCGTGCCGTTCGAGTACACGACCGACAGCGTGCCGCGGTAGGTCCGGTGCCCTGTGCAGACGGTGAGCATGTTCGACAGGGTGCTGCCCGGCGATGCGACCGACGAATGCACCTCCGCGCTGCTGACCGTCCGGGTCGAGGTGGCCGCCTGGCCGCACCCGGGGCTGATCGCCAGCGAGAACTTGCCCGTCGACAGGAGCGTGAGCTTGATCGCCCGGCCGGCCGAGATGGCGACTCCGCCCGCCGTGAAGGCCTTGCCCGACGTCACGGCCAGCGAGCCGCCGGCCAGTGCCGACAGCTCGACCTTGATCGTGCTGTTGGCTCGGACGCCCAGCGTCGTGCCGCCATAGTAGTGGCTGACGATGCTCTGGTACGTCCAGCCTTTCAGCGCGTAACCGTAGGCACCGTACTGGCCCATGCCGCGCCCGTGGCCGTAACCGTGGCCGGTGATCGTCACGTTCGCGGCGGGCCAGGCGGCAGCGTCCGGCGCACCTGTGAGCTGGAGCGCGGCGACGCCGCCGACGACCGTCGCGGTGGTGACAACCGCCGCAAGCATGCGATGACACAGCCTTCGAATGTTGCGCACGGTAATCCTCACGGGAGCTCTGGTGATGTCGCGGACTCGTCAGGAAAAGGATCGGCAGCACGCAGCGACAGTTGAGCTACAGCGAGCGCGCTCGGTTCAGACGACGAATCGAACGGGCACGTTCTTACAGGACCCGACGTAGATGTGGTACCGCTTGTGCGAAACGCCCTTATAGCTCGCCCACACGACGTACTCCTGCCCGCTCGCCAGCGTGGGGATCACGTAGTACCCGAGCTTGCGGCGTGCCTGCCCCCAACCCTGCATCGGCTTGGAGCCATCCGGGGCAGTCGACCACGCGTGAATCGAACCGAACGAGACTTTGTTGCCACGCTTGTCGGTCAAAGCTCCCTGAATCGTGCCGGTGCTACCGCGGCCGATGCCGCAGTGCAGCGGCGCCATTAGCCTGAGCGCGCCGTGGTTGACCGGGACCGCGCGGCGATTGACGAACCCGTAGCGGTGCGTGTCGATCGATCCGTCGCAGGTCGGGCACACCCTGTCGACGCCCGTCCGCGTCCATACCTCGATCCACACCTTGACGGCGTTCGCGGGCAGCCTGTTGACGCGCCAGGTGCGGGTCGTGGCAGCAGTGTGCGGGGCGCCGTCTCCGGTCAGGCCCTTGTTCATCCAGACAGTGACCGAGTACGCGGCCGTCCGGCACCCCAGCATGTTGATGCCCTTGCCGTACTTGTCGACGACGTCCATGCTGACCTGCGCGTTGATGTCGCGCCCGTCCTGACCGATGAGAGTGCCGCCGATGTACTTGTTCGACACGGGTGCGCACCGCGTGGTCGCGCCGGCCTCGGCCGGCGCCGCGACCACCGTGATCCCCACGAACACCGGCGCGGACACCAGAGCCGCGATCAGTGTGGCGAAGATCCGTCGCGGTGTGGGTCTGGACACGGTCGCGCTCCGATCGGTAGTGCGGCTGGCCGTGTGGCTACAGCCCATCTGCACCGCCTATCGGCAGCGACCGCGCGGACATTAGGCCGACTGGCCCACTAACGCCCGGTGAGACCACCGTCGGCGCGAAACGCCGACCGCAGCGCGTCGCGCCAGTGCCGCAACGGCGCCAGTCCCGCGGCGCGCCACGCGGTGTCCGAGAGCACGGAGTAGGCCGGACGCGGGGCGGGGCGGGGGAACGCATCGGTGGTCGTCGGCAGCACGCGTTCGGGGTCGGCGCCTAACTCTTCGAAGATCGCCTGGGCGAAGCCGAACCAGGTGGTGTCGCCGGCATTCGTGCAGTGGTAGATCCCAGGCACCGCGGCCGACCGCCCGAGCTCGACCAGTCCGATCGCGAGGTCGGCCGACCAGGTGGGCGCGCCGCGCTGATCGTCGACCACGCTGATCGTGTCGCGCTCGCGTTCGAGCCGGGCGATCGTCTTGACGAAGTTGCCACCGGTGGCCCCGTAGACCCATGCGGTGCGCACGACGTAGGACGCCTCGGGCAGCAGGTCGCGCACCGCTTGCTCGCCGCCGAGCTTGGTGCGCCCGTAGGCCGACCTCGGCCCGGTCGGGTCGTCGACCTCGTACGGCACGCTCGCGTCGCCGGCGAACACGTAGTCGGTGGAGACGTGGATCAGCTTGCCGCCGTGCCCGGCGACCGCTGCCGCGATCGTGGCCGGCCCGACCGTGTTCACGCGGTGGGCGGCGTCCTCGTCGGACTCGGCGGCATCGACAGCGGTGTAGGCGGCGGCGTTGACGACGACGTCCGGCGCGAGATCCGCGACCGCCTTGGCCACCGCCGTCGCGTCGGCAATGTCGAGTTCGGAATGGCGCCGCGCCAGCACCTCGTCGCCGGAGTCGGCCAGCGCGTGCTGCAGGTCAGTGCCGAGCTGGCCTCCGGCCCCGGTGATCAGCCAGCGCAACTACTGGCCGTTCTCGGCGTACCGCGCCTCGACAGCAGCCTTCAGCGGGCGCCACCAAGTCTCGTTCTCGGTGTACCAGCGGATCGTGTCAGCGAGGCCGGCGCGCAGGTGAGTGAACGACGGCGTCCAGCCCAGCTCGTCGCGCAGCTTCGACGAGTCGATCGCGTACCGCATGTCGTGGCCCGCGCGGTCGGTGACATGGTCGTACCAGTCGGCCGGCTTGCCCATCAGGTCGAGGACGAGCTCGAGCACTCGCCTGTTGCTCTGCTCGCCGTCGGCGCCGATCAGGTAGGTCTCGCCGATCGCGCCGCGTTCGATGATCGCCCACACCGCGTCGTTGTGGTCGTGGACGTGGATCCAGTCGCGCACGTTCGCGCCCGCGCCATAGAGCTTCGGCCGGATTCCGCTCAGCACATTGGTGATCTGCCGCGGGATGAACTTCTCGATGTGCTGGTAGGGCCCGTAGTTGTTGGAGCAGTTCGAGATCGTGGCCTGCACGCCGAACGAGCGAACCCACGCCCGCACCAGCAGGTCCGAGCCTGCCTTCGTCGAGCTGTACGGGCTGGACGGGTTGTACGGAGTCTGCGGCGTGAACCGGCTCGGGTCGTCGAGTTCGAGGTCGCCGTAGACCTCGTCGGTCGAGATGTGATGAAAGCGCACCCCGTGCGTGCGCACCGCCTGCAGCAGCGTGAACGTGCCGACGAGATTGGTGTGCACGAACGGCGACGGGTCCTGTAGCGAGTTGTCGTTGTGTGACTCGGCGGCGAAGTGCACGACGACGTCGGTCTCGGCGACCAGCCTGTCGACGACCTCGGCGTCGGCGATGTCGCCCTTCACCAGCTCGACCTGCCCGCGCACCGGTTCGAGATTGACCTCGTTCCCGGCGTAGGTGAGCGCATCGAGCACCGTGAGCTGGGTGTCGGGTCGGTTCGCGACCGTGCGCTGGACGAAGTTCGCGCCGATGAAACCTGCCCCACCGGTGACCAGAACGCGCATGACGCGAGGAACCTCCACGGTTTCGGGTGCGGTGCTAGACGAGTCAGTATCCCAGAGCCCTAGCATGGGCCTGTGTCCAGCATGAGCCGGTTGGCCCGACGCGGTGGCAGCGCCCGCCCATCTCGGAACGTATCCCTCGTGCGTCTGCTGCGCTTGGCGTTCCTCCTCGTCGCGGTGGGCTTGCCCGCCTATGCGGTGGCGTCCCGATGGCACGAGGTGAGCGGGCACCTGCACGAGATCGGCTGGGGGCGGGCGGCCCTCTGCGCGCCGCCGATGCTGGTCGGGCTGTTCTGCGGTATGCGTGCCTGGCGCGCAATCCTCGGCGGGCTCGGCTCCGACCTGCCTGCCCGACCGGCCGCCCGGGTCTATTTCGTCGGGCAGCTGGGCAAATACGTGCCGGGCGCTGTGTGGGCCGTCCTCGCGCAGATGGAGTTCGCCCGCGATCACGACGTGCCGCGCCGCCGGTCGGCCGCTGCCTTCGTGATCGCCGTGGTGGTGAGCCTCGCCACGGGCCTGATCGTCGCCGCGGCGACCGTCCCGTTCGTCGACGCCGGCCGGCATCCGGAAGTGTGGTGGCTGCTGGTGCCGGTTCCGGTGCTCGCCGCCATGCTGGTCCCGCGCGTGCTGTGGTGGTGCCTTCGCCGCGTTCCGGTCTCGAGGCTCAGCACCTCACTCCCGCCCGTCCTGCCGGGCCGGGCGATGGCGATTGCGGCCACGTGGGCGAGCGTCGGCTGGCTGAGCTACGGCCTGCACGTCGCGATACTCACCGCCGGCTTCAAGGGACACGGGGTCGGGACGCTCTTCGCGGCTTGCGCCGGCGGCTACGCCCTGGCCTGGGCGGTCGGGCTGATCGCCTTCGTACTGCCGGCCGGAGCAGGGGCGCGCGACGTCGCGCTCGTCCTGGCGCTGTCTGGCGTCGTGGCAACGAGCCCCGCGATCGCCGTGGCGGTCGTTTCGCGAGCCGTCACGACGGTCTGCGACCTGATCCTCGCGTTCGCCGCGTCGGTGTTCGCGCCGCGGGTCGGCGGCCGCTCAGACGAGTTGCTTGTTGAAGAAGTAGGGCGCCATGTTCCAGGCGACGAAGACGCTGGCGCCCAGCGGCAGGACGAGCAGCCGAGCGGGGAGCTTGCGAAGCAGCGGCACGCAAACGACGACGAAGGCCTCAGACCGGTACGTGCTCGCTGACCCACCCGCGATATAGGGCACCAGCCAGACCCCGACCGCCATTAGCACGAAGCACAGGTCGAACGCCGAGATCCAGCCCTCGTCGGCCCGGCGACGCACGGCGCTCGCCAAGGTCACGACGGTCACGACTATGACGAAGCACAGGGCAAGCAACGTCTGCCAGGACCGGACGTCCAGGACGCGCTGAGTGGACGGCTGATGCGTCCACAGCGGCCGCAACCTCTCGCGGAGCGTGTCGAGGGGCATGTGGGCTCCGACGTTGTACTTCTTCACACTGACGAAGTACGCGTCCCACTGGCCGACCGCGATCTGCATTGTGAGCAGAACCGAGGCGAATCCCGCAACCGCTCCCGCGGCCGGGATGATCGCCTGCCATCGCTGCCTGCCCCGGTACGCGACGAGCGCGACGACCAGCAGCGCCGGGGCGAGGACAATCGCGGTTATGTAGCTGTACGCGGCGACGAACCCCGCGGCGAATCCGGCCCACGCGTAGACCGGCCGGGTGGTACGCAAGGCCACGTACAGGCAACCGAGGATCCCGGCGATGCACAGCGAGATCGGGAAAAGCGCCGCCATGTAGACCTGACCCGGGAAGAACGCCGCGATCAGCAGGCAGGCCCATCGCGTCGCCGGTGACCGAGCGCCGGCGAGCAGGCGCCACATGAGCAGCAGGGCGACGTACCAGAACGTCCAGGCGACGACGAGGGCGGCGATCGGCACCGACATGCGGGTGACCTCGGACAGGGCTCGAACGGCTGCCGGGTACCCGGGGAACCAGCCGATGTTGCCGCACAAGTAGTCGCCCGGCGGCAGGTTCTTGGGCAGCCTGCTCGGATCACACGTGATGGAGTAATAGCCGGTGCGGGCGATGTGCAGGTAGTGGCCGGTGTCCCAGCGGGCGTAGCTGCTCGGGCTGAACAGGCGCGCGCCGCCGTACGGCGAGCAGAACGCGATCATCGCCCACGCGGCCAGCAGGGCCACGAACGGCGGCCACAGATCGGCCACCCGGCGGCGCCACGGCGAAGCGGCGCGATCCTCGCTGCCGACTGACTCGGCAACGGTCTGCGTCGACGTCAATTGGCACTCCTCGTCGATTGCCGGGCCGCCAGCCAGCGTAGGCGCCCGGCGCGAGCCGCCGCCGTGTGCCTCCCGGGGTGTACGGCTACGCGCAGTTAGCCTCGATCCGTGGCCGACGATCTTTCCTACGACGGCGTCGGCGCCGACGAGATCGAGCACCGGGTCCGGGTCGGTGTTCGCCTCGCCGTCGCGCTGGCGTCGCTGGTGATGCTGATCGGCAGCGGCCTGGCCTGGGCGACGTACAAGAACTTCAGCGCGAGCATCAAGCACGGTGACCCGGTGCCCGCACTGGCGAAGGGGCAGCACGACGTCGACGGCAAGGACCAGAACATCCTGCTGCTCGGCAACGACAGCCGGGCCGGTGCCACGAAAGCCGAGTTGCGGGCGCTGTCGACCCAGGACGACGGTGGCAGCGTCAACACCGACACGATGATGCTGCTGCACGTACCGGCGGGCGGCGGCAAGGCAACCGTGATCTCGTTCCCGCGCGACTCGTGGGTCGACATCCCCGACAACGGCAAGGGCAAGATCAACGCGGCGTACGGCGACGGCTACGTGGCCGCCAAGAACCGGGGCGCCGACGAGACGGCCCGCGAGAGCGCCGGCATCCGGCTGCTGATGCGCACGATCACCGGCCTTACCGGGCTGCACATCGACCACTACGTCGAGGTGAACCTGCTCGGCTTCTACCGCATCAGCAATGCCATCGGCGGCGTGGACGTCTGCCTGCTGCACGCGCAGAACGCGTCGACGGACGCCGACCAGTTCGGCCACGGCTACTCGGGAATCAACCTGCCGGCCGGGCACTCGGTGATCAAGGGCAAGCAGGCGCTCGCGTTCGTGCGGCAACGCCACGGGTTGCCCGGCGGCGACCTGGACCGGATCAAGCGCCAGCAGTACTTCCTGTCCGCGGCCTTCAGCAAGGTGCTCTCCGGCGGGACGCTGCTCAACCCGTTCAAGCTGCACTCGCTGCTGGGCGCGGTGAGCTCGTCGCTGCTGACCGATCCGGCGCTGAACATCGTCTCGCTGGCCAGGCAGTTCCAGAACCTTTCCGCGGGCAACATGACGTTCGCGACGATCCCGAACGAGGGCTCGCAGCTGATCTACCCGGACGGCGTCGAGACGGCCATCGTGCGGGTCGACACGGCGGCCATGCCGGGTTTCGTGAACCACCTGCAGGGCAAGCCCGCCGACGCCGCGCTGGCATCCGCGCACGCCGCCGCGCCGTCCTCGGTCTCGGTGGACGTGCTCAACGGCACGACGATCACCAGCCTGGCCGGGCGCAACGGCGACGCGTTGCGGGCCGCGGGGTTCCACGTCGACACCGTCGACTCGACCGATCCGACCGCTGACACGACCGTCGAGTACCCGGACGGCGCCCAGGCCGGCGCGAAGGCAGTCGCCGCCGCCGTACCGGGTGCCTCGCTCGTCGAGACCGGCTCGGTGCACAAGGTGACGCTCGTACTCGGCGCGAACGGCGTGCAGGCCAAGGCACTGCGCGGCGGTCAATTCGCGCAGTCGTCGCAATCCGCGCAGTCGTCGCAGTCCCCGCAGCCGGCCAAGCACGCGGCTGCGCCACCGTCAGGGCAGCCCGACTGCATCAACTGAGCAGCAACTGGGTTATCCGATCAGCTTGCCCGGGTAGCCTCGATCCGTGGCTTCACGCGATGGCGACGGCGACGCGCCGCTGCCACGCGAACTGGATCCGCGCGGGCATCGACATGACGTGCGGCGTGGGGCGATGATCGGCCTCGCCGTGGTCGCGGCGACCGTGGCCGTCGCGATCGTGGCCGGCAGCGGCTGGGCGTGGTGGACGTACAACGACTTCAAGTCCGGGATCAAGCGCGTGAACGCCATCGGCGGCGTCGACAAGCCGAAGCAGGACGTCGACGGCAAGGACCAGAACGTGCTCGTCGTCGGCAACGACGACCGCGACTCGGCCACCGACAAGGAGCTTCGCGAGCTCGGCACCACTCGCGACGGCGGCACTTACAACACCGACACGATGATGCTGATGCACCTGCCGGCGAACGGCGCCAAGGCCACCGTCATCTCCTTCCCGCGCGACTCGTACGTGGCGATCCCCGGGCACGGCAAGAACAAGCTGAACTCCGCGTACCCGGACGGCATCAACGACTCCAACGGCAACAAGGCCGGGGGCGCGCGGCTGCTCGTCCGCACCATCCAGAACCTGACCGGGCTCACCATCGACCACTTCGTCCAGGTCGACCTGCTGGGCTTCTACCGCATCAGCAACGCGATCGGCGGCGTGCAGGTGAACCTGTGCCAGGCCCAGCACGAACCCAACTCGGGCATCAACCTGCCCAAGGGACATTCGACGATCAAGGGCAAGCAGGCCCTGGCATTCGTGCGGCAGCGCTACAACCTGCCCAACGGCGACCTCGACCGGATCAGGCGGCAGCAGTACTTCTTGTCCGCCGCGTTCCGCAAGGTGTCCAGCGCAGGCACCCTGCTCAACCCGTTCAAGTTGCAGCGGCTGCTCAAGGCGGTGAACTCGTCGTTGCAGATGGACAACTCGCTCGACCCGCTCAAGCTCGCCGAGCAGTTCCAGAACCTCAGTGCGGGCAACCTGATCTTCAAGACGGTTCCTACGCACGGCACGGCCGACAACGAGGCCGGAAGCGTCGTGGTGGTCGATCCGGCCGAGGTTCGCCAGTTCGCAACGGATCTCATCGGTGGCAAGAAGTCGCAGTTCGGCAGCGCCAAGACCGTCGCGCCGGGGTCGTTCACCGTCGACGTCCTCAACGCCTCGACCACCGACGGCGCGGCCTACCGCAACGCCGACGCGCTACGCCAGCGCGGTTTCCAGGTCGGCACGGTCGGCACGGTCGGCACGACCAGCCCGGCGACGGTGATCAAGTACCCTTCGGGCATGCAGGCGCAGGCCAAGACGCTCGCCGCCCAGATACCCGGCGCCCAGGCCCAGCAGACGAGCTCGGTGGAGCGCGTGACGCTCGTGCTGGGCGCCGACGGCCTGCAGGTCACCGAGCGCGGTAGCACCACGCAATCGCCGACGGCGTCCGCGACCAAGGCCGGCCCGAAGCCGACGTCCACGAACGGCATGACCGCCGCCGACACCGGCGCCTGCATCAACTGATGGCCGGCTCCCCCGAGGCGCTGTTCGCGGCGGTGCTCGGCAACGCCCCGTCCAAGCCGTTCGTGACGTTCTACGACGAGGGCACCGGCGAGCGCTCCGAACTGTCGGCGAAGTCGCTCGCGAACTGGGTGGCCAAGACGCACTTCCTGCTGACCGACGAGCTCGGCCTCGGCGTCGGTGACGCTGCCTACGTCGACGTGCCGGCGCACTGGATCTCGGTGCCGATCCTGCTCGGCTGCTGGACGGCCGGCCTCGAGATCGTCAGCGATCCCGAGCGGGGCGCCGTCGCGTTCGTGGCGTCCACGCCCGAGGGCAGGGCCGAGTACGTCGCCGCCGTCCGCCCGCAAGCCGACGCGTGGGCCACGGTGCATGCGCCGGCAGCCCCGTCCGACCCTGCCGTCGACGGCCTGATCCGTGCCGACCTCGTCGCGAAGGCGGCCGCCCGAGCGGGTGAGCTGGGCGTGGCGCCGGGCGCGCGGATTCTGACGGCGCGCGACTGGCACGGTCTCGACGATTGGGTCGACACGCTGCTCGCCGCGCTGAGCGTCGGCGGATCGCTGGTGATCGTGCATGGTGGCGACGCCGACGTCATCGCCCGGCGCGCCGAGCAGGAGCGCGCTACGAACGTGGTGTGACGACCGGCTCGGCCAGCCCGTCCGGGCGCACCGTTGCCAGGTAGACCGCAACCGCCTCGTGGGCTGCGTGCGTGGGCGGGTTGTACAGCGTGCTCGGCCAGCGTGTCGTCTGCACCTCGGAGAACGGCGCCGGCGCTGCCCCGGCGACGAGGTGGATCGCTGTCGGGTTCGTCGACAGCACGTAGAGCGTCTGGCCGTGACTCGCCACCGCCTGGCGCACCACGGCGAGTTGCTCCGGAGTGGGCCGGTCCAGGCCGATCGTCGGCACGTTGCAGTACGAGCGGAACGTCTGCCCGTAGCTCGTCCACGCCGTGCCCTCGACCTCGACCAGCGCGCCACCGGGAGCGACCTGCGCGCAGACCCGCTTGACCTGCGCCAGTTGCGGCACCTCTTCGCGCAGGCCCGCGAGCGGGCCGGTGACGAGCGCCGGCAGCACGATCATTGCCAGCGCGCCCGCCACGGCCGCGGCGCGTAACCACGCGGCGGGCCGCCGGAGCAGCACGCACAGCGTGTATGCCGAAGCAATGACCAGCAGCGGGATCACGACGGGAACGTAGCGCCGCGATGCCCACGGCTGATCCGGCGTGATCTGCGCCGACACGAGATAGAGCAACGTCAGCGCGAGGCCGGCGGTGAGCATGCCGACCATTGCGAGCGACCTGGTGCGGATCGACCGGCGTACCAGCAGGAAATAGCCGACGACGCCGAGCAACACGGTCGGCCAGCCGAGGTACATCGCCAGCCACTTGACCGTGTTCTCGGTGTAGCTGCGATTGCCGTCCGGCGTCTCGCCGGCTCGGCGCTGCACTTCCATGATCCCGCCGAGATACTGCCCGCGCGCCGTCAGCCACAGGGGGCGTGACACGAGGAACGCGAACGTGGCCGCGATGAGCACCCCGGCAGCGACGGTCGCGCGCTGCGGCAGGGACGGTGCGGCGAGGAGGCGGCGGACGGCCGGACGCCAGCTCACCGCGACGACGACGGGCAAGATCACGAGCAGCGCGAATCCGGCATAGAAGATCGGCACGATGTGGTGCCGCTCGTCGTGGTAGTAACCCCTGGCCAGATGTGTGACGTCGAGCCAGCCGACCAGGATCGGAACGGCCATCGCGCCAAGCAGCGCAGCACACCGGACCGCCACCAGGCGCCGCCTCTCCGGCGCCGCGAACACGAGCAGAGCGGCCGCAGCCACCGGAATCGCCAGCAGGCCGACGTCGCTGTCGATGCGGACCGGCGCGGCAAGCGAAGCCACGAAGCCGGCGATCCCGAAGTCGCGGACGCGTCCGGACTCGATTGCCCGCTGAAGCAGCCCGAGCCCGCCCATTAGGAACAGCAAGGCCAGCGGCTCGGAATACGTGTCGCGGCTGACGAACACCAGGGGCATCGACACGGCGAACGTCACCATCGCGACCAGGGCGAGCTGCGGCCCGACGACACGGCGCGCCAACCCGAAGAAGGCGAGCAGGGCGGCGGCACCGAACGCGACGTTGGCCTTGAGCAACGCCGTGGCGCCGAGCAACCAGCCGACAGCAGCGAGCAGTGCCGGCAGCAGGTGATTGCCCTGGGCGTAGACCGCGCCTGGCCTGCTCTGGCCGAATCCCGCCGACGCCTCGTAGTAGCGATCCGGCGAGCCGAATATCTCCGGATGGGTCGGGATGGGCATGCGCGAGTGGTCCATCAACCAGCGACCCGCGAGGTCGTAGGTCGCCGGGTCGCGGTGCGCGAACACGTTCTCGGCCGAGAAGAACGAGTTGACGACGAGCCAGGCGAGCGCCATGCCGATCGCGGCGAGGGTGCAGATCACGACGCGACGATCGGCCGGCTCGTGGTCGACGCCGCATGCCGCCATCGCAAGCGCGGCCCCGAGGGTGCCGATCGGCAGCACCCAGCCGGGGCTGAAGTACCCCGCGAGCAGCAGGACGATCGCCGGTAGCGCGAAGCCGGCCACCGCGCTCGGCACTAGGTCCGGTGCCGCGCAGACGACGCGCGCCAGCAGCCTGGAGCGGACGAGAGGGGACGTGCGAGCAGCAGCCTGGACCACCGCCATTGTCGTCTCCAGTCGTGCCCGCCGTCCGCTGACTGGTACGCACCCTACTGCGGACGGGTCGGTAGGGTCCCAGAACGGATGCCGGCGCGGGGCCGTGCGGGTTGGCAGGGAGTGTTTCATGGACAAGACCGTCTCCTCCGTGGCAGCTGCCGTGAGGGGCATACCCGACGGCGCGTCGCTTGCCGTAGGCGGCTTCGGGCTGTGCGGCGTGCCCATCCGGCTCATCGACGCCTTGCTCGAGCAAGGGACGACGGATTTGGAGACCGTGTCGAACAACTGCGGGGTCGACGGCGCGGGCCTCGGTGTGCTGCTCGCCGCGCACCGGATCCGGCGCACCGTCTCGTCCTACGTCGGCGAGAACAAGGAGTTCGCCCGCCAGTACCTCGCCGGCGAGCTCGAGGTCGAGCTCTGCCCGCAGGGCACGCTGGCCGAGCGGCTGCGGGCAGGCGGCTCGGGCATTCCGGCGTTCTACACGCCGGCCGGCGTCGGCACCTGGGTGGCCGACGGCGGGCTGCCATGGCGTTACGGCTCGGACGGCTCGGTGACGCTGGCTTCGCCGCCGAAGGAAGTCCGCGAGTTCGACGGTCAGGAGTACGTGCTCGAGCACGGCATCGTCTGCGACTTCGCGTTGGTCCGGGCGGCACGCGGCGACCGCCACGGCAATCTCGTCTACGACGCGTCGGCGCGCAACTTCAACCCGCTGTGCGCCATGTCCGGGCAGATCACGATTGCCGAGGTCGAGCAGCTCGTCGAGCCGGGCGAGATCGATCCGGAGGACGTGGACACGCCCGGGGTGTTCGTGCAGCGCGTCGTCGAGGTGGGCGACGAGGGCAAGCTGATCGAGAAGCGCACCACCCGAGAGAGGCCGTAATCATGGCGCTGACCCGCTTCGAACTCGCGGCCCGCGTCGCCGCCGAGCTGGTCGATGGCCAGTACGTCAACCTCGGCATCGGCCTGCCGACCCTCGTTCCGAACTACGTGCCGGACGGCGTGCACGTCGTGTTGCAGTCCGAGAACGGCGTGCTTGGCGTCGGGCCGTACCCGTACGACGACGAGGTCGACCCGGACCTGATCAATGCCGGCAAGGAGACCGTGACAGTGCTGCCCGGGGCGTCGTACTTCGACTCGGCGACGTCGTTCGCGATGATCCGCGGCGGGCACATCGACGTGGCAATCCTCGGCGCGATGCAGGTCTCGACATCAGGCGACCTGGCCAACTGGACGATCCCCGGCAAGATGATCAAGGGCATGGGCGGGGCCATGGATCTGGTGCACGGCGCCAAGCGGGTGATCGTCATGATGGAGCACTCCGCCCGCGACGGTTCGCCGAAGATCGTCAACGAGTGCTCGCTGCCGTTGACGGGCAAGCACTGCGTGCAGCAGATCATCACCGACCTGGCGGTCATCGACGTCACCGAGAGCGGCCTGATGCTGCGCGAGATCGCCCCGGGCACGCAGGTGCACGAGGTGCGCGCGGCCACCGAGCCGCCCCTGGTCGAGGCACCCGACCTGCGCGAGATGGTGCTGCCCGCCGGGGTCTAGCGGACTGCGTGCGAGGCGCGATGTATCACCGGGCGAACTCTCCACTCTGAATGGTCAGGGTTCCGCTGGCTATGGGTGGGAGACAGATGGTGAACAACGCGATCCTGGTGGCACGTCGCGACGCACCCGCGGGGGTGGCACGTCGCGAGACACCAACGACGCTGGCGCACCGTCTGCCGGCCGCGGACCCGCCTTCCTCACTCACGCTCGCAGCCCGGCGCGTGCCGCAGACCGGCCCGTCGCCGCGCGAGCGTGATGTGCTCAAACTCCTCGCGGACGGACACTCCACCCGCGAGATCGCGATCCGGCTCGCCTACTCCGAGCGGACGATCAAGAACATCCTGCAAGACCTCACGACGCGGCTCAGCCTGCGCAACCGCACACAGGCCGTCGCGTACGCGGTTCGCAGCGGCTGGATCTGAGGATCGCCCAGGTCCTGCCTTCGAGGGGGTAGGCAGGGCCTGGGCCTCTCCTTCGCCACCGCCCGACCGCCTGACATCCACACGCCCACATCACCACCCGGCGCGGCACCATGGTCTGCGAGACGCTTGTGGCCTGCCTACATCAATGTGAGCAGAGCACAAGCATTGCCGAGAGCGAACCGCCCCGGCGCAGGCATGCCCGCCGCAGCGCTATTTGAGTAGCTGGCGGGCCATGACCATGCGGTTGATCTGGTTGGTGCCTTCGTAGATCTGGGTGATCTTGGCGTCGCGCATCATGCGCTCGACCGGGAAGTCCTTGGTGTAGCCGTACCCGCCGAAGAGCTGGACGGCGTCCGTGGTCACTGACATCGCGGTATCGGACGCGAAGCACTTGGCCGCGGCGGACATGAACGTCAACGCCGGCTCGCCGCGCTCGGCCCGACCGGCGGCGGCGTAGATGAGCTGCCGGGCCGCCTCGGTGCGCATCGCCATGTCGGCGAGCATGAACTGCACCCCTTGGAACTCGGCGATCGCGCGGCCGAACTGTTCGCGCTGCTTCACGTACGCGACGGACGCGTCGATCGCGCCCTGCGCGATGCCCAGCGCCTGCGCGCCGATCGTCAACCGGGTGTGGTCGAGGGTGGCGAGCGCGGTCTTGAAGCCCGTGCCCGGCTCGCCGATGATGCGGTCGGCCGGGATGGTGCAGTTCTCCAAGTAGATCTCGCACGTCGGCGAGCCCTTGATGCCGAGCTTGCGCTCCTTCGGGCCGACCGAGAACCCCGGGTCGTCGCGGTGCACGACGAACGCCGAGATGCCGCGCGGCCCCGCCGACGGATCGGTCACCGCCATCACCGTGTAGTACGTCGAGACACCGGCATTGCTGATCCAGCACTTCGTGCCGTTCAGCACCCAGTGGTCACCGTCGAGAACGGCCCGCGTCCGCATGGCCGCGGCGTCCGACCCGGCCTCGCGCTCGGACAGCGCGTAGCTGAACATCGCCTCACCGGCAGCCACCGGCGGCAGCACCTGCTTCTTGAGGTCCTCGGACGCGGCGAGCAGCAGCGGCATCGTGCCGAGCTTGTTGACCGCCGGGATCAACGACGAGGACGCGCACGCCCGGGCGACCTCCTCGATCACGATGGCGGTCGCGATCGCGTCCGCGCCGGCGCCGCCGTACTCCTCGGGAATGTGCACCGCGTGGAAGCCAGCTCGCACCAGGGCGTCGAGCACGTCGAAAGGGAACTCGGCGGTCTCGTCGATCTCCGCGGCGCGCGGCGCGATCTTGTCATCGGCCAGTTCACGGACGGCCTGGCGCAGCATCACGTGCTCGTCGGAGAGCCGGTAGACGTCGAAGTCGGGCATGAGCCGATGGTAGGACGTCCAACTAGTGCGCGCGGACGGCACGCGCCGCTAGGCTCGCCGTCGAGCCGTGACTGGCGCGTTCGTAAGGTGGGTCCAACCACCGGGGAGCGGCTCGCAGCAAGTGCCGCGCGCCTGGGCCTTCTGACTAGACAGCGGAGGCGCGCCATGACCCAGATCGGCAACCTGACCCAGTTCGACGCGGACGCGGCGTCCGCGGCATATCGCAATGCCATGCAGGTGATCGCCGCGGTCGAACCCAACGTCGCCGACGCAATCGGCCAGGAGCTCGCCGACCAGCGTGGCTCGCTCAAGCTGATCGCCAGCGAGAACTACGCGTCGCCAGCCGTGCTGCTCACCATGGGCAACTGGCTCTCCGACAAGTACGCCGAGGGGACGATCGGGCACCGCTTCTACGCCGGCTGCCAGAACGTCGACACCGTCGAGCGCCTCGCTGCCGACCACGCCACGGCGCTGTTCGGCTCCCCGCACGCGTACGTCCAGCCGCACTCGGGCATCGACGCCAACCTCGTAGCGTTCTGGGCCGTGCTCGCGCAGCGCATCGAGACGCCCGCGCTGGCAGCAGCGGGCGCGCGGCAGGTCAACGAGCTCTCCGAGGACGACTGGGCGAAGCTGCGCAGGGCGTTCGGCGACCAGCGCATGATCGGCATGTCGCTCGACGCGGGCGGGCATCTCACGCACGGCTTCCGGCCCAACATCTCCGGCAAGATGTTCCACCAGACGTCCTACGGCACCGACCCCGACACCGGCCTGCTGGACTACGACGAGGTGCGCCGGCTGGCCCGCGAGTTCAAGCCCCTGATCCTGATGGCCGGCTACTCGGCCTACCCGCGTCGCATCGACTTCGCCAAGATGCGCGAGATCGCCGACGAGGTCGACGCCACGCTCGTCGTCGACATGGCGCACTTCGCCGGCCTCGTGGCCGGCAAGGTGTTCACGGGCAACTTCGACCCGGTGCCGTTCGCCCATGTCACCACGACCACCACCCACAAGTCGCTCCGCGGCCCACGCGGCGGCATGGTGCTGTGCCAGCCCGAGTTCGCCGACTCCGTCGACCGGGGCTGCCCGATGGTGCTCGGCGGACCGCTCGGGCATGTCATGGCCGCCAAGGCGGTGGCCCTCGCCGAGGCGCGCCAGCCCGCCTTCGCCGCCTACGCCCGCGACGTCGCGTCCAACGCGGTCGCGCTGGCCGAGGGCTTCATGCGCCGGGGCGCGCGGCTGGTCACCGGCGGCACCGACAACCACATCGTCCTGCTCGACGTCTCGGCGTACGGGCTCACCGGCCGCCAGGCCGAGTCGGCGCTGCTCGACTCGGGCATCGTCACCAACCGCAACTCGATCCCACGTGACCCGAACGGCGCCTGGTACACGTCCGGCATCCGGCTGGGCACGCCAGCCTTGACCACGCGCGGCTTCGGGCCGGACGACTTCGATCGCGTCGCCGACCTGATCGTGGGCGTGCTCTCGGCCACCTCGCCGGCGGCCGGCGCGAGCGGAGCGCCGTCCAAGGCGAAGTACGAGCTGGCGGCCGGCGTTGCCGACAAGACTCACGCGGCAGCGAACGAGATGCTCGACACGCACCCCCTTTACCCCGGTCTGACCCTCACCGGCTGACACACTCGGGGTGTGGGCCGCCCAACAAATCGCCGGATCACGGCATCGGTGGCCCTAATCGCCCTTCTCGCTGCGTGCACGTCGGCGCGGCCGAGCCTGCAGCAAACGTCCCCGAGCAGTTCGCCGACGCCGACGCCGACCACGAGCGTCCCGGAGCCCACGACCGCCCCGCCCACGACGCCTGCCGCACCGTCCACGTCCGCGAAACCCACCACGGCGAAGCCGACACCGCCGCCGAAGCCGAAGCCACCGCTCGCGGCACTGCCGCGCGGCGGGCAGCACATCCTGCCGGCGTACCGGGTCGTCGCGTACTACGGCGCACCAGGCGGCGACGAGCTCGGCGTCCTGGGCAGGGGCACGCCGGACCAGGCCGCTGCCGCCGTCGCGCGGCAGGCAGCGAAGTACGCCCGGTTCGGGCGCCGCATCCAGCCGGCGATGGAGCTGATCGCCACCGTGGCCCAGGCCAGCCCAGGCCGGGACGGGCTCTACTCGAACCCGATCCCGCCGAGCGACATCGCCCGCTACCTGGCGGCGGCGCACCGGCACAAGCTGCTGCTCGTCCTCGACTTCCAGCCCGGGCGCGGCGAGTTCCTGCCCCAGGTGCGCCAGGACGAGCCGTTCCTGCTCGACCCGTCGGTGAGCGTCGCGCTCGACCCGGAGTGGAAGGTCGGCCCGACCCAGGTGCCGGCGCGGGTCATCGGCTCGTCGTCGGCGGCGAGCATCAACGCCGTCGGCCGCTACCTGTCCAGGCTGGTCACCACGCACCGCCTGCCCGACAAGCTGCTCGTCGTGCACGAGTTCACGCTGCCGATGCTGCCCGACCGCGGGAATATCGCGCGTCCGGCCGGACTCGATGTGGTGCTGCACGCCGACGGCCTGGCCAGCCCGACGAGAAAGATCGCCGTCTATCACGATCTGCGGTTCCCGTGCCCGCCGTTCCACGCCGGGTTCAAGCTGTTCTACCGGGCCGATACCGGCTTGATGAAGCCCGCACAGGTCATGGCACTGCACCCGCAGCCTGACATCGTCACCTACCAGTAGGTGCGGCCCTTCCAGGACGCGCCACGGCCGAGCCAGTGCTGCCGCGCCGAGTCGACCGTCATGGCGAGGTAGAGGGTGGCCGTGAATGGCAGCGCGAACGCGATCACGACGGGCTGGCGGTAGTACCGCAGCATCGGCGTGAACGTCGCCGCCATGATCAGCCAGGTGGCCGCGCCGAGTCCGGCGGCGAGCGAGTCGCCAGAGACCGCGCCGCCGATCACGGCCGCGACGGGAGCCAGGAAGACGAGGCCCAGACCGAGCACCGTCCCGGCCAGCAGCACGACCGAGTGACGCAGCTGTGCGTAGGCGCTGCGGGCTACCATCTGCCACAGATCGGCCAGCCTCGGGTACGGCCGGATGCTGGTCACCTGATCCGCGAGCCCGAGCCAGATGCGCCCGCCGCCGCGCTTGACGATCTTCGCGATGGCCACGTCGTCGATGACCGCGCCGCGCACGGCGTCCAGGCCACCGGCGCGCTCGAGCGCAGTGCGCCGGACGAGCGAGCAGCCTCCCGCTGCGGCGGCCATTCGGCCGTTCGGGCGGTTGACCCGGCGAAATGGATAGAGCATTGCGAAGAAGTAGACGAACGCCGGGACGATCAGTCGCTCCCACGGCGTGCTCACCCGAAGCCGTGCCATCTGCGAGACCAGGTCCCGGCCGTCGGCCGCCTCGACCAGGGCGGTCAACGAGTTCGGCTCGTGCGCGATGTCGGCGTCGGTCAGCAGCAGGAACTCGACGTCGCCCGCCCGCTCGATGCCGCGCTGCAAGGCGTGCAGCTTGCCGGTCCAGCCCGGTGGCGGATCACCGGCGTCGACCACGTCCGCCCCGGCGGCGCGCGCGGCGTCGCCGGTGCCGTCGCTGCTCGCGTCGTCGACCACGATCACGGTGGTCGGGCCGGCGTAGTCCTGGGCGAGCAACGTGGGCAGCGTCCGCGGCAGGACGCTGGCCTCGTCGCGCGCGGGCACGACGATCGCGACGGACGGCCAGTGCGCGCGGTGCGTCGGCTGCCGGCGCGGCAGCCGCTGGTCGGTGCGCCAGAAGCGTCCCTGCCCGAACGCCAGCCACAACCACGCGAGCAATGACGTCAGCGCCACCCCGGTCAGCACCGTCACGCCGGAGACCCTGCCATGCGCGGACCGCACTACGGTGAGACGGAGCCGACAACCGGGGAGAAGACGATGAACGAAGCGCAGATCGGCGTCACCGGCCTGGCCGTGATGGGCCGCAACCTCGCGCGGAACCTGGTCCGGCACGGGCACACGGTTGCGTTGCACAATCGCTCGCCGGAGCGCACTCGCAGCCTCGTCGCAGACCACGGCGACGAGGGCCGGTTCGTGCCGAGCGAGTCCATGCCCGACTTCGTCGCGAGCCTCGAGCGGCCCCGCGCGGTCATCATCATGGTCAAGGCGGGCGACCCGACGGACGCGGTCATCGACGAGCTCGTCCCGTTGCTGGACGAGGGCGACATCGTCATCGACTGCGGCAACGCGCACTACACCGACACCCGCCGTCGCGAGGCGGCGCTGCGCGAGCGCGGGCTGCATTTCGTCGGCTGCGGCGTGTCCGGCGGCGAGGAGGGCGCGCTGAACGGGCCGAGCATCATGCCCGGCGGATCGGCCCAGTCCTACGAGAGGCTCGGGCCGATCTTCGAATCGATCGCCGCGCAGGTCGACGGCACGCCGTGCTGCGTGCACGTCGGCCCGGACGGCGCGGGGCACTTCGTCAAGATGGTGCACAACGGCATCGAGTACGCCGACATGCAGCTCATCGCCGAGGCGTACGACCTGCTGCGCACCGGCCTCGGCGCGAAACCCGCCGAGATCGCCGACATCTTTCGGACGTGGAACGAGGGCGACCTCGAGTCGTTCCTGATCGAGATCACCGCCGACGTCCTGGCCCACACCGACGCCGAGACCGGCCGGCCGTTCGTCGACGTCGTGCTCGACCAGGCCGAGCAGAAGGGCACCGGCCGCTGGACGGTGCAGAGCGCCCTCGACCTGGGCATCCCGATCACCGGCATCGCCGAGGCGACGTTCGCCCGCTCACTGTCCGGGCATGCCGAGCAGCGGGCGGCGGCGCGGGCCAGCTTCGGCGCGTCAGCCGGCGATGTCGCGATCGCCGACCCCGACGCCTTCGTCGACGACGTCCGGCGCGCGCTGTACGCGTCCAAGGTGGTCGCGTACGCGCAGGGCTTCGACCACATCGCCGCGGGCAGCGCCGAGTACGGCTGGGCCATCGATCGCGGCGCGATGGCCACGATCTGGCGCGGCGGCTGCATCATCCGAGCCCGGTTCCTCAACCGGATCAGTGACGCCTACGACGGCGACCCCGAACTGCCGTCGCTGCTCGTCGCGCCCTACTTCGCGGACGCGGTGCGGGCAGGCGTCGATTCGTGGCGGCGCGTCGTGGGGCACGCGGCCGCGGCCGGCATCCCGACACCGGCGTTCTCGTCCTCGCTCGCCTACTTCGACGGGCTGCGCCGCGATCGGCTACCGGCGGCGCTCATCCAGGGCCTGCGCGACAACTTCGGCGCGCACACCTACCGGCGCGTCGACTCCGACGGCACGTTCCACACGGAGTGGGCCGGCGACCGGTCAGAACATCCCGCCTGAGCGCGACGGTTTTGGCCGCCCGGACCGCTCAACGCGGTTCGCCCGGCCAAAACCGGACTCACTCGCCGGAGGGCAGCTCCACGTGGCCGCCGAACGCCTGCCGCATCGCCGAGAGCAGCTTGTCGGCGTACAGCGCCTCGCCCCGGCTGCTGAACCGCGCGAACAACGACGCCGACAGCACCGGCACGGGGACCCCCTCGTCGATCGCCGCCTTGATCGTCCAGCGACCCTCGCCGGAGTCCGAGACGCGCCCGGCCAGACCGTCCAGGGTCGGGTTCAGGGCGAGCGCGCCAGCAGTGAGGTCGAGCAGCCAGGACGCGATGACCGAGCCGCGCCGCCACACCTCCGTCACCTTCGCGAGGTCGAGGTCGTACTGGTAGTACTGCGGCTGGTCGATCGGCGCGATCTCGGCGGAATGCTCAGTGGCCTGCCTGCCTGCATCGGCATGGGCGAGCACATTGAGGCCCTCGGCGTAGGCGGCCATCAGGCCGTACTCGATGCCGTTGTGCACCATCTTGACGAAGTGACCGGCGCCGTTCGGCCCGCAGTGCAGGTAGCCCTGCTCGTCGCGGCTCGGCTCGCCGGTGCGTCCCGGCGTGCGCGATGCAGCGTCGAGCCCGGGCGCGATGGTGGCGAACAGCGGGTCGAGGTGGTCGACGATCTCCGGCTCGCCGCCGATCATCAGGCAGAAGCCGCGTTCCAGTCCCCACACGCCGCCGCTAGTGCCGACGTCGACGTAGTGGATGCCCTTGGGCTTCAGGGCTGCCGCACGGTCGATGTCCTCGCGGTAGTTCGAGTTGCCGCCGTCGATGATGATGTCGCCGCTCTCGAAGACCTCGGCAACTTGCTCGACGACCTGCCCGGTCACCGAAGCCGGGATCATCACCCACGCGGCCCTCGGCACGGTCAGCTTCGCCGCGAACTCCTCCAGGGTCAGCGCCCCGGTCGCGCCCTCGGCCTCCAGGGCCTTGATCGATTCCGGCGAGTTGTCGAACACCACGCACTCGTGCCCGTCGCGCATCAGGCGCCGGACGATGTTGGCGCCCATCCGGCCCAGGCCGATCATTCCGAGCTGCATTACGCCTCCTGCTGATGTGCTTCGCGGTAGCGGCGGATCAACGCATTGGTCGAGCTGTCATGTTCGAGCTCCGAGTCGGACACCAGCTCGTCGGCCACCGTCGTGGCGAGCACCTTGCCGAGCTCGACACCCCACTGGTCGAAGGAGTTCACGCTCCACACGGTGCCCTGGACGAACACGCTGTGCTCGTACAACGCGACCAGCTTGCCGAGCGCCGCGGGCGTGAGCTCGTCCAGGAGCAGGGTGTTGGACGGACGGTTGCCCTCGAACACCCGGTGCGGCACCAGCCAGCCCGGCGTCCCCTCGTCGACCACCTGCAAGGCCGTCTTGCCGAATGCCAGCGCCTCGGTCTGCGCGAACACGTTCGCGGTCAGCAGGTCGTGATGGTTGCCGAGCGGGTTGAGCGTGTGCAGGAAGCCGATGAAGTCGCACGGGATGAGCCGGGTGCCCTGGTGGATCAGCTGGTAGAAGCTGTGCTGCCCGTTCGTGCCCGGTTCGCCCCAGTACACCGGCGACGTGTCGTAGTCGACGCGCTGGCCGTCGAGCGTGACGTGCTTGCCGTTCGACTCCATCGTCAACTGCTGCAAGTACGCCGGGAACCGCTTGAGGTACTGCTCGTACGGCAGCACCGCCTGCGTCTGCGCGCCGAAGAAGTCCGAGTACCAGACGGTGAGCAGCCCCAATAGAACCGGCAGGTTCGCCTCGAACGGCGCGGTGCGGAAGTGCTCGTCGATCTCGTGGAACCCGCCGAGCATCTCCGAGAATGCGGACGGCCCGATCGCGATCATGGTCGACAGGCCGATCGCCGAGTCCATGGAATAACGCCCACCGACCCAGTCCCAGAAGCCGAACATGTTCATGACGTCGATGCCGAAGTTCTCGACCTCGGTGGCATTCGTCGAGACGGCCACGAAATGCTTGGCGATCGCGGATTCGTCGTCCAGCGCGGAGAGCACCCACGACCGTGCGGTACGCGCGTTGGTCATCGTCTCCAATGTGGTGAACGTCTTGGACGACACGATGAACAGCGTCTCGGCCGGGTCGAGATCACGCGTGGCCTCGGCGAAATCCGTACCGTCCACATTGGACACGAAGCGAAACGTCAGATCACGCCGGCTGTAGTGCCGCAGCGCCTCATACGCCATCACTGGACCAAGATCGGACCCGCCGATGCCGATGTTGACAATGTTGCGGATCGGCTTGCCGGTGTGCCCGTGCCACTCGCCGGCCCGCACCCGGTTGGCGAACTCGCCCATGCGACCCAGCACCTCGTGCACCGCCGACGCGACGTCGATGCCGTCGACGCTGAGCTTCGCCTTACGCGGCGCGCGCAGCGCAACGTGCAGCACTGCTCGATCCTCGGTGACGTTGATCTTCTCGCCGGCGAACATGGCATCGATGTGCTCGCGCAGCCCGGTCTCGTCGGCCAGCTGCAACAGCATCCGGATCGTGTCGTAGGTGACCCGGTTCTTCGAGTAGTCGAGGTAGATGCCGCATGCATCGAGGGTCATCCGCTCGCCGCGCCGCGGATCGGTGGCGAACAGGTCGCGCAGGTGCGTATCGCGGATCTGCTCGTAATGGGCGGACAGTTCCTTCCACGCGCTTCGTTCTCGTAGCGGCGTCGTACCCGGTGCGGCCATCCGGCAGCCTCCCTGTCGTCGTCGATCGCGCGTGTGTCCCATCTCAGCATCCCGGTCCGAGCGCGCGCCACCAGGACCGGCCCGGTGCTGCACCGCCCGGCGGTGGGTCGCTAGCCTCGTCGGGTTATCCAGATAAGACAGGTAGGGCTGCGCGGTGACTGGTGAACGGCCAAAGCTGTCCGTGATCGGTACGGGCTACCTCGGGGCGACGCATGCGGTCTGCATGGTCGAACTGGGCTTCGACGTGATCGGCCTGGACGTCGACGAGGAGAAGATCGAGCGGCTCGCCAAGGGCGAGGTGCCGTTCTTCGAGCCGGGCCTGCCAGAGCTGCTGAGCAAGCACTCGAGCAGCGGCAAGCTGCGATTCACCACGTCTTATGAAGAAGCGGCCGAATTCGCCGATGTGCACTTCATCTGCGTCGGCACGCCGCAGAAGAAGGGTGAGTACTCGGCGGATCTGCGGCACGTCGAGTCGGCGTTCACGTCGCTGTCACCGCACCTGACGCGCAAGGTGCTGGTCGTCGGCAAGTCGACCGTACCGGCGGGTACGGCCGCGCATATGGAGAAGCTGATGCGCAGCCTGACGCCGTCCAAGGACGTCGAGCTGGCCTGGAACCCCGAGTTCCTGCGCGAAGGGTTCGCGGTCGAGGACACGCTGCGCCCCGACCGTCTCGTCTTCGGCGTGCACAGCGACTGGGCCGAGCAGCAACTTCGCGCCGCATTCGCACCCGTGATCGATACGGGCACCCCGGTGGTCGTCACCGACTTCGCCACCGCCGAGCTCGTCAAGGTGGCGGCCAACTCGTTCCTCGCGACGAAGATCTCGTTCATCAACGCGATGGCCGAGGTGTGCGAGACCACTGGCGCGGACGTGACGGCGCTGTCGGAGGCGATCGGCTACGACGACCGCATCGGCCACAAGTTCCTGCGCGCGGGTCTCGGCTTCGGCGGTGGCTGCCTGCCCAAGGACATCAGGGCGTTCATCGCCCGGGCGGGCGAACTGGGCGTCGACCAGGCGGTGTCGTTCCTGCGCGAGGTCGACGAGATCAATCTGCGCCGCCGGGCACGTACCGTCGAGCTCGGCCTGGACCTCATCGACGGCAGCTACCGCGGCACGCGTATCGCAGTGCTGGGTGCCGCGTTCAAGCCGAACAGCGACGACATCCGCGACTCCCCCGCGCTCGACGTCGCCGCGTCCATCGGCCGGCGCGGCGGCGACGTCGTCGTGTACGACCCGCAAGCGCTCGACAACGCGCGGCGGGCGCATCCCGAACTCGCCTACGTGAACTCGCTCGACGAGGCGCTAACCGGCGCAGACGTGACGATGGTGCTCACTGAATGGGACGAGTTCCAGGACATGGACCCGGTCGTGGTCGGCGAGCAGGTTGCGCAGCGCAACATGGTCGACGGCCGCAACATCCTGGATCCGGTCGCCTGGCGCAAGGCCGGCTGGCGCTACCGCGCCTTGGGACGTCCCTGATCTTCTACAAGCGGGCGAGCGGGCTCGGCTCGCAGCCGAGGAACTCGTCCAGCACTCGATAGACCGAGCACGGCTGAGGGCCGTGCGGCCACAACCCGCCCTCGCCCCGGCAGTGAGTGCACCGGCCGTCGGCGTCGACGTCGTGCAGATACCGCAGCGCGCTGGCGGCGCTGACCAGCCGGGCGAGGCTGGCAATTGACGCGGCGGGGAGCCGCCCGTCGGTGCGGGCGAGCTGCTCCATCAGCTCGTCGAGGCATTCCCCGACCAGACGGTCGCTGGTGCTCGCCACGGTCAATGGCGGCCCGCTCTCCGCGTCTGCTTGCCGAACCGATCGTCGTTTTCGTCGATCGGTACTGATGTGCGTCGCCATCGGCGCCCCTCCTCGTTGGAATTAGCGGCGATCGCATTGCAGATCGTCGGCATCCACTCTGATGCCTCCCGGCCGATTACACAGGAGGCATGGATGGGGGCACTCAGTAAGGGGGCAACGTTGCCCCCTTCTCTGCGGAATGACGGGATGCATGGCCGACGACGAGGAACCCGACCGGCCGGAGTGGGCCAAACGACTCCGGCGGGAGCGGATCGCACGTAACTGGTC
>WNGR01000793.1_pt1 | contig 43484 bp, 40 predicted proteins | sample 5407581 | NCBI WGS metagenome assembly WNGR01 (sample SAMN13153383, study PRJNA577476) | soil metagenome | isolation source: 80 cm soil or saprolite under Garry oak tree replicate 2 | place: USA:California | collected 2016-06-15 | reverse complement strand
CCATGATCTCGTCTTCGGTGCGGGCGCTGACCAGGGTGGTGCCGGCGTAGGCGCAGCGGAGCCGGCTCAGCAGGTCCGGGTCGGTGCCAGTGGCGGTGCCCGCCGACACGGCCAGGTAACTGCCGGGCACCATGGCGGCGGTCACGGCCTCCACCAGGGCGTCCGCGTCGCCAGGGGGGAGAAAGTGCAGCACCGAAGCGGCCAGCACGCACACCGGGCGGGTCAGGTCAATCACCGCCCGCAAGGCCCGGCTGGCAAGCACGGTCTCGGGGTCGCGCAGGTCGGCGTCCACCACTGCCACCCCAGCGGTTGTCGCCAGCTTGGCGCGGGCGCGGGCGAGCACAACCGGGTCGTTGTCCACATATGCCGTGCGGGCGGCGGGGTAGACGGCGCGGGCGGTCTGGTGCACGGTCGGTGGCTCGGGCAGTCCGGCGCCGAGGTCAACGAACTGGGTGATCCCGAGGGTTGCGGCGTGGGTGACGGCGCGGAGGACGAACGCCCGGTTCGCCCGCGCTACGTCGGTGACCTCCCGGTAATGAAGCGTGACACTTTCCGCAGCCAGACGGTCCGCCGGCTGGTGGTCTGTCCCGCCCAGGAAATAGCTGTACATGCGGGCAATGTTCGGCTTCCCGGGACCGGGAGGTAACCGGGCGGGCCACCCCCAGCCCTGTTCCCGGCGGGCCTGCGTCAGGATGTCGCGCATCTCGTCCACATCAGCGGTGATGACACTGTGCAGGCCACGCCCGGCGCTGATGCGCTGGGCGTTGTAACGGGTGCGGTCTGGCGTGACTTCCCGCCAGATCGCAAACTGCGGGAAATCCCTTTGAAGGTCGCGCAGAGTGGGCTGCTCACCATCGTTCGCGTCGCCGCCGGGCGCGGGTTGCATGACTGTCACTCCAGGACTTTGTGCCGAGGCCGGCCCGCCTTCGTAACCGGCGGGGACCATACGCTAACCGTGCAGGAGCGGAGTAGCCCGGACTCTCGGCTCGGGTTGGCTGACGGTTCGGCCTGCTACCTGACGAGGTCAATGCGAGCGGCCAGGGCCCGTACCTTGTGTGCGAGTGAGGGGCGAGCGCGGCGCAGGAGGCCATGCACCAGGTCGCGGGCGAGTGGGTTGTAACGCAAGTCCTCGCTGGATTCCTCTTCGGCGGCGAGCAGGTGCAAGACTGTCCCGGCGTCTTCGTGACGTTGGTCGTAGCAGCGGGCGAGATCCAGAAAGAATGTCGTGCGCCGCTCGATCGATGGGCAGTGTGTGATGTCGATGCCGTCCGCTAGCCGCAGGGCCTCGGATGTTTCCCCGGCCTCCATTTCGATGCTGACGGCATGTAGCGCGACATTGGTCGGGCCGAACACCGTCCATAGGAGGTTGCCGTCGCCGGCTGTGTCGGCGGCGCGTGCTGCGTGGTTTCGGAGGGATTCCCGGGCTGCCCACGTGTCGCGGTGGCGGGCCTGGGCGATGCCTGCGACCAGCCACAACGCACCGTAGAGCGCCAGGTAATCCGGGTTGCCGTCAATGTGGGGCTGGAGATCGGTTGCCGCGCGGGTGGTGACGTCTTCGGCAATTTCGGGTTCGTTGGTGGCCAGCAGCACTTGGCCCAGGTTCCATTTGGCAGCAGCGATACGCATTGGGTCATCGGCGTCCTCTGCTGCGCGCACTCCCCGGTCTGCGACTAGCAATGACAGATCTGCCCGCCCGATGCGTTTGGTGAAGGTCCTTAACAAGGAGTACAGGTCAGCGGCCAGAGCGGATGCCTCGCGCCGGGCGGGCACGTCAGATGCGGCCCGGAGTGCCCGGGTTGCGGCCTGCACATCGGTGATGAGGCCGGGCAGCAGTGGCCCGGTCTGGCTGTAGCGGTGTGGTGAGCCCTGCCAGGACCTCCAGGCAGCTTCCAGTCGGTCGCGGAGGACAACCAGGTCCAGTGAGTGATCAGGGTTGGCCTGTTCGCCGCTGAGGGCCAGGGCAGTGTGGATGGCTGCCGACAGCGGGTGCGCGGAAGTGGCGGGCTCGACCGCCGATTCCCCAAAAAGGACCGAGGTGGGGACACCCAGCACGCGGGCGAGGCGGTGTAGCAGTGCGGTGGAGGGAGTCTTGAGACCGCGCTCGATTTGGGAAAGGTAGTCCTCGGTCACTCCCGCTAGGCCCGCGACCACTGCCTGCGTCTTGTGGTGCGCCTGGCGGTAAAAGCGGACACGTTCGCCAATGGGAATGTGGGCCTGGCCGGGCATAACCTCAGCGTAAGCCAATGAGCGCCACCAGGGAGGGAAGCGGAGCGCATATGGGAGTTCAGACGCTGGTGTTGTGGGATGTGGATCATACGCTGATGGAAACACGGGGGATGGGTTTTGAACTGTTCCGCGCCGCCTTCGAGCAGGCCAGCGGGGAGCAGCTGGTGCACGCGGCGGAGGTGACAGGGCGGACGGAGCCGGCCATTTTCCGGGAGACGCTGGAATCGCACCACATTCGCTACAGTGCGGCGCTGTTCGACCGTTACGCGGATCTGCTCGCGGGGGCCTATCGGGCGCGTGCCGGAGAGCTGGCCCGGCGAGGGCGTGCGCTTCCGGGGGCAGCAGAAGCCATCGCGGCGCTGGCCGTGACAGGGAGAGTGGTTCAATCAGTGCTGACTGGGAACCTGCGCCCCGTGGCCGAGACAAAATTGCGGGTTTTTGGCCTGGACGGCGAGCTTGACCTTGATGTGGGTGCCTACGGCACCGATGATGAAGTTCGCGCGCAACTTGTTCCCGTGGCGTGCCGCCGCGCGAGCGAAAAATACGGCTTGTCCTTCCCAGACGGCACGACGGTTCTTATCGGCGACAGTCCAAGCGATGTCGAAGCGGCCCTCGGCAGCGGCGTACGCATTATCGCTGTAGCCTCCGGCAAGAGTGCACCCGCTGAACTGCGGCGCGCGGGTGCAACGGTCGTTCTGCCAAACCTGCTGGACGGTGGGTCCGTCGTCCGCGCAGCACTCAACCTTGGTCATCAGGCGTGAATCTTGGAGGTCATCGCCCAGGCCCAGCCCTCCAGCTTGATGGCAAAGCATCCTGTGTCAAGCGGGCATTACCTGGGTGTTCAGCGGCGGCGCGTTTCCTCGTCGTGGTGGATCCGGTCCAGGCACACGGCGACGGCGAGCAGCAGGGCGTCGTCCTCGCCGGGCGCCACCTCCACGCCATAGGTGTCGCGGAGCCGGAACCACGAGCGCGAGATCCGGGCGATCACCTGGCCGCCGGACTCGATGCTGAACTCCATCCCCACCAGGTTGCCCACGGCCTCCCACTGCCGCCCGTCGGCAAGATCAATGACTGACTTGTGGCGCAGCGGCGAAAACATCGCCTTCGCCACGGTGGCGACGACCACGCCGTCGCGCTCGATCTGCATGGTGTCCCGCATCGCCAGCAGTTTCTTGCGCACAGTGGCGACCACGGCACCGGAACCGTCCTTCAGCTCCAGGGTTTCCCGCAGCCGCATCGCCTTCCCATCGACCAGGAATACCCGGTTCTCCTGCTCGTCGGTGATCCAGAAGTCGTCGCCGATCGAGAACATCTGCTGTCGTACCAGGTAGCGCATGTGCATCCCTTCGTTCCCATCGACCGTTCCCGATCGACCGCTCCCGGTTCGGTGCGGCCCCGCGCCGCCAGGCCACTGCGCCTGCGGGCGGCGCCCTGTTTCGCACGGTACCTGAGCGGGACTGGGTGACCCGGCGGCAACGGGGCGGCCGGCCGGAACCGGGCTGGGCAGCAGCCGCCGGAGGTGGCACCATCGGAACGTGGCTGACGTGACCGGGCAACGCGCCGGCGGGATCCGGCTCGCCACGCCGCCAGGGCGCTGGGTGCTGGCAGCGACGGTGCTCGGGTCGAGCATGGCCATGCTCGACACCACCGTGGTGAACGTGGCTGTGCCGACCATCGGCAGGTCCCTGCACGCCTCGCTGGCCGGCCTGCAATGGACGGTGACCGCCTACACGCTGACCCTGGCCGGGCTGATCCTGATCGGTGGCTCGCTCGGCGACCGGCTGGGGCGGCGCCGGATCTTCGTGACCGGGGTGGCCTGGTTCGCCCTCGCCTCGGCGCTGTGTGGTTTTGCCCCCGACACGGGCGTGCTCATCGCCGCCCGGGCGCTGCAGGGCATCGGCGGCGCGCTGCTGACCCCGGGCTCGCTCGCGATCATCCAGGCCTCGTTCGAGGCCGAGGACCGCCCCCGCGCCATCGGTGCCTGGTCTGGCCTGGGCGGCGTCGCCGCCGCGGTCGGCCCGTTTCTCGGAGGATGGATCGTCGGCGCCGCCGGCTGGCGGTGGATCTTCTTCCTGAACCTCCCGCTCGCGGCGGTGGTCGCCCTGGTCGCACTGCGGCATGTTCCGGAAACCAGCGATCCCTCCGCCCACGGCAAGTTCGACGTGGCCGGAGCCCTGCTGGCCGCACTCGCCCTGGCAGGTATCACCGACGCACTGATCGAGGCGCCCGCTCAGGGCCTCGCGGTCGCGCTGCCGATCGGTGCGGCCGGGGTCGCCGCCGGCGCGGGTTTCGTGCTGCTGGAACGCCGGCGGGAACGCACGCCCGGCCCGGTGCCGCCCATGCTTCCGCTCGACGTGTTCGCCTCCCGCCAGTTCACCGCGGTCAACTTCGTGACCTTCGTGATTTACGCCGCGCTCGGCGGCACGCTGTTCCTTCTCATCCTGAATCTGCAGGTGGTTGGCGGGTTCTCGCCGCTGGCCGCGGGTGTCTCGCTGCTGCCCATGACGGTGCTTATGCTCACGCTCTCGCCGCGCACCGGCGCGCTCGCGCAGCGAGTCGGGCCACGCTGGCTGATGGCGGGCGGCCCGCTCATATGTTCGGCTGGTCTTCTCCTCGCGACCAGAATCGGCCCCAACGCAAGCTACGTTGCTGACGTCCTGCCCGCCGTCGCCGTGTTCGGGCTTGGCCTCTCTGCGACGGTCGCACCGCTGACCGCCACCGTGCTCGCCAGTGCCGACGTGCGTCACGCCGGGGTGGCCAGCGGTATCAACAACGCGGTGGCCCGGGCCGCTGGCCTACTCGCGGTCGCCGGGCTGCCGCTGGCGGTGGGGCTGTCCGGCGCGGGTTATCACGACCCCACCGTGCTGCACGGCGCGTTCCGGGGCGCCATGGTGATCTGTGCCGGCCTGCTCGTGGCCGGGGCCGCGCTGTCCGCTGTGACCATCGACAACAACGTGCTGCGCCCGGCGGACGGCCACCGGGTCCCCGAGCCGGAGGCCCGCACCTCCTGCCCGATCAGCGCACCGCCGCTGGAACCCGGCGAGCCGGCACAGGCTGGGTGAGCCGGCCACTAAGCTCGGAAGCTGTAGCCGCCGCTCCGCTTGCCGCGGTGCGTGCTCCGGACACAACGACAATCACGAGGAAGCCCGCATCCATGCGCTGGTCACAGATGCACATCCCAACCCTGCGGGAGGACCCGGCGGACGCCGGGGCGCCGAGCCACCGGCTGCTGGTCCGCGCGGGGTACATCCGGCAGATCCAAGCGGGCCACTATTCCCTCCTGCCGCTCGCGGTCCGGGTCCGGGCCAAGGTCATCGGGGTCATCCGGCAGGAGATGGAGCGCATCGGCGCGCAGGAAGTGCTGCTGCCCACCATGCACCCAGCCGATATCTGGCAGCGCAGTGGCCGCTGGGAGTCCTGGGCCGACGTGATGTTCCGGCTCACGGACCACAAGGGTGCCGTGAACGTTCTCAGCGCGACCCACGAGGAGATCTTCGCCGTCCTGGCGCAGGAACTGAACTCCCACAAGCAGCTTCCGCAGGTGTGGTACCAGTTCCAGACCAAGTTCCGGGATGAGCCACGGCCCCGGGCGGGCCTGCTGCGCGTGCGCGAGTTCACCATGAAGGACTCCTACAGCTTCGACCTCGATCCAGCCGGGCTCGACGTCTCCTTCGAGCGGCACCGTGCGGCCTACTTCCGCATCTTTGAGCGGCTCGGCATGCCAGTGATCGCGGTCGAGGCATCCAGCGGGGCAATGGGCGGCAAAGACTCGACCGAGTTCATGTGCCCCTCGGATGCGGGCGAGGATTTGGTGGCGTACTGCCCGAACTGCCAGTACGCAGCCAACGTGGAGAAAGCCACCTCCCGGCTGCCGGAGGTGGCGGACGGGCCCGGGCTGACCGAGCCGGAGCGGTTCGCCACGCCGGGCGTGCGCACGATCGAGGACCTGGCGACGGGCTACGACGCGCCTGCCGGCCGGCAGATCAAGACGCTGGTGTATGTGCTCGACGGCAAGCTGACCCTGGTGCTTGTGCGAGGCGACCACGCGCTCAACGAGCAGAAGCTCGCCGACGCGACCGCCGCGGCGGAGATCCGCCCGGCCCACCCCGAGGAGATCCGTGACGCGCTGGGCGCGCTGCCGGGCAGCCTGGGCGCGGTCGGGGTGACGTCCCTGCCGGTGGTCGCGGATGAGGCGCTGCGGGGCCGCCGGGACATGGTTACCGGGGCCAACGTCGACGACTTCCACCTGCGCGGGGTCGACGTTGACCGCGACATCAGCGTCGGCTCCTGGGCGGATCTGCGTGAGGTCGTTTCCGGTGAGCCGTGCGTCCGGTGCGGCGAACCGCTGGAACTGCTGCCCGCGATCGAGGTCGGGCACATCTTCAAGCTCGGCTACAAGTTCACCAAGACGTTCGGCGTCACGGTGCTGGATGCCACTGGCCAGCGGGTGCATCCCATCATGGGCAGCTACGGCATCGGGGTGGAGCGGGCGATGGCGGCCATCGTCGAGCGCCACCACGATGAGCACGGCATCGTCTGGCCGCTGTCCGTGGCCCCGTTCAGCGTGGTCGTGACCGTGGCCCAGTCGGAGGACCCCGAATCCGCCAAGGCGGGGGAGTCGGTGTACGAGCAGCTCACCGCCGCGGGGATCGAGGTCATCATCGACGACCGGGCCGAACGTGCGGGCGTGAAGTTCCGCGACGCGGAGCTCACCGGGATCCCGTTCCGGGTCACGGTCGGCAAGCGCGGGCTTGCGGAAGGCGTGGTCGAGGTCACCCGGCGGGAGGCCGGCGAGACGGTCAAGGTCGCGACCGGCGATGTGGTGACCCACCTGCGCGGTGCCCTCGCCGCCGCGCAGTAGCCTGGCGGCACCGTGCCGGGCCCGCCTGCTCAGGGCTGGGGGCCGGCGGCTGATCCGCGCCGCGCATCCGCGAGGTGACGCGCGAGTCGCTGGCTGAGCCGTGCCTTGACCTCAGCCCACTCGTCATCGATGACGGAGTAGTAGGCGGAGTCGCGGACTCCCCCGTCCCGGACAACCATGTGTTTGCGGAAGACGCCCTCGAACCGGGCCCCAAGCGCCTCCAGCGCGCCGCAAGAGCGGGCGTTACGAGCGTCTGCCTTGAACTCCACCCGTCGGCAGCCAGCGCGCTCGAAGGCATGGGTCAGCAACAGCAGCTTGGCCTCCACGTTCGCGCCGGAACCCCACTCCCGCCGTGCGAGCCATGTCCAGCCGATCTCGGCCCGCAGATGCTCCAGCCGGATCTCCTGAAAACGGGTGGAGCCGACCGGCTTCCCGGTGGACCTGGACAGGATGGCAAATGGAACCTCTCGCCGGAGCCGGGCGGATTCGATGGAACTGGCGAGCCAGCGACGCAGGGATTCCCGGGATGCGCCCAGGTCCACCGGAAGCCAGCTGAACAACCCGCCGCCGGACGTGGCCTCGAACAGGCCCTCTTCATGCTCGAATGACAGCGGCTCGAGCACCACCAAGTGCCCCTCAAAGCGTGCCCGCAGATCCGAGACCGTGGGGGGATCGCTCGCTGGGATACCGGGCACGGACCCGACAATACGCGAGATGCCCGTACCAGCCGGTCGGCGCTCTCATCCTCAAGACTTCTCGCTCTATGTGCGGAGAAGTCTTCAGGATCATGAAGAGCGCATTGCCTGCCGCCGCGCCTAGTAAGGCGTGGCTTCCCACTCAGGGCTGTCCCGTGTCGCGCAGCCTGCCCGGGACTCGCCGTGATCGGGGAGCTTGTTGGGATCCATGAGTTTGCCGAATTCCCCGAGTTTGCCGAATTCCCCGAGCTTGCTGGACTCCCCGAGCTTGCTGGACTCCCGGAGCTTGCCCCGATCGGCGAAGTTGTTGTGGTAGGCGAGGCTGTGAGACGGAAGCTGATTGTGATCCGGCGGCTTGGTGTGAACCCCGATCGGCGAAGTTGTTGTGGTAGGCGAGGCTGTGAGACGGAAGCTGATTGTGATCCGGCGGCTTGGTGTGAACCCAGAGGTTGCCCCAATCGGCAATGTTGCTTTGAGCCGCAAGCTTTAGGTTCGCCGCAGATCTGTCACCTGCGGGCTTGCTGTCCTCCGCGGGCCTGCTGTCACCTGCGGGCTTGCTGTCCTCCGCGGGCCTGCTGTCACCTGCGGGCTTGCCGTGGGTTCCCGCGTGCGGCGCATTTCCTGCCTCGGCTCCGGCCGCGCCTGCCCCCGTGAGCACGCCCAGCGGGCGCTGTCCGCGGGAGCTGAGAGCGAGGCTGGCCCCAGCGGTGACGGCCATCACCCCGACGATGACGGACAGCGAGATGACCGCGCTGAAATGAGGTACTGGCAACGGTCCGACATTACGGACACCCGAAGAGCGCAGCGCCTCGCTGAGGAACTTGATCCCGATGAATGCCAGGACGGCGGCGATTCCCACCGACAGGTGGATCAGCCGCTGGAGCAGTCCGCCGACCAGGAAGTAAAGGTGGCGGAGCCCGATCAGGGCAAACAGGTTCGCCGTGAACACAACGAAGGGGTCCCGGGTCAGGCCGAAGATTGCCGGTATGGAGTCGAGCGCGAACATCACGTCGGTCATGCCGATCGCGATGATGAGAAGGAGAAACGGCGTGGCCCGCAGTCGCCTCGTGACGCGCGCCAACGGCCCGGCGCGGCCCGGCGGCGGCTGGCCTTTCGCGAACCACCGGGTGCCCCGCGAGTCCCCGCGCTGTGCTGTGTCCTTGCCGTCATTACCCCGCTGCCGTGCCATCCAGACCGCGGTCCCGAGCAGGAAGGCCCCGAAGAGATACTGCAGCCAGTCGAAACGCTGCAGCGCGGCGGCACCTGCCGCGATGAAAATGCCGCGCAGCACCAGCGCAAGACAAATGCCGAGCATCAGAACGCGGCCGTGCAGACGAGGTGGCACCTTCGAGGACTTGATCAGCAGCGCGAAGACGAGCAGATTGTCCAGGGAGAGGCTGTACTCGGTCAGCCAGCCGGCATAGAACTGGCCTGCGGCCGTCCTGCTCGCAAAGGCGGCCAGCAGGGCGCCAAATCCCAGCGCGAGCCCGATGGCTGTTGCCGTCCAAAGCGCGGCCTCGCGCAGGCGGGCAGGCCGGTTCCGGCGGGCGCTGAGAATCAGGTCCGCTCCGAGAAGCACAACAAGGGCCGCGATGGTCGCGGCCCATGCCCATGCCGGGATATGGAGGATGTTATCGACCTTCCGGGTCAGGCCCGGGTCACGTTGGGGGTCCTGTGTGCAAGGCGCCGATCTGGCTTGCCCGGGCGAAGTCGGCTGGGGTGAGGACACCGGCGGGCGCACCGTCGTCGCCGAGCACCAGCGCGTGCCCCGCCGTGTGGAGGGCAGCCGGGATCGTGGGCCGGATTGCCAGGCGTGAAACCAAGCGCCCCAGTGGCTCATCCAGGGTAGTGGTCACAACATGGCTGACTGGCGTCGCGACGTCCCCGATCCGCACTGTGTCGCGCCGGGGAGCGGGCACGAGCGCGAGCTGGCTCAGCGTAAGCAGCCCGGCTGTGCGGCCATCGAAGTCACGGACGGGGAAGGCTGTCGCGCCACTCACGGTCCTGCCGGGCAGAGCCGGCGAGCCGCCGGCAGCCCCAGCGCCGCCGTGCATCTCGTCGTCGAGGAACGCCTGCACCGTCAGCCAGCCTGAAACCACCGCAGGGGGCCCGGGCCTGAGAACATCGGCCACCCGCAACCCAGCCAGGGCCGCGATGGTCAGCACCTCACGAGCCTGTGCCCGGGCGGCGCCGACCATCAGCAGCCCCAGCAACCCTGCCCAGGCGCCGTCGGCGTACCCCAGCGCGAACAGGGCAACCCCTCCAGCGGTGAGCAGTGCCCCGGTATACTGCCCGACCCTGGCGGCGGTTATGGCGGCGCGTGCCCGGTCCCCCGAGTGTGCCCACGCCCAGGCAAGCACGATCCGCCCACCGTCAAGCCCTGCGCCCGGCAGCGCGTTGACGACGGCAAACAAGAGGTTGATCCAGGCTGTAACCGCGAGCACGAAAACCGGCAGCGTGCCCGCGCCAAGTCCCGCCAGGCCCACCCCGGCGCCGATGGACGTGGCGGCGGCGAGGAGACTGGCCGCCGGCCCGGCAGCCGCGACCCGCCAGAGCGCGCGCGGAGTGGCGAATTCATCGTTTCCGTGCCAGGCCCCGCCGAAGAACCCGAGCCGGATCTCCCGTGCCGCGGCGCCATAGCGCCGGGCGACCATAGCGTGCGCGAGCTCATGGCTGACAAGGCTCACCAGGAGGGCGGCCACGACGCCGGCGGTCGCGGCGAGATAGACAACTGCCGGAAGCCCGGGCGCGATGCCGGGCAGCGCCATCGCACTGGCGACCACGGCTAGCATGCACAGCAGGTAGAAGCCTGGGGTCAGCCTGACGGTAAAGCCCGCGATGGAAAATCCGCCGGGCGGTCGGCCGTTGCCCGGCCGGTCGCCAGAGCCGGCCGGAGCCTGCTCCGGCTGGCGGATCATGGTCAATCCGATCACCTCTCGCGATGCTGCGCCGGTAGCGGCCGGGGACGCGCCTCCGGCTCCTGCTGCCGGGGCGAGCCGCGCCCCGTGCGCGGGGGCCAGCTTCGGCTCCTGCTGTCGCGGCACCAACTTCCACTATTGCTTGCCGGTTGATTGTATTCATCGGCTCCTTCCGGTCAAGATTGGGCCATGAACCTTGCCGGAACCCGGCAATGGAGGAGGTGCTGTGGATGCGTGGTGGCGGGGTCGGCTGTGCGCGCGGTGGGCAGACAAAAGAGCCGGTGAGAGAACAGGCGAGGAGTGATCGACGTGGATCTTGCAGCGATCACGCGGGCAGCCAGCCACGAAGCCGGTGGTGTGCCGGAGGGACTGCTTGGTGATTACCTGCCAGCAGTGGTGGACGCGGCCGCCAGCGGGCGCCGCCTCACCGGTGCCGAGCTGGCGGGTTATGGCAAGTCGGGGGAGCAGGCGGCGGAGAGTGGGGTGGCGCTGCGCGGCCTCGTCGATCTTTTCCTTTCCGCGACATGGCGGCTGTGGCGCGAGCTCCCGGATGAATCTGGGCCGTTGACTGGGCGGCGGGCCGCGGGGCTGACTGGGCGGCGGGCCGCGGGCCTGACTGGCCTGCGGGCCGCGGGGCTGGCCGTGCTGCGGGCAGCCGATGATGCGGTCGCGGCAGCCGCGGAGGGCTTCGAGCGGGCGCACCTCTCGCTGGCCCGCCGGGAGGAGGCCGAACGGCGCGACTTTGTTGAGGACCTGCTGTCCAGCCAGGGCAGTGTGGGTGACCTGATCGCGCGCGGGGAACGGCTTGGGCTCCGCCTGGCTGGCCCCCACCAGGTGGTGCTGGCGGGTCCCGCCGCCCCGGGTGGTGCGATCAGATTGGGGGGGATGGAGGCTGACACGGTGGTGGCCCACGCCGCCGCTCCGTCTCCATCGCTGGTGGCAACCCGGGCCGGGCACCTGGTAGCCATCGTCGGCTCGGCAGGCGGCGGTGACGCGGACCATGTGGCCCGGGCACTTGAGCGAGCATCCGAAACGGTGCGGGCCCCGTTCCCGGGCGAGCCCCAGGGGCTGCGGATCGCGGTCGGGCGCTCTTACCACGGCCCAAGCGGGGTGGTCCGCTCCTATGAGGAGGCGGCGGACGCACTGGATGTGGCGCAGCGGCTGAACCTGCCCGATCCGGTGGTGGCCGCTGCCGACTTGCTCGTCTATCAGGTCTTGCTCCGCGACAGAGCGGCCATCACCGACCTGGTGCGCGCCGTGCTTGTGCCGCTGAGCCGCGCCCGCGGCGGCGCGGCCCCGTTGCTCGCAACCCTGGCGGCGTATTTCGCCCAGGGTGGGGTCGCGGCCGCGGCAGCACGGGACCTGCATTTGTCCGTGCGGGCCGTGACCTACCGGCTGGCAAGGATCGCGCAACTGACCGGGCATGACCCGGCCCGGCCGGCGGACGCGCTCACCCTGCAAGTGGCGGTTATCGGTGCGCAGTTGCTCGACTGGCCCGGCACGCCGCTTGCGGTGGCCTGAGAACCGCCGCCGTCACCGCGCATGGTGCACCAGGTGGGCCGCCCACGCGCGGCTGCCTGCTTTCAGGGCAGCTGACCAGTGGCGGGAGTGTTGCCGCCGGTGCCGTGCAGCGCCCCGATCTCCGCCCGCAGCGCCGCGATGTCGAGGTTCGCGGCATCCGCGTCCTCCTGGGTGATGATCACCCACGTTTCCCGCAAGCATGCCGCGGTCCATGTCAGGGTGGACCGCTGGCCGGCTCCCCAGGTGACCCAGGTGTCGAATGCGCTGCCGTCCGCGGCCACCTTCAGGATGCAGTGCCCGTCAGCGCGGTCGGGTTGCTGGCCGGTTTCCGTGCTCCAGGGCTGGTGGTGTGCGAACAAGCTGTCGGCGTCGCCGGTCAGATCGACGCCGGCGTAGGCACCATGGAACGCGGCCATCGCCGCGTCCACCTCGGCGCGGTTGGTGTGATCAACGGGGGCGAAGGCCAGGATCGTGCCAGCCCGGTACCAGGACATCAGCAGGTCGGCGATGTTGGCCCCGGTGTCGCGTCCCTGGTTGTAGGCGAGGTACTCGGCGACGACAACGTCGGAGGTGGGCCAGCTTTCTGTCTCGTGCCCGGCTGCGGCCTTGGCCATGCGGTAGTGCTGCCGGCCAGCGAAGGCACAGTCCCGTACGCCTTGGGGATGGCTGGCGCAGGTTGGGTCGGGGCCATTGCCCAGCATGCCCCAATCCGAGATACCGCCAGAAACGTCGATGGGGTAGACGGGTGCGGGGAGCGGTGTGCGCAGGTAACTGGACAGGTACTGGATGGGGAGCCGCTCCGCCGGCGGCTTCACCGGCAGGCGCCCGCGGTGGCCGGCGGAACGCGTCGTGGGCATGGTGGTCACCTAGCTGCGATGAATGATCCGTCAGGTGGTGCGGGCAACGCCCATCCTGGCAGGCGGTTGCACATCCCAGGCCCGATGTGGGAATGGGCGCAGCCGAAATTACCCGGCGCCGTCCGTCAGCGTCCCCAGGGCAGCCCGGAGCCGGCGGGCCGCTTCGTCCGCAACGGGCTTGAGGTCAGGATTGTCCGCGATGTCGACCATTGTCGCCGGGTCAAGCGCGTCCACGGCGGTGTGGTCGCCGGCGGCCCGGACCACGACATTGCATGGCAGCAGCAGGCCGATCCGGCGGTCGGTTTCAAGCGCCTTATGCGCGAGCGGCGGGTTGCAGGCACCAAGGATCAGGTAGTCCTCCATCTCCTCGCCCAGCTTTTCCTGCAGCGTGGCCCGCACATCGATCTCGGTGAGCACGCCGAACCCCTGAGCCCTGAGCGAGTCCTTTACCCGCATGACGGCCTTGCCGAACGAGTCCTTCATGGTGATCGTGATGCCGTAATCCATGGGTTCCCCTTACTTGCCGCAGCGAGCGGCGGGCCTGCCGGTCAGGCGAGGATGAGGAACAAGCGTTCCATTTGTTCCTCGGTCATCGGTGCCTCGCCGTCCGCGGCAAGGCACTGGCGCATGCCACTGGCGACGATCTTGAATCCGGCCCTGTCGAGGGCGCGGGAGACTGCCGCGAGTTGCGTAACGACGTCCGAGCAGTCACGCCCTTCCTCGATCATCGCGATCACGCCAGCCAGCTGCCCTTGAGCGCGGCGAAGCCGGTTCAGGACCGCACCGACCGACTTGTCGTCAACCTTCATCAGTTCTCCTTCTCTCATGACACGCACCGTCAGTATACCCGTCCGGGTATCCATGCCGACCCCGCCGCGAAGCGGCATCCCCGCCGGGAATGAAGGCGGCCCGCGGCTGGTTGCAGTCAGCGGATATACCCATAGGGGTATCGTTTGACCGTGAGGTGCGTCATGGGCGGACTGCCAGCCAATCCGGGCACAGCCCGGGCCGCCCGCCGGTTGCCTGCCTGGTCAAGGGTGCTGGTGGTGGTCGCCCATCCGGACGACGAGAGCTTCGGGCTCGGAGCGGTCATTGACCGGCAAGCGTCCGGCGGGGCGGCCGTGCACGTGCTGTGTTACACCCACGGTGAAGCTTCCACGCTGAACGAGACCAGCGCCGACCTCAATCAGGCGCGGGAGGCCGAGCTGCGGAGTGCCAGTGCCGAACTCGGCGCCGCCAGCGCGACCCTGCTGAACTACCCCGATGGTCACCTCGCGGGCATCCGGCCGGCCCTGCTGGCCGGGCACATCACCAGCCTCATCGCCCGTCATCAGCCGGAAGGGCTGCTGGTCTTCGACGACACCGGCATCACCGGGCACCGGGACCATCAGGCTGCCAGCCGCGCCGCGGTGTGGGCGGCGACGGGCGCTGGGCTGCCGGTGCTGGCGTGGGCGCTGCCTGTCGCCGTCGCCGACCGGCTGCATGCCGAGACGGGTCTGGCGTTCGCGGGTCAGCCACCCGACCTCATCGACCTCTGCGTTCGCGTGAACCGGGCCAGGCAGCGCCGTGCCGCTCTCATGCACGCGAGCCAGATCTCCCCAACCGCCGTGCTCTGGCGGCGGCTGCAGTTGCAGGGCGATTGCGAACACCTGCGCTGGCTCCGGCCGCCACAAGCGATCTCGCCACAGCGATGAAACGCTGACGCCAGGAAGGAGACGCCCGATGCTCACCGAGGCTGCCCGCATGGTGGTCGCGCAGGACCACCTTGGTTTCCGCACCAACTGTGGCCGGAATGTGCGGGTGGGGCGGCTCCCGCTGGGGGCGCCGGACCGGCCTGCGTGGCGTGTCAGCCTGGACATTGGGCACTCACCCGGCAGCGATGACGGCAGCTGGGCGGGCCTGACCCCGGCGGAAGCGCGCCGTCTCGCGACCGCGCTGCTCGCGCAGGCCGCGGCGAGCGACCGCAGCGCCGCGAATGGTGCGGCCAGTGATGGGGTAGAAGGACGGATCGAGGTCGCTCACGCGGGCGGTGAGTCGTACGCGATCGCCACCCGCGGCCACGCGCTGCTGGCCGACCAGCCAGCCCGTTCGGGTGGGGGCGATGCCGCGCCGACCCCGACGGAGTTGCTCGTCGCCGCGCTCGCCTCCTGCGTTGCCTTCTACAGCGGCCGTTACCTGGTCCGGCACGGCCTGGACCGGGACGGGCTGGCCGTCACGGCGGAGTTCACCATGGCTACCGACCGGCCCGCGCGGGTAGGGGCCGTCCGGCTCAGGGTCCACGTCCCTGGCTCGATGCCGGCGGAACGCCGGGCCGCGCTGCTGGCGGTGGCCTCTCACTGCACCGTCCACAACACCCTGCGGCAGGAGCCAGCGGTAGCCATCGAACTGGCGTGAGTTGCGGGAAGAAAGTTACGCGGACGCGATGCCGATAATGGTGAATGCGCAGCCGAGCATGATCAGCAGGTACAGTTCGGCCGAAGCCAGGCTCCATAGCGGTGACACACCCCGTGGCAACGGCTGAACGCCCATTGCGTCCTTTGCCAGCCGGGAGACTTTCACCTCAATCGTGTGCTGCGGTTGACGTTCGCCCTCTTTCAGCGCGCATCGGATGAACCGGATGTCCTGCTGGCTGCTGAAGGAAATGCGCACACCTGAGGCGTCGGTGACCACGAGGTAGGTGATGTGGCCATACCTCCCGGCGAGTCGCCGGGCCCGGACCCGTTTCAGGTTGCGCACATCAATCGTGCGGAGTCCTGTCCTGGTGGAAGCGGTGAGAAAACGCAAAGTCGCCGTCTGCGATCTGCGGGAACCCAGGGCATTGGATGTGCCCCGGACGAGCATGACGCCAATCCCAACGACAATGCCGGTACCGAATGCCAGCGGAGCGGGGTCGGCCAGTGGGCGCAGCGCCAGCGCCGGAACGATCCAGATGACGGCGAGGGCGGCCAACGAAAGCGTCACCGCGGTCCGGCTCCGGCGGCGAGCCTGCCCGGCCGGGATCTTTCTTTCCTCCGGCTGCACCGGGTCGCGCTGGGCCCGGCCGCGCCAGCGGCGACGGGCCGTCACGCGCGCTGTGCGCGGACGACCGTGTCGATCGCCACCCGCTCGCCCTCGGGGGTCTGCACCGGGCGGCGTGCCTGGCCGGCCCGCTGGATCCGCAGGCCCGGCAGGGCGGACACCACCGCGTCAGCGCGGTGCAGGATCTCCGGAACCTGCGGCCCGCCGTACCCGCGGGCGATGTTGTCGACGTCGTGCCCGACGACCAGCAGTGTCCCGCCATGGGCCAGCGCGGCTGCTGCCTGGGAGAGCAGCGCTTCGAAGTCGTCTGGCAGCAGGTGAACGTAGGCCAGCAAGACCAGGTCGTAGGCCTCCGCCGCCGGGCGGTACGCCAGCAGGTCTGCCTCCACCCAGTCGACGCTCACGCCGCGGCTCTCCGCGAGCTTGGCGCCCTTGTCGAGCCCCACGGTGGAGAAGTCGACCGCGGTTACCTGCCAGCCGTGTTCCGCCAGCCAGATCGCGTTGCGGCCCTCGCCCGCTCCCAGATCAAGGGCACGGCCAGGCGGCAGCCTGGCAAGTTCCTCGACGACGAAACGATTTGCCTCGGCGGACCACACCAGTTCCGTGCTTGCGTAACGCTCGTCCCACTGATGCCTGTCCACGCCCGGCGCCTCCCTGCCTCGCGGGCGCCGCAGTTCGAATCAGGCCTTGCCGGCCCGGGCGCCCTCGTGCTCTGCGATGCTAGCGCGGACCTTGTCCATGTCGAGCTCGAGAGCCTTGGTGATCAGCTCTTCCAGTGCGGCCTCAGGCAGGGCGCCCGGCTGTGCGTAGACGATCACGTTATCCCGGATGATCATCAGAGTCGGGATCGAGCTGATGCCGAACGAGCCGGCCAGCGCTTGCTGCGCCTCGGTGTCGACCTTGCCGAACACGGCGTCCGGGTACTGCTCGGACATCCGCTCGAAGACGGGGCCGAACATGCGGCACGGACCACACCACGCCGCCCAGAAATCGACCAGGGCCAGGCCGGTGCCGCCGATCGTGGACTCGAAGTTCTCGGCCGTCAGCTCGACCGTCGCCATGGATCCTCCCAAAGTCTTTCAGGCACCGCTGCGATACCCGCCAGGGTATGTAACCAAGGATGCCAGGAGTCCATTCCCACGGCAGCCCCGGCGCTCGAGCCTCAGGACAGGCGCCCAGCCGCCGGGCGCCAGCCAGGGCTGGATCCGCAGAAGACGCATACTGCCTGCATGTGCCCATCTTCAGGCGCCCCGCGGCCGCAGGCAAGTGAGACAGGCGGCCGCGCCAACCCTGGCGCGGGGGTCGCCGGCGTGATCTGCGTCCTTGGTGATGCCAATCTCGATGTCGTCGTCTCCCTGGCTGGGCCGGCCGCGGAGGAGACCGACACGCCCGCGGTGACGTTCACGGGGGCCGGCGGGCAGGCGGCCAACGTGGCAGCCTGGATCACCGCCCTCGGCGGCCGCGGCCGGCTGATAGCCGCCCGCGGGACCGATCTCGCCAGTCGGCTGGTCGCGGGTGAACTGACGAGCCGGGGCGTTGATCTCGCCGGGCCCGTTATCGGAGGCCGGACCGGCATGGTTGTGTCGCTTTCCAACCACGGCCGCGCCCGCCGCAGCCAAACGGCTGCCGCGGCTGAGCGTCGACCTGTCCTCCACCTCCGCCGTTCGCGAATACGGCGCCAAACGGTTCCGCGACGTGCTCGCGGAGCTAAGGCCGCAGGTCGTGTTCGGCACCGAGGCGGAAGCCGCGCTGGTCGGCGACGTGCCCGGCTGCGAGATGGTGGTCAAGCTGGGACCTCGCGGCGTGCGGGCCGGTGGAGTGGTTCACCCCGCGCAACCCGCGCACGCGGTGGACTCGACCGGGGCGGGTGACGCATTCGCCGCCGGCTACCTTCTTGGCGGCGTGAGCCTCGGACTGGCGGCGGCCGCCCGCGCGGTGGCGAAGATTGGAGCGATGCCATGACGCTGGTGCTGGCCCCGGAGGTGGAAGAAGCGCTGCTGGCCGGGCAGCCAGTCGTCGCATGCGAAACCACCCTGGTTTCCCACGGCTTTCCCGGGCGGCTGGGCCTGGACGTGGCACTCGCCGCCGAGGCGCGGATACGTGCGGCGGGCGCCGTGCCCGCGACCGTGGGGGTGGTCGATGGCACGGTCCGGGCCGGGCTGAGGCGGGCGGAACTGGAGCGTTTTGCCGCCGCCGGGGAGTCGGCCCGCAAGGCAGGCACCCGTGACCTGGCGGCGTGTGCGGTCCAGGGGGCGCTCGGCGCCACCACGGTGGGTGGCACGCTGGCGGTCTGCCGCACCGCGGGCATCCGCTTTCTCGCGACCGGCGGCACCGGCGGCGTGCACCGCGGCTTCGCCGAGAGCCTCGACATCTCCTCTGACCTGCTGGAACTGGCCAAGACCCCGGCGGTTGTGGTCTCCTCCGGCGCCAAGTCCATCCTCGACGTCGCGGCCACCGCGGAACTGCTGGAAACACTCGGTGTGCCCGTGCTCGGCTGGCGCACCGCCACGCTGCCACTGTTTTACCGCAAGGACGGCGGCCCACCGGTGTCGGCCACGGTGACCAGCGCCGACGAGGCAGCGGGCATCGCTGCTTTTCATTGGCAACTGAACGGCGCTGCCGGGCTGCTCCTGGCCCGCCCGCCTGATCTCAGTACAGACCTTGAGCCGATCATCGGCGAAGCGGTCAGCCGGGTGCGGCAGCAGGGGTTGAGCGGGCAGTCGGTGACGCCAGCCGTTTTGCGAATTGTTCATGAAATGAGTGAAGGGCGCAGCGTCGAGGTGAACCGGCGGCTGATCGAGGACAATGCCGGGCTTGCCGCGGAGGTGGCGGTCGCGTACGCGCGCGGCGGGCTCGCGGGCGGCCGGTAGCGCCAGCCGGGGCGCGGCGGGCCAATGGGCGTGGCCGCCGCGCTGCCCGGGTTGCGGGAAATCCACGTTTTGCGGGGCTGGGACTAGCTTGGGGACCATCGTCCCTGGCATCTTTCCGCCACGCTGGGTACACATTCCGAAAGGCGTGACGGGAGGTGGAGCCATGAGTTTCCGCGACCGGTCCGACGCCGGCCAGCGGCTGGCGAGCAGCCTGCTGCGCTTCCGCGGCGATGACGTGGTGGTGCTCGGGCTTCCCCGCGGCGGAGTGGCGGTGGCTGCCGAAGTTGCCCGCGCTCTTGATGCCCCGCTCGATGTGATTCTCGTGCGCAAACTGGGTGTGCCGGCGCAGCCCGAACTCGGCCTGGGCGCGATCGGGGAGGGCGGGGCCCGCGTCATCAACCCAGACGTGGTGCGTTTTGCCGGGGTCAGCGAACAGGAGATCGCGGCGGTCGAGCAGCGGGAGCGGGCGGAGCTGAACCGGCGCGGCCAGCGGTTCCGCGGCGACCGCCCGCGCGTCCCGCTCGCCGGGCGGATCGCGGTGATCGTGGATGACGGCATCGCGACCGGCTCAACGGCCCGCGCGGCGTGCCAGGTGGCCAGGGCGGAGGGCGCCCGGGAGGTGGTGCTGGCGGTTCCGGTGGCACCGCGTTCGGCACGCAGCACACTGGCGGGCGATGCCGACGAGGTGATCTGCCTGGAGTCGCCGGGGCAGTTTCTGGCGATTGGCGAGTGGTACGACGACTTCACCCAGACCAGCGATCAGGAGGTGGTCTCGCTGCTCCGGCAAGCGGTACACCGGGTCGCTGCGGTGGCACGGGACGCTGCGGGGCACTCGGGTGGCTCCCCGTGGGACGCTGAGGTTTCAGTCCTGGCGGAAGGCGCCTCGCTGCCCGGGCATCTCACCGTTCCCGCGGCCGGAGCTGGCATCGTGATCTTCGCCCATGGCAGCGGGAGCAGCCGTCACAGTCCCCGCAACACCTACGTGGCAGGCCTGCTCAACCGGGCTGGGATCGGCACGCTGATGTTCGATCTGCTGTCGGGCGAGGAAGAGCGCGACCGGGCCAACGTGTTCGACATTTCGCTGCTGGCCCGCCGTCTGGCGGGTGCGACCGCGTGGCTGCGGGATCAGCCGGCCGCCGCGGGGTCGCGTATCGGGTATTTCGGCGCCAGCACCGGCGCCGGAGCGGCTCTGTGGGCAGCCAGCCAGCCAGCGAGCGAGATCGCCGCGGTGGTCTCGCGTGGTGGCCGGCCGGACCTCGCGATCCCGCGCCTGTTTTCGGTGCGGGCCCCGACCTTGCTGATCGTGGGGGGCCTCGACGATACCGTGCTCGACCTGAACCGCCAGGCGCAGCAGCACCTCAAATGTGAAAGTCAGCTGGCCGTGGTGCCGGGCGCGACACACCTGTTCGAGGAGCCGGGAGCGCTGGAGCAGGTCGCGGCTCTCGCGCGCGAGTGGTTCACCCGCCACCTCATGCCCGCCCATGCCAGCGCGTGACATCCGGGGGACGTTATGGGGTCTGTGATTGCGGGAGCCCGGACCGGGCCGGCCCGGCTTGTCGTGATCGGGGGACTGCCGGGGACCGGGAAGTCAACGCTGGCCGCCCGGCTCGGTGAGGCACTGGATGCCATCGTGCTCCATTCCGATGAGGTGCGCAGGCACGTGGCCAGGCTCAGCCCGGCAGCACGCCCGGCGGGATCGTTTGGTCAGGGCATGTACAGCCCGGAGATGACCGAGCTCACCTACCGCGAACTGCTCACCCGAGCCCGGGCTGCGCTCGCCGGTGGCCGGAACGTGGTGGTGGACGCCTCGTGGCATGACCCGGCGTGGCGGGATGAGGCCCGCAGGCTCGCCTACGAGGTTTCCGCCGAGCTGGCCGAGTTGCGCTGCGAACTGCCGCTGGAAACGATCGCTGAACGAGTCACAGGGCAGGCCGTGGCCCTCGGAGCCGCCGGAGACACGCTTGCCCTGGTGCGGCTGCTCGCCGCCTCACAGCATCCATGGCCCTCGGCCACCACGGTGGACACCGCTCCGGAGCCTGGCGTGGTCGCGGACCACGTGCTGCGAGCCCTGGCGGCCAGCGGCTGACCGCTCACCGGGTTGGGCGCTGCCATTATCTGCGGCGCCGGGCAGCCGGGCAGGCGCCCCGGCGGGCGAGGTAACAAGTCACCGCGGCTGCCCGGCGGCGCGCCGGGCAGCCGCTACGTCTACTACCTCACCATGGGAGCGGGTCTGGCTGTCTCGCTGCTGGTAATCCTCGCTACGCTGCCGCTTCTCGGCCGTATCACTGGGCTCGAAAACGTACGTTTTGAATAGTCCGGCTGTGCCTCTCGCGGGCAGTTGGCTGAGCATTGCGTCGTTCTCCTGGCCGATCGAGTTGAGCGCATGCCGCACACTGCGGTTGCTGGCCGTGCGTGCCACCGGGAACCGGCCCTCGGTTCTACGGCACGGGGACCGGCTGGATCGCCACGGGGCCGAGAGTTGGGTCGAGCTCAGTGGCCTGGGACACCCCGGACGGGGTGATGACATCAACAGCTTTCGGCACGGTGGATGGATCCACCGAGCAGATGGCGGCGGTCCCGCCGGGAGCGCACACGCCGAACAGGAACGACTGCGCGGTCGGGGCGAAGCCCCGCGCCTGGTCCGGGCTGAACCCGTCCTGGCCGGTCAGCACCACGCTGAACCCCCAGCCCGTCCCCGGCGTCCCGAACTGCGCCTCCGGCAGCGCGATCGTGATGGTGCGGTCGCTTTGCGAGGCGAGCACGAACGGGGTCCCGGCCGGGTGGCCCGAGGCATCCACCCACACGGGCGAAGCGAAACCCTGCACCTCCACCCGCTCGCTCCAGGCGCCAGCGGGAGCGACAGCGTAGTTGCGGGAGGCAAACGCGGCCTGGGTTGAGGTGGCGGCCGACCCCGGCGTGTGCACGTACACGTCCAGCAACTGGGCCCCATCGACCACCCCGAACGTCGGGTCCAGGTTGGCGAGCGTGGCCCGCAGGTAGGTGAACGTCCCGTCGCTGAGGACCTGGAACCGCGTGAGGTCGAACGCCCCGGGGTGGAAGTCAGACGACGTCGGGTACTGGTAGGTGCCTGGCCCGTTGTCGTCACCGGATGGGTCCGCGACGTCCAGCACCGAACTCCCGCCCCCCTCGTTGGTGACGCTGACCTGTGCGTACCCGGTGCTCGGCCCGCCGGAAGCGGCGGAAACCGTGATCACGTTGTTCCCGAACCCAACCGGCACCGAAGCCGAGAACGACCCGTCCGCTCCCGCCACAGAACTCGAAACCGACGATGGCGCGCCCGTGGTGGCGTCGTCAGACTCGATGGCCACCGACGCACCGGCGGCGGTCGTCCCGGTCACGGTCACGGAAGAAACAGCCAGGGTGCTGCCCGGCGATGGGGACGTCACCGTCACCGGCAGCACGCCCGGCGGCCCGTTACGCACATAACGATCCGTCGTGACCACCGGCGTCTCCACGGTATGGCCGGCTCCAGCCGAAGCGATCAGGCGCAGCTCCTGCGCCTGGGCCCAGCTCAGCGGGGACGCGGACCCGGCCGCCTTGCCGTCGGTGAAGCCGATCGACGCGGTCGCCGGGTCGCTGCCGTAGGGCGAGGCGGCCAGCGCGGGGTCCTCCCACGCCTGCTCCGGCACCAGCCCCACCCCGGACGAGAAGTGGATCATGGCCTGCAGCAGGGACGAAGCGCCAGCCAGGTCCCCTGAAGCGATGTCGGACTCGGCGCGTTCCCCGGACAGCACCGGCCACAGGTGCCCGGTGCCGGTACCGGTCGGCGGCCACGGTGCGCCCACCGTGGTGCACGAGGTCTGGCTCGGCTGGTAACAGTCCCCGTACCCGTCGGCGCTGCCGCGCGCGGCCGAGGTGCCGTACCGGTAGTAGCCGGTCCCGCTCGGCGTGGCCACCGAGATCTGCCTGTCCAGCACACCCAGCGATGCCCGCACATCAGGGTCGCTGGCGGGCAGTTCGCCGAGCCGGACCAGCTCCTGGAAACCCCCATCCGCCACGGCGCGCTGATCAACCGTGGGGCCACCGTTGCCGAGGTTGTAGCTGATGGCGGCGTTCGGGTCGCCGGTCTTCGAGAGCCGGATGAAGTACCGCGGCGCGTACGGGCCCGTCGTCGTGACCGTCCACCCCTTCACCGAACGCTGGAAGTAGTCGGCGGTCGCCTGGTACACCTGCGCCCGGGCGGCGTCGCCGTGCTGCGTCGCGATCACGGCGGCGGCGGTCAGCCCGGCGATCTCAGCGGCGATCGTGGACGGCGAGTAGCCGTTCTGCTCCTCCCACCGCTCCACCCCGAACGAGGGCCCGTGCGCGACCAGGAAGTCCGCGGCGGGCCGGATGTGGTTCTCCCACAGAGCGGTGCCGCCGCCCAGCCCCGCCTGCACCGCCATGAGGATGGGGTAGCCGGTCTCATCCAGCTGGGTCCCGCCCGTGTCCGGGGCCGGCTTGCCGTTGAGCAGCGAGTTGCGCGGCATGGACCCGTCGGGCTGCTGCTGGCGCTCCAGCAGGAAGCGTGCCGCCGCCTGGGCGGTGCCGAGATCCCCGTCAGCCAGCAGGCCGGTGAACGCCTCGTACAGGTCCCGCGCGAACACCTCACGGTAGGAGCCGAAGTACGCGGGCTCACCGCCCGAGGCCACCCCGGCCGGGACCGCCTGCCCCCACGGGCTGGCCAGCGACGCGACGATCGCCCCCGGAAACGTCTTGTCCTCGCTCGCCTTGAGCACATTCGCCGACAGGAAGTAGCGGCCGGCAAAACCCGCCGGCGGCAGCAGGCTGTTGTCATAGGCGCTCCACCCGCTCAGATACTCCCCTTTGATAACCCCAAACGGATGGCTCAGTGAACTCCCAGCGACCGCAACCGACTGTGCCTGCGTGCGACCGAAACCCAGGGCCAGGATCACCGGAGTGCCCGGCGCAGGGGTCACGTCCTCGGTGGCCACGATGTGGCCGCCGGGGGCGGAGCCGTAGGGCGTGAGTGCGTGGGAGGAATCAAGCTGGCTGAGCCCGTCGCTGGCCGTGCCCGCGTAGCCGACGCTCGCTGCCGGGCTGGGAGTGCTCGCTGCCAGGGACATGAACGTCGGCTTCGCGTAGTCGCGGTTGGCGGCATTGGTGACCGTGGACTCACTGGAAATGACGGGAACCGGCGAGCCGGTGCTGGTGTCCACCACCCCGGTGTTGGCACCGGCGTTCTGGGAAGCGCCGCCGCCGTTGCCGTTCACGTGCGCGTCCAGCCGGGCGTACAGGCGAATGCGCGCCAGGTTCAGTGTGGAGCCGGGCAGTGCCGACAGCCGGGTACGCATGACCACGGTGTCCCGGGCCGGGTCGGTGAGGTAGGTGGTGATCAGCTGGTAACCGTGCTGGGCGCTGCTGGCTGTCACCGTGCACGCCATCCCGGACGGGTCGGCGGCCACCGTGTAGGTCATGTCCCGGGTCTGCAGGTCGGTGAAGGTAGCGCCGTCGGTCACGATGTACTGAAGCGTGCTCACGTTGGTGTTGTCGATGGTCGGCTCGTAGGTGTCCGAGAGCACGCCGTTGGCGACGGTGTACCAGACCTTGGAGCCGGTGCCTGCCGCCGTGCCCACGCAGTCCTTCCGTCCGAGGTCGAAATACGACTGAGCGCCTGGCGCCCCCGGGGCTGTAACAGCCGCGGACGCTCTGAACTGGCCGGCAGCCGCGTCAGCGGTCGCGCCCCCGCCCGCCGCGGCGGTCGCGCTGGGAATGGTCACGAAGAGGGCCGAGGCAATGGCCGCACCCGCCGCCAGGACAGTGAAGCCAGTCCTGCGTGCGACGAAACCGCGCCTGCGTGCGATGACCGAAGCCCTCATCGATACCTCCGGCAGCCGGAACCCTTGCCGAGCGTCCCGCCGTCCCCGCCTCGTGTCAATGCGTGAATGGCTGATCATCGGCCATGTGCGGACTTCGCCGGGTTAACGCTCGCGCAGTTCGGTGGCCAGGACGGCTGCCTGGCTGTGGTCGGCGTCTTTGGTGGCGGTCAGCAACGTGACCGGGCCGGACCGTGCCAGGTCCCGCAGGTGATCAAGCGCCTCCGCCCGTTCCGGCTCCCGCAATTCCGCCGCATAACGCTGGCGGAACTCCTCAAACTTCGCCGGCTCATGCCCGTACCAGCGGCGCAATTCATCTGATGGCGCCACCGCCTTGACCCACTCATCCACCCTGGCGGCTGCCTTTGACAGCCCACGTGGCCAGAGCCGGTCCACCAGCACCCGGCGGCCATCAGCGGGGTCCGGCTCGTCGTAAACGCGCCGGACGTTGATCTGGCGGCGGGCAGGCATCAGCCAGCCTGCCTCTTGCGGGCCAGGAATGCGGTGAGCCGCTCGATCGGCCAGGTGTTGATCACGTCATCGGTGCTGAGCCAGCCGCGCTGGGCGGTGCCGGCGCCGTACCGCATGTTCGCCAGGTGGCCGATCGCGTGGGCGTCGCTGTCAATGGAGAACTTGGCGCCGTGGCGCAGTGCCAGCCGGACATGCTCAGCGTGCGCGTCCAGCCGGTCTGGGTAGGCGTCGATCTCCACCGCGGTGCCGGTGCGCGCACACGCCGCGAAGACCGCGTCCCAGTCGGCGTCGATAGGCTCACGTTTGCCGATCTTCCGGCCGCTGGGGTGCCCGAGGATGCTGACGTACGGGTTCTCGGCCGCCCGGATGATGCGGCGGGTCATCTCCTCCTGTGACTGCGTGAAGTGCGAATGAACCGAGGCGACCGTGAGGTCGAACTCGCGCAGGATCTCCGGTGGCCAGTCGACCTCCCCGGCCGGGTCGATGTTGAGCTCGGTGCCGTGCAGCAACCGCAGCCCGTCCTTGCCGTCCAGCGCCCGCACCTGCTCCCGCTGGGCGCGCATCTTCTCAATGGTCATGCGCTGCATGAACAGGTTGGGCGCGTGGTCGGTGATCGCGTAATAGGCGTAGCCGCGGCGGGCGGCGGCGGACACCATGCGCTCCAGGCTCGCGGTGCCGTCGGTGAGGTTGGTGTGGGTGTGCAGGTCACCGCACAGGTCCGCGGTGGTGACCAGGGCTGGCAGTTCGCCCCGCCGGGCGGCTTCGATCTCCCCGGTGTCCTCACGCAGCGGTGGCGGGATCCAGGGCAGGCCGAGCCGTTCGTACACCTCTTCTTCGCTGGCCGAGACGATGTTCTCGCCGGTCTCAACGTCGAACAGGCCGTACTCGGACAGTTTGAGCTTGTTGTGGACGGCGATCTCCCGGGTGCGGATGTTGTGCGCGCGGGAACCCGTGAAGTACTGCAGGGCCGCGCCCCAGCTTGCCGGGGGCACCACCCGCAGGTCGACCTGGAGCCCGGCGCTGGTGGCAATCGAGGTTTTGGTGGGCCCGCTGGCCACCACCCGGTCCACGTGGGGGAGCGCCACCAGCGCCGCCATCAGCACCGCCGGCCGGTCCGAGATGGCCAGAATGTCAATGTCGCCGATGGTGTCCTTCATCCGGCGCAGCGAGCCCGCGTACTCACACCGCTCGCAGCCCGGGACCGCCGTCAGCCGCGTGACCAGGTCTTCGGCAAGCTCCATGGCGACGTCGATCCGGACTCTGCCCTGTGCCTTGCGGAGCAGTTCGATGCCGCGCAGCAGGTTCTCCTCCGACTTGGCGCCGAAACCGGCCAGCCCGGCCAGCTTTCCCGCGCGGATGGCCTCGGCGAGGCCGCCAACCGAGTCGATCCCGAGTTCCTGGTAGAGGACGATCGCGCGTTTCGGGCCGAGCGTGGGTATTTCGGTGAGGCGCCGCACGCCGGCCGGGATTTTGGCGCGCAGTTCCTCCAGCCGCTGGATCGCGCCCGTGCTCAGGTATTCCTCGATCTTCACCGCGATCGAGGGGCCTACGTTGGGGATCTTGCGAAGCGCCTTGCTGTCGAGCTTCGCGAGGTCCCCGGGATACCCGGCGACCGACCGGGCGGCCCGTTCATAGACCCGGACCCGGAACGCGTCGCCGCCGGTGATCGCGGTGATGTCGGCGTACTCGGTCAGCAGGGCGGCAACTTCATCGTTGGTCCGCGCCATGGCTCCGCTCCCTGCCGTCTCTTGTGAGCCGCGCTGGTCTAGCAGATCCCTACCCAGGAAGGCTCCGCTATCAATTCTGCCGGGCAGGCAGGCCGGCGTTACTGCTCGCCGGCGGCGAGCTGGCGGAGACGGTAGCGCTGGATCTTGCCGGTAGTGGTGCGGGGCAGGGCATCCAGGAACTCGACGGCCCGTGGGTACTTGTAGGGCGCGATGGCTTGTTTGGTGAACGCCTGGAGTTCAGCGGCCTTGGCGGGGCCGCCCGGCACGCCGTCCCGCAGCACCACGTAGGCCTTGATGACCGTGCCCCGCTCGGCGTCCGGCGCGCCGACCACACCGGCTTCCAGCACGTCGGGGTGACTCAGCAGTGCCTGCTCCACCTCGGGCCCGGCGATGTTGTAACCGGAGGTGACGATCATGTCGTCGCTGCGGGCCTGGTACCAGTAGTAGCCGTCGGCGTCGCGGATGTAGGTGTCGCCGGTGATGTTCCACCCGTTGACGACGTACCTGCGCTGCCGCTCGTCCGCGAGGTACCGGCAGCCGGTGGGGCCCTTCACGGCGAGCCGGCCTCGCGTCCCGGCGGGCACCGGCGTCCCGTCCTCGCCGAGCACCGCCGCCTCATAACCCGGCACCGCGACGCCGGTCGAGCCCGCCCGGATGGCGTCACCCGTGGCGGCGATGAAGATGTGCAGCAGTTCGGTGGAGCCGATCCCGTCGATGATCTTGACCCCGGTCTGCTTGTAAAAGTCGTCCCACACCGCTGCCGGCAGGTGCTCGCCCGCGGACACGCATCGCCGCAAGGCGTTCAGGGGCGCTGTTTTCCCGGTGGTCAGCAGGGCTCGGTACATGGTGGGGGCGGTAAACAGGGCAGTGACCCCATGGTCGGAAATCGCATCCGCCAGCTGATCCGGTGAGGCCCGTTCCAGCAGCAGCGTGGAAGCCCCGACGCCAAACGGAAAGACGATCAGACCGCCGAGCCCGAAGGTGAATCCCAGCGGCGGGGTTCCCGCAAAAACGTCGCCGGGGCTGGCCGCGAGGACGTGCTTTCCGAAGGTGTCCTGGATCGCCAGCAGGTCCCGGTGGAAGTGCATGGTGGCCTTGGGCTTGCCGGTGGTGCCAGAGGTCAGGGCGAGCATGGCGACGTCATCGGCGGCGGTGGGGACATTGCTGAACTGGCCGCTCATGGTCTCGCAGCGGCTCACGAGGTCGCCGCCGCTGCCGCCGCCGTAGAGCACCGTGGGAAGGCTGGGAAGGGCGGCCGTCAGGTCGCTGGCGAAACGGTGGTCGCACAGGGAGATGCTGGGCTGGGTGATGTCGGCCAGCGCGGTGAGTTCCCTGGCGCGCAGCAGGGCCATGGTGGTCACGGCAACGCCACCGGCCTTGAGCACGCCGAACCAGGCGGCGACCAGCCACGGGTTGTTCGGGCCGCGCAGCAGCACCCGGTTGCCGGGGACAAGGCCGAAGTCCCTGGTCAGCACTTGCGCTGCCTGGTTCGCGTGGCGCAGCAGGCCGCCGTAGGTCCAGGTCTCGGTTGGGGTGCGCAGGCAGGGCCGGTCCGGGCCGAGCCGGGCCACGGTGGCGTCGAGCAGGGTCTCCGCGCAGTTGAGCCGGTCCGGGTAGTGCAGGTCGGGGAGGGTGAAACGCAGCTCCGGCCACTGATCCATCGGCGGGAGGTTGTCCCGGCAGAAGGTATCGGCGTGCGCGGAGGGTGAGAGCTGCATCGGCAGCACCCCCTTCTGGAACGTCCCGGGGTGGCGGGTAGCACCAGTATTCATCTTTCCTGACGGCAGTCAATGGATCGCAAGATGGCTGTGTGGCCCGTGTGACGGCGCTGCCTCGGGCCCGCCGGGTGCCAAGAGTTCACTTGAGGTGCATTGGCCTCATGAGAGCTGTCCATTCGCTGGAGTGCGCATGTGTTGCTGGCAGTCATTCCCAAGACAGATTCTGGGCGTACCAAACTACGTGACGGCCTCGCACCACACTGCGGTTACGGATCGGTTTCAGTCTGGCGGCTGGTTCTGGACAGGCCCTCCCAAATGTGCTGACTTTCCATTATGCCAAGGAGCCGTTAATTCTGCATCGGCGGTTCCGGTGCCGGACCCCATCGTCGAGCGGCAGCGCAGGCGAATCCTGCTGACCGGCGATGTGCCCAGCGCGTCGTCGCCACCGTCGGGATGCCGGTTCCGCACCAGGTGCTGGAAGGCACAGGAGATCTGCGCCGAGCAGGAACCGGAACTGGTGGACCGCGGCCAGGGTCACCCATCCGCCTGTCACTTCGCGGAAAGCGCGCGCGTCATCCCCCCCGTGAGCCGTCTGACATCATGGGTTCCCAGGCTCGGCCACCTGCCCGAGAGGCCCGCTGACCCGGAGGTGCGCAGGCGATGAGCCCCTTTCCCCGCTCGGCCCGGCTGACCGAGGACTGGCGGAACTTCCGGTTCGAGTGCGCGGACGGAATCGCAACGGTCACCCTCGACCGGCCCGGCAAGCTCAACGCCCTCACCTTCGAGGCCTACGCCGACCTGCGCGACCTGCTTGCCCAGCTACCGCACCGTGGTGACGTCCGGGTGCTGGTCGTGCGGGGGGAGGGCCGCGCGTTCTGCTCGGGCGGGGATGTGCAGGAGATCATCGGCGCTACCTTGCGCATGGGCCAGGATGAGCTGCTCGCGTTCACCCGGATGAGTGGCGAGGTCATCCGGGGCATGCGGGAGTGCCCGGTCCCCATCATCGCCGCGCTGCATGGGATGGCCGCCGGAGCAGGCTCGGTGATCGCGCTGGCAGCGGACTTCCGGGTGGCGACACCCAAGGCGCGGTTCGCGTTCCTGTTCACCAAGGTCGGTCTGTCCGGCGGGGACATGGGGGCCGCGTATCTGCTCCCGCGGCTGGTAGGGCTGGGCCGGGCGACTCAGTTGCTCATGCTCGGCGACACCATCGACGCGGCCGAGGCCGAGCGGATCGGCCTGATCAGTGAGCTGGTGACCGAAGAAGAGCTGGCCGAGGCGGTGGACCGGCTGGCGCACCGCCTGGCCACTGGGCCAGCGCAGGCGTACTCGCTGACGAAATCCCTGATCACCCGGGAGCAGGACATGAGTCTTTCCGCGGCAGTGGAACTGGAAGCCATGACCCAGGCGCTGCTGATGACCGGCAAGGATTATGCGGAGTTTCACGCCGCGTTCACCGCTGGCCGCGAACCACACTGGCGGGGCCGCTGACACCAGCCCACCCACCCGGTGACGTTCGCGCTGGCCGGTCGCCGAAGCGGACGAGCCCCATCCGCCGGGCACCCCGGCCGCGTCGCGGCGGGAAAAGCAGGTGCGCCGAACCGCTGCTGATCATTAGTGTGCTGCCGTGCACGAGCGGCCGGACGGCATCGGTGAGCCGGAACTGGCCGGCGCGCTGCGGGAGCACTGGGGATTCACCGTTGCTGACCTGACCTACGCGCCGGTGGGCTTCGGCGGCTATCACTGCTGGCGGCCGGCGGTTCCGGGGAGCGATGGTTCGTCACCGTCAGCGATCTTGACGCGTACCGCTGGGTCTCCGCCGGCGCGGCGTTTGGTGATCTCCAGGCGACCATGGGGGCCGCAACCGCGCTCGCGGCCGACGCTGGGCTGGATTTTGTCGTCGCCCCCATTCCGGCAGTCTCGGGAGGGGCGGTGATTCGGCTGTATCCGCGTTATGCGGTCAGTGTTTTTCCGGTCGTTGACGGCACGCCCGGGCAATTCCGGGACGTGATCAGCGCGGGCGAACGCACTGCGATCGCCGGCCTTCTGGCTGAACTGCACGGCGCGACGCTGACGGTGCCCACGGCGCCGGTGCGCGATCCCGCGCTGGCAGGCCGTGCCGTCCTTGAGACGGCGATCAGCGAGTCCGGCGAGCCCTGGCAGGGCGGGCCCTTCGCCGAGCGGGCGCGCGCCCTCATCGCGGCCAATGGCCCGGCCCTTCGCAGCGCCCTGTCCGCATTCGATGCGCTGGTCAGGCAGGCTTCCGGTCGGCCAGCTGTGATCACTCACGGTGAGCCCCACCCGGGAAACATGATCTGGGCCGGGGGCAGGTGCCTGCTCATCGACTGGGACACCGCCGGCCTCGCTCAGCCAGAACGAGATCTCTGGATGCTGGCCAGCGAGGAGCTCGCGTACTACACCCAGATCACGGGCCGTCAGGTGTCCGATGCGGGCCTGCGGCTCTACCAGCTGCGATGGGGCCTTGAGGACGTCACGCTCTTTCTCCAGGAGTTCCGTGCTCCGCACCGCCACACACTGGACACCGAGACTTCGTGGCGCGGCTTCGCCGCGGAGGTTGAACGGCTGGCCACCGAGCACAGCCAGTCCGGGACCCGCGCACCCCTCACTTGATCACGAAGCGCTCTCTGTCATGGAGCCTTGGGGCCTGGTTGTGACATTCAGGCCCCAAAAAGGTGTCGGGAAGAATCCGACAATCCGCACCCCGCCGACCAGGCCCGACGACTGACCATCGGGTGGACATCCCAACTCTGACCACCCGGCCACGGACACCCCCAGCGAACCCAGCAACAAGGAGACACCACCAACAGCGTCAACCAGCGGTCCCCCCGGGGACGGGAAACTAGTGCGCACCCAAACCCCAGAGGCTCCCCCGCACCCCCCATCCTTACCCCTTCGGGCCCACCCAAATGGCCGCGCCGGCTACGCGGGCACGGCCATTGCGGTGCAGACACGACGCCAAAAGAGGAAGCCACCACGTGGCCGTGTGTAGACCGGGTACTGAGCGTTATTGCATGTCCCTGTCCTGGTGTGCGCTGTCACCATGAACTGCTGCCGAGGAAGCGTGCTGGCGGATCGCGTCTGCTGCCTTGCCCCACGGGAACAGATGCAGGTAACGGCTTCCTGTCCCTGGGTCGTGCAACGGATAAATGTCTGGCCCGAACAGGACAGTTACGCCCCATGACCGCAGCTTGGCGATGCTGTCGGTGAACGCCGGGTGCGCCGCGTGGGCATGGTTGCTGAAAGGCACCGCCACTAGCGGCAGCTTCTTACCGATCGCCTCGACCAAGATCCCCAGGGCAAGAGTGTCGCAAATGCCTGCCGCCCACTTGTTGATCGTGTTCACTGTTGCTGGAGCGATGATGATCGCATCAGGCGCAGGCAGGACATCCGGCTCGTCCGGTTCTTTGTACTCACTGCGCACCGGGTACCCGGTCAGTCGCTCCAATCCCGCAACGTCAGCGAACCGCCGCCCCGAAGGGGTCGTGAGGACGCACACGTCCCAGCCTTGCTCTTGGGCCAGCTTCACGAGCCGGTCAACTTGCCGGGTGGGTGGAGCTGCACAGGCGATGACGTACAGCACCCGCAGGCTCACGGGCGTACCCTAGCCCGCTCCGCAAGCCGGGCCAACTCTAGCGGCGGCGAACCCGGCCAGCGGTGCAGCAGGTCCGCGATAGTGGCCTGCGCCACCGGCCGGCACCGTACCTCCGGTGCGGCGATTTTCTCCGCCTCAAGCAACCTCCGCAATGCTTCATCCCGGTTTCCGGCATGGCTGCACGCGCGGGCCGTGTCGATCATTAATGCCGCCCGCCGTTCCTTACGCAGCATCCGCAAGCCCTCACTGCTGATGGCATCCGCGGCCGCGAGAGCCCGGCCGTTTTCGCCGAGCGCGACCAGAGCGGCGACCTGATGCAGCGCGACATTCACCGGCCCGAACGCGAGCCGGAAGTGATTGCTGCCAGCCCCGACGAGCCGCGCCGCCTGCTGCGCCTCTGTGATCATTTCGCCAACCCTCCGGTCATCACCCGACGCAGCCGCAGCCATAGCCCCTTGCAGCAGAACATGACCATAAAGAGCCCGCAGTTCTTCCGTCCGGCACTCAGGCTCCAGCCGGTCAGCCAGCGACAGATTCAGCGCCAGCGCCTGATCTGACCGCCCCATCGACAGCAGCGCGTTCGCTATTCGGAACCCAGCCCCGGCCACCGACGCAAGATCCCCGGTGTCCTGCGCAACCGCGACCCCCCGGTCGCCTGCAAGCCAGGCAAGCGTGTGTTCCCCAAGTTTCCGCAGCGTCGAGGCGATGACCTGGTAGACCTCGCTCAGCAATATGCCCGACTCATCCGACCCCAGCACCGCATGTGCCCGCTGTGCATCCTCCAGCAGGTCAGGAAGCAGGGAACCCATCACCTGGTAATCAGCGAACTCAAACGCGGCCCACGCATGCGCAAGACGCCGCCGCAATGACGCCACGCCGGGCGCACCCGGGTTAGGGGTGTCAAAGGCGTAACGTTCCAGCGCGGACCTGATGCGGTCAACCTCGCTGTCATCAAGGCACGCCCGCGAACTGCGGTGAGGCTCCTCACCAATCAAAGCGGAGATGCCGATTTGCAAGACCTCGCAGATCTCGTCAAGGACCGAAAGCCGCCCTGCGCTGCGCTGGCCTCTTTCGACCTTTTCCACCCAGCTCTTGGACCTTCCAAGCCGGTCCGCGAATACCGCCTGGGTCAGATTCCGCCGACGCCGCCAGTACCCGATACGCCGCCCAAGTTCGCGGTCATCCATCACTGCGCCGCCTCACCGATCGCGTTGCGCACCAGCCGGCCTCAGTCCTCACCGACAGCATGCCAGAGGTCGCACGCTGTGTGCGACCCGTCGCCCAGACACGGGCCTAGCCTTCCCCACATGCCACCTGAAGAAGACCCCGGGACGCGCTCCGATGTCCGGCCTCCGCCCGCCGCCTGCGTTCCCTTGGTCGATTCGCCGGTGTTCGGCCCCTAAGAACCGCCTCCGATCGTTGTGACTGATGAGGAAACCAAACGTGAACGCGCACACCGTGCCCCACTCCGATCCCGATGACCCGGCCACGCTTCGTGACCTCAACCGGCACTTTCCGCAGTTCGCGATCTGGCGGGAGGTTATGCCCGACCGTATCCGGTACACCGCCCAGCGCATGAGCTTCGAGGACGGCCTGCATAGTGTCATCACCGCTGATGTGGACGCGTTGCGCGCGATACTCGCGCAGGCCAGCCGGGAACAGGCCGTGTCTCCCGCCCGGTTACCTGCCGGTCCCGCGCAGCCGAACATCGCCCGCATGTACTCCTATTTTCTGGGCGGCACGGACCACCTGCCGACGGACCGGCTGGCTGCGGAAAGTGTCACGGTTGGCTACCGGGAGGTCATCGACGTAGCGCGGGCGAACCGGGCGTTCGTCCTCCGCGCCGTCACCCACGCCGCGACCCTCGGGATCACCCAGTTCGTTGACCTCGGCGCCGGCCTGCCCGAGCCACCGACCGTGCACCAGACCGCCCGCGCCGTCAACCCCGCCGGCCGAACCGCCTACGTGGACAACGACCCCGATGTGCTGGACCGCGCCCGCGCCAAGCTGGCCACGACCGCTGGGGTGGCGGTGGTGGACGCGGACCTGCGCGAGCCCGGAACCGTGCTCGCCAGCCGGGCGTTGCGGGCGGTGATTGACCTGGACCGCCCGGTCTGTGTCCTAGCGGCCTCGGTGCTGCACTTTCTCCCCCCGTCACATGCGGACACGCTGATGGGTACCGTGACTGCCGCCATGGTCCCCGGCAGTTACCTGGCCGTGTCGGTGGGCACCGCCACTGGCACCGACCCGGACCTGCTGAGCCGGCTCCGCTGCGCCTATGCCGGGACCACCCTGGTTAGCGCCCGAACGGAGGACGAGATCATGGGCTGGTTCAGTGGGCTGGACCTGCTGCCCCCCGGGCTGGTCGACGTGCGGGACTGGCGGCCCGGCCACGCCACGCTCCGCAACCGGTGGGGGCCACGGCCCGCCGCCCGGTTCCTCGCCGCCCTCGCCCGCAAACCCACCCCCGCCCTATGACCAGCTGCGCTCACCCTCCATCAAGGTGAGCGGGTTGAGCCCACCACTTCGCAGAATTCGGCAAAGTGAAGGATGTTTTGATGCTTACTGGCAAATGGACCGCATCACGCTTTAGCTGGCGCACTAACTGTGTGGAGGTTCGCCAGCGCGACACCGTAGACGTTCGGGACTCCAAGGACCCTGCCCCCATGCTGAGTTTCAGCTCTGCCGCATGGCGGGCGTTCCTCGGCACCATCAAGCCGGAAGACAGCTAACAGATTTCATGTCACTGACGTGACGCCCGCGCATGGATGAAACTTGGGGCGCGCCCGCTGACGTCGCTTGCCCTTGGCGCTACGTGCCGTCCTCAAAGGAGGATGTCACTACCTCGGTGGGAGGAAAGCGGGCGAGGCGGCGCCGGGCGATCGCCGCCATGGCCGCCCCAAGTTCGACCGCGACGATCCGGCAGCCCCGCTCGGCCAGCGGCACGGTCGCCTGCCCCGTGCCGCAGCCGATCTCCAGTACCCGGCACCCCGGCCCGATTCCCGCCAGCTCCGCCAAGTCGTCGAACATCCCGGGCGGGTAGCCGGGACGGGCTCGGTCGTACAGCTCGGCATCCTCGGTGAAGGTGCTCCGCAGCCTCCGGTAGTCAGGCTCAGCCATGGCCAAAACGCTAGTGCCTGCCTGCACATGGGAACGAGCCCCCGCGCACGGGCTGGCGTTACCGGACGAAGATGCCCCGGCCGATGACGGTCTGCACCAGGCCTTCGGAACGTAGCACCTCGATGGCCTTCTTCACGGTCCCGACGGCCACACCGTAGCGCTGAGTGAGGGTCCGCCCGCGCAGGCCAGGGGAGGCTCAGTAAGCCGGGTTCGGTGTATCGCCGGGGCGCCAGCGGGCGTGTGCGGTGGCCGAACCACCCGTTCGGATCAGCTCCAGCCGTGGCCGTGGCCCATCGGTGCGGCCGGCCTGCGGCCGGCGGCTTCCGGCCGCGAACTGGGCCGGCCACGCTGCCGCTGGTCCCGAGTAGCCCTGTTCTGCTGCCGCGTGCAGTGTCCACTGCGGGTCGTAGAGGTGCGCCCGCCCGATCGCGCACAGGTCGGCCCGCCCGGCCAGGATGATCGAGTTGACATCGTCATACGACGAGATCGCCCCGACGGCGATCACCGCCACACCGTACTTGCGGCCGATCTCGTTGCGTATCCGGTCCGCGTACGGGGTCTGATAACTGCGGCCAAACGCCGGCTGCTCATCACTGACCACCTGCCCGGTAGACACGTCAACGGCGTCTACGCCGTGCTCGGCGAACGCCCGCGCGATCTCCACCGCCTCATCGGCGTCGACGCCGCCCTCGGACCAGTCGGTCGCGGAGATCCGGACCGTCATCGGCCGTTCCGCTGGCCACACGGCGCGGACAGCGTCGAACACCTCAAGCGGGTACCGGAGCCGCCCTTCCAGCGAGCCACCGTAGACGTCGGTTCGCTGGTTGGTGAGCGGTGAGAGGAACGAGGACAGCAGGTACCCGTGCGCGCAGTGCAGTTCGAGCAGGTCGAACCCGCACCGGGCGGCACGCCGTGCGGCGCCGGTGAACTGGTCCTTGATCTCCGCCAGTTCGGCCGCGGTCAGCTCACGCGGGACCTGGCTGGCGGGGGAGTAGGGGATGGGCGACGGGGCGCACACCTCCCAGTTGCCCTCGGCCAGCGGCTCGTCGATGCCCTCCCACATCAGCCGGGTGGACCCCTTCCGGCCCGAGTGCCCAAGCTGGACCCCGATACGGGCGCCGGCCTGAGCGTGCACGAACTCCACGATCCGCCGCCACCCGGCCTCCTGCTCCTCCGAGCACAGGCACGCGCAGCCCGGGCTGATCCTGCCCGTCGCGGAGACGCAGACCATCTCGGTCATGACCAGGCCCGCCCCGCCAAGCGCCTTGCTGCCCAGGTGCACCAGGTGAAAGTCACCGGGCACACCGTCACGCGCGGAGTACATGTCCATCGGCGAGACGATGACCCGGTTTGGGAGCTCGAGCTGCCCGATCCGGACCGGCTGGAACATCGGCGGCCAGATGCCGGCCCCAGCGGCCTCGCCGACGGTCGGCTGGCCGGCCGCATCCCGCTGGCCGGTCCCCTCGCCCTGGCCGGCTGCCTCCCCCTGGCCTCCCCGGTCTGGGACCGCCTCGCTCGCGGCGAACCACTGGTCCATACCCGCCACGAACTCCGGGTCGCGGAGCCGCAGGTTGTCGTAGGTCACCCGGCGGCTGCGGGTGATGATGTTGAACGCGAACTGGGGCGGGTCCTGGTGGGTATAGGAGCCGATGTTCTCGAACCACTCCAGGCTGGCCTGCGCCGCGCGCTGGACCGAGGCCACCACCGGCCGGCGTTCTGCCTCGTAGGCGGCGAGCGCGGCGACGGCGCCCGGCTGCTCGTGCAGGCAGGCGGCGAGCGCGAGTGCGTCCTCCATAGCCAGCTTGGTGCCGGAACCTATGGAGAAGTGAGCCGTATGCGCCGCGTCGCCAAGTAGCACGACGTTGCCGTGGTGCCAGCTGGCGCACCGGACGGTGGCGAAATTGAGCCACCGTGAGTTGTTGCCAAACACCTCGTGCCCGCCGAGCACATCAGCGCACAACTCGCGAATCTCGGCGATGGAGGCGTCGTCGCTGCGCCCCGGCGGCAGGCCGGCCGCCGCCGCGGCCAGTGTGGCGAACCCGGCGCGGCGCCACACGTCCTCGCGCATCTCGAGGATGAACGTGCTCGCGTCCCGGCTGTAGGGGTAGCCGTGGACCTGCATCACCCCCGCCGGGGTGTCCAGGATGTGAAACTTGAACGCGTCGAACACCAGGTCGGTGCCGAGCCAGATGTAACGGCAGCGCCGCGCCTCCATGTCCGGGCCAAACGCCTCCGCGTGGCGCGCCCGCGTCGCCGAGTTCGCCCCGTCGGCGGCGACAACGAGGTCGTAGTCACCCGCGAGCGCCCCGGCGTCCGGCGCTTCCGACCGAAACGCCACGCGCACCCCCAGTTCGGCGCACCGGCGTTGCAGGACCGCGAGCAGCTCGCGCCGGCCCATGGCGGCGAAACCGTGCCCACCCGAGGTCAGCACGGCGCCGTGGTGGTGCACGTCAATGTCGTCCCAGCGGGCGAACCCCCGCTCCATCGCCGCGAAGATCTCGGGATCGGCATGCTCGATCCCGCCGAGCGTCTCATCGGAAAACACCACACCGAAGCCGAACGTGTCGTCCGGGGCATTGCGCTCCCACAGGTGCACCTCATGGCGCGTGTCAAGCTGCTTGGCAAGAGCGGCGAAATACAGCCCGCCCGGTCCCGCGCCAAGCACCGCGATCCGCAAAGCGCCTGCTCCTTCCCGGTCTCAGCGGCACCGGCATATGTTGTGATCAACACGACCGTCAACAAAACAATACACCAAACGGCAGTGGTGCAGGCTGTCGGGATCCGCTAGCGGGGTGCCTGGCTCCGCGCAGAGCGGCGGGCGGGTCCGGAGCGAGCCGGGCGCTTGCCCCTCGTGCCCCCATGGCACACCCCTGAGGGCCCGCGTAGAGACCCGGTGCACTTCGGCTGACAGGCTGAGCCGCGTCCAGTCGGCGCGGTAAAGCAAGGCAACCAGATCAGGCTCGCTCGTCATCCGCACGGCCCTCCCGCCAGCGCAACAATCTCGCTGCTAGCCTCCCATCATGATGTCGCTCCCCAGCAGCGCAAGGGCTTTGCTGGAGTCACCTGCCCTGGCTCACCTTGTGACCTTGAACCCCGACGGCAGCCCGCAAGTGACCGTGGTCTGGGTCGGTCTCGACGGCGATGAGATCGTGGCCGCTCATCTTTTCGAGCACCGTAAGGTGCGCAATGTCCGTAACGACAGCAGGGTGGTGCTCTCGATCGAAACCGAGATACGCAACGCCATGGGCCTGAACGAGTACCTGGTCGTTTACGGCACTGCGCGCATCACCGAAGGCGGCGCTCCCGAGCTGCTCCAGAAACTCGCCCACAGCTACCTCGGCCCCGGCGTCCGCTTCCCGCCGATGGACAACCCGCCACCCGGATACGTCACCCGCATCAGCGTGGACCGGGTGGCAGGCGCGGGCCCCTGGGCTGACGGGGTCTGACGGCATGGCCACGAGGGCTGCCCAGCACTGACGGCTGCCCAGCAATGACGGGTGCGGAGCCCCGGGCTGCACAGCTCTGTTGGCGGCGGGGGAGTAGTCCGAGGGCACAAGGAGCGGCATGAGCATAGAGCGGATCAACCCAGCTGAGCTTGCCCCGCCGACGGGGTTTTCGCACGCGGTCGTGGCCAGCGGTGGCCGCCTGGTGTTTCTCGCCGGGCAGGCGGCGCTGGGGCCTGATGGGCAGATCGTGGGCAACGGGGTCGTGGAGCAGTTCGAACGCGCGCTGGCTAACCTGCTCACCGCGCTTCGCGCGGCGGGCGGTGCGCCTGGTGACCTGGCCAGCATGACCGTGTACATCGTGGACATGGACGACTACCGCGCTCGCTCCCGTGAGATCGGCGACGTCTGGCGCCGGCTGGCTGGGCGCGACTACCCGTCAATGGCCGCCGTCGGCGTACACCGACTGTGGGACCCAGGCCTCCTGGTCGAACTTCAGGCCATCGCCGTGACACCGGCATAGGCACCAACTGGAAGGGCATGGTTGCGACGACGCATTGAACCCGCGGGGCCTGAACATCACAACCATGCCCCAGAGACGTCAGCACGAAGGGTGGGGGAGGTATCTGTCCGTCATGATGCGCGAGGCGTTGGGCGCGTCATGAATGAGCTTGTGTGCCTTCATCCAGCTTCCGAAGCTCTGCCAAGCGCTGAGGCTCATGCAGCCCGTGTTCATGGTGTTCTGCGCCAGCAGTTTGAGTGTGTAAGGGACGCTGACACGGAGGAAGGCCGGCTTGTACTGGCTCACGCTCTGCATGATCGTGGTCGCCCCGGACGGGTCTTTCATCGCGGCGCCGGTTCCGGCGGCGAACGCGAAGACGAAGCGCTTGACTGCGCTTGCGTACGCAGGGTCAGACGCAAGCCGCTTGGCGTTCGCGACCAGGACCAGTTCGTCGTAGGCGGGCACCCCCAGCTCGTTGGCCGGGAAGTCGGCCGCCTTCTTCTTCGTCTCCTGGCTGATCTGTATTGCCTCGACGTTGCGGTACCCACCGATGATCGCGTCGACCTTTCCCGACAAGATCGACGGGACCAGGTTGTACCCGACACTTTGGTGCGGGACCTGGGTAGCCGACAAGTGGCAGGTACGCAGCAAAGTCGAGTAGAACGCGTAGTCGCTGGGGACACCGGTGAACCCGACGGTATGGCCGCTGATCTGGCAAAGACTCGTGACCGGGAGCTTGGGCGAGACGATGAGGCCGTTGAGGGGAACGGGCACCACCGCCGCGACAGCCACGACTGGCAGGCCCTCCTGCTGGCCATAGAACATCTCCGGCTCGTAGGAGACCGCGAGATCGGCCTTGTTCAGGCCGACGAGCTTGAGCGGGTCCGCGGCACTGGAGGGAACCCGGAAGTTAACGGTGAGGTTCTGTTTGGAGAAGTAACCCTTGTTCTGGGCGTAATAGAGACCGACGTGATCGGGATTCGGCACCCAGTCGAGCTCGACGTTCAGCGATGCGGCTGGCGCGGGCTTGGGCGGGCCCTGCCCCGATCCTGACACCGGGTTCTGGCCGCACGCCGATGCGAGGACGGCGAGGGCCAGCCCAGCAGTCAGCAACCCGCAGCCGGATGTAGCGCTCCGGTTCATCGGCGACTCATCCTCTCCCCCTGGGAGCCCAGGGCACGAAGACACGCTCGAGCAGCGACACGAGGCCAAACAGTGCGAGCGCGATAGCGGTCAATGCCACGATGGCGGCGAAGATTCGGGCGGTGAGCAGATTCGGGGTCGCCGCCAGCATCACGTAGCCCAGTCCCTGGTTCGATCCCGACCACTCCCCGAACACCGCGCCGATCGCGGCAAATGTTGCTGCGATACGCAGTCCGGAGAAGATGGAGGGCAGAGCTGCCGGGAATTCGACCCGCCGGAAGATCGCCCAGCGCGAGGCATTGAGCGTGCGCATCATCGTGATGAGTTCGTCGTCCACGGACCGCAGCCCGTCGATCCCGTTGACCACGATCGGGAAGAAGCACACAAGCGCGACGATGACCAGCTTCGGCGCAATGCCGTACCCGAGCATGATCACGAGAATCGGCGCCAGCACGATGATCGGCACCGTCTGGGAGCCGATAAGGATCGGGTAAACGGCCCGCCGCACGCCGGGCAGGAGATGCAGCAGGACGGCCAGCCCCACCCCCACGGCCGTCGAGATCAGGAACCCGAGGACGATCTCGCGGAGCGTGACGATCAGCGCGGGCGCCAGTACCGGCCAGTCCGTCTTCATGTCGGCGGCGACCTCGTACGGCGTGGGGAGCAGGTACTCAGGGACCCGGGCGAGCGGGAGGACCAGCTGCCAGAGAACCAACCCGCCCAGGAGGATCACAATGGTGGGCACATAACGCCGGAAGGAAGCCCGGGAGGACCGGACCCTGGCCGGGGAAGCTGGGTGCATTTCCCGGGGGGTCTCACGTGCCACGTCCCTCATGACCCGAGCGCCTCCAGCGCTTGTTGCTTCAGCGACACGAACTCGGGGCTCGTGATGATCTCCCGCCGCGATCCCTCGAATCGGTGGTCGGCCTCGATGACCCGGACCACCCGCCCCGGCCGCGCCGAAAGCACCACCACCTGCTGGCTCAGCAGCAACGCCTCCTCAACGTCGTGCGTGACCAGCAGCACCGTGCGAGGGACCTGCGCCATGGCCCCAACGAGCCACTCCTGCATCTGAGCGCGGGTGATCGAGTCGAGCGAGCCGAACGGCTCATCGAGCAGGAGGATGTCTTTCTGGGCCATCAGGGTCCGCAGGAAGCTCACCCGCTGGCGCATGCCGCCCGAAAGCTCCGCCGGACGCGCGTCCTCAAAGCTCGCCAGCCCAAAACGCTCGAACAGCGGACGGGTCCGCTTGCGGGCCTCAGCGCGCGATGCTCCCCGGTTTTCCAGGGCGATCGCAGCATTGTCGAGAGCCGTCCGCCATGGCAGCAGCAGGTCACGTTGCGGCATGAGAGCGCACCGGGCAAGCCGTTTCCGGGCGGCGGTGACCCCTTCGACGTGGACCAGCCCGGTGTCTGACTCCAGCAGGCCGGCGACGATACGGAGGAGGGTGGTCTTGCCCCCTCCGCTGGGCCCCACGATCGCGACCCGGGCGTGCCGCCAGACGCAGAGGTTGATGCCCGCCAGGGCAGCGACCTCACCAAAGGTCTTCCCGACCTCGCGAATTTCGATAGCGACGGCACTCGCCGTGCCCGCCACGGGTATCTCATCTCCCTACGCCGGCATTACCCGATCAGGTTCGGACGGTCGGTGGCGCGTGCCTTACGGCCAGCCACCCTCTCAGCCCGGTCAGCCCGAGCTCCCGTGTGGTTCATTTCTGATGTTACCCCTGCGGGCAAACACACCTACACCGAGGTGGTGCGGGTCACGTGCGCCTGGGCGGCGTCGGCGAGCAGGGACTGCAGGGAGAAGAACACCTCAGCCGCCCCGATCCCGGCCCAGCCCTGGGGCAGGAGTTCCGCGGGCAGACCGGGGTCCAGGTAGGGGAGACGCCGCCAGTCGGTGAGGACCCGCACGTAGTCGGCAAAGGCGTCCTTCGAGCGAGCCGCCACCCGCTGGCGGCGCCAGCGGGCAAGCACCGGCTTGTGCGCGGCCACGAAGTCACCCGCGAGCCGCTCGATCTCGGCGAGGTCCCACCACTGGCGCACTTTCTCCGTGAGGTCCCCGAACGCGAGGTGATCAGCGTGAAACAGATCCGCGTAATCGCGCAGGCCCAGCCGGGCGAGCATGTCCGCGGTCGCATCCTGCAGATGGGCGGGCGCGACCCAGACGCCAGGCGCGGCGGTGCCAAACCCGAGCCGGGCCAACTGTGACCGCAGCACGTGCCTCTTCTGGCGTTCCGACTCTGGTACCGAGAACACCGCCAGCAGCCAGCCGTCGGCCAGCCGGGCCCGCTCCCGCCGGAAGATCCGGTGATCGCCTTCCCGCAGGATCGCCAGCGCCGTCCCGGACAGTGCGTACCCGGCGGCACCAGCGCGGCGGCTGGCATGCAGGATCTCGCGCCGCTTGAGCCGCGAGATGGACGAGCGAACGGCGGGCTCGTCCACGCCGAGATCGGCCAGCAGGCTGATCAGCGACGCGATGGACATCCAGCCGCCCTCGGCGCGGGAGTACAGGCCGTACACGGTGACGATCAAATGCCGTGGCTGCGCGGCCCGCGCCGGGCCGGGAGTCGCGCCGCGGGGTGCGCCAGCCGCCGGGCCAGGCCCTGCTGGGTCCAGTTGATCTGCCGCGTGTGGTACGACCGTCACCCGGCCACGATATCCAAGAAACCCGGGCGAGGCTGGCGCCTTGGAGGGGGAGTGCGGCGACGGTTACGTTTGGGGTGTCGGGACGGCCGGCGGCAGGTGCGAGGTGAAACCGTGAGCAGGGCGCACGACATTGGCGGGCAAACGGGATTCGGGCCGGTCGACACGGCGGCGACGCGCAGCCGTTTGGCGCGGACTGGGAGGCGCGGGTCTACGCGCTCAACGCGGTGCTCCGGCAGCGCGGGGTGTACGACGTCCATCAGTTCCGGGACGCGATCGAGCGAATCGCGCCTGACCAGTAC
>WNGR01000481.1_pt1 | contig 43612 bp, 41 predicted proteins | sample 5407581 | NCBI WGS metagenome assembly WNGR01 (sample SAMN13153383, study PRJNA577476) | soil metagenome | isolation source: 80 cm soil or saprolite under Garry oak tree replicate 2 | place: USA:California | collected 2016-06-15 | reverse complement strand
ACTCGTAAGGAGGCCCCCGGTGACCGAACTTCGAACCAATGACGTCTCCGAAGGCGCGACATCCACCCCTTCGGCACCCTCGGCTGGAGTCGAGAGCGCAGCCAGCCCGCCACCGAATCCCGCAGTCCTCGGCCTGCTCGCGTTCTCCGTCGGCGGTACGGTGCTCGGAATCTCCCTACTTGGCTATGTCTCCGCCGCAGCGCAGGGCGGCAGCGTCATGCCTATCGTCTACGCGGCCACCGGCCTCGGCGTGCTGATCACCACCATCTGGGCCGCGGCGCTCGGACAGACATTCGTGGCCGCGGTGTTCGGCGCGTTCACTGGCTTCTGGCTCAGCTACGCCGCGTTCGTCCTCGGGCTCGCCCACAACTGGTACGTGATCCCTCAGGCGCAGGTGGCGCACAGCGTGGCCCAATTCCTCATCGCCTGGGCGATCGTGATCTTCATGCTGGACGTCGTCAGCGTGTATGTCCCCTCGTCGTTCACGATGATCCTCAGCTCGGCGCTCGTCGCGGTCGTACTCCTCATCATCGCCAACCTCAACGGGTCGACCGTACTGCCCAAAGTCGCGGGCGGGTTCATCCTGTTGTTCTCGGCCATCGGCTTCTATGACTTCCTTGCCACCGGCATCGAGTCGGTAGGCGGACGACCGCTGTCCCTCGGACCGCCACTGCGCACGTTGCTCGCCCGCAAATGACGCTGCCAGGGCCACCGAGGCATAGCCACCTGGCGCTGCCCGGCCGGGAAACCCATGGTTCGCCGCCAGCTTCTTGACACCGGCCGCGCTAAGGGGCAAGCTTTTGTTCACTAGACGCACATAGGTTCGCAATACGAACACCCGAGGACGGAGGATGGCAATGACGGCCAACCTGCACGGCAAGGAACGGGCGTCCTACACGACGCGCTTCGGCTCGCTGGCGAACTACGAGAAGGGCGGCGTCGAAATCATCAACGACGATCCGCGGCACTACGCCTTCTCCAACGTCTTCGAGGTCGCCAGCAACGCCGCACCCTACGAGAAGACCGCGGTCGGCAAGAACATGGAGTACGTCGTCGAGGCGATCCGCGCCGAGGGCATCAGCCCGTGGCGCACCGCCGCGCACGACGAGTTCGCGCTTGTCCTCGACGGCGAGGTCGAGGTCTCGCTCGTCAAACTCGCGCACAGCCCGCTCGCGCCCGACGCCGGCGGCTCGGTAGCCCTGGACGGCGAGCCCGAGGGGCAGCCGATGGGGCGCATCGTCGCCCGGCGCGGGCACATGGCACTGCTGCCGGCGGGCAGCGCGTACCGATTCCGCGCCGATCGGCCTGGCGTGATCCTGCAGCAAGCCGTCGCCGGCCCGGACACCCTGTTCCGCTGGTCCGAGATCTGCCAATCCCTGTGAACCCCTGAACCGCAGCTTTGCGAGGAGCCACCACATGACCGCTACCGCTGAACACGGTGTCGTCTCGACCGAGCCGAACGAGGAGGGCTACCGCGAGTTCTCCCTCGGCGAGTTCCGCTTCCGCCGCGACGAGTACTTCGTCTACATCATCTGGCCGACCGGGCACCACATAATGAGCGTGGACGCGTTCCTGCGCGCGATGCAGCGCGACATCGCCTGGGACTTCTTCTACGGCACGGTCAACTTCGACGGCGTCTTCGGCACGGTCAACCACTATGGCACCGTCGACATCTTCGCCGGCCGCTACAACGACTCCTACCGCAAGGCCGAGCTCGACTACTCCGAGAATATCCAGACGCCGCGCATCCGCGAGACGTTCAAGTTGATCCTCGACGACTGGACCAACGAGACCTTCGACCCGTTCGCCTCGCCGCACGAGACCGGCTCGGCGTTCGGCATCAAGAATGGCGACAACCACGGCGCGGTCACCCGCCAGCGGGTGCAGGCCGGACGGATGGTCGGTCTGCCCGGCGACGCGCCGCTGCGCAGCGACGAGGCCGGCTACCCGGTGAACCGCATGTTCGCCGATGTCCCGCAGGACGAGCCGGAGGTTTACGCCGAGCCCGGCTTCGAGGACCAGGTGTCGGCCTTCAGCCTGTTCGCCTACCTGTCCCGTTCGGACGTCACCTGGAACCCGTCGGTGGCCAGCGTCTGCAAGGAGTCGCTGTTCTGCCCGACGACCGAGGAGTACATCCTGCCGATCATCCACGGCAACGACCGGGTCGAGTGGTTCATCCAGCTGACCGACCAGATCACCTGGGAGGTGGAGGACCGGGAGACCGGCGCCGTCCGGGCGCGCGTCGTAATGAAGGCGGGCGACGTCTCGGCGATGCCGGCCGACATCCGCCACCAGGGCTACTCGCCGAAGCGGTCGATGCTGCTGGTCTGGGAGAACGCGTCCGCCGACCTGCCCGACCTGATCGCAAGCGGCAAGACACCGACCTACCCGATCGACTTCTGAGGCACCGGGACGGGATGACGGTGCAGACGAAGCTGTTCATCGGCGGCACGTGGGTCGACGGCCTCGACGGCGCGAGCATCGAGGTGCGCGACCCGCACGACGGGTCGCTGCTCGCCGAGGTGGCCGAGGCCCGCGCGGCCGACGTCGACCGCGCGGTGCGGGCGGCGCAGGCAGCGTTCGGGCCGTGGCGGCACACCACGGCCGAGGAGCGCGGCCGGCTGCTGCTCAAGCTCGCCGACCTGATCGAGGCACACGCCGACGAACTCGCGCTGCTCGAGACCCGCGACACCGGCCATCCGATCCGCGACACCCGCGGGCTGGACGTGCCGCGCACCGCCGCGACGTTCCGCTACTTCGGCGGGATGGCCGACAAGCACCAGGGCAGCGTCGTCCCGGTCGAGCACGGCTTTCTCGACTATGTGCTGCGCGAGCCGATCGGCGTGGTCGGGCAGATCGTCCCGTGGAACTTCCCGCTGATGTTCACCAGCTGGAAGATGGGTCCCGCACTGGCAGCCGGCAACACGGTGGTCCTGAAGCCGTCCGAACTCACCCCGCTGAGCACGCTGCGCGTGGCCGAGTTGATGACCGAGGCCGGCCTCCCTCCCGGGGTCGTCAACATCGTCACCGGCTACGGCGCGACGGCCGGACGGCGCATTGCCGAGCACCCCGGCATCGGCAAGGTGTCGTTCACCGGTTCGACGGCGGTCGGCCGCTCGATCCTGGCGGCGAGTGCGGGCAATCTGAAGAAGGTGCAGCTCGAGCTCGGCGGCAAGGGCGCGAACATCATCTTCGCCGACGCCGACCTCGGCGCCGCCGTGCAGGGCTCGGCGTTCGCGATCTACCACAACCAGGGCCAGGCCTGCATCGCCGGCAGCCGGCTGATCGTGCACGAGGATGTCGCCGACGAGTTCGTCGACCGGTTCGTCCGGCTCAGCAAGGGCGTGCGCCTCGGCGACCCGAAGGATCCCGCGACCGAGATGGGCCCGCTCACCTCGCCCGGGCACCGCGACCGCGTGCTCTCTTACATGGAGGTCGCGGTCGCGGACGGCGACGAGATTGTCACCGGCGGCAAGGCGCCGGAGGCCACCGAGCTTGCCGGCGGCTGCTACCTCGAGCCGACCGTGGTGGCGACGCAGGCCGAGCACCGCCTCGCCCGAGAAGAGGTGTTCGGCCCGGTCCTCGCGGTGCAGCGCTTCCGCACCGAGGACGAGGCGCTGCGCATCGCCAACGGCACCGACTACGGGCTCGGTGCCGGACTGTGGACCCGCGACCTGTCCCGCGCGCACCGGGTGGCGCACGAACTGCGGGCGGGCATGGTGTGGGTCAACTCGTACAAGCGGGTCAACCCCGGTTCCCCGTTCGGCGGCGTCGGGCAGAGCGGGTTCGGCCGCGAGATGGGGTTCGAGGCCATGCACGAGTACACCGACGCCAAGGCGGTGTGGATCAACTACGGGGCGCAGCTGCCTGCGCGCTACGCCGATGCCTGACCCGCAGCCGCTGCCCGGCGCGATGGCGGCGATCTTGGGCAGGAGTGTTGCCGCGTGATAGTCAGGTTCGCGCACGAGACGCTTCCGCAGCGGGTGGTATTCGCTTCGTTCGAGGCCGCGGAGCACGTGGCCGACGAGGTGGCCCGGCTCGGGGCCTGCCGGCCGATGGTGATTGCCGCAGAGGCTGAAAGCGCGCTGGCCGACCCGTTGGTGGCCGCCCTGCCGGTCGCCGTGCGCCATACCGAGGTGGTGATGCACGTGCCCAGCGACGTTGCTGAGCGGGCACGCAAGGCCGCCGAGGAGCACGATGCCGACGTCCTCGTGAGCGTCGGTGGCGGGTCCACCACCGGCCTGGCCAAGGCGGTCGCGCTGGCCAGCGGCCTGCCCATCGTCGCCGTTCCGACCACGTACGCGGGCTCGGAGGCCACGAACGTCTGGGGGGTTACCGAGGGCGGTCGCAAGACTACCGGAGTCGACGCCCGCGTCCTGCCGCGGGCCGTCGTCTACGACGCCAGCCTGATGCTGTCCTTGCCCGTGCCACTGAGCGTGGCCTCCGGGCTGAACGCGCTGGCGCACTGCGTCGACTCGATGTGGGCGCCACGCGTCGACCCGATCGACCAGGCTCTCGCGCTGGAGGGTATCCGCGCCCTTCGCCACGGACTGCCCAGGGTCGCGCGCGATCCGCAGGGCATCGAGGGCCGCGAGCAGACGCTGTACGGCGCCTGGATGGCCGCGGTGGCGTTCGCCTCGGCTGGCTCCGGGTTGCACCACAAGATCTGCCACGTCCTGGGCGGGATGTACAACCTCCCGCACGCGCAGACCCATGCCGTGGTGCTGCCGTACGTCCTCGCGCTCAACGCGCCGTCGGTTCCGGACAGCGAGCAGCGGATGGCGGCGGCGTTCGGCGCGGCGTCCGCGCTGGAGGGGTTGCAGCGCCTGCGGGAGGAGCTGGGGGCGCCTCGCGCCCTGCGTGATTACGGGCTGCGTGAGACCGACATCCCGGCTGCCGTCGACGCCATCCTGGCGGCCCTGCCCCCGGGCAACCCGACGCCGGTCACCGCCGCGAACCTCGAGGAGCTGCTACGCCGGGCGTGCCAAGGAAGGGAGCCACGATGAGCCTTGACCAGCAGCACGGGACGGTGTCCCCCGAGCAGGAGGAGCGCGAGTCACGGCTCGTGCAGCGCGTGGTCGCGTCTTTCGACGGCACGCCGGACCCGCGGCTGAAGGAACTGATGCAGGCGCTCACCCGGCACCTGCACGCTTTGGTGCGGGAGGTGCGGCTGACCGAGGAGGAGTGGCAGCGCGCTATCGAGTTCCTCACCGCCGTCGGGCACATCACCGATGACAGGCGCCAGGAGTTCATCTTGCTCTCTGACGTCCTGGGGGCGTCGATGCAGACCATCACCATCAACAACGAGGCGCAGGCGAACGCCACCGAGGCGACGGTGTTCGGCCCGTTCTTCGTCGAAGGCTCGCCCGAGACCGGGTTCGGCGGCGACATCGCGGCCGGAGCGTCCGGGGAGCCGTGCTTGGTCGAGGGCACGGTCACGGACACCTACGGCCAGCCGGTCCCGCATGCGCTGATCGAAGTCTGGGAGGCCGACCAGGACGGCTTCTACGACGTCCAGTACGACGACGGCCGGGTCGCCGCCCGCGGCCACCTGTTCACCGACGCGGACGGGCGGTACCGCTTCTGGGGGGTCACCCCCACGCCGTACCCGATTCCGCACGACGGACCGGTCGGCCAGCTGCTGGCCGCGGTGGGCAGGTCCCCGATGCGGGCCTCGCACCTGCACTTCATGGTCAAGGCGGGCGGATTCCGGACCCTGGTGACGCACATCTTCGTCCGCGGGGACCAGCTTCTGGGCCGCGACAGCGTCTTCGGGGTGAAGGACTCGCTCGTGATGGACTTCACGCCGCAGCCGGCGGGCACCCCCACCCCCGACGGCCGGGACCTGGGAGACGGCGCGTGGTCACGCGTGCGCTTCGACATCGTCCTGGCGCCCGACGCGGCCCCGTGAGCACCCGCGCCATGGCCCAGGCAACTGTAGAGACAGGCTGATCCATGCCCACTGACGTGTACCTTTACGACGCCGTGCGTACCCCCTTCGGGAAGTACGGGGGTGCGCTGGCGGGTGTGCGTCCCGACGACCTGGCGGCGCACGTGGTGCGGACGCTGGTCGGCCGGGCGGCGGCACTGGAGCCGGCCCGGGTCGACGAGGTCGTGCTCGGCAACGCGAACGGGGCCGGGGAGGACAACCGCAACGTCGCCCGGATGGCGGGCCTGCTGGCCGGCCTGCCGACGTCGGTCCCGGCTACGACGGTGAACCGGCTGTGCGGCTCCAGCCTGGATGCCGCCATCGTGGCCTCCCGCCAGATCGCCCTCGGCGAGGCCGACGTGGTGGTGGCCGGGGGGGTGGAGTCGATGAGCCGGGCGCCGTGGGTGCTGCCCAAGGCCGAGAAGCCGTACCCGGCCGGCGACGCGACGCTGGTGTCGACGACCCTCGGCTGGCGGCTGGTGAACCCGCGGATGAACCCGGAATGGACCGTCTCGCTGGGCGAGGCCACCGAACTGCTCCGCGTCCGCGAGCAGGTGAGCCGCGAAGCGCAGGACGCCTTCGCCCTGCGCTCGCACCAATCGGCTGCCCGGGCCTGGGACACCGGATTTTACGACAACCTGGTCGTCGAGGTCCCCGGGGTAGCGCTTGATCGCGACGAGTCCATCCGGCCCGACACCAGCCTGGAGAAGCTCGCCGCGCTGAAACCGGTGTTCCGCAAGGCGAACGGGACAGTGACCGCGGGCAACTCCTCTCCGCTCAACGACGGCGCGTCCGCGGTCCTGCTGGGCAGCCCCGCGGCGCAGCAGCTCACCGGCCTGCCGCCGCTGGCACGGATCGCAGGTCGCGGCGCCGCGGCGAACGACCCCAGGTACTTCGGTTTCGCGCCGGTGGAGGCCGCCAACGCGGCCCTGAAGCGAGCCGGCATCGGCTGGGGTGACGTGGATGCAGTCGAGCTGAACGAGGCGTTCGCCGCGCAAACCGTGGCGTGCATCAACGCCTGGGGCGTCGACCCCGGCATCGTCAACGCACACGGCGGCGCCATCGCCATCGGCCACCCGCTGGGCGCATCCGGGACCCGCGTGCTCGGCACGCTCGCACGCTCCCTCCGGGCCAGCGGCAAGCGGTGGGGGGTCGCCGCGATCTGCATCGGTGTCGGGCAGGGACTCGCCGTGGTCCTCGAGAACCTGGGCGCCTGAGCCGTGGTCGGCATCCTGGAAAACCTCACCGAGGCGGTAGCGGGGATCCCGGACAGCGCCACGGTGATGATCGGCGGATTCGGCCCGGCCGGCCAGCCGGTCGAGCTCATCGACGCGCTCGTCGGGTCGGGCGCCACCGACCTCACCGTGGTCAACAATAACGCCGGAAACGGGGACATGGGCCTGGCGGGGCTGATCCGCGCGGGCCGGGTGTGCAAGATGGTGTGCTCCTTCCCGCGCCAGCCGGACTCCTGGCACTTCGACAAGAAATACCGGGACGGCGAGATCGAGCTCGAGCTCGTCCCGCAGGGCAACCTGGCCGAGCGCATCCGCGCCGCCGCCGCCGGCATCGGAGCCTTCTACACGCCCACCGGCTACGGGACACCGTTGGCCGAAGGCAAGGAGGTCCGCGAGATCAACGGCAGGCACTACGTGCTGGAGTACCCGCTACGAGCGGACTACGCGCTGGTCAAGGCCCACCGGGCCGACGAGCTCGGCAACCTGGTCTACCGCAAGACCGCCCGCAACTTCGGGCCGATCATGGCGGCCGCCGCGACGACGACGATCGTGCAAGTCGAGGACGTGGTGCCGGCCGGCGCGCTCGACCCGGAAATCATCGTGACGCCGTGCATCTACGTCGACCGCCTTGTCCGGGTGCCGGTGCCGGCCCAGGCACCTGAGCCGGCGGGGGCGGGCCAGTGAACACCAGGGCCGCCGGCACCACCCTGCGCGGGCTCAGCAAGGACGACCTCGCGGCCCGGGTCGCACGCGACATCCCGCGCGGGGCGTTCGTTAACCTCGGCATCGGGCTCCCCACCCGTATCAGCAATCACCTGACCCCAGACAGCGAGGTCATGCTCCACACCGAGAACGGCATGCTGGGCATGGGACCCGAGGCGCACGGCGCCGCGACGGACCTTGACCTCATCAACGCCGGCAAGATTCCCGTGACCGAACTGCCCGGGGCGTCGTACTTCCACCACGCGGACTCCTTCGCGATGATGCGCGGCGGTCATCTGGACGTCTGCGTGCTCGGTGCCTATCAGGTGTCGGCCCGCGGCGACCTCGCGAACTGGCACACCGGCCGACCCGGCGACATCCCCGCCGTCGGCGGCGCGATGGACCTCGCCCTCGGGGCCAAGGAGACGTTCGTAATGATGAACCTGCTATCGCGAGAGGGGGTTCCGAAGCTGGTTCCCGAGTGCACTTACCCGCTGACCGGTGTCGGCTGCGTCAGCCGGGTCTACACCGACCTCACGGTGTTCCTCATCGGGGACGAGGGCGTCGCGGTACGGGATCTGTTCGGCTGCACCTTCGACGAGCTGGCGGGTCTTCTCGAGGTGCCCCTCCTGGACTGGACGGGCGATCCCGGTTAGCCAGAAAGCAGTTTGATCAGCGCATCGCTGATAGCGCCGGCGCAGACGCGATCATAGAAGCTGTACCCGGGCATCGGGTTGCACTCGAGGCACCAGTACGTGCCGTCCTGGTCGAGCTTGAAATCCCAGCCCGCGAAGACCAGCCCCTGCTCGGCGGTCCTGGTCACCAGCAGGCTCGCCAGGTCGGCGGGAATGTCGAGGACCTCCTTCGTGGCCGCCCGGTCGGACCGGTAATCGATCGTCGTGCTGGAGAACCGGCAGGCGATCACCGCGTCTCCCACGACGTGCGCGCGCACGTCGTCCCCCTCGATCATGCGCTGGACCAGCACGGGGCCTTCGCTGCTGGCCAGCCGGTCCAGGTCACCCGGGCGGATCTCCCGGGTGGTGGCCCTGGTCCCGCATACCGGCTTGACGACGGCGCACCCGCCGCCGATGAACTCCCGTACCCGCTGCGGGTCGGCCGAGAGCAGGCTCGGCGGCACGAGCAGCCCGTGAGCGCTCAGCCAGGCGTAGTGCGCCGGCTTGTAGCCGTTGAGCTGATGGCTGCCGAGCCGGTTGACGACGGTCAGGCCGGCCTCGTCCATCCAGGCGCCGAGCCCTTCCATCAGGCCGTGCCAGCGCGCGGCGTGCTGAGGCGTCCGGCCCAGGTAGATCGGGCGGATGTACAGGCCGGTCAGGTCGGCGAGACGGACCCTTTCCGCACCCGAGACGAAGTCGGCGGAATCCGGCGGCGCGGACAGCCTCCAGTCTCCCGCGGTGCAGGTCTCCATGAGATCCAGCACGGCGAACGGGACGTCGCCGGCGACGCAGTGGGCGGCAAAGTGAACCATCACGGGGTCCGCCTTGGTGCCGGCGATGCCGATCATCGGCTCACCTCCGCTGGCCGGCCGAGCCGTTCGGCCATCCAGGCCGCTGCCGCCGCGGCGACGTCGTCAGTGGCTTCACCGACGGCGCCGGCGCCGGCGTCCCACGGCCAGCAATCGATCCGGGACAGCGTCCGCGCGCCGTCGTCCTGGCCGGTCAGCCACCACACGGTGGCCATGTCCAGCTGGTACCAGGCGGCAATGCGCCGGCTTGCGGCCAGGGTAGCGGGTGCGACTTCGGTCGTGGCGATGGTCCGGTCACCGACCACCCAGACCTTCACCAGGCGGGCCGGGCCAGCGGCCGCGCGGTACCGGAACGGCCCGGTCGACGAGGAGCCCGGGCCGTAGGAGCTGCGGTTCGTCGCGTAGTCGTAGACCTCGAGCCGGCCAGCGCCGGCGGCGTCCGGCGGCCAGGCGCCGGTAAACCGTTCGGCGCGGACGGCCTCGGGGTCAAGGTGGCGGGCCCCGCGGACGGCACGCGCGGATCCAGGCGGAAGGGTGCCGCACAGGCTGACGGCGCTCGGCCGGTTGAGCACCGGAGAGCGGGTCAGGAGCGCAATCGACCGGGCCGCGGCCAGGGTCTCCGCGGCCAGGAACCGGCCATCCGGTGTGGGGGGCCAGGCCGTATCGTCCGGGGAGAGCCACAGCAGCGGACGGTCAGGCGCCACGGCCGGCGGCTGCCCGAACGACTGCTCGACGCTGACCTCGGCGGCCAGCTCGCGGTGCGTCCGGAACTCCAGGCTGAGCCCGGCCGCCGAAAAGGCCGAGGACAGGAGGGCGGAGAACCTGGCCTGCCGCCCGGCATGGTCGGCTACGGCGACGACCTGTGTCATGCCCGGGTCACATCACCGGGCGGCCGGGGTCCTGGCGTTCCGGCTCCGGCGAAGCCGCCAGGTCGACCGGCTTTTCGATCATCTCGTCCTTGGGGTCTTTTTCAGGTGGGTCCTTCTCGTCTCCGTCCTTGTGCTCCTTGAAATCCTTGTCGTCCTTATCTTCCTTGCCGTCCTTGTCAGTGTCCTTGAAGTCTTTCTCCTCCGTCTCCTTTACGTCCTTACCGTCCTTATCATCCTTAACGTCCTTTTCGCCAAAGTCCTTGACTTCCTTCACCTCCTTATCTTCTTTATCGTCAAGCTCCTTGGCGTCCTTGGAGTCCTTCTCCCCGAGGTCCTTGGTTTCCTTTCCGTCCTTGTCTTCCTTTCCGTCCTTGAAGTCCTTGATATCCTTGCCTTCCTCCTTGGGCGGCGGCTTTTCGAATATCCCCGGGTCCTTTTCGGATGCCGCCTCGGCCTGGGCGGCCGCCTTCTCCCGCAGGGTCTCCTGGCCGTCGTCGTCCAGGCGGGCGGTGAGCCGCCCGATCACGTCGATCCGGTCTTCTGCCGGAATGTAGGGGTCTGACATCGGAACCTCCAGTTGTTGTGGGGTCGGGAAAGAGCATCACCAGTAGAGGACGAGCAGGTCGCCGACCACGAGACCGTGGCCTTGCAAGGTGATGCGGATGTCGTCGGGCTGCACCGAAGGGGTCACCCCGATCTGGTGGAGTACGTGCCCGCTGTGCACGATGGCCCGGCCGAGGTGGTAGGGCACGATTTCGGGCTCTGTCTGCCGGATCGCGGCCACGCGATCCGCGTCCTGCGGATAGCGGCAGGGCCAGACCCGCAGCGAGGATCCGGCCGCGGGCAGCCTGACCGGCAGCGTGAACGAGACGGTGCCCGACGCGTGCGCGTACTCGGGCCGGGCCAGCAGCCGCTGGTACTGCAGGTCGAAATGGATGGACGTCACCGGCCGGGTCGGGATGCCGGCACCGGCCCAGACGTGGAAGCCGGGCATGGCCAGATCACCGGCGTACCTCGCGGGCAGGCCGAGTTCCCGTCCCAGGGCCTCGGCGAGCTTGCCGTGCACGCCGGCGAATCGCTGTTTCAGCATCAGGTTGGTGCCGCGAGCGGGCCCGAAATAGGACGCGTCAGCATCGGCCGCCTGGGCCAGGTCCATATAGGCGTTGACGCCCAGGGTGGAGAACAGGCCGCTCGGCGACCGCGGCGTCCAGCGGTCACGCTCGCCGAGCACGGCCTCCGCGACCTCGTCGCATTCGGCGGCACTCAGCACGTCGATCTCCCCCAGCGCGCTGAGGCTGGAAACCCGGCGCACCATGCGCCTCCCCTCTATCCGCCTCTTCCGGCGGACGCGAGAGCGGCCCAGGCCAGCCGTTCGTATCCGTTGATGACTGGAGGCGCGCCCGGCTCACCGAGGTGCCTCGCGACGGCGCGGGCGATGTCGTGCAGCGCGGGCAGCACCTCGGCCGCCCATGATTTCGCCAGCTGAGGAAGCCTGTCCTCGCGGATGTTTCCCAGGGCGAAATTCCGCGGGAAGCCGTACTGCAAGGGCACGCACCAGCCGTCCGGCTGCACGACGAGCGGCGAGAGGACCCGGCTGAGCTCACCGTCGTCCACGGTGAGGTCGCGCAAGAACGCGGCGAAGGCTCCGGTGGGGACGAGGTCGAGCTGGAAACGCAGCGTCTCGCCGAATGTCCGGCGCAGGCGGGCGACTTCGAGCAGCGCGTAGGACGCTTCTATCGCGTCCGGCACCGCGCTGAGCAGCGAGCGCCCGCGCCCGCTCGGCTCCAGGGGGTGCACCTGCAGCAGCGAGGCGCCGCTGGCGGCGGCGAACTCGGCGGCCCATTCAAGCTGGTGCACGTTGTGCTGGGTCAGGGTGAAAAGGAACCCGAACGGGATGCCGGTTTCCCTGATCCATCCGATCCGCCGCGCCATGGCGTCGTACGCGCCGTCCCGGGCGCGCATCCGGTCATGCTCCGGCCGCGGGCCGTCCAGGCTGAGCACCAGGAGGTCGAGGCAGCCGGCCAGCGCGCCGAGCCGGCGCGGGCTGACCAGGGTGCCGTTGCTGGTCAGCAGGCACTGCATGCCGGCGGCTTTGGCCTGGCGGAGGAAGCGTGCCCGAGGCACCGTCGAAGGCGGGTACCCCGAACGGGAAGAAGTCCGTCAGCTTGACGCCGATGCGCTCACCGACGGCAATGAGCAGCGCGAGGTCTTCCTCGCCGTACTGCGCCATAAGGAAGGCGGAGCCTCTCGGGCTTTCTTCGTCCACGGTTTACCTCCGTGCCATGCTTCGGTAGCTGCATGTACCGGGGGAAGCCTTGGCCCGCCGCCAAGACCGCACGGAGCCCGCGGACGCGTTCTCCAGCACAGGTCGCCACTAGCACCCCCCAATGTGTTACTAGTAACTCTCGAACTGTGACAGATGTCCTCGGGTAGATCAAGGGCCCGGGTCACGCCTGATGGCACCGCCTGAGCCAGGCACCCTCGGCCGCTCCGGTGGCCACGCTGCGGCCGCCGGCCACCCGGGCGCTGCCGCTGCCGTGCCCGCGAGGATAGGGACGGCTCGCCGCGTAGGAGCACGCAGCGGGCAGAACGGCAATCAACTGGCCATCAATATGCAGGTGCTCGGTCGCCTCTCCGTTATACTGCGGGTTATGGCGTCACGGGCTGTATAATCCGCTTCCCTCGGCGCATGATGCCGCTAACAACCCGTCCGATGGCGCCGGCCAGCGGGCGGCGATGATTCAACGGATGGACCGAGGCGATGAGCACTGACGTCTTGAGGCCTGACGAAATCGAGCTTTTCATCGAGTCGGGCTATGCGATGGTCCGGCAGGCCTTCACGGCCCGGCAGGCAGCGGCGGCTTGCGAGTGCGTGTGGCGAAGAATGGAACAGAAGGCCGGCATCCGGAAGTCAGACCCGTCTACCTGGCCAGAAAGATATGACATCGAGGAGCACCTCCGCAATCCAGAAGTCCTGGAGTGCTTCACCGATAGAATCAGCAACGCCATCGGGCAGCTCGTCGGTCATGGCCGCTGGAGAGGTGAGCGAAGGTGGGGACTGTGGCCGGTGAATTTCTCTTTCGGGCGATCCAGGCCGTACGATTTCCCGACCACAGGCTGGCATATTGACGGAAACTGGTTCACGCATACAGTCAACAGCCCGAAACAAGGCCTGCTGGTTGCCGGGCTGTTCACCGATATCGAACCTCGCGGCGGAGGTACTATTCTCTCTCTCGGATCTCACAAGCGGACGGCCAGGGTCTTGGCCGGGCATCCGGAAGGCATTGGCCACCGCGACCTATTTCGTGAGGTACTGAGCGAGCCGATAGGCAACTTTCATGAGGTCACCGGCTCGGCCGGCGACGTTCTTCTCGCCCACCCGTTTCTCTTTCACACTAAAGGCATCAAGCATCTGGGGGCTCCTCGAATCATTAGTAACACGGAGGCTGGGCTTCGCGAGCCTATGCTACTTACCCGTACTCTTGACACCGATTACTCAATACTTGAAGAATCAATCCGCAAAGCCCTGCGTGAGGCGCCGGCAGTCCCGCCTGATGCGAGGACCTGCCGTTTCTAAGCGGCATTCCAAAAGTTCTGCTCGTAACCCGGAGGCAGCCAGGGGCCGGTCCAGGGCGCGGCGGTGGCCAGCATCTGGCCGGGTGAGCGGTCGCGGGCTGTGGCGAGCGCCGTACAGCGTGCAGGTCCGGTCAACGTCCGCAGGCGGGGCGGGTCCTGCCACGGGTCGGCAGTAGCGGGCGGGGCGGGAGACACCACCGGCCGTTCGGGATAAATGGGTGTTGAATGTCCAGCCTTGACACCTTGGCGGCTTGGGTTAACGATCAAACAGAATGCTCCAGTCTTGGTGTTCGGCTCCGGCGGAAGACGCGGAGGAATGTTCGTGAACAAGGTAAGGCTGCTTGTCGTCACGCTCCTGACCGGTGCCCTCGCAGTCCTGGGCCTAGCCGCGCCGCGGGCGTTCGCCGCGTCATCCGGTACGGGTCCCGTGACCGACGTGAGCAGCGCCTGCGCCGGGCAGAACGCGGAGGTCGAACAGGCGGTAGCCCCCCCGCACTACGTCTACGAGGCGTGGATCGGATGCGGCGGCGAAGGCTTCGCCCGGTCCGTGGACGGCGGCGCGCACTTCTCCAAGCCGATCACCCTGCCCGACTCCAGCCACTCCGACGACCCGGCCGTCGCCGTCGCGCGGGACGGGACCGTCTACGTTTCCTACCTGCGGTACTTCCACAACCACGCCTACCCGGTGGTGGCGACCTCCTTCGACCACGGGGCGAGCTTCTCCCGGGCGTCCTCGCTCATCCCGCACGTCGTCGGCAACTGGGGAGACAGGGACTTCATCGCCGCCGGACGGGGCGGCACTGTCTACGTCACCTGGGACTACGGACCGAGCGCGGCGGACGTGAAGGTCGTCTGCAGCCCCACCGGCAGCTGCGCCTACAGCGCGGTGGACGCCACCGCGGTGGTCCAGAAGTCCACGGACCATGGGAAGACCTGGGGACCGATCACCCCGATGCAGCCGGGCTTCCCGGCGGGCGGGGGCTACGACGCTTCCATCCTTGTCCAGCCCAACGGGGTGGTCGACGCCCTGATGCTGGATCACCCCCTCAATCGGCGCACGTTCGCCGTGCATCCCGGGCACGAGCTCTTCACCTCTTCCTCCGACGGCGGCAAGACGTGGTCGCCCGCGATCGAGGTCGGGGGCAGCGTGGGTACCATCTCGGACACCGAATGGTGGATCGACGGCGACCTGAGTACGGACCGGGCCGGGAACCTCTACGCCACCTGGGATACCCAATCCGCCTCGGGCGACAGTGACATCGGCTGGCTCTCGTATTCCACCGACGGCGGCAGGTCCTGGTCCGCCCCGATCCGCGTCACGGCGGACCAAGACAACGCCGTCCACAATGTGGAGTCCGCGGGCGCGGGTCCCGGCATCGCCGACATCGCCTGGCAGGCCGACAACTCGCCCCGGGGCTACGCCACGTACCTGCGGCCCTTCTCCATCCGGCACGGGTGGCTGGCGCCTGCCGTTCGGGTCTCCAGCAAGTACGGCGATCCGGCGATCTGGCCGGGAGACACCTTCGGCGTCTCGGTGCTGCCGGGCCGGAACGGCGCTGGCGTCCCGAAACACGTCGCCCTGAGCTGGGGCAGCGCCGTCGGCGGCAGCCAGAACTCAGAGATCTACGCCACGGTCGTGGGGCGGTGAGGCCAGGTCCTCCTCAAGCTTGATCGCCACGAGCGTCGTGTCGTTGATCTGCCTGCTCTCCAGCGGCCCGCGTGCTTGATATATTTCTCACAATAAACCTAGTGAGGCGATAGCGCTAACTTTAGCAAGCGATACTCAAGCCATGGAGACCACCCTCGTCCCACACCGGATCACTCTTCGATCAGGACAGCGGGTACTGATCCGGGCTCTGCGCTCCGATGACGGTCCCGGCCTCGCCGAAGCGTTCGAGCAGCTGAGCGAGACCTCACGCTACCGGCGGTTCTTCGCCGTCAAGCCTCACCTGTCCCAGCAGAGCCTGGCCTACTTCACCGACGTGGACCACCACGACCACGAAGCGCTGGTCGCGGTTGCGCCCGGCTCCGGACAGCTGGCCGGGGTGGCGCGGTTCATCCGCGACCCCCGGAAGCCGGACCAGGCCGAGGTGGCCGTCACCGTCATCGACTCCTGGCAGCGGCGCGGCGTGGGCACCGTCCTGCTGCGCGAGCTGGCCCAGCGGGCCGCGGAGGAGGGCATCCGGCACTTCACCGCCGAGATCCTGGCCGAGAACCGGCCCATGCTGACCCTGGCCCATCGGCTCGGGCACGCCGAGACCACCCGCGACGGAACCACGGTGTCGGCGCGGATCGATCTCCCGGCGGCGTCGCAGCAGCAGGCGGCCACCTTCAGCTCCGACGGCTACGACCTGCTGCGCGCCGCGGCACGCGGGGAGTTCATCGGCCTGCCCGCCGTGCTGCGGGGCTGGCTGGATCTGTCGGAGAAGATCATCGCGACCTTGCTGGTACCGGTGAGTGCCTTCAGTGATACCTGCGGGCCGGATGAACCCGCGGCCACGGCACCCGCCAGCAACGCTGACCGCGAGGGCGAACTGGACACCAAGTAAGAGGTCCGTAGCAACCGGGGTTCGTCCCGCACGCTCCCGGGGGTGAGTTCAGTGAGAAGTGCTAGCAGACCTGGCACCGTGACCGGTACCGGACCGGCTGCCCGTCCCGCCGCCGCCTTCGTGCCGCGCCCGGACGACCGCCGTGACCCGTGGCTGCGCATGGGGCCTGTAATCGGGTTTCCCTGACGTGCCGCGGCTGGAACCGAATCAGCTGCTGATGGAGCTGGTAGACCGCGCTGCACCGCAAGCTGAAGGGATCAGGCCGTGAGCACGCCAGCGGCGGCCACGTATGCGCTGCTGACCGGAGGTCGTCGAGCTGGATCTCAACCCCGTCATCGCCCGGCCGGACGGCGTCTGGTGCGTCGACGTGCGGGTGCGGGTCAGCCCGGCAGAACCCAGGGACCCCTTCCTGCGCCGGCTGCTGTGAGCACGCGGCAGCGCCCAGACAGCCAGCGGCCCGCGCGGCCGGCCATACCGGGATCACAGCCAGGGCGCAAGGCCAAGCCTCGCCCTGGCAGCGGCGCTTTCCGGGCACTACCGCCAGTCCTAGAGCACCGGTCAAGTAGCTATCCGCGCTGACCGGCGATCCGTTTGGCCCCTTTTGTAAAACTATGTCCGGTTCCTTAGTGGGTGGATTGGGGCTCCTGGGTGGCCCGGGGGGTCTATGGTGCACACAATTCACCCCGAAGCCCCGATCCACCCCGGTAAACGGAGGAATGCTCCCGCTGCCCCCCGCTTACCCGGAGTTCATGGGGTCTGTGATGCCGGGTGGACTGAAGTTGCCCAGTAACCTGACCGGCGCTCTAGGCAGGGTAGGTGCCATGAGCGTGACCGCTGGCCCGGGTTAATGGCGGCTCCGGCTGGACCTCGGCTGCGGCGGCGGCCACCTCCCAGCCGGCGGGGTCATCGCGGGCGGCGCTGCAGAAGGCGTCCCACGCGATGGCCAGCGCATCGGCCACGTCCGTGGTGATGACGGTAAGCGCGAGGGTCACCCGGACGTAGTCTGCACCCCGGCGCAGCTCGGACGCGATCTCCGCCGAGGCGATGGCCGGATCGACCGCACCGGCGAGCGCGCGCTCGAAGTCCGCGCGGACCGGTCCCCAGACACGCCACCCGCCGCGGCGTGGCACGGTCAGCCGCACCGCGTAGCGCCTCTTCCACCTGCTGGCCGTCCCCCTCGGCACGCCTTAATGATCACATAGCGCCTCTGGCCTGCGAAAATACAACGACGCTCCCCATGCGGTGTTGTAGATAACGCGCGGAAGGCCGATCCCGCCATCGGCGCCTGTCGTCGATACCGTCCGGGCGTTGATGAAAATCACGATCGCTGGCCCGGACCAGCCTGATCCGCGCCCGCGAGCAGGTGGCACGCGATCGCCGCGGCGGCGACCACGTTGAGGGAGTCGACCCCGGCGGCCAGGGCGCCCGGATGCATCGGGATGCGGACGGCCTGATCGGCTTCGTGCAGCCAGCGGGACGACAGCCCGTCGCCCTCGGTGCCGAGCAGCAGCGCGGTCCGCTGGCCGGTCACGGCCGCGCCGATCGGCGCGGCCGCCTGGTCCGGCGTCAGCGCGAGCAGCCGGAACCCCGCGGCCCGCAGCCCGGCCAGGCCGCCGGGCCAGCCGGTCATGCGGGCGTAGGGGATGGCGAACACCGCTCCCATGGAGACCTTCACCGCGCGCCGGTACAGCGGGTCAGCGCACCGCGGCGACAAGAACACGGCGTCCACGCCGAGCGCGGCGGCGCACCGGAAGATGGCCCCGACGTTGGCGTGGTCGACGAGGTCCTCCAGCACGATCACCCGGCGGGCCGCGGCGGCCAGCGCAGCGGCCTCCGGGAGCGGCTTGCGGTGCAGCGAGGCCAGCGCCCCCCGGTGAACCCGGTACCCGGTGAGCCGCTCGGCGGCCTGGTCCGGGACGACGTACACCGGGGCGCCGGCCACGGGCAGCACCGCCAGGTCGCCCAGCCTGCTCTCGGCGAGCAGCACCGAGCGCACCGGGTAGCCGGCCGCCACGGCCCGGCTGATCACCTTCGTCCCCTCCGCGATGAACAGCCCCTGCGCGGACTCCAGGCTGGTGCGCAGCCCCATGTCCGTCAGCTGCGCATAGTCCGCCAGCCGGGGATCTTCCGCATCGGTAATCAGCTCCCGCATCCCCTAAGTCTCGGCCACCCCGGGCCTCACGTGCTCGCAGCGCGCCCGACCAGGGCGGCGGTCAGGGCGATGATCCCGGCGAACTCGGTGAGCATGAGCCCCAGGTGGCTGCCGGGCTGCCCCAGGGTGTCGGCAAAGTCCGGACCGATGGTGATCTAGATAGTTTGCGCCACCCTGGTACAGGCCGGGGCGGGTGGAGCGGGGAGGGTCTATGGGGCTGGAGGGGCCTGGTAGGGACGCGGGGCGCGCATGTTGGTGAGGCTGTCCAGCTTGTGGGTGCGCTCGTCGTGGCCGATCTGGCGGAACAGGTCGGCCAGGCTCCCGTGCTGGCCGTACTGGGCGGCGTAAGTGCCGGGGTCGGGCTGGGTGTCCAGCTCGGGGTGCTCGGCGACGTAGGCCATGTACTCGTGCTCGGCGTGGTCCTCGAAATCGGCGTTGAGCCGGTAGCTCCACTCCGGGCGGATCAGGAAGAGCAGCCAGGACACGTGGTAGAAGAAGAACGCGATCAGCCAGGGCGCCAGGCGGTGCAGCAGGAACGACTGCCTGAGCCCCCGGCGCTGCACGAGATCCTGCAGGATCAGCAGGTGCCATTGCTCGTTGTCCTGATCGGCGCGGGACTCGACGATGCGCTCGAACACCCGCCGGGCCAGCGCGGACCGGCCGCGGTACCGGGCCAGCGCCAGGTAGCCCATCCGCTCCCACGCCTGGTAGGGCACGCGGGCGATGAACTCGAGCATGGTGAACTTCACGATCGTCCTGGTCCGGCCGTAGGCGAGATCCATCGCCTTGAACAGGGCCCGGGCCAGCAGGCTGTAGCGGAGCCTGGGCGCGTCCAGGGTCTGTGCCTGTGCGTCCCTGAGCTGAGGCGGCGTGAGCCTGGGCGGGCCGGCCGGGATCTCCGGGCGGGTTATGACAGCGGAGAACGTCATCTCTATCCCCTCTTCTCGTCGGATTGCTTCATGGTGCCGTCCGGGGGGCGCCGCGGCGTCGGCCAGGCGCAGGCTCTTGTCGTACCCCGCGGGGGGTAGCCGCGGTACCGCGGGCGCGGTAGGCGGGGTTACGCCGGCGGGCGGATGACGTCCGGCGCGATCCGGCCTACCGTGCTGAGGTGGGTACCGCAACGTTGACCGTGCGCGCGGCTTCGGCGCTGCGCCGGCTAGCCGCCGGCGGGCGCGGGGACGTCGTCCTAGCGGTGCTGGCCGCGATGGGCCAGGTCGGGGGCACGGCGCTGGCGGCGCGGCACCAGGCGAGCGCCAGGCCGCTGGACGTGTTCGGGTACCTGCTGCTGGCCGCGGGCCCGGCTGCGCTGATCGCCCGCCGCCGGTGGCCGGTCGCGGTGCTGATCGCGGCGTTCGCCGCGACGCTCGGCTACGAGTTGCTCGGCTATCCCGGCGGCCCCATCTGGATAGCGCTGATCATCGCGTTCGGCACCGCGCTGATCACCGGCCACCGGGTCGCGGCCTACGTCTCTCTGCTGGCAGGCTACGTGGGCTTCCTGTGGCTGACGGCACTGGCCAACGGCCAGCCCGCCCCCTCGGCCTGGGTCGCGGTGGGGCTCGCGGCGTGGCTGCTGTTCCTGCTGGCCGCGAGCGAGCTGATCCGCAACCGGCGGGCCTTCGCCCGGGCCAGCAGGCAACGTGTGATCGAGGAGCAGCGGTCCCAGTACGAGGCGGCCCAGCGGCAGGCGAGCGAGGAGCGGCTCGGCATCGCCCGGGATCTGCACGACGTGTTGGCACACAGCCTGTCGCTGATCAACGTGCAGGCCGGAGTGGCGCTGGAGCTGATGGAGCGCAGGCCCGAGCAGGTCCGGAAGGCGCTGACCGCGATCAAGCACGCGAGCCGGGACGCGCTGGTGGACGTCCAGTCGGTGCTGGACTCGCTGCGCCGGCCGGGCGAGGAGGCGCCGCGCGCGCCCGCGCCGGGCCTGCGGGACATCGAGGATCTGGTGCGGCGGGCCGAGGCGACCGGCCTGGTGGTCGACGCGCGGGTCACCGAGGCGCCGCTGGCCCTGCCCCGCAGCGTCGACGCGGCCGGGTACCGGATCGTGCAGGAGGCGCTGACCAACGTGGTGCGGCACGCGGACGCGACCAGCGTGAGCGTCCGGATCGGCGAAGAGGACGGTGACCTGGTTATCGAGGTCGAGGACGACGGAGCCGGGCGGCCTGGAGTTTCCGGTGGCGGGGGCAGTGGGATACGCGGCATGACCGAACGCGCCACGGCGCTGGGCGGGCAGCTGACCACCGGGCGCAGGCCAGGCCGCGGGTTCGGAGTCCGGGCTCGGCTGCCGCTGGTCCCGCGATGATCCGGGTGCTGCTGGCCGACGACCAAGCGCTCGTCCGCGCCGGGTTCGCGGCCCTGCTCGACGCCCAGGACGGCATCGAGGTGGTCGGCGAGGCGGCCGACGGCGCGGACGCGGTCCGGCTGGCGCGGGAGCTGAACCCCGACGTCGTGCTGATGGACATCCGGATGCCCGGCCTGGACGGGCTGCAGGCCACGCACCAGATCGCCGGCGACCCGCGGCTCGCGGGCGTGCGGGTGGTCATCCTGACCACCTTCGAGCTGGACGAGTACGTGTTCGAGGCGCTGCGGGCCGGGGCGAGTGGCTTCCTAGTCAAGCACACCGAGCCGACCGAGCTGGTCCGGGCCGTCCGGGTGGTCGCCACCGGCGAGGCGCTGCTCTCGCCCAGCGTCACCCGCCGGCTGATCAGCGAGTTCGCCGACCGGGCCAAGACCCCTCCGCCCGCGGACTCGCTCGACGTGCTGACCGAACGGGAGCGGCAGCTCGTCGGCCTAGTGGGAGAGGGGCTGTCCAACGGGGAGATCGCGCGGCGCCTGGTGCTGAGCCCGGCCACGGTGAAGACCCATGTCAACCGGGCCATGATGAAGCTCGGCGCCCGCGACCGGGCGCACCTGGTGGTGTTCGCCTACGAGGCCGGGCTGGTCCGTCCCGGCTGGGCGAACTGAGGTCTGGTACCGCGGCCGCGGTAGCGCAAGTGCCCGCGGCTGGCCGACGACGCGGCCGGGTCTAGCGCCGAGCATCGGGACATGACGACAACACGAACGAGGACCGGCGCGGCCGTGCGCGCCGAGCATGCGGTCAAGGTTTACGGCACCGGAGACACCGCGGTCACCGCCCTGGACGACGTGAGCATCGCGCTTCCCGACGGGCAGTTCACGGCGATCATGGGGCCGTCCGGGTCGGGCAAGTCGACCCTGCTGCACTGCCTGGCCGGGCTGGACACGCTCACGGCCGGGAAGGCCTTCGTGGGCGATGTCGAGCTGGGCGGCCTCACCGACCGGCAGCTGACGCTGCTGCGCCGGGACCGGATCGGCTTCGTGTTTCAGGCTTTCAACCTGATGCCCACGCTGTCCGCGCTGGACAACATCACGCTGCCGATGACCCTGGCCGGGACCGCGCCGGACCGGGACTGGCTGGCGGCGGTGATCGAGCGCACCGGGCTGACCGGCCGGCTCGCGCACCGCCCGGCCGAGCTCTCCGGCGGTCAGCAGCAGCGGGTCGCCGTGGCCCGGGCGCTGGCCGCGCGGCCGCAGATCGTCTTCGCCGACGAGCCGACCGGCAACCTCGATTCCCGCAGCGGGAGCGAGGTGCTGCGGTTCCTGCGGGCGGCCCGCGAGGAGTTCGGCCAGACGATCGCGATGGTCACCCACGACCCGGTCGCGGCCGGCTTTGCGGACACCGCGGTCTTCCTGGCCGACGGGCGGGTCGTGGGTTCCCTCGACCGGCCTACCGCGGCGGGCGTCCTTGACCACCTGGCGAGCCTGGAGGGAGAGCCGAGATGATCGCTATCACCGCCCGGAGCCTGTGGGCGCGTAAGCGGCGGCTCATCGCTACCCTGCTCGCGGTCGGCCTCGGCGTGGCTTTCCTGGCCGGCACCCTGCTGCTGAGCGACACCCTGCGGGCCAACTTCGACCGGCTCTTCACCCAGGCCAACGGGAGCACCGACGTCGTGCTGCGCGGCGCGACCAAGGTCGGGACCGAGTCGGGTCCCGGCGCGCGGACCGGCGTCGGCGCGGATCTGCTCCAGCGGGTGCGGGACGTGCCCGGGGTGGCCGACGCCCAGCCCTACCTGGAGGGCTACGGGCAGCTGCTGGACCGCGACGGCAAACCGATCGGCGGCAATGGCCCGCCCACCCGGTCGGCCAACTGGATCAGCGACCCCGCCCTGAACCCGTACCGGCTCGTGGCGGGCCACGCCCCGCGGGCCGACGACGAGGTGGTGATCAACCGCGGCGCGGCCAGGACCGGGGACCTGGCGCTCGGCGCGACGACCACGCTGCTGACCCCGCAGCCGCTGCGCGTGCACATCGTCGGCATCACCACCTTCGGCACGGCCGACGGGTTCGGGCCGTCCACGTTCACGGGCATGACGCTGCACGCCGCGAGGGCGCACCTGGCCGGGAACGGCCCCGCCGAGCTGACCCAGATCCTGGTCAGGGCGAGCCCTGGGGTGCCGGCCCAGGAGCTGGCGGCCCGGCTGCGGCCGGTGCTGCCGGCCGGCGTGCAGGCCATCACCGGGGCGCAGCTCGCCGCGGAGAACCTAGACGCGATCAACAGCGGCTTCCTCGGCTTCCTGTCCAGCGGGCTGACCGCGTTCGCCGCGGTCGCGCTGCTGGTGGCCGCGTTCAGCATCTACAACACGTTCTCCATCCTGGCCGCCCAGCGCGGCCGCGAGTCGGCGCTGCTGCGCGCGCTGGGCGGTTCCCGGCGTCAGCTCGCCGTGGCCGGCCTGGCCGAGACGCTGGCGGTCGGGGTGATCGGTTCGGTGGCCGGGTGGGCCGGCGGAATCGGCATCGCCGCGCTGCTCAAGGGGGTCTTCGACGGCTTCGGCTTCGCGCTGCCCGCGGGCGGGCTGGTGCTCAGGACGTCCAGTTCGGTGCTCGCGGTGACGGCCGGGGTGGCGGCCACCGTGCTGGCGGGCGTGCTGCCCGTCCTCCGGGCCTCCCGGGTGCCGCCGCTGGCGGCCCTGCGCGAGCTCGCCGCCGAACCGGCGCGGGTGTCCCGCATTCGTTCGGTACTCGGTCTTTTGCTGATCGCGGGCGGTGCGGGTGCGGTCATCGCCGGGACCGCCGGCGGGGGCCAGGGGGCAGCCCTGGCCGGGGCCGTGGGGACGCTGGCTGGGTTCGTGGTCCTCGGCCCAGTCGCGGTCCGGCCGGCCGCGGCCGTACTGGGCGCGCCGATCGCCGCGCTACGCGGCCTCGGCGGGCGACTGGCCCGCGACAACGCGCTGCGCAACCCGAGGCGCACCGCAGCCACCGCGTCGGCCTTGATGGTCGGCGTGGCGGTGGCCGCCATGTTCACGGTGATCGGCGCGTCGCTGAAGGCGAGCGCGGCGCACGGCGTGGACACCGCGCTGACCGCCGACCTGGTGGTGGATCAGGCCGGGTACGGCGGCAGCGCCGGACTCGCCGGCTTCAGCCCGCAGCTCGCGGCCGACCTGGGCCGGCCGCCCTCGGTCGGGCTGGCGGCCGGGGTAAGCCGGGGCAGCGTCCTGCTGGACGGCCAGGCGCGCACGATCGCCGCGGCCGACCCGGGCCGCATCGGCGAGGTGGTGAACCTCGGGCTCACCGCGGGCTCGCTTGGCGCGGTTGACGCCGGTTCGTTCGCGGTGTCGGCCAAGGCCGCCACGGACCAGCACTGGCGAGTCGGCAGCACGGTGCCGGTCGTCTACCCCGACGGTTTCCGCGGCCGGCTGCGGGTCGCGGCCATCTTCGACCACCCGGACATCACCGGTGACTACCTGTTCGCCGCGGCCGGGTGGGCCCCGCACGCCGGGCAGGCGCTCGACTCCATGGTCCTGATCAAGCTGAAGCCCGGTGTCCGGCTCGGCTCCGCCCAGGCCGCGGTCACCGCGGCGACCGCGGCGGCCGGGCAGCCGCGCGTGCAGGACCGGGACCAGTACCTGGCCAGCGCGACCAGCGGCGTGAACACCATCCTCGGGCTGGTCTACGTGATGCTGGCGCTGGCCATCGTCATCGCGCTGATGGGCGTGGCCAACACGCTGTCGCTGTCCATCCACGAGCGGACCCGCGAGCTAGGCCTGCTGCGGGCGCTGGGGCAGACCCGGGCGCAGGCCCGCGGCATGATCCGGTGGGAGTCGGTGATCATCGCGGTGTTCGGGACGGCGGGCGGGGTGATCCTCGGGACGTTCCTGGGGTGGGCCGTGGTCCGGTCATCCAGCAGTGCCGCGCTGGGCATGTTCGCGGCGCCGCCGCTGCAGTTGGTCCTGTTCCTCGTCCTGGGCGCGCTCACCGGCATCCTCGCCGGGATCCGGCCTGCCCGACGGGCCGCCAGCCTGCCCCTGCTCGCCGCGATCGCCGCCGATTGAGCGGACCGGCAGGCGGCCGGTGATGGTGGTGCCCTGGCCGGGGCGGGAGCGGACGGTCAGGGTGCGCCCGACCTGCTCGGCCTCGAGGAGGACCGGCACCGGGCTCCGGGCCGCCTACGCGCGCAGGGCCCATGACCAGGCCCTGTTCGGCCAGCAGCGGGTAGATGCGCGGACTCACACACGAATACCAAATCGCCGCCTGACACAGGGGGTGGCGAGAAGCTGGGCCTGCCGTCATCGCCAGGAGCGATGATCTCTCCGTCGAGCACCACAGAGCCGCGCCTGGCCGCCGAGGCCAGGCCGCCCAGCTCAGGGAAGTGCCCGTGATGTCCCGTCCGGAGCGCAAGCGCAGCCGCAACTCGCTGCCCACTGATATAAGCGGACCCGCGACGTCGCACTTGGGTCCGGCGGCCCGGTCTTCCCGACCGCCGGAACGCGGACGCCAGTAGCCCGTTCCGCGGTCTTGCCGGCCGGGCCCTACAGCTTCCTGCCGACGCCGCAGTAGGCCTGCAGCCCGCGGTCGCCGGAGGCACCGAACCATTGAGCCAGTGGCACCACGCCGGGGCCGATCATCTCCAGCCCGTCGAAGAAACGACTGACCCCTGCACGGTCCCGCGGCGTGATCTGCGCCGAAACGCGATCGTTGTAAGCGTCGGCACCCGCTGCCATGAAGTCCGCCGCGATGTCGCTGGCGGCGTGACCCATGACGAGATAGCTGCCCGGCGGCAGAGGTTCCATCAGCCTCCGCACGACATCGTAGGGACGTTCGGCATCCGGGACGAAGTGCATGACAAAGATAAGGATCACCGCTACCGGCGCGGTGAAGTCAAGCGTCTGCCGGGCCGCTGACAGGATCGCCTCCGGGTCCCGCACGTCCGCCTGAATATAGTCAGTCTTCCCCTCGGGGGTGCTGGTCAGCAGCGCCTTGGCATGCGTGAGGACCACCGGATCGTAGTCCGCGTACACGATCCGCGCGCCGGGCGCGGCCCGCTGCGCCACGTCGTGGGTATTGTCCGCGGTGGGCAGCCCGGTGCCGATGTCCAGGAACTGCCGGATACCGTGCTCCGCCGCCAGATCATGCACCACGTCGATCAGGAACCGCCGCGACATCTGCGCGATCGCCCGCAGCGTCGGCATGGCTTCCAGGATCTGTTCTCCCGCCTCCCGGTCGGCGGCGAAGTTGTCCTTACCCCCGACCCAGTAGTTCCACACCCGCGCCGGGGTCGGCACTTTCACGTCGAAACCCGGCATCTTACGCTCCTCACCATCCTGCGGCACGGCGACCCTTTTCCTCTCGGCACCACGAAGCAGGGTAGTGCAAACCAGGCAATCGCCGACATATACAACGAGGAGCGCAGCCCAGGCAGGAGTTCGCGCTTACATCATTTCGCCCGTGAGCGGGAGCAGGACGCATCGGCGGGATCCACGGCAGGCCGTCACCCTGTCCCCATATCGCGCTCGGCTGCGGGCATCCAGAACGCGCCGCAGCGCGGCAGGGGGTTAACGATGTGCTGTTCTTCAGGCGCTGGCTGCGGGTGTCGGGGCTGTGATGTGCGTAGCCGGGGACGTGCCACTATGGGGCGACGGGCGATGCCAAAATCGACGATCCGCATGTAGGCCTGCATCGCATTCAGTGCTCAGTGGCCGCTCATGACGCGCTACGCGTGTTCAGCCGTGAGCGGGATCTTCATCTCGGCTGATCAGCGCCTCGACGACCTCGGTCAGGTGCTGCATCCGCTGTTCGAAGCCGCGTTTGGCCCGGTTGGGTGGGTCGAGGATGTCGGAGAGGTCCTTGAGTCCGTCGGTGGCGGCGACGAGGATGGTCGCGAGCGCGGTGGGGTCGAGCTGTGAGGGAAGGTCGCCGTCCCGCCTGGCCCGGCTGATGATGTCGGCGACCAGGTGGATCCAGCCGCGCATCTGGGCCCTGACGGCGTCGGCGAGCTCGGGCATGCGGCGGAGGTCGCGGGACAGGCGCGGCGCGCTGTAGGCGCTCGGGTCCTCGCGGTGCAGCTTGATGAGGGCGGGGCCGAGCGCCCGGAGCTGATCGATCGCCGTGGGCTTGTCCAGGACCCGCTGGCTGACGAACTCGAGCCATTGCCGTTGCTTCTCCTCAAGCACGGCGAACGCGAGCTGCTCCTTGGAGGCGAAGTGGAAGTAGAAGGCCCCCTTGGTCAGGCCGCTGCGGGCGATCAGCTCGGAGAGCGTGGTGTCGGCGTAGCCGCGTTCGGCGAATACCTCGGCGGCGGTCTGGAGGATGGACGCGCGCGTGGCGTGACCTTTTGGCGTGACCGGCGCAGGGGCCCCGGCGGCCTGGGCCGCGGGGCTAGTGGATGAGGCTGCTCGGGCCATCTGACCAACGATAGCACGCCATACCGACCAGTCTCCTTAAACATACCGAACGGTCTCCTTAAACATACCGAACGGTCTCCTTGACAAAACCGGACGGTCGGTTTTATTTTTATGAGGCATACGCTGACCTGCTCACCTAGAAGGTGAAGCTGATGGAGTTCAAGGGAAGCCGTGCGCTTGTCACCGGCGCCTCGTCGGGAATGGGTGAGGTGTTCGCCCGCGAGCTAGCCCGGCGCGGCGCGGACCTAGTGCTTGCCGCCCGCTCGCGGGGAAAGCTCGAGTCGCTGGCCGGCGAGTTGCGTGAGAGCGCGCACGTGTCGGTGCACGTCGAAGCGGTTGATCTGGCGGAGCAGGGAGCTGGCCTCGCCCTTGCGGCCCGGCTTGGGGAGCAAGACCTCGCGATCGACATGCTCATCAATAATGCGGGGTTCGGGCTGTTCGGCCCGCTGCACGAGGCCGACGCGCAGCGGATCGCGCAGGCGGTTCAGCTGAATGTCGCCGCGCTGACCGAGCTGACCTGTGCGCTCCTGCCGGGGATGCGCGCCCGGGACCGGGGCGCGATCGTCAACGTCGCGTCGACCGCGGCGTTCCAGCCGGTGCCGTACATGGCGGTGTACGGCGCAACCAAGGCGTACGTGCTGTCGTTCACCGAGGCATTGTGGGCCGAGACCCGCGGCACCGGTGTACGCGTGACGGCGCTGTGCCCCGGCGCGACCGACACCGCGTTCTTCGACACCGCTTCCGAGAACGCCTTGATCGGCCGGCGGATGGCCCCCGAGCAAGTGGTCACGGCCGCATTCAGCGCCTTGGATCGCCGCCGCAGCACGGTGGTCCCGGGCCTGGGGAACCGGCTGCTGGCAGGCTCCACCCGCCTGGCGTCCCGGCAGGCAGTTGCGCGGCTAGCTGAGCGCAGAATGCGCCCTGCACCGCGTTCGAACACCTGAGGTACGTATCCCCGGCAAGAGTCAGGGGCTCTAGGCGGCGATCGAGTGGCGCGGTCAGCACCGAAGCGAGTGAGGCGGGACAATGACCGCAGCTGAGGCTCGTGACATCCCCACCACCCCGGACCAGTCGTGATCTCGCGTCGCAGCGGCCCCAGGGTGCTCGGTCCACCAGCGGCCGGCCCAGCGGAGGAAACGGAATCGTCAGAGCCGGACCAGCATTTCGCCGTCGCCGAGGTCGCTTACCTGAGCACCGCATTCGCGAGCGCGCTGGTGAAGGGCGAGGTAGCTGGACGGTCGGCTGCGCGCGTGCAGAATCAGCAGAGCTGGATGTCCCTCGGCTGGCGGGTGCACCTGGAGGGTCATGTCACCGCCATCGCCAAGATCGGCGAGCGCCGCGGCGAGCAGTTCTCGGGCCGTCGCTACCAGCGCGGCATTTCCCTGCCGGGCGAAGTCGACGGTAACGCGAGTGCCGGCCATCCGGGCCGCGCGAACGCGCTCCGCGAGAGCCGCGGTCAGGAAGCCGGGAGCGAGGAGCTCGTCCCGCAGGGTGGCACCGGCGAGCGCGGCGGCCATCCGCAGATCCGGGTCTGGCGTCCGGGCCGACGCGGCGCGGGCCAGCACGGGTCCCGCCACCCGCCGGGCGTACTCCAGGGCGGCCCGGTCGACCTGGCTGACGGCCTCGGCTCGCGCCTGCCAGGTCAGCTGCTGACGGTAGTCGGCCAGCTGGGATTCGGTGTGGCTGGACAAGCCGCGGAATGCCGCCCGGAAGCCGATGGCCAGTCCCGCGCCGATGACCGGGCTGCCCAGGATCGAGGCCCGCGCGCCGACGGATGTCGCGCCGCCGACGGTGAGCACGCCGGCCGCCAGGGCGGCCAGGTCGAGCGCCAGGGCGGTCAGGCCGGGGACCGGTCCGCGCACGAAGTAGACCGCGGCGATGACGATCCCGGTATTGCCGGCCACCCAGAACGAGAACGCGTCGGTCGTCCCCGGGGCCACGGCCAGCGTGCCCGCGGCCGCGAGCACCGTGACCGCCGCGGTCAGGCCGACCGCGGCCAGGCGCGTCATCCGCACCCGGCTGATCAGCCGGGCGCATACCACGGCCAGGCCCACCATTCCCGCGAACACCGCCGCGGCCACCGCGGGCCAGCGCATGTCCTGCCAGCGCAGGCACAGCAGCGCCAGGCCGCTCAGGAGCACCGGCAGCATGAAGCCGAGGAAGATCAGCCGCGGGCGTGGCGCGAGCCGGGCGGCCCAGGCCAGGGGATCCTCGGCTTCGACGCCAGGTAGTTCCGCGGGCCGCCACGACAGGACGACCGTGGTCCCCCGGCCGGGCTCAGAGATGATCTTCGCGTCGCCGCCCGCGGCTCGAAGACGTCCGAGGACGCTGTCCCGCAGGCCCCGGCTCAGGGGGCCGACCCTCGCCGGGTCAAAGCCGGCGCCGTGGTCGGAGATGGTTACCTCGACGCCGCCGGACTCGCCGCCGCGGGCCGTGACCGTGGCCTTGCGGACCCCGGCGTGTGCCGTCACGTTGCGCAGCGCCTCTCCGGCGGCGCCGCTCAGCGCCTCCGCCGCCGCCGCCGGCACCTCCAGGTAGCCGTCGACGCGCCAGCGTATGCCGAGCTCGGGGGTGAACTCCGCCGCCTGGCGGTGCAGCGCGGACCCCAGGTCGGCCGGACCGCGCCGGTCCTGCCTCGCCCGCTGGGCCAAGGCGGACTGCGCCTGCCGGACCTTGGTCACCAGGACGCTCCACGGCAGGGGCTGCTCGGTCACGGCGAGCCCGCGCAGGACGCTCAGCACGTCGTCGTGGACCGCGTTGGCCGCGCGCTGCTCGGCCTCTTCCGCCGCCAGCGCCGCTTCCTGCGCCGCGATCTGCTCCGCCCGCTGCCTGGCGTCGCCGTCGGCCTTTCGCGCACCCGCCCGCATGAACCGCGCGGCCACGCCGCCCACCGTGATCGTCGGCAGCGCGCCGACTGCCTGCTCCACCGGGAGGCCGCCGGACAGCCGCCAGGCACCGGTCCCCAGGATCAGCAGCACGGCCGGGACCAGCACGACGAGACGGCGAGACCATACCGCCCAGGCCGCCGAGGCCGGCACGGCCAGCACGTAAGTCACCTGCTCCAGAATCGGGCTCCCCGGGGCGGCCAGGAGCCGGTCGGCGAGCACCAGCGTCGCGGTGGCGACCGCCAGCAGGTCGAGATCCCGCTGGGCCGGCGGCCGGCGGAACGCCAGCGCGGCCTGGACGACCAGCAGCAGGCTCAGCAGCAGGTCCGCGGCCAGGCTGCCGGGGCGCTGGCCGCTCATCGTTCCGCCGCTAACCCAGAATTGCAGGACATTGGCCAGGACAATTACTGCGAAGATACGGCCGAAGGCACGTTCCAGCGTCTTCTGGTGCACCGTATCCGCAGGTCCGGCCGCCTCCGCCAGTGACGCCTTGTCGGCCGCTGCCGTTATCGCGACGATGGCGTCCTCCCCACCACGTAACACGCTTTCACCGCCTTGAGGGTGAGTCTTCACCGCGCCAGGCGCATATCTCAACAGCGATGCCCGATAAACCTGGATCGTTCCCTTGCCAAACCCGCGGTAAGCGCGCATTGTTGTGCCGGAGCTGGTGACCGGACGGTGTGACATGGGAACAGGAATCGCGGGTGCCGCTGGCGGCCCGGTGGTCGTCTCGATCGTTGATGACCACCCCGACCTGTGTTATGGCGTGCTGGCCAGGCTGCCGCGGGCGAATTCCTCGTTCGCCGCGGGGGTCATGGCCGCCACCGTACCGGAATTCCTGGCGCTGGACACCGGGGCGGCCCGCCGGTCCGATATCGTGCTCCTCGACCTGACCCTCAAGGACGGGTCGTCCCCGGCGGAGAACGTCGCCGGGCTTAAGGGCGCCGGGTATCCCGTGGTGATCTACACCGGTGAGGAACGGCCGGAGCGGCTGCAGGGCACGCTCGGCATCGGGGCCGACGCCGTCGTGCGCAAGGACGAGGCCGACCTCCTGGAGGATGCGCTGACCGCGGTCATCAGCGGCGACGACGGCTGGGTGTCGCCGCTGATGGCGTCGGTCGTGCTGGTGGCCCCCGGGCCCCGGCTGTCACCGGCCCAGGTGGAGGTGCTGCGGCTGTACGCGACCGGTGTCACCGCGCAGCACATCGCGACAGTGCGGCATTGCTCGGTGGAGACGGTGAAGACCCACCTCGATGCGGTGAAGACCCGCTACGAGGCGCACGGCGACGCGGTTTATACCCGGACGGACATGCTGCGGGTCGCGCTGCGCGACGGCCTCGTCGAGCAGGACTGGTACCTGCCCGACGGCGAGCCAGGCAACGGCTGAGGCTGACCAGACCAGGTCGGCGGCCCTCCCCCTTTCTGGGGAACCCCTTATTGGTGATACCGGCGCATAGCCCCCGCTGCCCACAGTGGAGGAAAGGCGGAACCGATAAGGGCCGGGAGGGCGAGCGATGGGGATCGGATGTCTGTCCCGCCGGGCGGTCTTCCTCGTCCCGCTCGTGATGGCCTGGCTCACCTCCACCCCGGCGACCGCCCCGGCCACGCACGCCGCGCTCGTCCCCGTCGCGGCCTCGGCCGGCTGCCCGGCCGCGGAGATCGTCGGCGTGCACGGCACCAGCGAGGGGCCGAGCAGCACCAACGGCACCGATTCGCCGGAGATCAAGGCCACGTTCGCCGCCCTCGCCGACGACGAGCGCAAGCTGGGCGAGCACGGTGCGCGGATGGATTACTTCGCGTACCCGACGGTCACCTTCGCCGAGTACCTGCCGGTCAGCTGGCTGGCGCTGCGCACTACCATCCACGACTACGCCGGCCAGCTCGAAGCCGAGCTTGAAGCCTTCAGCCGCTCGTGCCCGGACACCCCGGTCTCGCTGGTCGGCTACTCCCTCGGCGCCCTGCTGATCGACAGCATGCTCAGCTCCCACCGCGGCGAGCAGGGCTTCATCGACGCGGTCGAGCTCTACGGCGACCCGTGCTGGTACAACCCGCACGGGAACTACCGGGGCCTGGCCCGGTACGCCGCGACCGCGCGGCTCCGCCTGGGCTGCTTCCCGGAAGACGCCTACCCGCTTGTGTCGTCGGCCGGTTCCCATTTCGCGGTGCAGAGCCTGTGCATCAGCGGCGACCCCATCTGCGGACAGGGCTGGCCGGCGTACGAGATCGGCGGGCAGGTCATCGCCGCCGCCCTGTGCGGCCTGGACAAGTGCCCGCACCTGTCCTATTCCGTCGCGTCCGCCGGCGACGGCGCGGATTTCCTAGCCGAACATGCTTTTCGGCAGATCGGAGGGGACGGCTAGGGATGGGCAGGCCCGGCGATTCAGATAATCGCCGGGCCTGCTTCTTTTCTCGCGGCGAGACAGGCCGTCGATTTTCTTTTAGTTACCTTCGTGCTGCTCAATGATGCCGTGGAGCCCTAATCCGGTCCCCCGTAAAGGGGATATCGACGAGCCGTCCCGCCGGCCAGACTTACATATGTCAATAAATACGCTTCCGCGGCCATTCTCGTCTCGGCGCCTCTCCCCGCAGGGGGTACCAGTCGCGAGCGGCGCCTGTAAGTAAAGGAGAAACGTTATGCGCACCAGGAGGCCGCGCGTTCGCCGCGGCGCCCCGCCGCGTCGGCGTAACTCGACCATGAGGCGGCGTGGCTCGACCCGGGCCCGCGGGCGCGCAACGGCCCGTCGTCAGCCGACCCGCCGCCGCCCGGCCAGCACCCGACGCCCGGTTGGCACCCGCCGCCCGCAGCGGAGGAACGTCCGGGTGTCCCGGTTCGACATCGGCAAGTCGCTGAAGACGGCCATCGTGGCGGGCGTGGCGGTGACGGCCGTCGTGGCCGTTGTCGCCTTCCTCGCGCACGGTTTTCCTCCGGGGTCAAACCGTCCCCATGACGGGCGGCCCGGCGAGCCCGGCGGGCCTGGCGGGCCCGGTCGCGGGCCAGTTCGTCTACACGGCCCGCACGGCGAACGACGCGGCGATCGCGCTGCCGGCCGTGGTGCAGGCCGGGCTGCGCCAGGACGGGCTGGCGCACCAGTCCATCGAGCTCACCCGGGTCGATTACACGGGCACGGTCTCCACGTCCGGCGTCGACCTGACCCCGCGCACGGGTAACTCCCCCCAAGACCCCGCGCTCAAGGTGAACGGCCGGGCTCTCCCGGCCATCGACGTCAAGATCTCCGGTGTCGAGGCGGACGTCAACGCCCCGTCGGGAACCGCCGGCGGCCGCGCCCTGTACGCCGGCCTGACCAGAACGGACTTCACCGGCGTCCCCGTGACGATCATCAGCTCGGGTATCGACCTGGCCGACCCCGACGACTTCCGGTCCCTGCAGTGGAAGGTCCCGCCGGGGGACGTGGTGGCGGACGTGAAGAACTCCGGTGACCAGCCGGCACTGCACGGCCCGGTGACGTTCGTCCTCGTTCCGGTGGCCGGATCGCAGCCCCAGCTCGGGCAGGCCCAGAAGAGCTACCTCAAGGCGGTCTGGACCGCCCTGCTGACCGCGGCGGGCGCGACCTCCGTCACCTTCATCGACGCCAGCACCAATTCGGCCGCGGGCGCCGCGGCCCCGAAGGTGCCGCCGGTCTCGCTCCCCGACCTGCCGACCACCCCGATCCCGCAGGTACCGGGGCCGAAGGGCGTGACCTGCACGGTGCCGCAGAGCTACTTCGTCCTCAACACGGCCGACCTGGTCGACGCCGCGAAGACCATCCGGGACCTGACCCCGTGCGTCACCGCCGCCCTCGCGGCCCACGCCACCTTCGCGCTCGACGGCTGGACGTCCTACGAGGGGCCGCTTAACGCCGCGGGCCAGCCCGCGTTCAACGACCCCGCGAACATCACGCTCAGCCAGGAGAGAGTCCAGGCCATCGCGAACCTGCTGGTCAACGACCTCGCAGTGCCCGCGTCCGCCATCACCCGCACGACCGGGCACGGCAACCTCGGCCAGCCCCACCCCGACCCGCGCAGCGCCGCCAACCGGGTCGTGGTCATCACCTACACCATCAAATGATCAACCAGACGAAGGAGGCGAGCGCCATGGCCATGGCGAATGTCGCGGAGGAATACTGGGAGCCGACCGTTACTCCGAAGGAGGCCGACAAGGTCGGCATCCACAAGGATGAGTACAGGTCCGCCGCTGAATACGCCCGCATGGTCGTCCAGGAGCACCAGCGTCGCGGCACCCCGCGCGACGGCTGGGAGCCCCCGGCCCTGCACAACGGCAGCCTGGCCGAGCCCTTCATCACCGACGGCGGACAGGAGCTCGCCAGCCGGCTCGAGCAGGAGGCCGACCCCCGCCTCGACGAGGCCCAGGGCCTCATCGAGAACGTCAAGGAGAACCTCGACAAGATCGCCGAGCACCGGGAGCCGATCACCGGCCCGGAGACCGGCGCCAACCACTCGGTCGCCGAGGCGGTGGAGCGCGTCGAGGAGTACGACGCGAAGATCAAGCGGGATCAGGCCGCGGGCAAGCACCACCACCACCGGGCCAGCACCCTGCTCCAGCGGCTCGCGACCTGGGCCCCGTGGATCGAGGCGGTGGGCTTCCTCACCTTCATCACCTACTACCTCAACGTGCCCCTGCTGGAGCCGTGGCAGGACTGGCTCGGCTGGTCCTTCGCCGCCACGGTCGTAATCGCCATCATCCTGGGCCAGACCTGGCTGGTGCGCCACGCCGCCCGGAGCCACAACGACGCCCGGGAGGCCCGCGCCGAGGACCACCGACGCCAGAAAGAAGAGGCGTTCACGCGGCGTAACTGGTACCTGGGGCTGACCGCGGTGACCGCCGTGGCCATCACCAGCGGCATGATCTGGCGCGGCATCGCCGCCCTCGGCAACGCCAGCATCGGCACCACCGTGGTCCTAGTCTTCGTCGCGGCCGTCACCGGCCTGCTCCTGCCGACCCTCGCCTTCCTGGGCGTGGCCCTGGACGGCTCCAGGGTCTCCCGCGAGCGCGACGGTCTTGCCGCCGACCTGGACGACGATCTCGACGAGTACCTGGAGACCATCGGCGACAGCCGCCGGGACCTCGCCAGGGTTGCGGAGATCGGGGACACCCTGAGGGACAAGACGTTCCCGGACATCTGCTACACCTCCCAGGAGGCCGTCGACGGGGTCTACGGCTTCTACGGCACCGTCCGCCTGCTCATCGGGGGCCTGTCGGCCGACCCGCCGGCCCGGACGGCCAGGACGATCGAGCACGACGCGGCGGGCAACATCGCCGGGCACATCGGGACCAGCATCGCGGGCGCCGGCCACGTCAGCCTCGGTCCGCTCTTCGACCGCCAGCATCGGCTGGAGGAGATCGAGGCCCAGCGGGTCAGCCTGCTCGAGCAGGTCGACGCCCTCTCGCGGCACCCGTGGGGCAAGTCTCGAACCTGAACCTCGGATGAGGGTAGCGGACGGCCCGCCGGTCCGGCGGGCCGTTCGCTACGTCACGGGTTCCGCGGCCGGCGCTGCGGTCGGTTCCGTGGCCGGTTCCGTGGCCGGCTGGAGCCGGATCAGGAGCTCGTGGTCGCCGAGGTCGCTGACCAGGGCGCCGGATTCTTCCGCGCACCGGCAGAGGGCGGCGTGATCTGACCGCTGGCCGCGCACACGCAGGGCCAGGAGCGCCGGAGATCCCTCGGCGGGCGGGTGGACCTTGAGGGTAACGCCATCGCCGGCGGCGAGGTCGGTGAGAGCGGCGTCGAGCAGCCGCCGGGCGGTCTCGGGCAGCACCGCGTCTCCCAGACGCGCGACGTCGACCGTGACGTGCACGTCGGCGGTCCGGGCCGCGCGCACGCGCTCGGCGAGAGCGGGCGTCAGGAAGCCCGGTGCCAGCAGCTCGTCCCGGAGGGTGGCATCGGCCAGGACGGCGCTCATCCGCAGCGCCGGGTCCGGTGGCTGGCCGGAGGCGACGCGTTCGAGCACGGGTCCCGCGACGAGTCGCGCGTTCTCCAGGGCCGCGTTGTCGACGCGGCTGATCGCCTCGGCCCGGGCGTGAAGGCGCACCCGTTCGCGGTGCTCGGCCAGCCGGACCTCCGTGTGGCTGGCCACGTTCCGGAACGCCGCCAGCATGGCGGCCGCCACCCCCGCGGCGAGGACCGGGCTGGTCAGGATGGCCACCCACACGCCCGCGGAAATGTCCGGGTGCGTCACCAGCAGGCCCGCCGTCAGGGCGGCCAGGTCGAGGGCCAGAGCGGTGAGGCCGGAGGCCGGCCCCCGGACGAAGTAGATGGCGGCGATCGCGATCCCGCCGTCGGTACCGACCCAGTAGGCGAACGAGTCGGTGGTACCCGGGGCCACCGCCAGCGAGCCCACGGCGACCAGGGCCGTATTGGCCGCGGCCAGGCCCCACATGGTCGCGCGCGTCATCCGTACCTGGCTCAGCTGCCTCGCGCACAGGTCGGCGACGCCGGTGAAGGCGAGGAACACCGCCACGGCCGCGGCCTGCCAGCGCATGTCCTGCCAGCGCAGGCACAGCGACGCCAGCCCGATGAGGAGAATCGGCAGCATGAAGCCGGCGAAGATCAGCCGCGGGCTCGGCGCCATCCGCCGGGCCCAGGCGAGCGGATCGGTAACCGGGGTGCTGGCGGCCTGGGGAGGACCCCAGGTCAGCACCACCGACGTGCCTTGCCCCGGGGCGGAGACGATCTCGGCCCGGCCGCCGGCCTCGGACAACCGGGCGCGGACGCTGTTCCGCAGCCCCGAGCGCGCCGAGTCGACCCGGGCCGGATCGAAGCCGGTCCCTTCGTCGGCGATGGTCACCGTGACCACGCCAGCCTGGCTGCCACGGGCGGCGAGCACGGCGCGGCCCGCCCCGCTATGAGCCGCCGCGTTACGCAGCGCCTCCCCGGCGGCGGCGCTCAGGGCCTCGACGGCCGGCGCGGGCACGTCGAGGCCGCCGTCGATATCGCACCGCACGTCCAGTCCGCCCGCCGCCGCCTCGCCGGCCTGCCGCCGCAGCGCCGACCCGAGATCCTCTAAGCCGTACCCGGCGCGGAGTACCTGCCTGGCCAGCGCGTTCATGGCCCCCTGCGCCTTGGACACCACGACGCTCCACGGCAGCGACCGTCCGGCCAGGCCGACCGCCCGCAGCACGCTCAGCACGTCATCGTGTACCGCGTTCGCCGCACGCCGTTCTGCTTCCTCGGCGGCTAGCGCCGCATCCGCCGTGGCCATCCGCCGGGACAGGAGGTCAGCGTCCGCGTCGGCCCGCTGTGCCCCCGCGCGCAGCAGCCGGGCCCCCCAAGACGCGCACGCTATGACGGCGAGCGCGCCGACCGTCAGCTCGGCCGCGAGATCGGCACGGGGATTCCAGGTCCACGAGGCCAGGACGACCACCAGGACAGGAACCGGCAGCAGGAAACGGGCCGACCACATCGCCCAGGCGGTCCCCACCGGCATGACCAGCGCGGCGTTGTTCTCCAGAAACGGGCTTCCCGGCACGGCCAGCCCCCGGGACACCAGCAGCAGCGACCCGGTCGCCACGACCATCAGGCCGAGGCCCCGCTGGGACGGCGGCCGCGCTACCGCCCTCAGCGCCTGCCCGGTGAGCAGCACGCTCAGCAGCAGGTTCGCCGCCACGCTGGCGGGCCGCTGCCCGGCCAGCGTGGCCGTGCTCGACCAGAACACCACCACCATCAGGGTCATGAACACGGCGAAGATACGCCCGAGCGACCGCTCGAGTCCCGCCTGGTGCACCGCATCCGCTTGCTGGTCCGGCCCCACTGCTACACCACCCTGGCTCCGGCTCCACAATGCACGGGGTGAGCCGGTCCAGGCAAGGAACCTGGCCGGTCGGGGCTCTGGCGGGGAGGACGGGAACCGGCGGATGCTACCGGGGCGGCTCGAGGCGGATCAGCAGCTCATGATCGTCAAGCTGGCTGATCAGGGCGCCGCATTCGGCGGCGTGCCGGCGGAGGGCAGCGTGGTCGGGGCGTCGGCTGCGGACGCGCAGGATCAGCAGCGCGGGGTGGTCCGCGGCCGGCGGGTGCACCTGCAGCGTGGCCTCGCTGCCGGCGTCGAGGCCGGCCCCGCTGCCGGTCCCGCTGCCGGTCCCGCTGCCGGTCCCGAGGCCGACCAGCGCCGCGGCGAGCAGCCGCCGGGCCGTCGCCACGAGCGCGGCGTCCTCCTGCCACTCGAATCGCAGCGTGATGCGCGCGTCGGCGGCCCGGGCCACCCGGACGCGCTCGGCGAGAGGCGGGGTCAGGAAGCCCGGTGCCAGCAGGTCGTCGCGAAGGGTGGCATCGGCCAGCACGGCGGCCATCCGCAGCGCCGGGCTCGGCGCCTGGCCCGACGCCACCTCCTCGAGCACGGGCCCGGCCACGCGCCGCGCGTTCTCCAGGGCGGCGCTGTCGACGCGACTAATCGCCTCCGCCCAGGCCTGCATCCGTACCCGCTCGCCGTACTCGGCCAGCCAGGACTCAGTGCGGCCGGACAGTCTCCGGAACGCCGCCCGCAGGGCGGCCGCCATCCCCCATGCTGATGGGCGGGCCAGCCAGGATGGACGCTCAGATGCCCGCGGAGACGGCGCCGCCCGTCACCCGCAGGCCGGCCGTCAGCGCCGCCACGTCGAGGGCCAGGGCGGCCAGGCCGGATACCGGCCCCGGGTGAAGTAGATGGCCGCGACGACGATCCCGCTGACACCGGCCGCCCAGTAGGCGAGCGAGTCGGTGGTACCGGGGGCCACCGCCAGGAAGGCCACGGCGGTCAGGACCGTATTGGCCGCGGCCAGGCCCACCGCGGCCGAGGCGGTGCATGCGATGAGGGCGAGCGCGCTGGCCGCCTGCTCGACCGCCAGGACGCTGGGATCCGCGGTCCACGAGGCCAGGATGACCAGCAAGAGAGGGACCGGCACCGCGAGCCGGCCCACCACACCACCCGGCCGGCCGCCACCGGTATGACCAGCACGTCGGAGTTGTTGCCGAGGAACGGGCTCCCCGGCACGGCCAGCACCCGGGACACCAGCAGGAGCGCCTCAGTGGCCGCGGCCATCAGCCAGAGATCACGCTGCGACGGCGGCCGGCGCAGCGCCCGCAGGGTCTGCCCGGCGAGCAGCGCGCTCAGCAGCACGTCCGCCGCCATGCCGCCGGGCCGGTTCCCGGCCAGCGTCGCCGAGCTAGACCAGAACACCGCCATCATCAGCGCCATGACCACGGCGTAGATGAGGCCGAACACGCGCTCGAGCGTGGCCCGGTGCGCCCCGCTGGCCGGCTCGGCCGGCGCCGCCGGCGGGTCCCGGTCAGCCGCCACTGCGATCACGCTCACTGGCCGCGCAGGTACCAGTCCTCGGACACGTACTGGTCGCGCAGCGCCACCTTCAGCATGTCAGTCCGGGTGCCCACCGGATCCCCAGCTGCCTCGTACCGGGTCTTGACCCCCTTCAGGTGGCTCTTCACCGTCTCCAGCGCGCATCCCTGCAGCGACGCGATCTTCTGCGCGGGCACCCCGGTCGCGTACAGCCGCAGCACCTCCATCTGAGTCGGCGAGAGCCTGGGCCCGGAAGCCGCCAGCACGACCGAGGCCATCAGCGGCGACACCCAGCTGTGGTCACCATGCGCCACGGCGATCAGTGCCTCGGGCAGGAGCCCGGCTTCGTTCTTGCACAGGACGGCGTCGGCGCCGCTGCCCAGGGTGCCTATCAGCCGCTCCGGCCGCTCCTCGTCGGTATAGATCACCACCGGATACCCAGTGGCCTTCAGCCGGGCGATGTTCTGCGCCGGGGCCGACCCGTCCCTGAGCCGCAGATCGAGCAGGACCACGTCGGACCGGCGCGTCCCGGCGGCATCCAGGGCGAGGAATTCCCCGACCGTCGCGGCCATCACCCCGGCGACGAATGACGCGTTCTCCTGCGGCAGCCTGCCCAGCACGCCGTAGCACAGGTCCGGATGGTCATCAACGACCGAGAAAACCACCGGCCCGCTATCGGCAGCCGACTCACCTCTTGTCATGGCTCACCATCCAGTCACCCGCCCCGGCGTTCCGGCACTCAGCGAGCAGTCACCATTCGCATCGCCACAGCGTCTTGATGCGCCGACGGCCAATCGGGTCTTCATCCATCGTGACCGGTCCGGTACGAGATTGCCGGGCCGTGATCAATTTGAGTGTTTCAAGTAGTCAGGGCCAGTGGTATCCCCCGTTAGGGGCAGCCCACGGCCTGGTGTGCCGACGGCTCGACGCCCGCGGCCGTACCGGTTTCATGCTGGTTCCCGCGAGAGCACCCGGCCGGACTCTCGGGATCGTGGAGATTGTCAGGCGGATCGGGACGGAGGAACAGTTCCAGCTCACTTACGCCCGGCAGCGAGTGGAAGCCGGGCCGGTCCTGGCAGGCCTGACATACCAGACCGCCACCATCGACCCAGCGGGGACGATCTTGTCGCTGACGCTGATCGACAAGCAGTACGCCGAGCCGGGTACTGAGGTGAGCGTGGTGTGAGGCGAGCACCCCTGGCCGGGCACGCCCGCCGACGCCGACTTCGGCTTCCCGCATATCCGCGCCACCGCCCAGCCCGCGCCGTTCGATGACCACGCCAGGAAGCTGTACCGGCCCAACCCGTAACGCGAACCTGCTTGCTGACCGTTGGCTGGCAGCTGCGGCCCAAGAACCGGTGAACGACTGAGCCGCGAGCATCTCGGGAGGCTCACCTAGCCGATACTGAACAAATTTGGCATAATTTTGTCCAGTAGATAGGAGGTAGCAGGATGTCCGTCGCGAGCGAGCTTGACCGCGCCGAGCAGGTTGTCGCCGATGTCGCGCTGCTGCACGACATGGCCGCGGGCAGGCTGGACGAGCAGCGGGTCAGGGAGGCCGCCCAGGTCTTGCTCGAGCACCGGCGCCGCGAGCTGCCCAGCGTGTCGATCGCGGTGGCGGCCCGCCTGCTGGTCGTGTCCCGCACGACCGTCGAGGCGTGGCGGCAGGCAGGCGTCCTGATCCCGGCCCCGGCGCAGCGGCGGCGCCACGAGGTCACCATCGACAGCCTGGTCCGGGTGCAGATCCTGCTCGGGGAGCTCCGGCAGCTCGGGCAGGACCGCGAGCTGCGAGACTACGTCTGGTGGTCCGCTCAAGATGCCGCCGACTATGCCGACGGCCAGCTCGCCGAGGCACTGCGCCAGTTGCGCACGGGGGAACTCGGCGAGGAATACGTGCCCTCGGATGAAGATCTGGAATGGGCGCGCCGCAAGCTCGGCGATCCGGTTACAGAGGAGCCACGCTGACTGTCTCGACCGTCCCGACGAAGCTGGCCCGCGAGCAGATCAAGGCCCTGCGCGGCAAGGCCAGGGCTTCGTTCGTGTTAGCGGTCGAGGACATACGCCGCCGCGGATGCGCGGCGGCGGGCGTCCGGCTGGCCGGAGAAGCCCTGTCGGGTATCTGCAGGCTTGACCGCAGAGCGCCAGGACAGCGAGGCCGAGTATCCGGCGAACCAGCAGGTAGACGATCCTGATCAGCACCGGCCAGCCAACCATCACCGCGTCAAGCCCGCTGGCATAGCGCAGGTCGCCACGCAATCGAGTATTCGAGCGGGGCGCAGCTGCTGCCTGCTGTAGCGGGTGCCGGGCGCGGGGACCTGCGGCGACTGCGTGCTGACGGCTAGCCGATCACGCTTATCCGATGACACCGAGCAGGTCGGCGCGGGCCGTGGCGAGCGAGGGGCCGTACCAGGTCAGCAGCCGGCCCGAGACGAGCACGACGCGCTGGGAGGGGAATTCCCCCGGCCCGTCTTCCGCGGTGAACGGGTAGGGCTCATCAGGCAGCAGGACCACCTCGGGCGCGGCCGCCCGGATCTCCCCCACCTCGACGCGGGGGTAGCGCCCCGGGCCCGCGCCGAACACGTTGACTAGGCCCAGCCGCGTCAGCACGTCGCCGGTGAACGTGCGCGCGCCGACGACCATCCACGGGTCACGCCAGACCGGTACCGCGACCCGGCGCCCGGGCCGGTCTGACCAGGGCCGGGGCGCGGGCCCGGCCCAGGCCCGCTCCGCAGCGGCCAGCCAGCCCGGTGTATCCAGGCCCAGCGGCCCGGTGAGCAGCCGCCGCAACGACGCCAGCGCCCCTGGCACCGACTCGATCACGGTCACCCACACGGCCAGGCCCGCCTCCCGCAGCCGGGCGACGTCCATCTTGCGGTTCTCCTCCCGGTTGGCGATGACAAGGTCGGGCGCCAGGGCGGCGATCCTGGCCCGTTCGGGATTCTTGGTGCCCCGGACCCGGGTCACCGCCAGGCCGGCCGGGTGGGTGCACCAGTCGGTGGCCCCCACCAGCCGTCCCGGGGCCGACACCGCCACCGCCTCGGTCAGCGAGGGCACCAGCGACACCACCCGCCGGGCCGGTCCGTCCAGCTCCACCGGGCGCCCGAGATCATCCCGCCACACCGTCACCGTCACACGTTACGCCGGTACTGCCCGCCGACCTCGAAGAACGCCTCGCTGATCTGGCCGAGCGAGCAGTGCCTGACCGCCTCCATCAGGGCCTCAGGGCCGCGAAGACGTTCTGTTCGCCCGGGCGCGAAATCGTCGATGCTCATGCCCCGGGCGAGTTAGGCCTCGGCGTAGGTGAAGCCGTTGGCGAGCGTGAACGCGAGCTGGGTGATCGGGTTCGCGCCGGCTTCGGCGATTTGGTACCCGGAGATCGAGACCGAGTAGAAGTTGCGCACCCAGTGCTCGGTGAACCGCTGCTGGATGTCGGCCATGCAGCGCAGCGCGAAATCGGTGGAGAAGATGCAGGTGTTCTGCCCATAGTCCTCCCTGAGGATGTCGGCCTGGACGGTGCCGCGCACCCAGGCGCGGACCTGGGCGGCCTCCGCGTCGTCTGGCTCGCGGCCGTCCTCGGCGAATGCCCGCAGCCGCTGGTCGATGACGGTGTTGCGGTCGACAGCCGGGTGGCGTCGCTGCCGCGGGACAGCAGCCGGAACCGCCGGCCAGCAGAACAACCGGACCATGAGCAGATTAGGTGTTTTGGAACCCACAGAACCCGCCGAGTTACATGCCGTCGGCATAGAGCTGGTCAAGGCCAATGAGGCGGACTTCATCGGCGTGGGCAGCTTGCAGGTCACCGCTGAAGCCGGCACCGGAAAAACAGCTCAGGACGGTGTTGCTGGTGTCGAAGCCCTTGACCGCGAGCAGGTCCCGTGCGCGGTGAAGGCGCTCGGCGTGGCGGATGTCCATGATCTGGTCCCACTTCGCCTCGCCGAGGGAAAGGATCTTGCGCGGACGCCCGTGCTCAGCTGGAGCGAGCACGGCGACATCTATCTCGATCTGGGTCCGGTTGGAGGGGTCCGAGACGACCCCAGAGCCCACCTCGCTCGGCAAACCGCCGAACACTTCAGGGCCGGCCGCGATCGCGTAGTCGCGGCAGATCGCCTCGAAGTGCGGTCCTGCCACCTGGGACAGGAAGCGGGGTCGGGCGCTGCGCCACACCGTGGGTCCGTCACCGATCTCGAGCCGGGCCCAGTCACGGCTCATGATTGCCTGGTAGAAGGTGACAAGCGGCTCCACGATGCGGTA
>WNGR01000480.1_pt1 | contig 43652 bp, 37 predicted proteins | sample 5407581 | NCBI WGS metagenome assembly WNGR01 (sample SAMN13153383, study PRJNA577476) | soil metagenome | isolation source: 80 cm soil or saprolite under Garry oak tree replicate 2 | place: USA:California | collected 2016-06-15 | reverse complement strand
TCACCCCGGTGCCGAACCGGGGCAAGCCGAACGAGCCCGCCCTGACCGCGGACACCCTGCGCTGCCTGGCCGGCGTGAAGGGGATGGACCTGGCGGACCTGTGTGACGCGGTCACCGCGACCGCCCAGCGCACCTTCGGCCCCTGGTAGCAGCGTGCGCCCCCGCCCCGCCCCGCCCCCTCGGCCTGGCCCCCCGTCTCGCGTGGCCGGCCGCATCCCGGCCGGCCCGATGTGGCATCGAGCCGGCCACAGCCGGCCCGATGTGACATTGAGCCGGCCCCGATGACCGGTCAGGAGCGGCCGGTACGGCCGCTCGGCCAGGCCGAGATCCGCGCGCTGGCCGATCGCCTGGGCGTCCGGCCGTCCAAGCGGCTCGGGCAGAACTTCGTCGTCGAGCCGGGGACCGTGCGGAAGATCGCCTCGCTGGCCGCCCTGCGGCCGGATGACGTGGTGCTGGAGGTGGGCCCGGGGCTGGGGTCGCTGACCCTGGCCCTGCTCGAGGCCGGCGCCGGCCAGGTCGTGGCCATCGAGATCGACCGGGCGCTGGCCGGCGAACTGCCGCGGACGGTCGCCGCCCGCGCGCCGCATCTCGCGGACCGGCTGACCGTGGTCACCGGGGACGCGCTGCACATCGCGGCACGCGGCCTGCCCGCGGAGCCGGCGGTGCTGGTGGCGAACCTGCCGTACAACGTGGCGGTGCCGGTGCTGCTGCACCTGCTGACCGCGCTGCCCTCGCTGCGGCGAGGGCTGGTCATGGTCCAGGCTGAGGTGGCGGACCGGATGTGCGCCGGACCCGGGTCACGGGTATACGGCACGCCGTCGGTGAAGCTGGCCTGGTTCGCCGCGGCCCGGCTGGCCGGGCCGGTGCCGCGCACGGTGTTCTGGCCGGTGCCGAACGTGGATTCCCGCCTGGTCGCGTTCACCAGGCGGGACCCGCCGGCGGGCGCGGCAGGCCGCGAGGAGGTGTTCGCGGTCGTCGACGCGGCGTTCCGGCAGCGGCGCAAGACGCTGCGGGCCGCGCTCTCCGGCTGGGCCGGCTCGGCGCCGGAGGCCGAACGGCTGCTCCGGGCGGCCGGCATCGACCCGGGCGCGCGCGGGGAATCGCTCGGCGTCGTGGAGTTCGCCCGGCTGGCGGCGGCGCGGCGGTCAGCACGGCCGGCAGCACGGCGTACGATTTCACCATCGTGACCGGTGTAACCGTGCGGGTGCCCGCCAAACTCAACCTCCAGCTCGCGGTGGGGCCGCCGCGAGCTGATGGCTACCACGGCCTGGTGACCGTGTTCCATGCCGTCTCGCTGTTCGACGAGATCACCGCGGCGCCAGCCGGCCGGGACGGGGTTACCGTCACCGGCGAGGGCGCGGACCGGGTCCCGGCCGACGGGGACAACCTGGCCCTGCGGGCCGTGGCCGCGTTGCGCGCCGCGGTGACGGCCCCGGCCGTGCGGCCCGCGGGCGTGCACATCACGATCGCCAAACGGATCCCGGTGGCGGCCGGGCTGGCCGGCGGGAGCGCCGACGCGGCCGCGGCCCTCGTCGCCTGTAACGAGCTGTGGGACGGCGGCCTGGGGCAGCCGCAGTTGGTCGAGGTCGCGGCCCGGGTGGGCAGCGACGTGGCCTTCGCGCTGCTCGGCGGGACCGCGGTAGGCCGGGGCCGGGGGGAGCGGCTGACGCCGGCGCTGGCCCCGGCGACCCGGTACCACTGGGTGCTGGCCTTCGCCGACGGGCACCTGTCCACTCCCGAGGTGTATGCGGCGCTGGACCGGCTGCGGGCGGCCGGCACGGGCGGTCCCGCGGGCGCGGGGAACCCGGTCCCGGCCGCCCGGGGCAAGCCGGACCTGAACGCCGCGCTCATGTCGGCGCTGCGCTCCGGTGATGCCCGGCAGGTCGGCCGGGCGCTGAGCAACGACCTGCAGCCGGCCGCGCTGTCGCTGTTCCCCGCGCTGCGCAAGACCCTGGCGGCAGGCCTCGAGCTGGGCGCGCTCGGCGCGCTGGTGGCAGGCTCGGGACCGACCTGCGTGTTCCTGGCGGCCAATGCGGACCGCGCCCTCGAGATGGCCGTGTCGCTGTCCGGCGCGGGCGTGTGCCGCTCGGTGGCGCGGGTCACCGGGCCGGTGCCCGGCGCCGCCGTCGTTTCCCCGGCGAGGTGACCCGGCCGCGATGAACCTGATCAGCCTGGAGAAGGCGGTCAAGGCGTACGCGCACCGCACGCTGCTCGACGGCGTCTCGCTCGGCGTGGCGGCCGGGGACCGGATCGGCGTCGTGGGCCGCAACGGTGCGGGCAAGTCCACCCTGCTCGCGCTCCTGGGCGGCCTGGTCGCGCCCGACTCCGGCCGGGTGGCCATGACGGCCGGCCTGCGGCTCGGCTACCTGCCGCAGAGCGACCAGCTGGCCGGGACGGTCGGCGAGATCGTGTTCGGCCTCGGGGGGGCTCGGGCCCGCCGCGGCAGCCGGCCAGGCCAGCAGGGTCGTCCCCCCCGGAGCGAGCAGAGCCTCGGGGGGGCTCGGGGGGGTCGTCCCCCCCGGAGCGAGCAGAACCCCGAGCGCGGACCTTCGGTGACGCCGTGGGAGGCGGATCCCCGGGCGCGCGCGATCATGGCCGAGCTGCTGCCCGGGGTCGGCGTGGACGCGCAGGCCGGGCAGCTGTCCGGCGGCGAGCGGCGGCGAGTCGCGCTCGCCGCCCTGCTGGTGGCCGAGCGCGACGTCCTGCTGCTCGACGAGCCCACCAACCACCTCGACATCGAGGCGATCGACTGGCTCGGCCGCCACCTGCGCGACAGAGGCTGCGCGGTCGTCGTGGTCAGCCACGACCGCTGGCTGCTCGACCTGGTCTGCGAGCGGACCTGGGAGGTCGACCGCGGCCAGGTGCACTCCGCCGAGGGCGGCTACTCGGCCTACGTGCTCGCGGAGGCCGAACGCGAGCGGGGCGAGGAAGCCGCCGAGCGCCGCCGCCGCAACCTGGCCCGCAAGGAACTCGCCTGGCTGCAGCGCGGCGCCCGGGCCAGGACCACCAAGGCGAAGTTCCGGGTCGAGGCGGCCACCGCGCTGATCGCGTCGGAGCCGCCGCCCCGGGACAGCGTCGAGCTGACCCGGCTGGCCACCGCGCGGCTGGGCAAGACCGTGATCGAGCTGGAGGAGGTATCGGTCTCGGCCGCCGCCGACGGCCGCGAGCGCACTCTCCTCGACCGCGTGACCTGGCAGCTGGGCCCCGGGGACCGGGTGGGGATCGTCGGGGTCAACGGCAGCGGCAAGACCTCCCTGCTGAAGGTACTGGCGGGCGAGGCCGGTCCCGGGCAGCTCAGCCCGGGGTTGCCCGCGGCCGGGACCGTCATCAGGGGCAAGACCGTGCGGCTGGCCCACCTGTCCCAGGAGCTCGCCGAGCTCGACCCGGACCAGCGGGTCCGCGAGGCGGTGGAGGAGATCCGGCTGCGGATCCAGGTGGGCGACCGCGAGCTGTCCGCGGGACAGCTGCTCGAGCGGCTCGGCTTCAGCGCGGAGCGGCAGTGGACCCGGGTCGGCGAATTGTCCGGCGGCGAGCGGCGCCGGGTCCAGACGCTCCGGCTGCTCATGACCGAACCCAACGTGCTGCTGCTCGACGAGCCGACCAACGACCTGGACATCGAGACGCTGACCGAGTTCGAGGACCTCCTCGACGGCTGGCCGGGCACGCTCGTGGTGGTCAGTCACGACAGGTATTTCCTGGAACGGGTGACTGAGCACGTGGTGGCGCTGCTGGGCGACGGCACGCTCTCCTTTCTCGCCGGCGGGGTGGACGAGTACCTGGACCGCGTCCGCGCCGCCCGCGCCGGCGCGGGCGGCAGGCCCGCCGCGGCCCGGCCGGCCGCACCAGCGGACGGTGCCCCGGCCGCCGGGTCCGGACCCCCGCGGCCATCAGCGGCCGAGGAGCGCGCCGCCCGCAAGGAACTGCAGCGCCTGGAGCGCCAGCTGGACCGCCTCTCGACCCGCGAGACCGAGCTAGCCGCCCAGCTAGCCGCCAACGCCACCGACTACGAGAAGCTCACTGCCCTAGGCGCCGACCTGAAGGCCACCCAGGCCGAAAAGGAAGACCTAGAAGAACGCTGGCTAGCCGTCGCGGCCGGCCTAGACCCCTAAGCGAGCCAAAGGGCCGCCGCCGCAGATGGATCCCTAGCGAGCCAAAGGGCCGCCGGCGCCGCCTGGACTGAGGAGCGACGAAGGAGCGACGAGGGAAGGCGGCGCCTTAAGAGGCGGCCCGGCGGCGAGCGGGGCTAACACAGCGTCGAAGGGAGCGAGCAGGATCCGCAGCAGGTCGGCCAGGTGCTGGCGTTCGCTGCCGTCCAGGCCCCCTAGCAGGGCCCGCTCGCGGCGCAGCAGGCCGGCTAGCGCCGCGTCCACCCGCGCCTGGCCCTTGTCGGTGAGGATGACCAGCACGCCCCGCTTATCCCGGGGGTCGGGCTCCCGGCGGACAAGTCCCGCGGTGGCCAGCCGGTCGATCCGGTTCGTCATGGTTCCGGAGGTGACCAGGGTGGCGCGGAGCAGCGCGCCCGGCGTGAGCTGGCACGGCGGCCCCTGCCTGCGCAGCGCCGACAGCACGTCGAATCCCCACGATTCGAGCCCGTGCTCGGCGAACGCCTCGCGCCGCGCGATGTCCAGGTGCCGGGCCAGCCTGGAGATCCGGCTGAGCACCTGCATCGGCTCGACATCCAGGTCGGGCCGCTGCGCCCGCCACGCGGTGACCAGGTCGTCGACCTCGTCCCGCAGCAGTGCTTCGCCGAGGATCTCGTCGTCGGAGTCCGCCTCAGTGCCGGGACCGGCGCGCTGGCCCATTACTAGAGCGTATCTCTTGACGTCAAGAAGACCAGTCATGTACAAGGGGATCAGGCAGCTGCGGGGGTGCCTGGGTCGTCCCCCGTCACCCACGCAGTGTCTCGGTATCAGAGAAGGATTGACCACCATGTGGGACACGGCCCTTTATCTGCGGTTTGGAGGCGAGCGCGCCAGGCCGTTCTTCGACCTGCTCGCCAGGGTCGGAGCAGAACTTCCCGGATACGTGGTCGACATGGGCTGCGGCCCGGGGAACCTGACCGCCCTGCTCGCGGAGCGCTGGCCATCGGCCGCGGTGTGCGGCGTGGACAGCTCGCCCGAGATGATCGAGGCGGCCCGCGAGTTCGCCATGGCAGGTGCCCCGCGACCCCCGGCGCCCTCCGGTTCCGGGCCGGTCGCGACGAGCCACGCACCAGGATTGTCGTTCATGCTCGACGACATAAGGCACTGGAAGCCGCAGAGCCTGCCCGACGTGATCATTTCCAACGCGGTGCTGCAGTGGGTGCCCGGCCATCGCGAGCTGCTGGTCCGCTGGGCGGACCAGCTGGCTGCCGACGGCTGGCTGGCCTTCCAGGTCCCGGGTAACTTCGACCAGCCGTCTCATGCGATCCTGCGCGAGATGGCGGCCTCGGCCCGGTGGCGCCCGCTGCTGCGGGACGTGGAGCTGAACCGGCAATCGGCCGACCCGGCGGACTACGCAGAGCTGCTCGCCCGGGCCGGCTGTGAGGTCGACGCGTGGGAGACGACGTACGTGCACATCCTGCCGGGCCCTGACCCGGTGCTCGAGTGGTACAAGGGCACCGGGCTCCGTCCCGTGCTGGCTGCGCTCGACGCGGACCAGGCGGGGGATTTCCTCGCGGAGTATGGCTCGCAGGTTCGCCAGGCGTATCCGCCCCGGTCGTTCGGCACCATCTTCCCCTTCCGCCGCGTATTCGCCGTGGCCCACCGGCCCGGCTGAGCCTAGGACCCTTATAATCCAATTTTTCCCATTGATTTTATAGGGAAACTCTGGCAGGATCACGGCATGCGCCGTGTCATGCCTCTCCTGTCAACGCCTGCCTGTCAGTGCGTTCCCGCCGGCGCCTTCCCGTTGGCGCCTGGCGTCGTGCGATGTCTGGCTGGCTCGCTCTAACCCGACCGGGCTTGGTCCCGCCACCAGCATGTCTGGTTGCTTCAGTTCGCCATTGCGCTGGCGCCCGCCGTCAGCGACGTCAACGCGAGGAGAGACGCGAAAATGAGTACGATGATCCGGCTGGCGTCACCAGCCAGCGCGCAGCCTGGCCGGCTACTCGGCGCGCGGCAGCTGGCCGATGTGGTGCGACGCCTGGCGGCGAGCCCCGCGGACTGGCTCGGCCGGGTGCGGCTGAACCCCGCGGGCCGCTGGTATGAGCGGATACACCTCGACGGCAGCCACGAGGTGTGGGTGATCAGCTGGCTGCCGGGCCAGGCGACCGGGTTCCACGACCACGGCGGGTCGGCCGGCGCCTTCGCCGTGGTGTGGGGAACGCTGATGGAGCGCCGGGTGGTCGGGGCCGTGGCCACCGGGCAGGTGCTGGCCAAGCCGATCGGGGCGGGCGGGGCGCGGGCGTTCGGCCCCCGCTACATCCACGACGTGCGCAACGCGGCCGCCTCGGCGGTGGCAGTGAGCGTGCACGCCTACTCGCCGCCGCTGCCGGCGATGACGCGCTACGACCTCACGCCGGGCGGGCTGGTCAGGCTGGACACCGAAGGCGCCGCCGCGTGGTGACGGTCCGGCCGCGGGGTGCTCGCACCATCGACGAGATCCTCGCGGTCGCGCGGGCCCGGCTGCAGCGGCTCACGCCGCGGCAGGCCTTCGGCGAGGTGGCCCGCGGGGGCGTGCTTATCGACATCCGGCCCGCCGCGCAGCGGGCCGTCCAGGGCGAGATCCCCGGGTCCACCATCGTGGAGCGTAACCACCTGGAGTGGCGCCTGGATCCGTGCTCGGACGCCCGGCTGTCCTGGGTGACCGGCTACGATCACGTGATCATCGTGATCTGCGTGGACGGGTACACCTCCAGCCTGGCCGCGGCGGCCCTGCAGGACCTGGGCCTGTACCGGGCCACGGACGTGATCGGCGGGTTCCGGGCCTGGACGGCCGAGGGCCTGCCGTCCGCGGCCGGCGGCGCGGGGACGGTCACGCTGGCGCCTGGCGCGGCCCCGGCCCTACCGCCCGCCTGACCCCCGGCCGTTCGCGTCCAGGTGGGACAGGCCGTTCCAGATCAGGTCGATCAGGTTGGCCGCGACCTCTTCCAGCTTGGGCTTACGGGCGTCGAGCCACCACTGCCCGGTGAACGCGACCATGCCCACGACCATCTGGGCGTACATCGGCGCGAGCTTGGGGTCGTGGCCGCGCGAGGCGAGGAAGTCGGCCAGGATGTACTCGACCTGGCCGGCGATATCGCTCAGCAGCGTGCCGTAGGTACCCGCGCCCGACCCGGGATTGGAGTCCCGGACCAGGATGCGGAAGCCGTCGGCGTTGTCGTCGATGTACCGGAGCAGGGTGACTGCCGCGGCCTCGAACTTCACCCGGGTGTGGTCGCCGCCCAGGAGCGTGGTCGCCATCGTCAGCAGGCGTTCCACCTCCCGGTCGACGACCACCGCGTAGAGGCCCTCTTTGCCGCCGAAGTGCTCGTACACCACCGGCTTCGAGACGTCCGCCTGGGCGGCGATCTCCTCGATCGAGGTCCCCTCGAAACCGCGCTCGGCGAACAGCCGGCGCCCGATTTCCAGGAGCTGCTCCCGCCGTTCCTTGCCGGTCATTCTCTTGCGGCCGGATCTTGGGGGCTGGGAACTCACTGGTCCATCATCGCGACTCCGCGGACACCGTGCCACGTACCGGGTCGGCGCGGCGCGTCATTGAGCCGAGTTTCCTCGTCGCGGTGGCGGGCCGCTTGGCCGAAAGCCGTTCTTCGTCCGGCCAGCGTACATCGTAGGCCCAGCCCAGCTTCTCCAGCGCCCAGATGACCCGCGCGCTGGGGTCCAGCTGGCCCTTCAGCGCCCCGTGCCGCGCGCAGGTGGGGTCCGCATGGTGCAGGTTGTGCCACGATTCACCGAACGACGCGATCGCCAGCCAGGACACGTTCCTTGACTTGTCGCGGACCTCGAATTCCTCGCTGCCGAAGGTGTGGCAGATGGAGTTGATGGCCCAGGTGACGTGGTGCAGCAGCGCGACACGGACCAGGCTGCCCCAGAAGAAGGCGGTCACCGCGCCCTGCCAGGACATCCCCCACAGGCCGCCGATGAGCGCGGGCAGCAGCAGCGTGACCGCCACGAGCCCGGGGAACCAGCCGTCGACCCCCTTGATCCGCCGGTCGGCGAGCAGGTCCGGCGAGAACTTCTCCTGCGAGGTCATGTTCGGGTCGAAGAGCCAGCCGATGTGCGCGTACAGCAGGCCCTTGGACAGCGCCTTCCAGTCGTCTCCGTACCGCCAGGGCGAGTGCGGGTCGCCTTCCTTGTCGCTGTACTTGTGGTGCCTGCGGTGATCCGACACCCAGGTGATGACCGGTCCCTCGATGGCCAGGCTGCCCGCGATCGCCAGCGCGACCCGCAGGCCGGTCTTCGCCTTAAAGGAGCCGTGGGTGAAGTACCGGTGGTAGCCGACCGTCACGCCGAGCCCGGACACCCAGTAGAAGACCAGCGCGATCAGCACGTCATGCCAGCCCAGCCCCCAGCCCCACATCAGCGGGATGGCGGCGGCCAGCGCCGCGAGCGGGATGGCCACGAACACGCCCACCATGAAGCGCTGGAACGCGGAATTCGGCTCGTCGTCCAGGTCCGGCCGGGTGGGGCGGAGCTTGGTGGCCGTTCTGGCGGTTCCCCCGTTGGTTCCGGCGGGCGCGGGCGCGGCCGGCGAGATGGCCTGATCCGCTGGGGCAGCGGCCAGCCGGGCCGGCGCAAGGGTGGCTTCAGTCGCGTGGACGGTGTCGGGAGATGTGGTCATCGTGCTCCTCTACAACTAGGCGAAACGGGCACGAGCGCTTGTACGCTTACGTAACCGTAGCCTACGAAACCGTAAGTTAGGCAAGGCTTGCCAGGTGAATTTCTGCAAATAGACCTATGAATTCCGTATGCACACACCGGTCACCGTCTCGCTATGCGAGACAAGTGAACGTTCCGTGTCGCAGGCGTCACGGCCCGCCGACGTTCTTTCCGCCCTCGGCCGCCGGTCACGTCTACCCGCCGGACGCATGCGCGAGGACGACCAAATCGGGCGTCAGCGGTCACGCCATGCCACTAGGGCCGGTTCTCCGGGCAGGTTCCAGGTAGAGTGAGCACTCGAACCATCCCGGGTCGTCTAGCCAGGCAGGACGACGGTCTTTGGAATCGTTAACGAAGGTTCGAATCCTTCCCCGGGAGCGCATTAAGAGGGTTCGAGGCTTGGCCATCCTGCCGTAAGCCGCGGCTCATGATCGTCCCAGCCCAGCCTTCAATCCTGCGGTAGAGGTCGACGCTGCGGCGGACGTCGATGCGCAAGCAGCCGTGATAGTTGTCGCCCACATTCTTCCGAACGGTCTTAGGGTTGTGGCGCTTCAGTGAGGCACGGCGGAACTGCTCCGGTCGCGCGCCGGTGATCTTGAGCCAGAAGAGCTCGGCCGCTCCTACGTCGGCGTTCTCGTGTATATAGACCTGGAAGGTAAGGTTCTCGGCCGGAGTGCCCGCTGTCGTAAGGAATCGCAGGAAGAACTGGATCATTGCGGGGTCGCTGTTCGTGAAGATGGCGCGGTCACTGCGCCTATGTGGCTTGTTCTTCGCGCCTTCGCACCAGTAGGCGATGGCGCCGGCGATCAGGATCTCGCGGTCGGTCAGCTCGCCGATCTCGGCGGCAGCCGCCTCGCGGGCCGCAGCGCGGCGGGCCTCGCGGGCGGGGCGCTCGGCCGCCCAGTAGCGGCGTGCGCCCTCCGCCGACCGCCTCCGGCACTCCGCGTAGCTCAGCCTCGCTGGCCTGGGCAGGTCACGGACCCAGAGCGAAACCGAGCTCCTGGCGACGCCGAGGGCGGCGGCGATGTCCTCATAGTCCAGGCCCTGCGTCCGCAGGTCGCGCGCCCTGGCCCGCAGCTCGTCCTTGGCGTTGGGCCGTCGGGTCCACTCGGGCGGAGGCTCGCCCTTGAGGGCGTCGTTGAGCGTGGCATTGCTCATGGGCCCGAGGATCTGCTTGACCTCGCGACGTGACCGGCCTTCGCGGCGCAGCTTGACCGCCCGCTCTCTCAGCCGGTCAAGCTCTCGCAGAGTACGCATATTCGAACTTTAGTACGAGGATATGACATTCTCGCCGGCCCGCTTACCTCGCCCGGCGCCGCCGCTGAGGTGACCGGAGATGGCAGCCCGGACATATGGAGCGGCCGGGACGTCCTGGGTAGCCCGGGCGCGTGCTCCGCCGCCAGGGCGTTCCGGCGGCATGGGGGCCAGGCCGGCGAGCGGCTGGCCGGGCGCTGCGTTATAGTTAGTTGACGCCAAGCAAGTTTCTAATGATGCCAAAGTTGCCTGTGGGGGCTTAGGCCACATGAAGTCGGATTCTGGTCAGGAGGGTGCCGGCCTGCCCGCTCAGGCGGGTGCCAAGGCGCCCGGTCAGGCGGGTGCCGACGGGCCCGGTCAGACGCGGGCGGGCGAGCCCGGGCCGCACTACAAGTGGATCGCGCTGTCGAACACCACGCTGGGCGTGCTGATGGCGACGATCAACCAGTCCATCGTGCTGATCGCGCTGCCGGACATCTTCCGCGGGATCGGGCTCAACCCGCTGAGCCCGGCCAACACCAGCTACCTGCTGTGGATGTTCATGGGCTTCCTCGTGGTGTCCGCGGTGCTGGTGGTGTCGTTCGGGCGGCTGGGCGACATGTTCGGCCGGGTCCGGATGTACAACACCGGGTTCGCGATCTTCAGCGTGGCCTCGATCTTCCTGACCGTCACCTGGCAGCACGGCACCGCCGGGGCGATGTGGCTGATCATCTGGCGGGTCGTGCAGGGCATCGGCGGGGCGTTCCTGTTCGCCAACTCCACCGCCATCCTCACCGACGCCTTCCCGGCCAACCAGCGCGGTACCGCGCTGGGCATCAACTCGATCGCGGCCATCGCGGGCTCGTTCCTCGGGCTGCTGCTCGGCGGCGTCCTCGGCCCGGTGAACTGGCACCTGGTGTTCCTGGTCTCGGCGCCGATCGGGGCGTTCGGCACCGTGTGGGCCTACTTCATGCTCCGCGACATCGGGGTGCGCAAGCACGCCCGGATGGACTGGTGGGGCAACATCTTGTTCGCTGCCGGGCTGATCGCGATCCTGGTCGGCATCACCTACGGCCTGCTGCCCTACGGCGGGCACCCGATGGGCTGGACCAATCCCTGGGTGCTCACCGCCATCTTCGGCGGGGTGGCGGCGCTGGTGGTATTCGGCGTCGTCGAGACCAAGGTCGCCGAGCCGCTGTTCCGGCTCTCGCTGTTCAAGATCCGCGCCTTCGCCGCGGGCAACGTGGCGAACCTGATGCTGGCGCTGGGCCGCGGCGGCATGCAGTTCATGCTGATCATCTGGCTGCAGGGCATCTGGCTGCCGCTGCACGGGTACAGCTTCAGCCAGACCCCGCTGTGGGCAGGCATCTACCTGGTCCCGCTGACCATCGGCTTCCTGCTGTCCGCGCCGCTGTCCGGCGTGCTGTCGGACCGGTTCGGCGCCAAGGGGTTCACCACCGGCGGGGCGCTGCTCACCGCGCTGACCTTCTTCATCCTGCTGTTCCTGCCCGTGGACTTCTCCTACTGGGGGTTCGCCCTGATCATCGCGTTCAACGGCTTCGGCTCCGGCCTGTTCGCCTCGCCGAACCGGGCCGAGATGATGAACTCCGTGCCCGCCAGCCAGCGCGGCGCGGCCGGCGGCATGATCGCCACCTTCATGAACACCTCGTTCGTGCTCTCGATCGGGGTCTTCTTCTCGCTGATGGTGGTGGGGCTGTCCGGCAAGCTGCCGGGCGCGCTGTCCGGCGGCCTGACCGCGCAGGGCATCCCGGCGGCCGCCGCGCAGCAGATCTCGCACCTGCCGCCGATCGGCGTGCTGTTCGCCGCCTTCCTCGGCTACAACCCGATGCAGCAGCTGCTCGGCCCGCTGCTCGGGCACCTGCCCGCGGGGCACGCCGCCTACGTCACCGGGCGCCAGTTCTTCCCGCAGCTGATCACCGGCCCGTTCCACGACGGCCTCGGGGTGGCGTTCGCGTTCGCGATCGCCGCCAGCGTGATCGCGGCCGTCGCCTCGCTGCTCACCGGCCGGCGCCTGCGGGGCGCCGCGGCGGCTGAGCCGCTGGGCGCCGAACTGGCCGCGGTGGCCGCGGAAGGCGGATTCGAGCCCAGTGAGCTGGTCGGGCCCGGCCAGGAGACACCAGATACGCCCGATTCGCGGGGAAATGGGCAGTCACCTGCGGTTACTAAGTCCGGTGGGACAGAGCCTGGCTGAACCGTCCCGCCGGGTGGCCGTAGGCTAAGGGGCGGAGCCCGGGACGGGAAGCCGTCCCGGCCGTCACGGAAGCCGGCCATCCGATCATGGCCACCGGACGGTATCCTGCGGATGAGGGGCGGGTAAACACAATCGCCGTCACATCCGGTAACCCGAAGCATCCTGACCAGTGCCGGCCGGGCGGTTTGGCGGTCCGAATACCCCTCGCGAGCCCCGGACCCGCAGATGCTGGCGCGCTAACCGAGGAGACCTGCCGCCGTGAGCGAACCCCGCCCGGGCGCCGTCATCGTCCTCGCCGCGGGCGAGGGCACCCGGATGAAGTCGCGGATCCCCAAGGTGCTGCACACCCTGTGCGGGCGCAGCATGCTCGGGCACGCGGTGGCCGCGGCGAGCGGCCTTGAGCCGGAGCGCCTCGTCCTCGTCGCCGGCCACCGCCGGGACGAGGTCGGCGCCGAAGCCGCCCGGTACGCACCCGGCGTGCACGTGGTCGTGCAGGACCGGCTGGCCGGCACCGGCAACGCGGTCCGCATGGTGACCGAGGCGCTCGGCGACCTGCCCGGCGTCGTCGTGGTGACCTACGGCGACATGCCCCTGCTCCAGACGCAGACGCTGGCCGCGCTCGTCCGGGAGCACGCGGCCGCGGGGAACGCGGTGACCGTGCTCACCGCGCGGGTCCCCGACCCGTCCGGGTACGGGCGCATCATCAGGGACGACGACGGCTCGCTGGCCGCGATCGTGGAGGAAGCCGACGCCACCGCGGCGCAGCGCGCCATCGACGAGATCAATTCCGGCTGCTACGCCCTGGACGGCGCCCTGCTGGCCGGCGCGATCAAGCGGGTGGCCACCGGCAACGCGCAGGGCCAGGAATACCTCACCGACGTGGTGGCGATCCTGCGCGGCGACGGCCACCCGGTGGGCACCGTGCTCGCCGCCGACCCGGCCGAAATCCAGGGCGTGAACGACCGGGTCCAGCTCGCCCAGGTGCGCCGCGCCTACAACAGCCGCCTGCTCGAGGCCTGGATGCGGGCCGGGGTGACGATCACGGACCCGGCGTCGACCTGGGTTGACGTGGACGTGACCCTGGCGCCGGACGTGGAGATCCGGCCGGACACCCACCTGGAGGGGCGGACCGGCATCGGGCCAGGGGCCCGGATCGGCCCCGGCTGCCTGCTCAGGGATACCTCGGTGGGCCAGGACGCGACGGTCCTGTACGCCGTCTGCGAGTCGGCCGAGATCGGGCCCGGCGCGAGCGTCGGGCCGTTCGCCCGGCTGCGCCCGGGTACCCGGATCGGCCCGGGGGCGCACATCGGCACCTACGTCGAGCTGAAGAACGCCACGGTGGGCGAGGGGTCCAAGGTGCCGCACCTGTCGTACGTGGGCGACGCGGACATCGGCGAGCACTCCAACATCGGCGCGGCGACGATCTTCGTGAATTACGACGGGGTGGCCAAGCACCACGCCACGGTGGGCGACCACGTGCGGATCGGCTCGGACACCATGCTGGTGGCGCCGCTGCGCGTCGGGGACGGGGCGTACACCGCAGCCGGATCGGTGATCACCGAGGACGTGCCGCCCGGAGCGCTCGGCGTGGCCCGCGGCAGGCAGCACAACGCGGCCGGGTGGGTGGAACGGCAGCGGCCAGGCACGCCGTCCGCCGCGGCCGCCGCCCGCGCCCGCCAGGCCGCGGAGTCAGACCCAGGACAGTCAGACGAGGGGACGCAATCCAGGTGAGCGACATGATGCCGTCAGGCGCGAAGGAGATGCTGCTCGTCTCCGGCCGCGCCTTCCCCGCGCTGGCCGACGAGGTGGCCGCGTGCCTGGGCATCAAGCCGACGCCGACCAAGCTCTTCGACTTCGCCAACGGCGAGATCTTCGTCCGCTTCCTGGACTCCGTCCGGGGCTGCGACGTGTTCGCGCTGCAGAGCCACACCTCGCCCATCAACGAATGGATCATGGAGCAGCTGATCATGGTCGACGCTCTCAAGCGGGCGTCGGCCAGGCGCATCACGGTGGTGACGCCGTTCTTCGGCTACGCGCGGCAGGACAAGAAGAACCGGGGCCGCGAGCCGATCTCGGCCCGGCTCATGGCCGACCTGTTCGCCACCGCAGGCGCCGACCGGCTGATGGCGGTCGACCTGCACACCGCCCAGATCCAGGGCTTCTTCGACGGTCCGGTGGACCACCTGTTCGCGCTGCCCATCCTGGCCACCTACGTCGAGAAGAAGCTCGACGTCAGCCAGGTCACCGTGGTCGCGCCCGACGCCGGCCGGGTCCGGGTCTGCGAGCGGTGGACCGACCGGCTCGGCTGCCCGCTGGCCATCATCCACAAGCGGCGCGATCCCGACGTGGCCAACCAGGTCAGGATGTTCGAGGTGGTCGGGCAGGTGGCGGGCCGCACCTGCATCCTGGTGGACGACATGATCGACACGGGCGCGACCATCGCCAAGGCCGCGGAGGCCCTGTTCGAGCAGGGCGCGGACCGGGTCATCGCCACCGCCACCCATGGCATCCTGTCCGGCGCGGCGGTGGACATCCTGAAGAACTCCAGGATCAGCGAGATCATCATCACGAACACGCTGCCGGTGCCGCAGGAGAAGCGGTTCGACAAGCTCACCGTGCTGTCGATCGCGCCGCTGCTGGCCCGGGCGATCAGCGAGGTATTCAGTGACGGCTCGGTCACCAGCCTGTTCGACGGCCAGAGCTGAGATCGCGGGCCGGCCAGGCCCTGGGCCGGAGACCGTCGTCCCCGCCCCCGCCAGAGGCGCGAGGACGACGGCCACGCGGGCGGCCCCGGGCGGTCCTGGCCACGAGGCTGGTCCCTCCCCACTCCCCTGCCGGGGACCAGGACCGCTTCCCGCCGCGCCCACCCCGCTAGGCGAGCGGGCGTTCAGTGCGCCGCACCGGACGGACGAGACCCCCGTCGCCGTCCGGCGCGACTACCTGTTCGCCTTTGGCTCCGTTGCCGACGCGATGGGCCTCATTGTGAGGCCCGTGGTTTACGCATGAGTTGAGTCATGGTTAAGTGAAGACCCTGACGGCCGATTTCCGTCCAGCCGGAGGCGATCCCGGGCAATGATGAGGTTCCGGCTGCTCGGGCCGCTTGAGGTCCGGGCCGGAGACGACTGGCGGGGGATCGGGGCGCCGAAGTGGCGTTCGGTCCTGGCGGCCCTGCTGATCCACTCCGGGCAGATCGTCTCCGCCGACACGCTGATCAGCGAGGTCTGGCGGGACGACCCGCCGGCCCGGGCGCCCAACCTGATCAGCATCTACGTGCTCCGGCTGCGCCGCCTGATGGATGAGGCGGACAGCGCCCTGCTGGTCACCCGCGCTCCCGGCTACCAGCTCCGGCTGGCGGCCGACGATACCGACGCGCTGCTGTTCGAGGCCCTGGTGCGGGACGGCAGGCGGGCGCTCGCCGACGGGGATCCCCAGGGCGCGGCCCGCAAGCTTGCCGAGGCCCTCGCCCTGTGGCACGGCCGGCCGCTGGCCGACGTCCCGCCGACGCCGCTGGTCGAGGCGGAGGCCGAACGGCTGACCGAGCTCCGCCTCGGCGCCATCGAACTGCGGTTCACGGCCGAACTCGCCTGCGGCGGCCACGCCCAGGCCGTCGCCGAGATCCGCAGGGTGCTGGCGGACTACCCGCTGCGCGAGGGCCTGTGGCTGCTGCTGATGCGCGCCCTGGACGGCGCGGGACGGCACGCGGAGGCGCTCGAGGTGTACGGGCGGGCCCGGGATGCCATCTCCGGGCAACTGGGCGTCGACCCGGGTGCCGAGCTGCGCCAGCTCTACGCCGAACTGCTGGCCAAGGACAGCGCAGCCCCGGCGGGCACCATCTCGGCGGGTACTGTCCCGGCAGGCGCGGTCTCGGCTGGCACAGTGCTTACCCCCGGGGGGACGACCCCCCCGGGGACCCCCCCGAGCATGGGGGGGCAGCCCGCCCCCCCATCCCCCCCTGGGCCCGCGGAGCCGCGGGCGGCGCGCGGCGCGCGGCCCGCCGGGCCGTCCCCGGCGCAGCTGCCCGCCGACGTCGCCGATTTCACCGGCCGCGATGAACAGGTAAAGCGCCTGTGCGACCTGCTCTCGGGCGCAGGCGCGAGCAGTGACCCCGGCGCGGTCCGCATCGCGGTGGTGGCCGGCGCGGGCGGGCTCGGCAAGACCTCGCTGGCCGTGCACGCCGCCCACCGGGTCCGCCGCAGGTTCCCCGACGGCCAGCTGTACGTCGACCTCTTCGGCGCGACCCCGGTCCCGCTCCCGCCCGGGGACGTGCTGGCCAGGTTCCTGCGCGACCTCGGCGTGGACGGCCGGGACATCCCGGTCGACGAGGACGAGCGCGCGGCCAGGTACCGGACCACGCTGGCCCGGCGGCGGATGCTGGTCGTGCTCGACAACGCGCGCGACGCCGCCCAGGTCAGGCCCCTGCTGCCGGGCACCGCGTCCTCCGCCGTGCTGGTCACGACGCGGAGCCGGATGCCCGACCTGGCCAGCACCAAGCTGGTCGACCTCCACGTGCTCGACGACGACGAGGCGCTGACGCTGTTCACCAGGGTCGTGGGCGAGGAGCGGGCCGCGGCCGAGCCCGAGGCCACCGCCGAGCTGCTGGACGCCTGCGCGGGCCTGCCGCTGGCCATCAGGATCTGCGCGGCGCGGCTGGCCACCCGCAGCGGCTGGACGATCCAGGCCATGGCCGGCCGGCTCAAGGACGAGCACCGCAGGCTGGACGAGATGCGCGCCGGGGACCTCGCGGTCCGGGCCAGCTTCCAGGTCAGCTTCGCCAGCCTGCCGGCCAGCACCGACAAGCGGGGCATCGACCCGGCCCGCGCGTTCTGCCTGCTCGGCCTGTGGCAGGGGTCCTCGATCTCGTCCGCCGCGGCCGCCGCCCTGTTCGGTGTCCCGGAGTATTCGGCCGAGGATGCCCTGGAGGTGCTGGTGGACACGCATCTGCTGGAATCGGTGGCCCCGGACCGCTACCGGTTCCACGACCTGCTCCGGGTTTATGCATACGAACGAGCCATGGCTGACCTGGCCGCCGATGAGCGCGACGCCGCGGTCGGTGGCCTGCTCGGCTGGTACATGCGCACCGTCGACGCCGCCGCAACCGCGGTGGCACCGCACCGCTACAACATCCCGCTGGACGCCCCAACCGACGATGATGTCCCGCCACCCAGCTTCGCCACCTCCGAGGAGGCCCTCGCCTGGTATGACGACGAGCGCGCCAATCTGGTAGCGGCCACGCGCCAGGCCGCGGGGTCCCGCCTTCATGAGATCGCCTGGCGGCTGCCCGCTCCCTTGTTCCAGCTCTTCAGTAGCCGCGGCAACTGGGCGGACGGCATCGCCACCAACCGCGTCGCGCTGGAGAGCGCCCGCCAGGCCGGTAGCCGCCAGGGCGAGGCGTGGATCCTGAACAACCTCGGTGATGCCCTCGGATTTACTCGCCATTCCGAAGGGATCGACTGCCTTGAACGGTCGCTGGCGATCAGACGTGAGATCGGTGACCGGATGGGCGAGGCGCAGGCGGCGAACAACCTCGCCGACGCCTATCACTGGCTGGGACGAACCGATGAGGCTCTTGAGCTGTACCGACGTGCGCTGGAGCTGAACCGCACGGTCGGCTACCGGCTCGGCGAAGGCATCGCCTTGGTCAATCTGGGATGGATGCTGGTTGACCTTGGACGTGCCGAGGAGGCCATTGACTACCTACCGCAAGCCCGGCGCGCCTTCGCCGAGATCGACTACGTCGACGGCGCGGGCTATGCCCTGCACATCCTGGGTCGCTGCTATCTGTCGCTGCGCCGGGACGCGGAGGCGCTGAGCTGCTTGCAGGAGGCGCTGACCAGCCATCGGGCCAGCGGTAACCGGCGCAGGCAGGCGGCGACCCTGACGTCGCTCGGCACGGCGCAGAGCCGCGTCGGCCTAGCCGCCGCGGCCCGCGAGTCCTGGGCCCAGGCAGTGGCCATCTTCACCGAGCTCGGCGACAGCGCGGAGGCGGAGAAGGTCCGGGCCGAGCAGGCGGGATCGGGCATTTCCTGAGAATCCGGTAACGATCATGCGGGGCCGATACGATGCTGCGCGTCTCCCCCCGTACGCATCCTTCTGGCTCCGGGGGCCTGGAAAAGCGAAAGGACCACCATGGGGAATGTAGCCGTCGCCGAGGAACTCACAGGCAGCGACGAACTTGACGAGCTCCACCGGCTGGAGGCGAGCGAAAGCGAGCCCGAGGACGAGCCCGAAGACGACGAGGACCAGGACGACGAGGACCAGGACGACGAGGACCAGGACGAGGAGGGCATCAAGCCCGAGGGAATGCCGCACCCCTGATCCGTGCGGTGGCGCGGCGGGTGCAGAATGACTGCGCCCGCCGCAGCAGGACCTATTACAGATCGGACACGTCCCGTACCCGCCGTAGTGGCGAAAAGTAAACCAGGAAGCCGGCCGCCCACGATCCGGCGTAGGCAATCCATATCGAGGGGCGGATCCCGATGGCCGAGCCGGCGAATCCGCCCAGCAGGCCCCCAATCGGCAGCACGCCCCACGTTATCCACCGGCTCGCCGCGTTCATCCGGCCGCGCAGGTCCGGCGGGCAGACCGACTGCCGGTAGGCCAGCTGAGAGGCGCCGAAAACCGCGCAGGCAAAGGCGGACACGCCGTAACCCAGTACGAACAGCGTTATCCTCCAGCCGGGCCCGGCTAGCGGCAGGATGAGCGACGGGGCGTCCAGGACCAGCAAAGAGAACCAGATGATGCGGGCCGAGCCGATACGGCGGGCCATGGGCGCGGCCAGCATGCCGCCGATGATTCCGCCCAGGCTGCCCAGCGCGGTGGCCAGGCCGGCGAAGGTCGGCCGCAGGTGCAGGACCTGGAGGAGGAACAGCAGGTTCAAGGAGATCTGCATGGCGATGAACAGGTTGCCGGTCGCGGCGCAGGCGATGGTCTTACGCAGGACCGGGTGACGCGTGATGAACGCGAGGCCCTGGGTGATATCGCATCGCAGCTGCCGGGTACCCGCCGGCTTACCCTCCGGCCGGGGCTCGTGTCCCTTGATCAGCAGCAGGCAGGTGACCGACGCCGCGTAGGAGAGCGCATCGGCCGTCACCGCCCTGGCCGCGCCGATGACCGCGACCAGCCCGCTGGCCAGACCTCTGCCAGACACCTGCGCGAACGAAGCCGAGGCGCCCAGCTTGCCCGACTTCGTGGTCCCGCACGGCCGCGAGATCCCGCACGACTAGGGACATGCCGCATCTATGAATGCGGCCCCGCCACAGCGAACCGGGCGGGTGCGGATCGACGGATCCGCACCCGCCTGCTTTGTCGGCTACACTTCGAACGCGCATTGCACGTTGAGGTGAGGAGAAAGCACCGTGCCTGAGGTCAAGATCGCCGCAGAGACCCGCGGGGAGTTCGGCAAGGGCGCCGCCCGCCGCAGCCGCCGCGAGGGCCGGGTGCCCGCCGTGCTGTACGGGCACGGCACTGAGACCCGTCACCTGAGCCTGCCCGGGCATGACCTGATGCTCGCGCTGAAGACGCCGAACGTTCTGCTGCGCCTCGAAGGGCTCAAGAACGGCAGCGAGATCGCCCTGCCCAAGGCGGTCCAGCGGGACCCGGTGAAGGGCTTCATCGAGCACGTGGACCTGATCCTGGTCCGGCGCGGCGAGAAGGTCAGCATCGAGGTGCCGATCCGGATCACCGGCGAGATCGCCCCCGGCGACGGCGGGATGGTCAACCAGCAGCTCGTGCAGATCCTCGTCGAGGCCGAGGCCACGAACATCCCGCAGGGCATCGATGTCGACGTGGAGGGCATGGAGACGGGCCAGGCGGTGCACGCCAGCGACCTGAGGCTCCCGCCGGGCGTCACCCTGCAGGTCGAGCAGGAGACGCTCGTCCTGCAGGTGATCGCGCGGACGATGGAAGAGGCGCCCGAGGCAGAGGCGGGCGAGGCGGTACCGGAGGCGCCGGAGGCGCTGGCCGGGGCGTCGGCTAGCAGCGAAGGGGAGCAGGCCGGCTGACCGGAGAACGCTGGATCGTCGCCGGCCTCGGCAACCCGGGACCGGAGTACGCGGGCAACAGGCACAACGCCGGGCACATGGTGACGGCCCTGCTGGCCGAGCGGGCCGGGGCCCGGTTCAAGGCGCACCGGTCGGGCAGCGAGGTCGCCGAGGGACGGCTCGCCGAGGTTCCGGTCACGCTGGCCCGCCCGCGCTCCTACATGAACCTGTCCGGTAAGCCGGTCGCGGCGCTGACCGCGTTCTACAAGGTGCCGCCGGACCGGCTGCTGGTCATCCACGACGAGCTGGACATCCCCTTCGGGGCGGTGCGGCTGAAGCTCGGCGGCGGCGACAACGGCCACAACGGGCTCCGCTCGATCACGCAGGCGCTCGGCACCCGCGACTACTACCGGGTCAGGTTCGGCATCGGCAGGCCGCCGGGCCGGATGGACCCGGCCGTCTACGTGCTGCGCGACTTCTCCGCGGCCGAGCGCAAGGACCTGCCCCTGTTCATCGACCGCTGCGCCGACGCCACAGAAACCCTGATCGCCAAGGGCCTGGCCGGCGCGCAGAACATCTACCACGAGGAGCTGCCCGGATGACCGGCGACGATCATGCCCTCGCCCGCGACCTGGCCGCGGAGGCGGGCCGGCGGCTGATCGGGCTGCGGGCGCACGGCGGGGATCCGGACGTGCTGCGCAAGGCGGGCGACCGGCTGTCGCACGAGTTCCTCACCGCCGCGCTGGCCGAGCGGCGCCCCGGTGACGTCGTGCTCTCCGAGGAGGGCGCCGACAACCCCGCGCGGCTCGGCGCGCGCCGGGTGTGGATCGTCGACCCGCTCGACGGGACCAGGGAATTCGGCGAGCCAGGCCGTACCGACTGGGCCGTGCACGTGGCCCTGTGGGAACGCGATCCCGGCGACCTCACCGCCGGCGCGGTCGCGCTCCCGGCCCAGGGCGAGGTCCTGTCCACGCTCGAGCTACCGGATCGATGTGACATCGAGCCGGTTATAGCCGGCACAGTGCCACATCGTGCCGGCTCCGTCGGTGGTGAACAAGGGGCTGGTAGAGGCAATGAGGCGGGAGCGGCGCCTGCCCGGATGCGCATTGTGGTGAGCCGGACGCGTGCACCCCAGTTCGTTCGGAATATTTCTGACCTCGTCCATGCTGAGTTGGTACCCATGGGGTCAGCAGGAGCAAAGGTAGCGGCGGTGATCAGTGGTGAGGTCGATGCGTACGTGCACGGGGGCGGGTTCTACGAATGGGACACCGCTGCCCCCGTCGCGGTGGCGCGCGCGGCCGGGTTCCACGCGTCCCGCATCGACGGGTCCCCTCTCGTCTATAACCAGGCTGATCTGCTGATGCCGGATATCCTGGTATGTCGGCCCGCTCTTGCGGGCGTTCTGTTGTCCGCGATCCGGGAGCTCAAGGAATTCTAGAATGCGCCCTGATTACCAGATCTCCCAGCTTGACGTGCTCGAGGCCGAGGCCATTCACGTGATGCGCGAGGTCGCTGCCGAGTTCGAGCGGCCCGCCCTGCTGTTCTCCGGCGGCAAGGACTCGATCGTCATGCTGGCGCTGGCCGAGAAGGCGTTCTGGCCCGCCCGCGTCCCGTTCCCCGTGATGCACGTGGACACCGGGCACAACTTCCCCGAGGTGCTCGAGTTCCGCGACCGCCGGGCCGCCGAGCTCGGCGTCCGGCTGGTCATCGCGTCGGTCCAGGAATCCATCGACGCCGGCCGGGTGACCGAGGAGACCGGCAGGCACGCGAGCCGGAACCGGCTGCAGACGGTGGCTCTGCTCGACGCGATCGAGGAGCACCGGTTCGATGCGCTGTTCGGCGGCGCGCGGCGGGACGAGGAAAAGGCCAGGGCGAAGGAGCGCGTGTTCTCGTTCCGCGACGAGTTCGGCCAGTGGGATCCCAAGAACCAGCGGCCGGAGCTGTGGAACCTGTACAACACCCGGCTGCGCCGCGGCGAGCACATCCGCGTGTTCCCGCTGTCCAACTGGACCGAGCTCGACGTCTGGGCCTACATCGAGCGGGAGGACCTGGACATCCCGTCCATCTACTTCGCGCACGAGCGGCAGGTGTTCGAGCGGGACGGCCTGCTGCTGGCCGAGAACCCCTACGTGCTCAGGGGCGAGGACGAGCCGCTGTTCGCGGCCACGGTCCGGTACCGGACGGTCGGCGACATGACCTGCACCGGGGCCGTATCCTCCTCGGCTGCGACGGTGGCCGAGGTGATCACGGAGGTGGCGGCGACCCGGATCACCGAGCGCGGCCAGACCCGGGCCGACGACCGGACCAGCGAGGCGGCGATGGAAGACCGCAAGCGCGAGGGGTACTTCTGATGGACTCTGTTAGCCCCGGGGGGACGACCCCCCTGGCCCCCCGAATGGATATTTTGCGGTTCGCGACGGCCGGCTCAGTCGACGACGGCAAGTCGACGCTGATCGGGCGGCTGCTCTACGACTCCAAGTCGATCTTCGCCGATCAGCTGGAAGCGGTCGAGCGGACCAGCCGGGACCGGGGCGAGGACTACACCAACCTGGCCCTGCTCACCGACGGGCTGCGGGCCGAGCGGGAACAAGGAATAACCATCGACGTCGCCTACCGGTACTTCGCGACGCCGCGGCGCAAGTTCATCATCGCCGACACCCCCGGCCACATCCAGTACACCCGCAACATGGTCACCGGCGCGTCCACCGCCGACCTCGCGGTGGTGCTGGTGGACGCCCGCAACGGGCTGACCGAGCAGTCCCGGCGGCACGCGTTCCTCACCACGCTGCTGCGGGTGCCGCACATGGTGCTCGCGGTGAACAAGATGGACCTGGTCGACTACCAGGCCGAGGTATTCGAGCGGATCTGCGCGGACTTCTCCGCGTTCGCGGCGCGGCTGGACATCGGCGACCTCACCTTCATCCCGATCTCCGCGCTGCACGGCGACAACGTGGTGGACCGGTCCGCCAACATGCCCTGGTACGACGGGCCGTCGCTGCTGCATCACCTGGAGCATGTGCACATCGCGTCGGACCGCAACATGATCGACGTCAGGTTCCCGGTGCAGTACGTCATCCGGCCGCACGCCGCCACCGACGCCGACCTGCACGACTACCGCGGCTACGCGGGCCAGGTGGCCGGCGGCGTGCTCAAGCCGGGCGACGAGGTGCTGCACCTGCCGTCCGGCTTCGCCACCAAGGTCCGGCGGATCGAGGCGGCCGGGACGCAGATCACCGAGGCGTTCGCGCCGATGTCGGTGACGCTGCTGCTCGACGACGACGTGGACATCTCCCGCGGCGACATGATCTGCCGCCCGAACAACCGGCCGGCCGCCGCGCAGGACATCGAGGCGATGCTCTGCTGGATGTCGTCGGACGCGGTGCTGGCGCGGCGCAGCCGGCTGATCGTCAAGCACACCTCGCGCACGGTGAAGGCGATCGTGACCGACCTGCACTACCGGATCGACGTGAACACCCTGCATCGCGACGAGGCCGCGACCCAGCTCGGGCTGAACGAGATCGGCCGGGTCAGGCTGCGCCTCACCCAGCCCATCTTCTGCGACCCCTACGCCAGGAACCGCACCACCGGCGGCCTCATCCTGATCGACGAGGGCACGAATGCCACGGTCGGTGCCGCCATGATCACCGAGGCCAGCTAGCCCGGCTCCGCCCGCGACGATCCGGGCCCGATGACGCGGGCCGGGTAACGGAGGCCTGCCTGCGCGGCCAGGGGTCGCCGGGAAGCGGCGGGGTATGACCCGAATTGCGGCTTATCGACCTGACCGGGGAGCACCTGTGAACGCTGGCACGACGCCTTGGACCCCTTTCCATGAGCTGACCGACTTCGTGGCCCTGCCGCGGGTGGGGGCGCTGCGGCTGGCCCCGGACGGGACCTGGCTGGCGGCGGCCGTGCAGACGCTGAGCGCCGACAAGAAGAAGTACCTGACCAGCATCTGGCGGATCGACGCCCAGGGCGGCCCGGCCCGGCGGCTGACCCGCTCCGCCGAGGGTGAGGGCAGCCCGGGCTTCCTGCCCGACGGATCGCTGCTCTTCACCTCCCGCCGGCCCGATCCCGGCCGGGAGAAGACCGGGAGCAGCGACGGCGATGGCGGTGCTGCCGCCGCGCTCTGGCTGCTGCCCGCGGCCGGCGGCGAGCCCCGGGTGGTGGCCGCACCGCCCGGCGGAGTCACGGCCGCCGAGGTGGCCAGGGACGCCGGCGTCATCGTCCTGCGCGCCCCGGTGCTGCCCGCATCGGGAAACGGGGACAGGGCCGGGAACGACGCGCGGCTGCGCCAGGAACGCAAGGACGCCGGGATCACCGCCATCTTGCACGAGTCCGCGCCGATCCGGTTCTGGGACCACGACCTGGGGCCCGACCAGCCCCGGCTGTTCGCCGTCGACCCCGACCAGCTGCAGGAAACGGAGATCGGCTGGGCCGGCGGGGACAAGGAATCCATGCTGGCCGACGACACCGGGGCAGCCCGGGAAGGGGCCGAACGGGCGGCGCGTCCCGCCCGGCTACGGGACCTGACGCCCGGACCGGGGCGGGCGCTGGACGAGGAGGCGTTCGAGCTGACCCCGGACGGCACCTCGGTCGTCACCGGATGGTGGCAGTGGGATCCGGCGGGTGAGTCGCATTGCGAACTGGTCCTTATCGATGTGGCCAGCGGCAAGCGGCGGGTGCTGCTCACCGTGCCCGAGTTCGACTTCTCCGGCCCGCGGGTCTCACCCGACGGTCGGTTCATCGTCTGCCAGCGCGAGCGGCACGCCACCGCGGAGCGGCCCGTGGACCGCACCCTGGTCGTGCTCGACGTCGATGGCTCGGGGCCGGCCGGCGAGGCGGGCCGCGACCTGCTGCCCGGCTGGGACCGGTGGCCGGACGAGGCGGCCTGGTCGCACGACTCCCGTGCGGTGTACTTCGCCGCCGACGACGGCGGCAGGCGGCCGGTGTTCCGCGTGGACACCGCCACCAGCGAGGTCACCCGGGTGACCGCCGACGACGGTGCGTACACAGACCTGAACACCGGGCCGGGCGGCCGGTACCTGTACGCGCTGCGAGCCACGGTGGACTCACCGCCCGCCCCGGTCCGGATCGACCTGACCACAGGAGCCGAGCCGGCCGCGCTGGAATGCCCGGGCGCTCCGCTCACGGTGCCCGGCCGGCTCGAGGAGGTGCACGCGGCCGCCGACGACGGCCAGCCGGTCCGGTCCTGGCTGGTGCTGCCTGAGACCGCCTCGGCCGACCGTCCGGCGCCGCTGCTGCTCTGGGTGCACGGCGGCCCGATGAGCAGCTGGAATACCTGGTCGTGGCGGTGGAACCCGTGGCTGATGGCCGCCCGCGGCTACGCCGTCCTGCTGCCGGACCCGGCGCTGTCCACCGGGTACGGCCTGGACTTCATCGCCCGCGCGCACCGCGAGTGGGGCGCGCGGCCGTTCGCTGACATCATGGCGGCTACCGACGCCGCGGCGGCCCGCCCGGACATCGACGGGGACCGGGTCGGCATGATGGGCGGCTCCTACGGCGGCTACATGGCGAACTGGATGGCCGGCCACACTGACCGCTTCAGGGCGATCGTGAGCCACGCCGGGCTGTGGACGCTCGAGGCGATGTTCGGCACCACGGACCACCCGATGTTCTGGCGGCCGCAGTTCGGCGACCCGCTGACCAGCCCGGAAATGTACGAGGCGAACTCGCCGCACCGGCACATCAGCCAGATCCGCACGCCGATGCTGGTCATTCACGGGAACAAGGACTACCGGGTGCCGGTCGGCGAGGCGCTGCGGCTGTGGTGGGACCTGTCCCGGTACCGGGCCGAGGCCAAGTTCCTCTACTTCCCGGACGAGAACCACTGGATCCTCACCCCGGGTAACGCGCGCATCTGGTACGAGACGATCTTCGCCTTCCTGGCCCAGCACGTCCTCGGCGAGGAATGGCAGCGACCCAGTCTGCTTTAGCTGAGTGATTGTTGATTCGGGTGAGTACGGTGTGCCGACTGTGGCTAACGACCTGGATACCCTCCTGTCCGCATCGCGTGGGTTCCTCGTCCAAGCCGCGTGACGAGGAACCCGCCAATCCCGTCAGCCTCGCTTACCACATTCATCCGCTTACCAGTACGATATTCTTAGTTATTATGGGGTGAATTCGGGCTTGTGGGTGATTTTTAGGTACTATAGTGCACAAAAGTCACCCCGAAGCCTTAATTCACCCCGATCTTTCCCCAGCTGGCCGTAACACGATGCACTTGCGCACCGGGCACCGGCCGGCATCACAGCCTGGCCTGCCGTCCGGCGGAGGAATCACTCGCTAGGGTGAGGGCATGGCCCGAGCTGACCTGGACAAGCAACCCGGCGAGGTCGCGGCGATGTTCGACGCCATCGCCGGGCGTTACGACCGGCTGAACGACATCCTCTCCATGGGCCAGGTCCGGCTGTGGCGGCGAGCCGTGGCCCGGATCACCGGGGCTCGTCCCGGGGAGCGGGTGCTTGACCTGGCGGCCGGCACCGGGACCTCCTCGCTGACCTTCACCGCTACCGGAGCGGACGCCGTGGCCTGCGACTTCTCGCTCGGCATGCTCCAGGCCGGGCGATCCAGGACCGGCGATGGCCCGCAGCGGCCCGGGCGGGGGCGCCTCGGCTGGGTGGCCGGCGACGCGCTGCGGCTGCCGTTCCTGGACGGGGCGTTCGACGCGGTGACGATCTCGTTCGGTCTGCGTAACGTGGCCGATACGGGCGCGGCCCTGGCCGAGATGGCCCGGGTGACGCGGCCGGGCGGCCGGCTCGTGGTGTGCGAGTTCAGTACGATCACGATCGCCCCGGTCGATATGCTTTACCGGCGTTACCTGCTCAATGTCCTGCCCGCGATCGCCCGGCGGACGGCCCGCAACCCGGAGGCCTACGAGTACCTGGCCGAGTCGATCGTGGACTGGCCGCCGCAGCGCGAGCTGGCCAGGCTGATCGAGACGGCCGGCTGGTCGGCGGTGCGGTGGCGCGACCTGAGCCTGGGCGCGGTGGCCGTACATGTGGCGGTGCGCCCGGCTGTACGTCCGGCTGGGCGCGGCTGACCCGAGCCGGGCCCGCCCCGGGCGGGGCGTGGCTGCCCCGGATAAAAGCCGTGCCCTGCTAGGTCTAAACTGATGGCAAAGAATTTGTGAAGCGGTTCACAAGAACACCAGGATCTGATCAAGTGACCGAGCACGCTCCCCCCGAAACCCATTCGAGTGACGAGCCCGGTGCCGCCGGGCGGCCGCCGGCCGACGAGGCCGACGTCATCGTCGTCGGCGCCGGCCCCGCCGGCGCTACGACCGCCTTCTACCTGGCGCAATCCGGTCTCGACGTGCTGCTGCTTGAGAAGTCCAGGTTCCCGCGGGAGAAGGTCTGCGGCGACGGCCTGACTCCGCGCGCGGTCAAGGCCCTGGTCGGCATGGGCATCAGCGTCAGCGAGCAGGACGGCTGGGTACGCAACAAGGGCCTGCGCGTCATCGGCGCGGGCAAGCGGATGGAGCTGCCGTGGCCGGAGCTGGCCAGCTATCCCGGTTACGGCCTGGTCCGCACCCGGCACGACCTGGACGAGACGCTGGCCCGCCGGGCGCAGCAGGCCGGCGCGCGGCTGGTCGAGGGCGTCACCGTCACCGGTCCCGTCCGGCATGAGCGCACCGGCCGGATCAGCGGCGTGACGGCCCGCCCGGACGGCGGGGACGAGCGCGCCTACCGGGCCAGGATCGTGGTCGCGGCGGACGGCAACTCCTCGCGGCTTTCCGTGGCCATGGGGCTGCGCAAGCGCGACGACCGGCCGCTCGGCGTCGCGGTCCGGACGTACTACAAGACCCCCCGGCACGACGACGACTACCTGGAGTCCTGGCTCGACCTGTGGGACGGCGACCGGCTGCTGCCGGGGTACGGCTGGATCTTCGGCATGGGCGACGGGACGTCCAACGTCGGCCTGGGGCTGCTGAACACGAGCGCCGCGTTCGGCAACACGGATTACCATGCCCTGCTGCGCAAGTGGCTCAAGGGCATGCCGGCCGAGTGGGGCTTCACCGAGGAGAACCGGACCCAGCCGATCCGCGGCGCGGCGCTGCCCATGGGGTTCAACCGGACGCCGCATTACCATCAGGGGCTGCTGCTGGCGGGCGACGCCGGCGGCATGGTGAACCCGTTCAACGGCGAGGGAATCGCCTACGCGATGGAGTCGGGCGAGATCCTGGCCCGCACGATCACCCAGGCGCTGGCCCGGGCCCGGCGGGCGGAGACCGAACGGGTGCTGGCCGGGTACCCGCATGCGCTCAGCCAGGCGTACGGGGGCTATTACGCGCTCGGCCGCGTGTTCGTCAAGGCCATTGGCCGGCCCGGGCTGATGCGCTTCGCGACCAGGCACAGCATGTCGCGGCCGGCCCTGATGGCGTTCGCCCTCAAGCTGCTGGCCAACCTCACCGATCCGCGCGGTGACGCGGCAGACCGGCTGGTCAACGGCCTGTCCCGACTCGCGCCTAACCCTGAGTGAGTAGCTATGCAGGTAGTCCCTAGGATTAGGGGTTGGCATCCGGCCTGTGAAGGGAGGAAACATCGATGAGGCTGTACGTTCCGATCTTCGTGCTGGCCCTGGTGGCGGCCGGTTTCGCGGCCTTCTCGGTCACCTTCGGCGCCTTGGCCGGGCCGAAGCGGTGGAACCGGGCCAAGCTGGAAAGCTACGAATGCGGCATCGAGCCGACGCCGATGCCGCCGCAGGGCGGCCGGGTCCCGGTCAAGTACTACCTGACCGCGATGTTGTTCATCCTGTTCGACATCGAGATCATTTTCCTGTATCCCTGGGCCGTCACCTTCAACAAGCTCGGGGCGTTCGGCCTGGTCGAGATGGTGACCTTCGTCATCACTGTGCTGATCGCGTACGCGTACATCTGGCGGCGCGGCGGCCTGGAATGGGATTAAGCCATGGGTCTTGAAGAAAAGCTGCCGAGCGGCGTCCTGCTGACCTCCGTGGAGAAGGCGGCGGGCTGGGCGCGGGCGCGCTCGGTGTGGCCGGCCACGTTCGGCCTGGCCTGCTGCGCCATGGAGCTGATGATGACCGGCGGGCCGAAACACGACCTGGCCAGGTTCGGCATGGAGCGGGCCTCCAACACCCCCCGCCAGGCGGACCTGATGATCGTGGCGGGCCGGGTCAGCCAGAAGATGGCGCCGGTGCTCAGGCAGATCTACGACCAGATGGCCGACCCCAAGTGGGTGATCTCGATGGGCGTCTGCGCCTCCAGCGGCGGCATGTTCAACAACTACGCGATCGTGCAGGGCGTCGACCACATCGTGCCGGTGGACATCTACCTGCCCGGCTGCCCGCCGCGGCCGGAGATGCTGCTCGACTCCATCCTCAAGCTGCACGACAAGATCATGAACACCAAGCTGGGCAAGAACCGCGACCGGGAGATCACCGAACTGGAGAACGCCCGGCTCGGCCTGGCGCCGATGCGCCTGCCGTCGCCCGAGGGATCACAGCTGTGAGCGGTCCGGACGGCACTCATAAGGCCGGGCCGGAGGAGTCCGACGCTGGCCTCCCGGCCCGGCTGGGCGAGGAGCGGCTGGCCGAGCCGGTCATCCGCACCGGGCTGTTCGGCGTGCAGGACACCCCGGATACTTCGGGCTACGGCCTGCTCCGGGTGCACCGGGTGCCGCCGATCGACAGCCCGCGCCCCTACGGCTCCTACTTCGACGAGGTCGCCGACGCGCTGGGCGGCGCGCTTGAGGCGGCCGGGGCCGGCTTCTCCGACGCGGTCGAGCGCGTGGTCGCCGACCGCGGCGAGCTGACCTTCTACGTCCGCCGGGAGCGGCTGCCCGAGGTGGCGGCGAAGTTCCGCGACGACCCGGCGCTCCGCTTCGAGCTGTGCAGCGGCGTGTCCGGCGTGCACTACCTGGACGATCCCGGCCGCGAGCTGCACGCGGTGTACCACCTGCTGTCCATCACGCACAACCGCCGGGTGCGGCTCGAGGTGACCGCGCCGGACGCTGACCCGCACATCCCCTCCCTCGTCGGCGTGTACCCGACCTGCAACTGGCACGAGCGGGAGACCTGGGATTTCTTCGGGATCATCTTCGACGGCCATCCGGCGCTGACCCGGATCCAGATGCCGGATGACTGGAAGGGCCACCCGCAGCGCAAGGACTACCCGCTCGGCGGCATCCCGGTCGAGTACCGCGGCGCGAAGATCCCGGCTCCGGACGAGCGGAGGCACTACTCATGACGCAAGCGCAGTCGCCGCAGGCGCCGGCCGGCGCGGGCGACGCGGAGGATGAGGCGGCAGAGGGCCGCGTCTACACCGTCTCCGGCGAGGACTGGGACGAGCTCGTCGCCGCCGCCAACGAGGCCAGGGACTTCCAGAGCGGCGAGCGGCTGGTCATCAACATGGGCCCGCAGCACCCGTCCACCCACGGCGTGCTCCGGCTGGTCCTCACGATCGAGGGCGAGACCGTGCAGGAGGTGCGGGCGTCCATCGGGTACCTGCACACCGGCATCGAGAAGAATATGGAGTTCCGCACCTGGACGCAGGGCGTCACGTTCTGCACCAGGATGGATTACCTCATGCCGTTCTTCAACGAGGCCGCGTACTGCATCGCGGTGGAACGGCTGCTCGGCATCGAGGACAAGGTCCCCGAACGCGCCCAGATCATCAGGGTCATGCTGATGGAGTTCAACCGGATCTCCTCCCACCTGCAGGGCATCGGCCCGATGGGGATGGAGCTCGGCGCGACCACCATCTTCCTGCAGGGCCTGCGCATGCGGGAACGCATCCTCGACCTGTACGAGCTGATCACCGGCCTGCGGATGAACCACGCCTACATCCGGCCGGGCGGCCTGTCGCAGGACCTGCCGCCCGGCGCGCTCGAGGCGATCCGCGCGTTCCTCGACGGCGCCCCGAAGCTCGTGCACGACCTGCGCGCGCTGATCGACGCCAACCCGGTGTTCATCGGGCGGACCAAGGGCGTGGCCTACCTGGACCTGGCGGGCTGCATGGCGCTGGGCGTGACCGGCCCCATGCTGCGGTCCGCCGGGCTGCCCTGGGACCTGCGCAAGTCCCAGCCGTACTGCGGCTACGAGAGCTACGAGTTCGACGTGCCGGTCAACGACATGTGCGACGCGTACGGCCGGTACCTGATCAGGATGGACGAGATCGAGCAGTCGCTGCGGATCGTCCGGCAGTGCGTCGACCGGCTGGCCGCCCGCGGGCCGGCCGGCTCGGACACCGATCCGGTGATGATCAAGGACGCCAAGATCGGCTGGCCGGCCCGGCTGTCGCTCGGCCCGGACGGCCTCGGTCCCTCGCCCGAGCACATCGCGCACATCATGGGCCAGTCCATGGAGGCGCTCATCCACCACTTCAAGCTGATTACCGAGGGATTCCGGGTGCCGGCCGGCCAGGTGTACGTGGCGGTCGAGTCGGCCCGCGGCGAGCTGGGCGCGCACGTGGTGAGCGATGGCACCACCCGGCCGTACCGGGTGCACTTCCGCGACCCGTCGTTCACGAACCTGCAATCGATCGCCGCGCTGTGCGAAGGCGGTCAGGTGGCCGACGTGATCCCGGCGATCGCGAGCATCGATCCGGTGATGGGAGGCGTGGACAGGTAATGCCGTTCAGCGAGGATGTGCGTTCCCGTCTCGACGCCGACGCGGCGCAGATCATCGGCAAGTACCCGCGGCCGAGGTCAGCGCTGCTTCCGGTGCTCCATCTGGTCCAGTCGGAGGAAGGCTTCGTCTCCGCCGACGGCATCGAGTACTGCGCGGCGAAGTTCGGGCTGACCGAGGCGGAAGTCACCGCGGTGGTGAGCTTCTACACGATGTACAAGCGCCGGCCCGTCGGCGACTACCACGTGGGCGTGTGTACCAACACGCTGTGCGCGGTCATGGGCGGCGACCAGATCTTCGCCGAGCTCTCCGAGCACCTCGGGGTGGGCAACGACGAGACCACGCCGGACGGCAAGGTCGTCCTCGAGCACGTGGAGTGCAACGCCGCCTGCGACTACGCGCCGGTCGTGATGGTGAACTGGGAGTTCTTCGACAACATGACCCCCCAGTCGGCCCGTCAGCTCGTCGACGACCTGCGGGCCGGGAACCAGGTCAGCCCGACCCGGGGCCCGGGCCGGCTGTGCACCTGGCGCGAGGCGTCCCGGATCCTGGCCGGCTTCAACGACGAGCAGGCCACCGCCGGCCCGGCCGCGGGCCCGGCCAGCCTGGTCGGCCTGAAGCTGGCGAAGGAGCACCGCTGGACCGCACCGGAGCCGGCCGGGCCCGCAGGTGACCAGCCTTCAGCTAAGGAGTCGCGGTGACCGACACGCTCACCCCGGTGCTCACCGCGCGCTGGGACCAGCCGGATGCCTTCACGCTGGACGGCTACAAGCGCACCGGAGGCTGGCGGGCGCTGCCGAAGGCGCTGGCCATGCAGCCCGACGACCTCATCGCCACGCTGAAGAGCTCGAACCTTCGCGGTCGCGGCGGGGCCGGCTTCCCGACCGGGGTGAAGTGGAGCTTCCTGCCGCAGGGCGACGGCAAGCCGCACTACCTGGTGGTCAACGCGGACGAGTCCGAGCCGGGCACCTGCAAGGACGTCCCGCTGATGATGGCCGACCCGCACCAGCTCATCGAGGGCGCGGCTATCACGGCGTACGCGATCCGGGCCAGGCACGCGTTCATCTACGTGCGCGGCGAGGTGCTGCACGTGGTGCGGCGGCTGCGGCACGCGGTGGCGGAGTCGTACGCGGCCGGCTACCTGGGCCAGGACATTCTCGGCACGGGGTTCGACCTGGAGGTCATCGTGCACGCCGGGGCCGGCGCCTACATCTGCGGCGAGGAATCGGCGCTGCTCACCTCGCTCGAGGGCTACCGGGGCCTGCCCCGGCTCCGGCCGCCGTTCCCGGCCGTGGCGGGCCTGTACGCCTGCCCGACGGTGATCAACAACGTGGAGTCGATCGCCAGCGTGCCGTCGATCGTGGCCAACGGCGCGGACTGGTTCGCCGGCCTGGGCACCGAGAAGTCCAAGGGATTCGGCATCTTCTCGCTGTCCGGGCACGTCACCACGCCAGGGCAGTACGAGGCGCCACTCGGCATCACGCTGCGCGAGCTGCTCGACCTGGCCGGCGGGGTACGAGCCGGCCACCAGCTCAAGTTCTGGACCCCAGGCGGCTCGTCCACCCCGCTGCTGACCGACCAGCATCTCGACGTGCCGCTGGATTTCGAGTCGGTGGCCGCCGCCGGGTCCATGCTCGGCACCCGGGCGCTGCAGATCTTCGACGAGACCACCTGCGTGGTCCGCGCGGTGCTGCGCTGGACCGAGTTCTACGAGCACGAGTCGTGCGGCAAGTGCACGCCGTGCCGGGAGGGGACGTTCTGGATGGTCAAGGTGCTCGAACGGCTGGAAGCTGGCCACGGCACCGAGGAAGACCTGGAGAAACTCCTCGACATCTGCGACAACATCCTCGGCCGGGCGTTCTGCGCCCTGGGCGACGGCGCGACCAGCCCGATCACCTCGGCCATCGAGTACTTCAGGGATGAGTTCAGGCAGCACCAGAAGGAAGGCGGCTGCCCGTTCGACCCGGCGGCCTCGACCTTGTTCGGGGGGCAGTCGTGACCATCGAGACCGCCCGGGATACCGTCTCCGTCACCATCGACGGGTTCGAGATCCGGGTGCCGAAGGGCGTCCTGGTGATCAGGGCCGCCGAGATGCTCGGCATCCAGATCCCGCGGTTCTGCGACCACCCGCTGCTCGACCCGATCGGCGCCTGCCGGCAGTGCCTGGTCGAGGTGGAAGGCCAGCGCAAGCCGCTGGCCTCGTGCACCACCACGTGCACCGAGGGCATGGTGGTGCGCACCCAGCTGACCTCCCCGGTCGCCGAGAAGGCCCAGCGCGGCGTGATGGAGCTGCTGCTCATCAACCACCCGCTCGACTGCCCGATGTGCGACAAGGGCGGCGAGTGCCCGCTGCAGAACCAGGCCATGTCCTCCGGCCAGGGCGAGACCAGGTACACCGAGGAGAAGCGGACCTTCGCCAAGCCGGTGCCCATCTCCGCCCAGGTACTGCTGGACCGGGAGCGGTGCATCTCCTGCACCCGGTGCGTCCGGACCTCCGAGGAGATCGCGGGCGACGCCTTCATCGACTTCATCGACCGCGGCCCGTCCCAGTTCATCGGCACGGCCGAGGGCAAGCCGTTCAACTCCTACTTCTCCGGCAACACCGTGCAGGTGTGCCCGGTGGGCGCGCTCACCGGCGCCGCCTACCGGTTCCGGTCACGGCCGTTCGACCTGGTGTCGGTGCCGAGCGTGTGCGAGCACTGCGCCTCCGGCTGCCGGCAGCGCACCGACGTCAGGCGCGGCCGGGTGGCACGCCGGCTGGCCGGCGACGACCCGGCCGTCAACGCGGAATGGAACTGCGACAAGGGCCGGTGGGCGTTCACCTACGCCACCCAGCCGGACCGGCTGACCACGCCGCTGATCCGGGACGAGGCCGGGGTCCTGGTCCCGGCGTCCTGGCCGCATGCGCTGGCGGTGGCCGCGGCCGGCCTGGTCGCGGCGCGCGACGCCGATCCGGCCGCCGAGCCCGCGCACGGTGCCGGCGTCCTGACCGGCGGGCGGCTGACCCTCGAGGACGCCTACGCCTACGCCAAGTTCGCCCGGGTGGCCCTCGACACCAACGACATCGACATGCGGGCCCGCCCGCACTCGGCCGAGGAGGAGCAGTTCCTGGCCGCGTGCGTGGCCGGACGCGGCATCGGCGTCAGCTACGCCGACCTGGAGCAGGCCCCCGCCGTGCTGCTGGCCGGCTTTGAGCCGGAAGACGAGTCACCCATCGTCTTCCTGCGGCTGCGCAAGGCGGTCAGGCGCCGCGGCCAGCAGGTGTTCTCGGTCGCGGCGCTGGCCAGCCCGGGGCTGGCCAAGCTGTCCGGCGAGCTGCTGGCCACCGTGCCCGGAGACGAGGCCAGCATGCTGACGGTGCTGGCCGGGGGGACGACCCCCCCAGACCCCCCCGCTCCTGGGGGGACCCATCCCCCCAGACCCCCCTTGGGGGGGACTCCATCCCCCCAGACCCCCATGGCCCCCCTTCGGGGGGACATGGCGCCCCTGGCCCTCCGTGAGCGCGCGGGGCAGGCGCTCGGGGCTCCGGGGGCGGTGATCCTGGTCGGCGAGCGGCTCGCCGAGGTGCCAGGCGCGTTCGCGGCGGCGGCGGTCCTCGCGGCCGCGTCCGGCGCCCGCCTCGCCTGGGTGCCGCGCCGGGCCGGCGAGCGGGGGGCGGTCGAGGCCGGCGCCCTGCCCGGGCTGCTGCCCATCGGCCGCCCGGTGACCGACGCGTCTGCGCGCGCCGAAGTGGCCAGGACCTGGGGCAAGAGCTCGCTGCCCGGCGCTCCCGGGCGCGACGCCGCGGCGATGCTCGCCGCGGCGGCGCACGGCGAACTCGGCGCCCTGGTGGTGGCGGGCGTCGATCCCGCGGACCTGCCCGATCCGCAGGCCGCCCTGCACGCGATCGAGATGGCGCCGTTCGTCGTCAGCCTCGAGCTGCGGGCGAGCGCGGTCACCGACCGCGCCGACGTGGTCTTCCCGGTCGCCGCGGTCGCGGAGAAGGCCGGGACGTTCGTGAACTGGGAGGGGCGCGGCGGCTCGTTCGGCGCCGCGCTGCGGGTCCCGGAGGTACGCACCGACCTGTACGTGCTCGGCGCGATCGCTGACCGGATGGACGTGCACCTGGGCCTGCCCGACGCGGCGGCCGCGCGGGCGGAGCTCGCCGCGCTGGGCACCTGGCGGGGCACGCGCCCCGAGCCGCCCGTGATGACAGGAGCCTGGCCCGGCGTGCCGCCGGCCCACCACATCAAGGGTTCCGGGGTCCTCGACGTCCGGCTGGCCACGTGGCATCAGCTGCTGGACACCGGGCGGATGCAAGACGGCGAGCCGTCGCTGGCCGGCACCGCCCGCCCGGCCGTGGCCCGGATGTCTCCGGCGACCGCGGCCGAGGCCGGGGTGGCCGACGGCGATAAGGTGACCGTGGCCACCGACCGGGGATCGGTCACGGTTCCCGCCGAGGTGGTGCCGATGGCGGACCACGTGGTGTGGCTGCCGTCCGCCGGAGTCGCCCGGGCCGGCGCAGCTGCCGAGCTCGCTCCGTATCCCGGTGACCAGGAATCGGTCGCCGGGCCCACCATCCGGGCCCAGCTCGGGGTGGGGCACGGCGCCACGGTCACGCTGAGGAGGCCGGAATGATGGCTCAGGGGACGCTGCCGCACGCGCTGGCAGCTCCCGCGCTCTCCGCGGTCTCCGGGACCGACCCGACGCTCGGCAACTTCAGCCAGCTCATCTGGTGGATGGTGCTGCTCAAGGTCGGCATCGTCTTCCTGTTCCTGCTGCTGACGACCATGTTCATGATCTGGGCGGAACGCCGGGTCATCGGCCGGATGCAGAACCGCCCGGGCCCCAACCGGGCCGGCCCCTTCGGCCTGCTGCAGCCGATCGCCGACGCGCTCAAGCTGCCGCTGAAGGAAGACATCATTCCCCGCAGCGCGGACAAGCTGGTGTTCGTGGTCGCGCCGGTGCTGTCGGCGGCGCCCGCCTTCGTCAGCTTCGCGATCATCCCGTGGGGGCCGGAAGTCTCGATCTTCCACCACCGCACCCCGCTGCAGCTCGCCGACCTGCCGGTGGCGGTGCTGCTGGTGCTGGCCATGAGCTCGATCGGCGTGTACGGCATCGTGCTGGCCGGCTGGTCCTCGGGGTCGACCTACTCGCTGCTCGGCACGCTGCGCTCGGCCGCCCAGGTGATCAGCTACGAGATCGCGATGGGCCTGGCCTTCGTGGCCGTGTTCCTCTACGCGGGCTCGCTGTCCACCACCGCCATCGTCTCGGCGCAGCAGCACGTGTGGTACGCATGGCTGCTGCCGGTCTCGTTCGTGATCTACCTGTTCACCATGGTCGGCGAGACCAACCGGCTGCCGTTCGACCTGCCCGAGGGCGAGGGCGAGCTGGTGGCCGGCTATCACACCGAGTACTCGTCGATGAAGTTCGCGATGTTCTACCTGGCCGAGTACATCAACATGACGACGGTCTCCGGGCTCGCGGTAACGCTGTTCCTCGGCGGCTGGCGGGCGCCGTGGCCGCTGTCGCTGTGGTCGGGCGCGAACAGCGGCTGGTGGCCGGCGCTGTGGTTCGTGGCCAAGGTCTTCCTCTTGCTGTTCGGCTACATCTGGCTGCGCGGCACCCTGCCCCGGGTCCGGTACGACCAGCTCATGGCGATCGGCTGGAAGGTCCTCATCCCGGTCTCCATCGTCTGGATCCTGCTGATCGCGACCGTGCGCGTCTGGCGGCTTGACAGCCACAGCAAGGCCCCGTACGTGGTCTTCGGCTTGATCATCGTGCTCATCCTGGTGCTGGTCGGGATGTGGGAAGGCTCGGCGCAGCAGCGGGCGATGCGGTACGGGGCGCCGGATCCGGGGGCCGAGGCCGCCAGCCCTGGGGCCGAACCGGGCCAGGCCGCGGCGACGGCCACCGCCTTCCCGGTGCCGCCGCTGGACCTGCCGCACTACCACGGCGTCGGTCTTGGCGGCGGGACGGAACCTGGCACTGGTATCAGTAATGCAGCTACCTCCAGCAGGGAGGTCACAGGTGCTTAAGTACCTCGACCCGATCCTGAACCCGGTCAAGGGGTTCGGGGTCACCTTCCACGAGATGTTCCGGAAGGTCGAGACCGTCTACTACCCGGAGGAGAAGCGGCCCACCGCGCCGCGATTCCACGGGCACCACCAGCTCAACAGGTGGCCCGACGGGCTGGAGAAGTGCATCGGCTGCGAGCTGTGCGCCTGGGCCTGTCCGGCGGACGCCATCTACGTCGAGGGCCGGGACAACACCGCCGAGGCCAGGTTCTCCCCCGGTGAGCGCTACGGGGCCGTCTACCAGATCAACTACCTGCGCTGCATCCTGTGCGGGATGTGCATCGAGGCCTGCCCGACCCGCGCGCTGACCATGACCAACGAGTACGAGATCGCCGACGACAGCCGGGAAAACCTGATCTGGACCAAGGAGCAACTGCTCGCGCCGCTGCTGCCGGACATGGAGCCGCCGCCCCATCCGATGCGGCTAGGGGACGACGAGAAGGACTATTACCGGCTGGGCGCGGCCGGAGTGACGGCCACCCCGCGGGCGCCGGGGATGGCCGGACCCGGCGGCCCGACCGGGCCCGCGTTGTTCGCCGGAGCCGACGACGGTGCCGGAGAGACAGCGGGGGACACAGCATGAGACACGTCCTGGCGGCGGGCACCAACACCGACGTCATCGCGCGGGAGACGATCTTCTGGATCCTCGCCGTCGCCTCGGTGGGCGCCGCGCTGGCCATGATCCTGGTCCGGCAGGCGGTGCACTGCGCCATCATGCTCGCCGTCGTGATGCTCTCGCTGGCGACCATGTACGCCATGCAGGGCGCGCCGTTCCTCGCCTTCGTGCAGATCATCGTCTACACCGGCGCGGTCCTCATGCTGTTCCTGTTCGTGCTCATGCTCATCGGCATCAGCTCGTCGGACTCGCTCGTGGAGACGATCAAGGGCCAGCGGATGGCCGCAGGGCTGGCCGCGATCGGCTTGCTGGTGATCCTGATCCTCGGCATCGGGCACGCGGCCATCGGCCCGGCGGCGCCCGTCAGCGCGGCGAACGGGACAGACAACCTCTCCGGCCTCGCCGCCCTCATCTTCACCACGTACGTGTTCCCGTTCGAGGTCACCGGCGCGCTGCTGATCACCGCGGCGCTCGGCGCGATGGTGCTCGCGCACCGCGAGCGCACCGCGCCCAAGCCCACCCAGCGGGACCTCGCCTCCCGGCGGCTGGCCAGCGGCCAGCTGGCCCCGGATCCGCCGCCCGGCGTCTACGCGCTGCACGACGCCGCGGACCGGCCGGCCCTGCTGCCGGACGGCACTCCGTCAGATCGCTCGGTCAGCCCGGTGCTCTCTCAGCGTGAGGTGAGCGACACGCCTCAGTTCGTTCGGCCGGAAGAGACGGTAGCGATCACGGCGGAAAGCGGCGAGCGGGAGATCACCCCGTCCGGGAGGGCTGACTCGTGAGCCCCATCCACTACGTGGCGCTGTCCGTGATCCTGTTCGTGATCGGCGGGGTCGGCGTGCTCGTGCGGCGCAACGCCATCGTCGTGTTCATGTGCATAGAGCTGATGCTGAACGCGTGCAACCTGGCGTTCGTCGCCTTCGCCAGCATGCACGGGAACCTGGACGGGCAGGTCATCGCGTTCTTCGTGATGGTGGTGGCCGCCGCCGAGGTCGTCGTCGGCCTCGCCATCCTGATGGCGATCTACCGAGCCCGCAGGTCCGCGTCGGTGGACGACGCCAACCTGCTGAAGTACTGAGGGGATGACCACCTTGACAGGCTCGGCTCACGCCTTGGCGGCGACCGTGACCGCGGTGCCGGCCACAGGCACGCTGAAGTTGTCGTGGCTGCTGATCGCCTTCCCGCTGTTCGGCGCCGCGGTGCTGCTGCTCGGCGGCCGGCGCGCCGACCGGTGGGGGCACCTGCTCGGCGCGGCCATGCCGGTCGCGTCGTTCGTCTTCGCCGTGATCACCTTCTTCGCCCTGCTCGGCAGCGCGCACCGCAGCCAGGACCAGCACCTGTTCTCCTACCTCCGGGTCGGCGGCCTGCAGGTGGACATGGGCCTGCAGGCCGACCAGCTCTCGATCAGCTTCGTGCTGCTGATCACCGGCGTCGGCTCGCTGATCCACATCTACTCGATCGGCTACATGGAGCACGACACCGACCGGCGGCGGTTCTTCGGGTACATGAACCTGTTCGTCACCGCGATGCTGCTGCTCGTGCTGGCCGACAACTACCTGGGGCTCTACATCGGGTGGGAGGGCGTCGGCCTGGCCTCCTACCTGCTGATCGGGTTCTGGCAGTTCAAGCCCTCGGCCGCGGTCGCGGCCAAGAAGGCGTTCATCGTCAACCGGGTCGGCGACGCGGGCCTCACCCTGGCCATCTTCCTGATGTTCAGCGAATTCGGCACGGTGTCCTTCACCGGGGTGTTCCGGACGGTCCCGGCCGGCGGCAGCGGCGTGGCCACCGCGCTCGGCCTGCTGCTCCTGCTCGGCGCGTGCGGGAAGTCCGCGCAGGTGCCGCTGCAGTCCTGGCTGCTCGACGCGATGGAAGGCCCGACCCCGGTGTCGGCGCTGATCCACGCGGCGACCATGGTCACCGCCGGGGTCTACCTGCTGGTGCGGTCCAACCCGATCCTGGCCCTGTCGCCGACCGCGCGGCTGGCGATCACCGTCGTCGGCGCGGTCACGCTGCTGTGGGGCGCGATCATCGGCTGCGCCAAGGACGACATCAAGAAGGCGCTGGCCGGATCCACCATGAGCCAGATCGGCTACATGACGCTCGGCGCGGGCCTCGGCCCGGCCGGGTACGTGTTCGCCATCGCCCACCTGCTCGCGCACGGGTTCTTCAAGGCCGGGCTGTTCCTCGGCGCCGGCTCGGTCATGCACGGCATGAACGACGAGGTGAACATGCGCCGGTACGGCGGGCTGGCCCGGGTGATGCCGGTCACCTTCGCCACGTTCGGCCTGGGCTACCTGGCCATCATCGGCATCCCGCCGTTCTCCGGGTTCTTCACCAAGGACGGCATCATCGAGGCGGCGTTCGACAAGGGCGGCACCTCCGGGGCGATCCTCGGCACCTGCGCGCTCATCGGCGCGGGCATCACCGCGTTCTACATGACGCGCGTGATGCTGATGACCTGGTTCGGGAAACGGCGCTGGGAGGCGGAGGCCCATCCGCACGAATCGCCTGGCGTGATGACCTGGCCGATGATCCTGCTCGCGGTGGGCTCGGTGGGGGCGGGCGCGTTCCTGATCATCGGGCAGCGGTTCGAGGACTTCCTCGGACCGGTCACCGGCTCCCCGCCGACCTCGCACGGCGTGTTCACCGTGCCCGGCATCGCGGCCCTGGTGCTCGCCCTGGCGGGCGTGGGGCTGGCGTGGGTGATGTACGGGCGGGTCCCGGTCCCCGCGGCCGCGCCGCGCGGGCGGTTCCCCGTCGTCGCCGCCAGGAAGGATCTCTACGGCGACGCGTTCAACGAGTCGGTCCTGATGCGGCCGGGCCAGTGGCTGGCCAGGCTCTCGGTGTACTTCGACAACCGCGGCGTGGACGGGCTTGTCAACACGCTGGCCGCCGCGGTGGGCGGGACGTCGGGGCGGTGGCGCAGGATGCAGACCGGCTTCGTCCGCTCGTATGCCCTTTCCATGTTCTTCGGCGCCGCGGTGCTGGTCGCCTTGCTGCTGGTGGTGAGGCTCTGATGAACGGTTTTCCCTGGCTGACCGTGGCGGGCGCGGTACCGCTGGCCGGCGCGCTCGTTATCGCCCTGATCCCGGGCCTGCCGCCGGACAGCGCGGAGGCGGACCGGCAGGCGCGCAACGCGCTGGCCAAGTGGCTGGCGCTCGGGTTCTCCCTGCTGACGCTGGTCGTGGTGATCATCATCGCGGTCAAGTTCCGGGTCGGCGGCCCGAATTACCAGTTCACCGAGAGCTACTCGTGGATCCCGCAGTTCGGCGTGCACTACGCGCTCGGCGTGGACGGCATCGCGCTGGTGCTCATCGCCATGTCCGCGGTGCTGATGCCGGTGGTGATCCTGGCCTCCTGGCGCGACGCCGATACGGGCCGCCATTCCGTCAAGACCTACTTCTCGCTGATGATGGTGCTCGAGACGATGATGATCGGCGTCTTCGCGGCGACCGACGTCTTCCTTTTCTACGTGTTCTTCGAGGCCATGCTGGTGCCGATGTACTTCATGATCGGCAGCTACGGTGTCGGGAAGCGGCAGTACGCGGCGGTCAAGTTCCTGCTCTACAGCCTGTTCGGCGGGCTGCTCATGCTGGTCGCGATCATCGCGCTGTACGTGTACTCCACGCATAGCGCCGCCACAGGACATCACGGGTCTTTCCTGTTCAGCCAGCTGATCCAGGTATCGCTGAGCCCGGCCGTGAGCAAGTGGCTGTTCCTCGGGTTCTTCATCGCGTTCGCGATCAAGGCGCCGCTGTGGCCGTTCCACACCTGGCTGCCCGACGCCGCCGCGGCGGCGCCGCCCGGCGCGGCGGTGCTGCTGGTCGGCGTGCTGGACAAGGTGGGCACGTTCGGGATGCTGCGGTACTGCTTCGAACTGTTCCCGAACGGGGCGAAGTACTTCACCCCGCTGGTCATCACGCTGGCCGTGATCGGCGTCCTGTACGGCGCCATCGTGGCGATCGGCCAGGCCGACATGAAGCGGCTGATCGCCTACACCTCCATCTCGCACTTCGGCTTCATCGCTCTCGGCGTCTTCGCGATGACCAGCCAGGGCGTGGCAGGCGCGACGTTCTACATGGTCAACCACGGGTTCGCCACCGGCGCCCTGTTCATCCTGGCCGGGTTCCTGATCGTCAGGCGGGGCACGGACCGGATCGCGGACTTCGGCGGCGTGCAGAAGGTCGCCCCGCTGCTGGCCGGCCTGTTCCTGATCTCCGGCCTGGCCGGGCTCTCGCTGCCCGGCCTGTCCACCTTCGTCAGCGAGTTCCTGGTGCTGCTCGGCACCTTCTCCCGGTACAAGCTGCCCGCCATCATCGCCACCTCGGGGATGATCCTGGCCGCGATCTACATCTTGTGGATGTACCAGCGGACGATGGGCGGGCCGGTCCGCGAAGAGGTATCCGGCATGAAGGACCTGCGGCTCAGGGAAGTGCTGGCGGTCGCCCCGCTGGTCGTGCTGCTCATCGGGGCCGGCGTCTACCCCAAGCCGGTGCTCGACATCATCAACCCCGCGGTCCGGGTGACGATGGCGCAGGTGCACGTGACCGATCCGCAGCCCGCCCATCCAGCCGCCGGGTATACGACGACTGCAGCGCAGAAGGGGATCGCACCGTGACCGGGGTCCTTGCCGCAGCGACGACCGGCACCATCAGCGCGCCGAGCATCGAGTACGGCCAGCTCGCGCCGATGCTGGTCGTCTTCGGCGCGGCGGTGGCCGGCGTCCTGGTCGAGGCGTTCACGCCGCGGCCGGCGCGGCGCGCCGCGCATCTGGTGCTCACGCTCGGCTCCCTGGCCGCCGCGTTCGTCCTCACCATCGTCGTCGCCGCGACGCACAGCATCTTCGCCAGCGGCAGCCCGGGGCACGTGGCCGCGATGGGCGCGGTCGCGGTCGACCGGCCCACCCTGTTCATCCAGGGCACCATCGTGGTGCTCGCCTTCGTGAGCGTGCTGCTCATCAGCGACACCAGCAACAGCCCGTTCGCCGCGCAGGCGGCCGCCACGCCGGGCAGCCAGGAGGAGCGCGAGGGCCTGGCCGCCGGGATCATGCACACCGAGATCTTCCCGCTGACGCTGTTCGCGGTCGGCGGGATGATGCTCTTCCCGGCCTCGAACGACCTGCTGACCATGTTCGTCGCGCTCGAGGTGCTCTCG
>WNGR01000479.1_pt1 | contig 43676 bp, 48 predicted proteins | sample 5407581 | NCBI WGS metagenome assembly WNGR01 (sample SAMN13153383, study PRJNA577476) | soil metagenome | isolation source: 80 cm soil or saprolite under Garry oak tree replicate 2 | place: USA:California | collected 2016-06-15 | reverse complement strand
AAGTCCGGCTCTATGAACGGCGTCGCGTGCTCCAATGGCCCGAACGGTCTCGCAGCGCGGTTCCCGACGTTCGGCGACCTCCCCTCGTTCCCGTTCATCGGCGGCGCGTTTGACATCGCGTCGAACTCGCCCAATTGCGGCGCGTGCTGGTCCCTGACTAACCCTGCGACCGGCACGACGATCAACATCACCGCCATCGACACTGCCGGCGCGGGCTTCAACATCGCGAAGGAGGCCTTTGACAAGTTGGCTGACGGTCAGAGCGGTCTGGGTGCCGTCGACGTGATAGCGAACAAGGTCTCTCCTTCTGTCTGTGGTTTGTAGATGCTAGTGCTGTAGTTTCAAGTCTCTTTACCTGTTTGTTTGTTGTGTTTAGATGTACCCTCTCCTGTACTCGTTTATCGCCTTGATTAATTGATCGTGTTGTTTCTCTCTTCCTTGTCAGTTTTGTCAGAGCAAAAGCTTAACGACAATCTGAAATATGATCGCTTTCGTTTTCTCCAATCACTCCGTATCAATTCAGCATGTAAGGCCTATGAGGCGTGGTATAATTCAAGTGAAACATGTGTGGCCAATAACCTACACCTATAATTAACACTAACGGTATAGAACGAAAAAAAAGATTGAGCAATCCGGCCTGATGGAAAAAAAAAAAAAGGAATTATGCATTCTATCCCGAATCCGGATGAGGTGAAGTATCCATAATTTTGAAGGTTTCAATATCCTGCGATGGTATCATACGCAGCGTCCCACGGCTCGGCCGTCGAGGCGGGCTAGTTTGTGGGGGACGTGTAGACTCAATGGACGCCGACGCCCGGTTCCCACCCATCCCAGGGGGTTTACTTGCATGCACCTCGGATCCTCCGCGTGATCTCCGGGTCCGGGTCGCATACTGATCTGGTAGTAGTGGACCGGCAGAGTTATCTGAGCGCCAAGGCTTGAGTATGGATTTGGGTGCGCCTGTTCTCTCCCTGTCCGTCGGAGACATCGCATCTGACTCGGTAGGCAAGACTGGCAGTTCAGATTGGCGTATTGAGGAACGATGTGTGAACGCGGTAGGAGGGCCAGTGGATTGCGGGGAGGTCCGAGGCCGTGAACTGGAAAGGCGTTGTGATGACACAAGGACGGGATATGGCGACTCCTGGTCAAAGACCATGGAGTTGATTGAGCCATCACGGGCTAATCGGGCTAATCGCGGGGGTGGTGACTTCGACGACAAAGGGGTATCGTGGGGTGGCACCTTGGGCGGGTATCGGTCTGCAGGTGGTGCGAGGCTCGCTACTGATTCTCGGGATGCGCCTAGCGAGGTGGGGGTGGGGGGACGAGGCACCGACGGCCCTGGAAGGGGTATAGGAAATAGTGCTTGAGGAGATGTACGACCCGATCCCGTCCGCGAAGGGGGGGCACTCCCTGGGCCAGAGGAGACCGAAGACTTCCTATTCTTCCTCCAGAGCGACTTGATACTCTTGACAGGGTTGAGCGAAGCACCTATCCGGTTGTTCTTACTCTCGTTACCCTCGTCAGTGGAATCGAGTGAGAAACGACTTGACGGTGTAGCCGATGCGGGATCCGTATGACTTGCGACGGTGCCGTCACCGCTGCGCGAACTGAGAGAAGAATGCCTCTCAGGTGGTATCCCAAATGAGGAGTACTTGATCCTCGCCTGAGGATGTAACCCATCTGGAGATTCCGAACCCTCGGAAGTTGAAGGCGGTGAGGCAGGGATAGAGGGAAATCGTCCGAAGGGGTCAGGGGACAAGGGAATTATGGGGGAGTTGGACGATACTGGCTTCCGCAATGAGGGAGGGACGGTTTCTGGGTATGTAGGCCCGTGACCATCCATTTCCCGCCTCCTCGCTTTAGATTCCTCTGATTCGAAGTCCTGCATTCCGGAAAGCGCCTTTGAATAAGGAGATACCGGAATGTCATTGGAAACGCCGTTCAAAGCAAGCTTGGGCGGTGCGGGAAAATCATCGAGACCAAAGGACGTTTCTACCCCATCAACGTCCCGGCTAAGCGAGGAGTATGGTATTGCTGGCCACACGGGAGACGGTTTTTCCGGAAAACTGTAGTAATCAGATTATGAGGCAGAAAGATTGGTGGATGTAAGAAGGTAATCACTTATTAGTACTCTGTTCTCGTAGACCGCGCTTCGATGCACCAACCGAGAGAGCAGATGCGGAGCTCAAGCCATCGATCGACGATGAAGACCGAGGTAGAGACTTCGTCGGACTCTCTTGAGGTTTTGTCTCATGCTGCAGCCCGCGTGGAGAAAACCGAACCAAAGCCTACATTAACAAGGATCAGCGAACTGGTCAAGAGTCGGCTAAGGATGGATGTTGACCTTTTCGATTTCGTCGAGTTGGGCTTTGAACACATATTGGCTCCGCCGTCGATCGTTTGGGTCGTCTTCGTCAAACTGGATTGGACCAATACTTGGTAAGGTCACTAGAAATAATATTGGCGACACACCTCTCCAATATCTCCAAGTTCCAACTCAAGATCTAGATCCGCAAAGAGCGTCCCAATTCGTTTATCTTCTGTAAGGCTTTTGCCCTTCCCATTAGTGTCCGTAGAATCTCCCTGCGTACCCTCCGCATGTAGATCGTCTTCTGAAAGTGGCGATAACCCATCACCCAAGTATGCAAGTCTTGTGCTCCCTGTAGAAAGAAATGGGCTGGGTTCTCCGGAAGCAATCGCATTGAAGTTATTAGGCATAAGAGTGAGAGGTGGTGGTGCTGCCTTTCTAAACGTGCCCACTGTCTCGGTGCTTGTGGTGGTCGGCGAGGAGAGTCCTGTAGAGTCGGAAGGGGGCGAGGCAATGTCTAAAGAAAGTGTTGGTCGCTCATATAAGTCCCGCAATGCCTGGACCTCTTCTTCGTCAATGCCATTCTCTAATTCGTCCTCAACTCCCGCTTGTCCAGACAATGCCGACTGGACGACGTTCGAATTGGTTTCACGGTCTGTCCAGGCGTCACCATCAGTTCCAAATGCATCGGCCAGAGGATCCCGGTCGCTTGCAGCTGGAGGATTGGTAATGTCGTCGGGATCAACGCCTTCGTGACTAAGAGGCGATTCCGAAAGATGCATATACTCTGCTTCTTGGGAATCCTCTTGTTCCTTGTCAGCCGAAAGGAGGAATCTTGGGATCGCCTGTCGATCCACAAGCCTCAGAGGCAATGGAGCGGCCTTTGGAACTTCTGCTTCGCCACTATCATCCTCAGCAGCGGGGGATGTGCTGGATCCGCTGCGAGTGCGAGTGCGCTGGTCCCGTTTCTGGTGATTGAGTTTCCTGCTGCGGATCCAGGGGCCATACCATGTAGCCTTTCGTTTGTCGATATCGAACTCGACTTTGGCAAGAATTGGAATGACAGACGGCGACGTGAGGCCAGGCAAATCGAGAGTAGCAGCGCGCGAATCTGGAGGTAAGGAGGTATCGGGAGAATTAGCTTCTGACTGGGAGATTTCAGTGAGTAGGTTGGAAGACGCCGAAGAGCCAGTGGGGGTGAGAGGGTAAGTGAAGGATTGGGGAGTTGCACGACCAGGCGAAATAAGAGGTCTAAGAGTGCTGGATAACGGCAGAAACTCCTGAGTAAAGAAAGGAGATGAACGATCACCATAGCTGAACCCAATACCAGCCGGATTGGGGGTGGTCGCTCGAGAGTACGTTTCAATCTCAAAGTTGGCAACTCGTGTCCATAAGTGTTTCCAGATGTCATCCGAAAGCCTTGGACCGGGACCGTCAGGTACGGCCCAATCAGTCTCAGGACTGGGACTTGGTGCAGAGGAGACGAGATAGAGTATCATTCCAGCGGTACTGGGAAGTGCATACTCCTTCGCAATAGCCGATAACTGACTCTGTAGGGTGGGGAGTAACGGGACGAGAGTACCACGCTTGAATTGGGTGTGATACCCCGAGGCTGTTGAGGGAGGTGGAGTGAGATCAAAACCGTCAGAAGAGTCGGCATCATGAGGGATGAGTGATGGGGGAACGACGTGAAGGAGAAACTTGGACCGGAATGTTGATGGTAGAGAATGGGAGATTGATTGGGTGGCCGACGCAACGGAGGGGGTTGGAGAACGCCGCGGTTCGGAAGAAGGTTTTGATAGTGGATTAGAGGACGGTGATGGGTCGCCGGTCGTTTGTGAAAGAGGGACAGGAGCAGAGATACCGAGGGCGTTGGCTAGCTTTGCAAGGCGATGGGGATGTAGCGGAGTGCGGGGACGAGGCCACGAAGGACTTTGGTTCGAACCAGTTGGATAAAGTAAATCATCACGGCCCTTAGACGCGTCCTGGAGAGATTCGGACGCGTCGTTAGATGACATTAGAAAAGGAAAAGAATCACAAGAACGGTGAATGGTAAGATCGGGTGTGCCACGTGGGTGCCATCACTAACAACGACAGCGACAGCGATAATGACAACGACTACAACGACGACACGGACATGGACATTCCCTCAAGAATTCATAGAGAGTCAGTCCAGTAACAGACATCTCATTCCGACTACCACGCCCTCTTTGATACGCAGCCGTAAAGCCATACCCCCTTCAGGGAAGTGGTGCTTATCGGAGATGAGAATGAGACCTTTTCCATTCGATGAAGCGGAGATCGGTCGTTCCTGTCCGTGGTAGCGCATTTCGATATCGATGGGAGGTGCTGTCCTCTTCTGTGGCGTTCTCACTTGTCATCGTCCATGACACCCGCGTGATATGGATCGGCAAAAGAGCCACTTCTAGAGTCCTCTGCTACTATGAGAGTGAGACTGGCAGTCGTGAGAATATTTTTTTATTTTTTTAAGAATAAGTTATGTTTTTTATTTTATGGTAAAGTCGGTTCGAGAACCCGACCTCTTCTCCCCTCCCATTCGACTTGAGCCCCGGTCCATCGTTCTTCTTCATCTTCACCTTCTACCTTTTCTTCTCCCTCTGTCTTTATTTTGTTTTTTTTTCTTCCCTGCTACTTTTCCATTTCTTATAAGTTCCTTGCACGGGACTCCTTCGCTCAACTTTGCTCACCTCATGGACCATCACGATAACCACAACACCGCGAACTTGCCTCATGGCGGCCCATACGGCTTTTATCCGACAGAGCAGGAGGCGAATTTCGACATGGTCTATCCACAGCAAGGCATGAACAACTATTCAGTTGTGCCCGCCGCCCCCCCAGCGCGTGGGTCCCATCAGCCCTCGTTTATCCTCGTGTCCTAATTTCCTGGCGTCTTCTTTGCCCCCTCTTTCAGAACTCCAACAGGCTTTTCAGATGCGGCCCATAGGCCTCATGGCAAACACGCATCATCCACAGTATGACAGCGGCCACGAGTTCAGCTCGTCCCCACAGGCCCAGAGTGCCGGCCTCATGATGGATGCTGGCCCGCCTCCCTCCCCAGAAATGTACGGCCCTCTCTCTCCCCCCATCTCCGGCTCCGATACCTCAGCCGAGGGAGCCTATCACTCCCGGAACAGCAGCACTTCATCCTCTCGCGCCAACAGTCTCGTCCACAGAAATCCCTTACGTTATAACCCTACTCCATCACCCTCTGGTTCGTCTGGGCGTCGTAGTAGAGGCAGATCCTTTGGCGATTCTGACGAAGATATGGGTGTCAACATTGCGGAGAGTATCGCGTATACCAGGAAAGAGGCCACTCGTAGGCAACGTATCGAGGCGGAGCAAAGAAGGCGCGACGAACTTCGTGACGGTTACGCCCGTCTGAAGGATGTCCTCCCTGTGTCGAATCAAAAGAGCAGCAAGGTGTCCCTCTTGGAAAGAGGTAAGGTTTTGGGTTCGCTCCCTCGAGAATCGTCCCCTAATACCATTTATCCAGCAACCAACCACATTGTGCAGCTCGAGAAATTAAATCAGCAGTTGCAGAAAAAAATACAAGGCTTGAACGCTGAAATCTCACGGCTACAGAATCTCAACGAGAAGATATCTCTTAATAATGCGAATACTCCCTCTCCGGGTGTATCGATGGGTGTCGATAGCCGTCCGCTATCCCCCCCTCCGGAGACGTCAAATCTCTCCCAGCTCACGTCAGTCTCAGGGCAAGAACCTCCTCGGGAGGATTCTCCCCCGTCGTCCGATGGTGACTTCTGATCAGCCCTTGCGTCTCCGGCCTTCTTCCCATCTATTATTCTTGCATTTCATCTCACGACCTATCAATTGTATTTCACCGTCATCTGACTCTACTGTTTTTTTTCGGGCTCGGGGTTACGGGGGGAGGCGTGTTCCCGTCATCTTGGAGAGAATCTGGTCTAGTGTGACACCGGGGTATGGTCTGCAGCGCCGCGCGTCGCATGACCTTCCGAAAGTCCCTTGACCAGTGTTCTGCGAGACCTGCAACTGGACGTTGCAGGCAGGATTTTGGAAGAACCATCCGAATTCTAGATTGCGAAGGCACCAGGTGACTCGATGTCTGGTATTTCGTCGATCGGTACTCCCATCATCTCGTACTCCAAAGGCATGTCCCCAAGCGGATTTCGCCTTGACCACACTCAGTCCTCCCTCCCCACCTTATTGCTGTTGATCCAGCACTCATCAAAAGCCCCCGTACATCGTAGTGGCAGCAACTACCATTTCTTCCATACCCTTACCTATCTCCGTGCCACTAACGACGACGATGACTTAACGAAGACTACGGACTACTTATGACTGTACGTACGATGTTAAACGAGCACATTACCTATCCGGAAGTGTCTGAAAGCTGAAGGGCGCTCTGAGGTTTGAATCGCCGCTGACCACAATTTTTTGAAGCAGCGCTTGTCAAAGTAGCGTCGGCAACTGCTCCAGGCCTTGCCTGGACGTATCGGGCACTCGCGCTTTTCTTGACAACGTTACAAGTTATGTGCAGTCCTTCTTTGTATTTGCTTACAATCGAAAATGTTTGTAGTGAGCTTGCTCGCTTCGCGGCTAGTTCAAAGAGGGATAATCTACTTGTGCGTGTACATCAACGACCGGTATTAGGCGCCAATACTCCCCCTGTTAGCTGATGGATCGCGATACAACAAGAAGCGTGCAGGGGGGAAACGCCTTGAGGCAATGCGTGGTGCGCCCCTCGGGGTCAATCCGGCGTTTTGCACAGCTTTACACGTGTTGAGTCTCGATCGAGGGTAGAGGGCAACTGGCCTGAGCAGCATGTCCCCGAAACCTCAATCCCGACAGCTCCATGCATCACAGCGAGTAAATGTAATGATTGCCCACCTCGCCGTAGCTCGCGGGAGCCACCAAAGGGACACGAGGCATAGCTCTGCGAAAAAAAGCCGCCAGAGATCATCGCATTAAAGCTGACAAACTCGGACCCTGAAAGGAGGTCATGGGGACAGCGAGCAGCGCGAGGCGCACGTAATACGACAAGACCCAAAGAAAAAAACGCGGCAGTTGCGGTAATCGGTGGCGCTCGCCCGCTCCCAGGAAGATGAAAACCGATCTGACGTTTTGTCGCCGTCCATCCGTTAAGCGATAGGGTGGAGGTGGGAGGGGTGGGAGGTGGCGAAGCACCAGACCTGGCGTTTCGTTATACGGACGGAGCGCCCAAGCCAAAGCTTTTGTTGTGCTTAACGGTAGGGAAAATAAAAATAAAAAATTGTCATAGGAGAGCAGAAGAAGGCCGCAAAACGGGAGCAGACACGAATCCTCAGGGCCCGATAGGGATATCCTCCACTGATGACCCTGAGGCTTACTGTATGTAGGGCGAAGACCGCAATCTGGAGCTGAGGGTAAGGGTGAAAATGGTAGTTGCGGAGAAAGATCTCCTCTTCCGCCCGCCCACTTCCCGTTACTTCGGTGAGTAAAGTGTTCCCTTCTGTACGTTATCACACCGAGTAAAGTAGGACTCTTTGCGGTCTCACTAACTTAGGACACGAATGTTCACCAAAGCTGGCATGAATCGCGGAGCTATCGGGGCATATGCATCGACTTCTGCCCCAGGGCAACCTAGACTTTGTCGGGTATAGCGCAATCGCCACACACACCAAAGGGGCATTAGGACGGCAAAGAGGACCTCACGGAGGCAAGCGATATACAAGGGAAAACCAGCCCCTAGGTCTAGGCATACGTGAGACTCAAAACTGTGAAGCCAACCAAGAACATGGTGACTCGGATTGTGATGCGCCAAAAGAAATTCTTTGAGACCGAGGGTACGAAGAACGATTCGCCGGTCCAGGTTATCCAGAAGAATGTGAAGCCAGAGAGGTAGTAACGAACTCCGGGAAAGGGTGAACCGGTCCAGGAGTAGAATCCAGCCGGGGTGGCACATACGTGAACATGTATTGGGAAGATAGTTCCAGGAAAGGGCAGTGTGAATCTTCCAAAGAGCGGGATCCGTTTGCGTATGCAAAGTACCGAGATATGAACGTCTAGAATAACGCGGTCATATTGAGCCAGATGAAAGAGGAATGAAAGTCCGTTATGGACACGGCAGTAGATCATGCAGGGTTGACAATGTCAGAGGGCGGTGCAGCCAGTGAGAAGCGTTGATAGCGAGGAAACGGAGAGTTGTGTCAGCGAGATGTGGTACTAGCTTGTACCGGCACTAGACCAGAAGCCGACTGTTAATCGGAAGCTGTATATCGACAGTGTACTCGGATAACGTGATGGCGCAGTGCTGGCACTGTAGGTGATGCGAGAGTTGTAAGCCGTGTGAACGAACAGTTAAGGAAGAAAGATCCGGGAAAGTGTGTGTGCGATCCTGGGAGGGGTGAAACCACATGTTGTGAAGAGTCAGTCAAACGAATAAACAATCACAACAACAGAAGTTTCCAACTTTCCAAACTATTCCGTCGGCCGCCGAGACGAGACGAAAACGAATTAAAGAATCAAGCTATCAAGAACCATATAATCATATCCGGTGTGGGGTTGGCGCCCGCTAATAATAATAATAATACAAATTATTGTTATCTTATTATAATAAAATAATTCCAACAAATTGGATTGGTTGGTGTGGTGACGGCAGCAAGCGACCTTTACGGAAACGCAGCGCCTGGGTGCTTGGGTGCTTTCTCCACTTGTGCTCACAAGTCAATCGTCAAGTCTCTGGCCTGCCCGTCGGCCCTTCGTACGATTTTAGCGGATCTGTTTCAGTTCCCCGACCCTGTATACTAATCTTCCGCCGTCTCTTCTTCGGCTCTAACGATACCCCTCAATCTGAGCTTGCCGCTATGTGGTAAGCTGATCTCCTTATCGTCGTCGGTTATTCTGTCCAGACTCATCTTTTGATCATTATGTCGATAGGTGCGACAATTGCCTGCTGATATTCCCGCTCGTTCGTACGCGATGCAGGTGGCGATCTTTCTGATGCTAACCGTTTTGTGAATACAGCGCGCTGGGGGGATGGCCTGGGCTGCCTTCATCTTCGTGTGTTGCCTTGGGTTCATACGATGTTTCGCCTAATGGCTGATCGACGATGCATCATCTTACAGCTCTATAGTGTCATTGGGGGGATAATCCTCCTCAAATACGGGCCATTCTTGTTCTTCATATATCCAGAGTGGTGCGCCGTTGTCTTTGGTGTCATAACGTCGCTTGCTCTTGCTCAGCTACGGGCATCTTACGTTAGGCAAATATATGGCGGAATTGCTATGGGAGTCGCTGCTGTTGCTGTCATCAACGCGCTCTCACTTGCTAACGTCAGTTCTTGGCTCGATTCACATGTCTGTGAAGTGCTGATCATAGCTTGGTCCTAAAACACAGAAATCATACGTATGGACCCGGATGTGCACTGTCCTGTGGCCATTTGTGATCGTCATTTCCGCGATTCGTGCCATTATTATGATCGTGGAACTTCAGAGGGGGTAAAGCGCTTAATTATTATCTTGTGATACGGCCTGACGCTCACTGGAACCTTTCCATGTGACAGGAAAGAGAAGATTGTGTGGGAATGTGCGAACGGCGGGCAACTCTGGACAACGTCAGCTGCCGCCGGGTACGGGAGCGGGAATATACCCCCCGGGTTTTGCACAACGGGTTTTTCCAGTCTGTACACGTTGTTTGTAGTGTGCCTGCTGGCAGACATCGTGTGTCAGGTTTGTTCCGAATTAACGTGCTGGGTTGCGATGTGTCTTAACTGCTCTTGTAGGTGTATATGCTCCTCATCACTTGGCGCTACCCGACGAGGCTGGAACACTACGCAAGCTTGAGATTGCCGGCGACTTGACAGGGCTAGAAGGATTCTTTTATTTTCAGCATTCATTACATTAATCGCCACTGACGAGCCCAGTTACTCAGTTGCGGACTCTTATTTGTGGATGCTTTGTCTTATTGGCGGACATTGTCTCTCGTTTTACCTTGTCTGCGCGTCTCATGGATACGTTTACGGTTACGATTCGTTACGACTGGACCACGATTACGACCTGTTACGTTTTTACATTTTATCTCATGACCTATTCTGTGATGTTATTTCCATTCCCCGCCAAAGAAAGTGAAGGTTATGTTCTTTTTGGCGGATTGACGTGATGAAGAAGAAAAGCCGGCTAGCCTAGCGCTCAAGCTCGTTTTGGCTGGGTCAAGCTCTGAAGGGGTAACGAAAGTGATAGGGTGAGGCATACGGGGAAACGCCGGATGCATCGCCGCGCATATAAGTGGATAAGGGGTTGAGATGAAAGCCTCGCCTGTCTGATCGGAAGGGATGAGAAAAAAAAGAGCCGAGAAAATGGAAAAGGTATAGGTGATTAAAACAACGTGGGGGAACAGCCTCATGCAAGTAGGGTTCGTAGAGAAATGGAGCTAAGATATGATGGGGAAAAGGCACCGAGAGAATTAGGCAGCAGTGCGGAGCATCGGAGGAGCTGTAGTTGGAGAAAAAGGTAGCGAGCGAGTGGGAGAGGAGCAGCGGAACACAGAGAGAGAGAGAGAGGATGTGAAGGAGAAGGAGAAAAGAAATTGAGTTGAGAAGGGGGTGAACGATAGATGGATCTCGATCTGTGCCAGTGTGACGGGGAAAGGGAGAATGGAGAATAGGTGGGGTCACAGATGCCAAGTTGGGAGGTATCGGTAGATCGCGCCGAGTCGGGTGCCGTGGAGTGAGGAGATTTGAGGGTATAAGACCCCATGTCGATTCGCCCTGGACGATCTCCCCAAGCCATTCCTTTTCCTCGCTCCCTCTCCTCCTCTCCTCCTCTCTCTTCTCTCCTCTTCTTCCCCCTTTCCCTGCGTTGCATCTCCTTTTGTACAACACCGTCACCTGTCACACCAATCACTTTGTTTTGTTGTACTAACCTCGGTTTGTCCCATTATTTGCCATGATCCTTCTTGTCTAAAACAATACCCGTAGCATCCAGCTTTTATTTCCGTCTCATTTATTAGTCGACATCTTCACGACCACTCTTCCTTCAATCCCAACCCCCCTCAACAACTTTCACTCACACTCGCAATCGCAATGGAAGGCCCCCTCGAGCAAGTCCTTGAGCACCCCAAGAGCCCCGACTTCATTGACGCCACTACCTCGGGTTTCACTTACGATTCCCTGGCTGGTCTTGATTATCTCCAGTACCCTCACACGGAGGCTTTTGGCATGCCCTCGATCCACCGTACGTCATTGTTTTTCCTATATTACATCCGTCGCTCCATCGCTCATTCTTTAATTAGCTTCCCCTCGCTTAGGCTTCCCCACCTTGAACCTTGCTGCTCCCATGGCCGAGTACACCTATGGCAGTCCCTCGTACACGACCAGCTCCCCCGGTCGTCCCTATACTCCCCCGCACAGTGTCTATCCCGCTGCCTTGATGTCCTTGAGCGCGGGCGAGATGTCTTCGGACAGTACCTCTGGTCGCACTAGTCGCGGCTCTGGCTCCCACTCGCCCAACCTCGCCTCGGTTCCTCGCTCCGTGCGCTATAATCCCATCAGCGTCTCCTCGGTGGCGCGCTCGGGTCGTGAGCGCAAGCGTCGCCCCAGCAAGCATGATGACTTCTCTGACGATGACGATGACTTTGCTCCTGCCAATGCCCCAGCTGCCTCTAACGAGGTGTAAGTCTCGAATATGTTCCAGTACGTTCTCACTCTTACTTACTTATTGCAGTCGTCGTGAGGAAATTCGTCGCCAACGTATCGAGTCGGAGCAGAGGAGGCGTGACGAGCTCAGGGATGGCTACCGCCGTCTCAAGGACGCTCTCCCCGTTTCCAATCAGAAGTCGAGCAAGGTGTCTCTCTTGGACCGAGCGACCACCCACATCAAGTATTTGGAGATGACTCAGCAGCAGCTTCAGACGAGACTTCAGCAGGCAGAGAATGAGACTGCTCGTCTTCGCCAGTACGTTCACCTCCCCTGTGTCCACCGTAATGATGGGACTGACGTTAATGTGAAGGGTTAATGAGGCGTTGATGTTGGGCACTGCCGAGCAACGTCATGCCGCTGCCGCTGCCGCCGTGGCTGCCGTTCAGCAACAGCAATCGTCTTTTTAATTCTGTGGAGGTCTTACCCGTCAACTTTCCCCTACCACTCGTTTCGTGGTCCTTACGAAAAGCGGATCGCTCTTCCGCCATAACGTTATGATGATCGATGATACTTGGACACCTGCCCGGATCGCAGGATGATGTCTTTTTTATTACGCATGGACACTACCGCACACCATTTTTTTTTATTCTGCATTACCCTCTCCATCGCACTTCACCATTACCTTCGTCGGTGTTTCACGTCCTGGAAAGGGCCTGACATCGCGTGCTTCAGCGATGCACAATTCCGTTCTTTCATCCCGAGGTCTTTGGATCCACACGGCCGAGCTGTTGGTTCCACACTACTCACATTCGTCCGCACCTCAAGACGGTTGACCCGCGGTCAGCCATAGGTTGCCGACAATTCGCGTAATCCCAGAATGACGACAGGCGACAAGAAGACGATTACTCCCAATCGGTTCGATGATCGAGATCACAAAGCACTGACGCAAGACCGTACGCCTTTGTAGGCTTGAGACCCTCTGTTCTCCTTGTGATGAACAACGAGGTGCCTCGCCACAAGGTCCGGTTCATCTTGTACTTCAAGCCTCTTGGTCTCCTTCACATCCCCGATTGATCCACTCGTCTGCACACCAAAGCCTTTCCCTTATTTGGGCATTGCTTTGCCACCATGTTTGTGTGCGCCGATACACTGGCACTTTCGCCTCTCCTATTCCCAGAACGCACCTGCGACCTCGCTCCTTCCTCGCCCTCCAGTTGACCTCCGACCCGCATTAATGATTATTATCATTTGATTTATGACCTGTATGCCTATCGCAGCCTATCAGCCTCTTCGGTGCCCGATCAGCGCCGGTGGCCAGCTGTCTGCTACTCTCCGACGTCCCTATTCGCGCTCTAACGAGCTCGCGCAACGGAATACGGTGTTGCACACAGGCATGGCAGTAGGACAGCACAGTTGCTCGTGTTCGAAGCAGCGGTGATGTCTACCTCAAATCCTCGCAGTCAATCTTTGGACTATTTCCTCATCGCTCCTCCCGATCTGCCGATGCGATTCGGACGCTTTTGCTTGCTTATCCTCGTCTCTTCTGTGGTGTGGCTAGTTCCCGCCCGCTGAGTCTTGAGTTGATACGCTTTGCTTCGAGTGGCCCTATCGTGGACGCGGTGAAGTGGGATGTCTACAGTCGATTGTCCATTGTACGTGGTTAGGTGATTCGCGCTCGCCAGTCGGGTTTGCCGAACCTTCCTACCTGCTTGGGTTTGTATTAGCTCGCCAAGATAGCTTAGCTACCTCTATGCCTGTTATGCGCTCTGCCCTTTTGGTACTATACATCGTACTTGTCACAGTTCTTCCGTGTAGCCCGTTGAATTATAGCGCTCATTCTCTCCGCCCTTATTCACCCTCATGAGTGCGAGTGAAATTGCAACGGTCTACCAACAATTTTGTCTCCTTGTGTCCATTTTCCGTATAAGGACCGGAAATCACGTACACCCTAAACCTCGGGTGCTGCTGTAACCGAATATCGGTTGGCGAACACGTAAGTAGACCCCAAAGGCAAAAATAAAATTCCCCAGTCCTCATGTCGACAGCTAAGGATGGGGATGGGCAGAAAGCAGGCGAATTATGCCCATCCCCGTCTTGCGGCTCCGTCTCGATTACTGTCCCTGACAGCTGATGCCCGCCCGGACCCGACTCGGAAGGAGTTGTTTGCCTGATACAAGATACGGTAATATTCCTCCGGTCACATTCTGATGCCGAGATTTTACAGTCCATGGATCGATCACGAGTTGTACAGTATTCGGACTGGCTCATTGTCACATACTCTTTCGTACACAGATCTGTCCCCCCATCGTACACGGTCAGTATTCGGCGCCTCTGTACCCACCCTCTTGTTCGTAATTTCCTCCTCCATATCCCCGTCGCTGCGAGTACCCGCCGTCGCCCTCACCTTCGTTGAGATTCAGCCTCTCGGCGCCAAAAGTCTCCTCGCTCTCCTCGCTGCGCCCATAACCCCCAGACCCGCGTCCGTAGCCCTCATCCTGCGAAGCTCCATATTGGTCTCTGCGAGAGCTATCGCCGTACCCACCACCACCATCACCACCGGAGCGTTCGTATTCGCCGCCTCCATAGCTCCCCTGGCGCTCGCCGTAGGTGTCACCACCGCCATATTCATCCCCGCCCCTCTGGGAGCTCGAACGGTCGGAATACTCTTGACGCCTCTCGGAGTAGTCGTCGGACCTGGAAGAAACCCCATAGCCCTGTCTGCTCTCTCCTTCGTATTGGCGGGTGCGGTGTGGCTGGTCCCCGCCGTACCGCTGCTGTCCTTCTGAGCGGTCGGCACTGCTGCGTCTTTCTTCCTCGCGTTGACCACCACGAGAATATTCCTCCCCATAGCCCCCTCCGCGGCCATAGCTTTGCTCTTCATAAGTGTTGCGTCGCTCCTCGGGCTCGGTACGTCCATAGGACGCTCGGGATCCACCTTGGTAATCCGAGTCCCGCGTGCGTCCCCCGGACGATTCATCGCGACCATAGGAAGTTTGTCTCGGACTGTCGTAATCCCTTTGTTCGCCTCTCCTGAAGTTGTCCTGACCGGATTGACCCTCATCCAAGTAAGCAGCGCCGGTGTTCCTTGGCTGGGTTTGTCGCTCGTCCACTCTGCTTCCTCCGTAGTCCGTCTGGCTTTGGGCATAGCCGCTCCCTCTGTAAGACGACGCTTCGTACCTTCCCGAGTCTGCAAATCTGGTGCTTAGACACGAAACTTCCCAGCGAAGCTGGCGAACCTTGTTCGTAGCCGGACTCCTGCCGTCCATACCCCCCACTTTGCGACGAAGAGTACGTACTTCCTGCGAGCGGCTGGTTTCCTGAACCGTAAGTCTTCTGACTTTGACCATATGCCCCGCCAGGGGCGCCAGACGTGTCGTCCTCGGAGCCCTTGCGTTTATTCTTCCCTGATCGTACGTTTTCCTGGAGTGAGGATGTTAGCCCCTGCCCCTAGCATGCGGTGCGAAGATTCGATCAGACCTTGGTCAAGGCCTCGAGTATTTGCTCGCGATCCTCGAGATCATTAACCCAACGTTCCAAAGCTCCGAACATCTCATTTTGAATATTGGATCGTCCTGTGTTGAAATAGGGATGATGGAACGCCTCCAACACCTGGCCAAAATCATTGAGGCCACGAAGAACGAGCTGCGAGGATATTTCGTCACCTGATCTATTACCCTGTCGGGATTTGATCGATTGTCAGACCAGGCGTTGACGATCAGCTTGACGGCATATTGGACCACGACTTGTGCTATCTTTCCGGCCTACAAGAGCGGTTGCCATCGAACCGTCTACGAGGGATACTCAAAACGTACGGGTTCGTTCAAAATCAATGCAAAGTGGTCCTGCACAGCGGATAGGTCAAGGTCGGTGAGTCCAAAAACCCGTAATCGACAGACCTTTGATAGGAGACTATGGGAAGGATCAGAAGCATTGGGTCTATCGAACACCTCATATTGGTCGGCAGAGTTAATGACAACCTTGCTTCCTTCCGATAAAGTGGACGTAGCCTCCTTCAATATCGGCTGAGAACTGTTAGCAGAACGGATATGGTGAGAGAAGGACACGTTTACCGAGAGCCACGGAGCCAAGACAGTGTAAACATCTGTAAACCCGAATAAGCCCGTCACGCGGTGATGAGCGCAACCAGGACGTACAAGCGTTGAGCGCATCTGTCAGGTTGTCGAGGAGTGTCTCCAGTCCGGGGATCGCTTCTATCTTCTCGGACACGCCTCTGACGACACCGTCACGCCATTTCAACACTGCCCAAAGTCGCTTCTGAACTTCGGGAGGCGCAACATTGTCTGGGTCGAAGTGATACGCCTTTGACTCGGCTCGTAATGACTCTGCTTCGTCCATTTGTGAGGAACCTCCGCCTTGAGGGATTTTCGCAAGTACGGATTTGAGCACCGAAGTGACGGATGTTTGATCTGCATTCGACGCCTAGGATGGTGTAAACGAGGAGTGGACTGGGAACTGCTCCCACACGCACATCATCCATTTTTTGTGATAAGTCTGTGACTGATGATTGGCTCAGTTTGTCTGTTGCCTCGCCCATCAGCGAATGGAGAAAGTCTGCACCACCGAAAGTGCCCGTAACAAGTGGCGGTGCAGAACCGTTCGGAGTGTTTACCACCACTAATCAAGAAATCAGTAAGGACCCTGTACTTTGTACCACGATTGGGCTTGCCTCGATCACCGACGTGGCAAAATACTTGTTTGTAACCCATCTTCCTGAGTGCAATCTCGCACCAGTTACTGTGGGCCAATAAGTCCTCGAGCGTATGCAAAGCAGTTCCCAATAGGCGGTAGGCCTCCCAGAGCTCGGCGCCTTCTGATCCTCTAGCACGTTTACCGTGCTCGATGCAACTACGCAAAGTGCGACGGATGTGGGCCGTTGAAGTATCCCAGCTCTGGTTTTCTGTTGCCATGTAGTTCTGTGCGGGTTCAGTCAAGTGTGGGTTGCTTAAGCTCAATCATTAGAGAGATAAAGTTTACCTTCATCCCGGTTCGCGGATCGATTTCGAGTTCTCGCGGGTTAACCGGAGGACGAAGCTTTGGATGAAACCGTCGCGCATCGCCCTCTTTCTCTGCGTATCCTCTTGCAGGGACCGTGGGTTTCACCGAACAGGGTAGAAACGCAGCCACTCACTTGGGATTATCAATATGTTCCTGTCGACGAGGTGTCAGGACAGACAACACGAACACACCGAGCGCTTCGAGAGATTCCGTACCACGGGTAGATATACTCCCAGTCTGTCAGCGGTGACTTCGAATTCCTCGGTCACGAAACCGAAAGTCTACACACACGGCTGTATCCGAATTCCTTAAGAAGAACGCAAGGCATACGGACCATGAAGCCCAGGACTGCCACCACAAGCACCAGAGTATCTGATGATAGCTTCGAGAGACCGGCAATGTCCATTGCCTATTCGGATAGAGTCAAACCCTACCCCTATACCACCCCCTGAAAGCAGTTCTCACCTGGGAATAGTCTCGCAGCCAGTTTCCCTATGGAAATGTGGTTGTGTTATCAACGGCAACGCGAGGCAACTAGGAAGTGACTTGCGAAATACACTTTCTTGACGTCACTTTTGCTGAACTTGGAACCTCCAGTTCCAGCAGCGACAACTGATTGAGCAAACTGAAGTATTCCACCACCTGTCACGACACCACCAGCAGTCTTTGCAATCTCAGTCAAGATATTCTCAATGTCGCCATGACGGAACGCCTTATCTATGAAAGGCATTTCATTCGCGCGATGATGAATTAGATAGGGCGACAAACCGTTGAGGTAGGCAAAGTCTGGAATGTCACCTGCCCCGAAGGCGCTGACCTGCAGTGGGAGTAAAGCGATAAAAACAGTTAGGAAAAGGAGACCTGGCGTCAATGAAGACATCTGGAAAAGCAGAGGATAAGGGAGATGACGGTCAAGGTTCAAGTAAGGGGGCCTTATGAATGTGGGATGTATGAGCTCAATGCCAAGAAGGCCAAGCGTGTAATCATTATCATGAGACACCATTCGGCCCGCCTCCGGGGAACTTGCATGCGCATGAGAATGAGAATTATCGATAGCGATTAGCGATGTCCATACAACACAAGAGAACACAGAGAACACAGAAGGCACCACCCAGAGATAATCGACTGATCACGAACTGATTAACCCAACTTGGCTTTCTTCGTCGCGGGCTGGTCGCCACCAGCTTTATCGCTCTCCTTCCTCTTCTTTTGCCCCTGTTGCGTCCTCAATTCCTTGATGCGTTCGCGGAACGCCACAGCGATTTGTCCCACTTCAGACTCCTCCCCGTTGAAGTGGATAGCATTACGGATCATCAAGTCCATATCAGCTTCCCACCCTTCGGGCGTCTCGTACTTGTCCGCGTCTAACTTTTGTCGTACCGTCCTGAGGTCTCGCGCATCTTTGCGAGGAATGATGTCGTGATACTGCGGAATCCCGAGTGCGATTGGGTCCACGGGTTCTCGAAATACGAACGACCTTGTGTGAGACCAAGGGTTAGGACAGCAGAATCGCGTGACTGAATCAATACGTACAAGTTGTCCTTCACAAGCGTGGTCATCAAAGATTGCAGGCTTCGCTTCTCGGTCCATGCCATCTTCTTCTCTGCAACCCTAGGCCACTCCCTCTTGAAGGCCCGTTCTACAACGTCTGCGCATTGAACTGGGTATGTTGTTGGTGGATTGAAAAGTCTGCAATTTTTGAAGACTAATTCAATGTCTCGAGAGAACTCTTCCTTCGTCGAATATTTATTTGAGTTCAGGTTCTGCATCATCGTGCCAAAATCCATGGGATTCTTTATCTCGTCGAAGTATCTGTGGGTAGGATTGCGTCAACTTGGGCCGAGTATATGGGCGAGTAAAAGACACACGTTGGACATCCATCCTGTATTGGGTCCACGGGCCTCGAGAAAATAGCAGCTTCAGGTAGTTTCAGCAAGGTTTTCAACACTTCACGGGCCCTGACTTTATTTATAGGCGTTTCGGAGGCGACGGAGGCCCTACTTGGAGCCGGAGTAATCTCCTTTTCCTTTTCTTTACCTTTCGTGGGTTGTTGGCGATTTTCTGCAGGCGGTTTGGCCTCGGGACTCGCGGTGTGCTCTGGGGCGGGGATTGGAGGCTTCTTGATCTTGATGGATCCGGAGAACTTCGCGGGGGGTGTCGCGCGCCATTCTTTCTCGATAACACTTGGCTGGGGGCTCTTACTGGGCTTCTTGCTCGGTGAAGCCAACGCCAAGATCTCGTCGTCTTCCTCCAACTCATCCAACAGGTCTTTCTTCCTTTTCACTGGAGCAGTGGCCTCCGGTGGAGCTGGGAATGGACGCTGCTTCTTTGACGCAACCAGTTTCTCCTTCTCCTTCTCGATGGCGATAACTTCTTCCAATAAGTCAAAGGAACCATCGTCCACGACTGGTGCTGGCACAGTATCCACTGGTTTGGGTTTCCTTCCCTTGGGTTTAACAGTGATAACCGTCTTCGGTGGAGCTGAGCCGTTGGATGGCGCGGGAGGGGTAGCACGCGGGGTACAGTTGCCGCCAATTTTCAACTTCAGGCTAGGGGTGGGTATTGTGGCAGCTGTCGGTGCAACCGGTGTGGGTGTGGCCGGTGTTTTGGGTAAGACTACCACCGTCTTCGCCTGGATTGGAACCGGTGGGGGGGCCATAGACTTGGGTTGATTTGCAGACTTCATGTCTATAGTATTGTTGATGCGCGCCCAATCTGTCAAAATGATAAGAAAAAAAGAATTAGGCAACGCAATCACTGGTGAAACGTACTTTTATCGAAGACCGATTCCAAGGCGAGGGTTTCGTTGTATGCGAAAGTACCAGGCATGTTGTAGGTTTTGGCGTTGCGGATCATGAGACGGAAGTCTGTTTCGAAAGCAAAGCGTTCTTTATACATCCCAGCCTCGAGCTTAGCGGTCATAGTGCTGATATCCATAGGGTTCTTGATGATCTCAAAATAACTATCGCGAGTATAAGTCATTGAGAAAAAGGATATCGCGCGGATGCATACTTGGGTGCACGATCTCTGACGGGGTCGACGGGTTGCATAAACAAATTAGAGTGTTTACTCGACTTCACCTTCTGTAAAGCTGTCCGACACGCCTTGAGATCAAAAGATGGCATTCCGCCACTTTGTGCCTTTGGCACGGCCTTCGTATCCTTATTCTTTTGTTTTACCTTGATCTTTGTTCCAGCGGGTGTCTGGAGAGCAATCCCTTGTTTGTTAACAATGGACTGCCCAACGACTGAAGTAGAAACAGAGGGCAGGCTGGTCGCTTCCATATGTGCAGATGGAACGAGACGGATCTTCGGGGTGACTGGGGTGGATACAGGTGTGTTTCTTGGGCCACCGGATTTGATGACGCGCGACGGCTTCGGCTGGAGGGGAATCTTGACAGGGAGTAGGGGGGGAGGTATCTCGGTGACAGGAGTCGAGGGAGGTAGATGGATAGAAAGTTTTGGAGGAGCTTCTTCAGCACCGCGAACAAGAACGTCCGCCAATTTGATAATAGACCACCGTACATCCTGGTCGGTGTCCGGTGCGCTAGGTGATTGAATCAGCGTTACTTGCGATTGTTGACGACGACGAACGGACTCACAGAGCGATGGGTAACAGAAACTCCCGAACTATTTCATTCTTACCAACTTCCTTATCCTTCCTGAGGGTCCTGACGAGGGAGTCCACTTCACTCTTCTTAGTCTCCTTGACTTTGTCCTGAGCCGAACCATCTTCTTCAATAAGGAGTGACTCTGACTCCTTGACCGAATTTTTCACTTCGCCCATAGATACCAGTAGTGCGAGCGACTGGCACGCGTTACGCGCTACGTGGCGGCGTACTGTACGTGAAGAATCGCCTGCAGCAACAGCTAGAATATAACGCATGATCTTGGAGGTGTACCACTTGGTGAGGAATAATGCATCGAAGGCCGCGACGCGGACTTGAGTGTAATTTCCCTCTCTGTGAAGGATGATGAGATAGTTCCGGGGAGATATGAGACTTTAGCTACCGCGTAAGTGGGAAGTATACACGGGGATCATTTGGAATCAACCCCGCAACACTCAAAATAAAGCGGAACTGTTTCATGTCAAACGAAAGTCGACCGTCGAGAAGATACTAAGCTCACCTCGAGCGTTGCCATTGTTACAACGTTATGAGGTGATGGGATAAGCCTGTCCATGCTGCGGTACCTATCTACCTCAGATAAAGACTGCTTGAGAAGATCGGCCTCTTCGCGTGTCTGGTCACTCTTAACTTCCGTTGGGAACAGCTCTCCGCGCTCTGGGGTAACGGTGGAGACACTTGCACAAGCCAAAGCAGATACTATCGTGCATATGTAGAAAGCATCCGTGTACTGAGAATGATGAGTATATGCACCTCTGTGACAGCAGCTAAGACGCACAGAGTTGGCAGTATTGTCATTGTACTTTAACTGGTCTATCAAGAACTGCCGGACAATCGTGGGGCATTTGCCGTTTGCGAATCTGATCCGCGAAATGGATTTCACGATCGCCTGTTGAAAGGGCTAAGCGGTGTCGAGGACTTTGCATTTTCTCAGTACTCACTCTCCGTACGAAGTATTCCGCAATATCTGAGAAATCGTTCGGTCTCGGCACATAGGAATGCGTGAAAAGATCTTGCTGAGGGTCCTCTGGTTCATAGCAGTATCGTAGAAAGAGCTTGAAAAGATGAAATAGGCCGAGAAAATCAAGTTGCTGATAGGCGCACTGGGTTCAAATGAGTAAATTATATCCCCAGACGAGACTGCTTTCTCACCTTCACAAGGGCTAGGGCGGCTTCGCAACGCACCCTATAGAAGTAGTTCGTCACCAGCACTGTCTTTGTGAACGTGCTCGAGACAATGGCGTTCGGCATCTTCGATAACGCCCTGACCGCCTGAAGAAGCGGATAAATTAGAGGGTGGTAGATGAAAAAAAAAGGGTGTACACTACCTCCAGCTGTGCAACAACGTCTCTATCCCTCTGTAGTTGTGACACCCACATGAAATCCGGCTGAGTAAATTCAATGGTCGCAATCCATTCGAAGTCGGCGTCCATTCGTATCCACTCATAGGTTGCCCCGCTCATGACTTGTTCATCGTCTTCAGTCCAGTCGGCCACTTTCCAGTTCTCTCGTTCCTTTTCTTTCTCCCAGATCTCCAGCCCAAAGCCCATGTCGATCATGCCCATGGCTTCTGCAGCCTCCGCATCCCCCTCTGCTGCTGCTTGGGCGGCAGCTTGGCGAGCAAGGTAACGCTTCGTATTGCGGCGGACCCGTTTGTATTTTGTATTGAACGGAACTTCGTATCGCTTAAACGCAGAACGGATATCGAGGACGTGCTCGTAGGGCGTTCCATCCGCCTCATGAATTCGAATAGTCATTTGACCCTAAAAGCGAACGACTTGTGAATGATTCTCAGGTAGAAGTGATGAGAAAGGACCTCGAAGAATGGTACTGGGTTCAGAAGAGTTCTTCGAACTTCATCATGTTCATAGCCCTTCCAAGCAGGTGCGTCCTGTCGCATCGTGATCTCCACGGCCATTTTCTTCCTGTTGAAACTGGCTGAAAAACCGAAAGCCGGACAGCCACTGCCATATATCCACTGGTCCACAAATGATGTAAGATCTGCACCGCTGACTTTTCTACATGTCCTGAGAAAGTGGGACGTTGACAATGCGTTGTGTTGGAGCTCCCCTGATATTGCGGAAAGGAACAATTTGGGAAGAACACGCGACAATCCGAGCGACGTGCCTGACTTGCACAGACGGCGATCTAGAATGTGGATGACGAGGGGTGATTTGAGGTTAATAAAAGGAAGGACCGCAGAATCCGGAGGGTCTTGGATCTGAGGTTGGCATAGTGGCGGCATGGCACCTTGGTCCCATTCGACTACTCGCTCCATATCCTTCTTCAGGCGGAAACGGTACTCGTTGTTTCCCATGAGCTTGCGCAGGAAAAGTCCGGTGATGTATAAGCCAAGTCCATTAACCAGCCACAAGTCAGACCAAGTCTTGGGTAGAATATTAATTCCAATCCATTGGCAAGCCAATCCGTGGCTCAAAGCTTGTCTGGTCTCGTAAACTTGGTCAATGGCATCTTCACCATGCAGCAGGTCCACCGAGACAATTGTCAGACCAGATGTGTCAAAGCGAAGCGTCGAAGGTTCGTCTACGAATACGAATTTGTGTGATCCGAAAGGATAAGACCCGAATTCTGTTGTGAAGAAGGTCATGGCTTGTCGAACGAAGGGAACAGAGGCAGCAAGTTGAGTCTCGCGTCCCGGCAAACAGAACGAGTGCATCAACGGCTGCAAAGAATTGCCGGGATCATCCCCAGCCACGTCCCCAGCGGAAATAGGTAATATGTGAAATGGACCAGCTGCGAACCCGATGTGTTGCACGGAAGTGGGTGTCGCTTGCGAGAAAGTGAAAATGGTTTTATTAGAGTTGTATGGGTGGGCCACCTTTCGTTCAAAAGGACTCAGTGATTGCAGGTCAGCGTAAGAACGTACGTTACCTGTTCCACGAGCTCCCCACTACATACAACCAGAGTGGGGTGTTCACTTTGAACATCTCCGTCGATAGTGGCTGGTGAATCCTCGAGACTACGTGGGACTACAAACTCGAAGTCCCAGGTACACCGCTCCCAAATGCTGTCGACGCAAGGGACCCAGCATCGCGCGGCGTCCGGAGACGATGGGGTTGTGTATACATGAGGTACGCGCTGTGACCAATTAGTAGCGTCTTTACAAAAGCGCTACCGCGACGTACATGGGGATATGCGTCTGAGGGTCGGACGAAGGCCAAACCATCTGAGGGATTACGTATACTGTATTCGATATGAACAGTGATAGGAGCAAATTCGACAGTTGGGAGGGCTGATATTCCAGGAGTCTGTGGCTCGGGTGTCGCAGCTAGAATCGGCGATTAACCACTCGCAAGTGACAAGGGAACTGAATAATTACCCTCGCTGGCAGCGATACTGGCATGAATACTTCCCGACACCTTCAACGGCACCTCCTTTGGAATTGCGATCGATAGCTCGCCCTCGTCGCCTTCAGCCAAGGCCGAGTAGATTTTTCGCTTCAGTTCGGGATGAGCGTGTACATCTTGGGGGTTTGAGACTGTCAGATTTGCCAGGGGGTCATATTGTACAAATTCAGCGCGATGAGATGCAACAGTCACGCTCTGGACGACTAGAACAACGCGTCAGACAGTTACAACGACAGTCCATCCCTGCCACGTACCACATTGACGGCAATGGAGATGAAGGGTGCGAAGGAACTTGTCATTTGGTACGATGAGGATGTCCGTGTAACCCTGGAGAAGGATAAGAAGGGAGAAGGTCGGCGAAAGGGGAAAACATGTATACCCAAAGAGCCCCAGCGAAGTCAATTTCGAGGACAACGTTCTGGTGGCTAGTAAAGGCGAGAGAAGAGTAAGATAGGAGGAAAAACAGAATATAAGGAGAGGACGTATATCGAAAATCCGCGACGTAGATCTTCACGCATAACGTTGAGCAGTTGGCATCCGAGTCTTGAGCGGGTGAGTTTGGCTCGGCTCAGCTCTGTTCACCCACACTTCCACCACGCTCATCACGTGATACATACTCGAGATCCGGGCCGGTTAATCAAATGTCAAAGATCTCAATCGTCGCCCCGGGACGCCAACATCGAGCACCGATGCCATCAAAGTCGGTCTTCAGACAGCCAGGAGCCCAACATTTTCAACTTGTCCATCGCTCTCAAAGAGATCCTCTCATAAATGACCCGGATGCAAGCCAGCACGTCCTCAAACCAGTTGTCCGAGAAAATGCGAAAAAGGTCACTTGTTCTGAAATGATTTTTCCTTTTTAAAGAGTAACACCGTCATACCAGGGAAAATCAAGAGCAGACCTTGAGGGCCAACTTACTCCATCAGACCTTACGCTTGAGTCCGAACGACCTAACATTGGCGAAGCGACTCTCTACGGTATCTACTTTGACGACACAGAGTATGACTATATGCAGCATCTGAAATCGGGTGGCAAGCAAGACGAAGGTTTCGAGTCGATTCTTGTTGAAGCACCAAAAAGACGGACCATCTCCAAAACAACAACTCGAAATTTACCTGTTTCTCTCCGTGATCTGCCTCTCGAGGTCTTTCCTTCAACCTCGGAGCTTCCCCGCGATTTTGAGAGCCAGGCAGCCATTCAAAGCTCGATATCTGGGCTGCAGCCAGACATGGACCCTCATCTGAGGCAAACGCTGGAAGCATTAGAAGATGACGCGTATGTAGATGATGGCCTTGGCGACGACTTCTTCGGCGAACTTATCAACGATGGCGAACGAGATGCGAACGAACCATTCAATTACAAATTCGTAGAAGATGAGTTGCTTGCTGGTGGTAGCGGCGGTATCAACGCGACGCACGAAAGCAATGGTGAAGATGAGACAGGGTGGGAGGCTAGGTTCGCCGCGTTCCAGAAGGTGCAGCAGGGTCGCAAGGCGGTGGATCCTTCCCTCTCCGACAGCGGCTCAGAGACGGGGGACACCGTTGGACAGATGCCAGAATTCTCAGCTCATGGCCGTAGGCGTAGACGAAGGGAAACTTCGGATGCATCAGGTTTCACCATGAGCAGCCTGTCTATTTCTCGGTCCGAAGGTTTAAGAGATCTCGACGACCGGTTTGATAAAGTGAGCATGCTGGGCCCGTTGTTTATCCATGCATCGACGAAGTTTGTAGATCGAGAAAGAGTACATGGAAGACGAAGGCAGTGAGGACGAGCCTCCCGATTCTGATAGTTCTGACCCAACTCCGGATCTCATTACGTCGCGGGAGGACTTTGAAGCCCTCATGGACGATTTTCTGCGCAATTACGAAGTATCTGGTGGCAAGATGAAACCTTCACTGCAGGGTTCAGGTCCAGAGAAACTGCAATCACTCCGTCTTGCGATGGGTCGCGACGAGCGTGTCATGGTCGACAGCCCCGATCAACAAGAGCGTGACGACGGTGATACTAACCCCGTGATTGAGGAAAAAGGGAAGCGAGGACGTTGGGATGTGGAGACAGTCCTGAGTAAGCCGTATCTCGTCGCAAACAACCAATCCTTCATTGTTTTCTAAGCGACGTACACGAACCTTGAAAACCATCCACGCTTGATCAAGGCTTGCGAGGCACGAAAGGGTCCAAGGATACGGTTAGATCCCAAGACGGGATTCCCACTTGGTGAAAGCAATCCCAATCCGACTCCAGAACGGAATGTTCCTCAGTCTTTGCCTCCGAAGAAGGCTCCTAGTGCGTCATAATTTGTTTCGTCGTCTCAATAGGCAAACACGGCGTTAGATCCCGGCGTTACCACACGGCGACCGCGCGGAGAATCTGCAGAGGAAAAAAAGGAGCGCAAACACGCAGTCAAAGCAGCAAGGCAAGCACGTCGTGTTGAGAAAAAAGAGAACAAAGAGCAGTTCACTGCCGCTGTACAGCAGCGGTCGCAAGAACTTGCGAAAACAGTCGCACAAGTACGCAAATTATGATTTTGACCCCGAGGTCAGTACAAGTACGATTGGCATTAGGTATCGTGACGTGACTAGTTCTAATATAGACAACTATGAAAATGTGACTAGGACTATAATGATAGCGGTAGCAAGTGGATATAGAGCGTGGTGTCATGGAAATTGTCGTTCACCAGTCTGGCCAGAGATCCAGTAGGATGTTTCCCTCTTCTTCCGGGGCATCCTTTTGTTTCGACCACCTATCGGGGACCTGAAAACTGCGATCAGCTTTACATCTAGTCTACCAAGGAAGGGCAGGCGTCACCAGTGGGAAATAGCGCTCCATGGCGCTGACGAATCGTTGACGGTATAGCTTTGGTGTCACCACCGTGGGTTCGCCTTTGCCTGCGCCACCAAGGAAGCCGGACTCCTTCACCCAGGTTTCTAATTTCTTGTCCAAGGTGTATGTACGGACATAATCTGAGGGGCGTTAGGGTCTAAGGAGGGAGGTCATATCAAGTTGTTACATACCAACAATGCCCACGACTAGTTCGTTCTTCTCGCTATCAACTCCAACTACTAAGGAATAATCCATCACGTTGATGTCCGCGAGGAACTTGCTGTCATTATACAATGCACCCCTTAGGATACGCTTGGAGTGTTCACGTAAGTAGAAAGGCGCCAGGTGGGCACCTATGATAGGAAGATGCGTACTCATAAATGAGAACCAAAATCCTCTTTGGGCACCCTGGACTTACTTTGGACAAGATTCTCATCTAATAGGACCTCGTTCTCTCTCCCGGTGGATTTAACGTGCCTGTTTCGCGTGGAGCCTTTCAGATCATATATCTGTGACAAAATATCAAGATACTTTCTGAGCACGCTGCCTGGTTAATATACCTTAGAAAATCTGCGGTCATAAAATAGATTTTCCATGACGATTAAGTTCATCTGTGTAGACTTCCATCGACCTGAGCCTTTATCCTTGCCGGATTTCCTGAACGAAATCTTATAGCAGCCAAGCACCTTCGCAAGGAGCGTCGGTCGCTGCATGCTCTAATTAGCGTAAGTGGTCGAAAGAAAGCTACACGGACTGACGTTTGCGGAGACAGCTGAAGACATGTACGCAAAGTAAGTCGGCGCAAACGATTCCATCGTCTGGAATTCTGTCCTGGACATCTCCTTTGCGATAAAACGGTCATCTAGAGAGGTATCTCATGCTTCAGCGAACTGCTGTAGTTAGATGCTCTTTTGGTTACCTAACGTCTTCAAGAACGCAGATCCTGATTTGCCACCGCTTGCATTCCACTTGACGCATCGAGCTAGAGACTCAATCATACTCTTGTCACAATCATACGTTCTGCGCAAAGCATCGAACTGTTCCGGATAAAGGACAGTGCAGCTTATGGTTAACCCGCCACTCTCGAATGCTGCGATAGTCAGATCACAGGGATGGGCGGCGACAACGAGAGACATACTGATAGCCCATGGGAGCTTCGATGATGGGGCTCTTAGCTCATCTGTGGGGTCACCGTTCTCGGACGGATCGATATTAACGACTCCCCAGGTTGATGTCGAGCCAGCCACGGAACGGTCGTCTGGCATGAAAGCCTCACCACCTTCGGTCAGTCTCGGCTCTCTTGACTGACGTTTCTCGGCTCGGGACTTGGAGAGCATGTCTCGATATTGCTGAGAACTGGGGTGAAAAAGAGATTTGTTGTCAGCCACTACCACAGCGATTATATCATATGACTGACTTAAGAGCAAGAGCGATGATGGAAGTAGGTTCGTCTGTGCGCACGACCATCGAAGAGTCTCTGAAGATGTGTTCGGGGTCGTATCTAGGGTCGTCTGTTTCATCGTCTGCGCGATTCCGGTGAGGTATGTTCTGAGGCCAGAAACCAGAGAGTGCCCTGCTGAATAGCGAGTTACGTTCTTGACCTGGCGGACCAAGATCAAGGTCGTAGGGCGTAGGAGTAGGAGCTTTTGTGTCTGCGAGATACGGGGATGGAGGTGCAGAAGTCAGCGTCTCTCTCCGTGATGCCAGGGGTGACTCCGACGATACTCCCGGACTGTCTGAACTAGGAGGGGCGTTGAGTTCTGAAAACTGCGCTGGTGTCGGGTCCTTCGGTTCGTCGCCAGCTCCATGCACCGGGAGTGTGCCGGATACCTCCGGCGACACCTTATCTGACGACTTATGGGTATCTTCGTCGTCACCTCCCTCATCATCAGCTTCGCTAGAGGAGTCGGAGCTCTCTGATTCGTCCTGTATGGCGTCCTTCACGCTATCTAGTATCTCGACCTTAGCTCTGGACGAAGCAACTGGGCGCGCTCGTCGACCGCGGATGACTGCATATCTGCGATTCGCGCGTTCGTTATCTTTGTTGATGCGTTCAAAGTGTTTGGCGATATTAGAAACCCTGTTCCCCGGAGGAGCCACCCCGCGTCGCGTCGCGACGCTCTTGCTCACGGTACCAGAAACGGTTCGTAGTTGGGATTTGTCTTTCCCCAGATTACGACTCGGTTTGGTGGGAACACCTCTTCCAATAACGCTCGGGATCAACCCCTTGGGAATACCAGGTTTCGTTGCCACATCTGGGTCAAATGATAGAACAGGCTTTTCCGGAGATTGCTGACGAGAGGTGTAGTTGGATGAGCCAACTGGACCAGGAATTCGGCTGGACTGTGAAACCCGTCGCGTTGGTCTTCGGCTATGCATGAGATACCTGGGGGCAACATTCGCGGCATAGCTGGATTCGAAATCGGAGGCGGAGGGTCTTCTTTCCAAAGGTCGTCTCAGCCTATTTCTGCCGGCCTGGGGCTTGGGCCAGGGAGTTGCAGACTCTTGTTCACTCTCCGCTGTATCGAGATGAGGGGATAGAGCCGTTTTCGCCAACTCCTCAACACCTTGTGAGGGTAAGAATTCCGAATATTTCTTCACTAATTCAGCAACACTTGGACGTTTAATCTGGCGTCTCGGCAGTCTTGAATTCGGCACCGTTCCGGGAAGGGCGTTCTCATCCGTGGGCAAAACATCCTGGAGCAACGATGTCAATTGGACGAACACATTCGAATGACCGGACTGACCTGGGTAGAGGTCTCAGGCACGGCGCCACTCGCTATTGAGCCAGCTTTAGGAGCTTCAATCGTGGAATCGCTTTCGGGGTCCGATTTCGTCAACGGCGTAGCCTCTGGGTTTGGAGGGTCCGTTGTGGGCTCGATTGCCTTCCCTGGTTCCTGTGTCTCATTGACTCTGATTGTTTCTGGTGGTCCTTCTGTCTCCGAGGCGGACGAGGCGGACGAGGGTGACACGAACGAATCGCCCGTCATTCGCCGCACGCCGGTGGGTTGAGCCGTCTCTTCTGCTTCTGAAACGCTAGACGAAGGGACTGGGTGGTCGGGGAGGTCAAACCTTCTGGGCCAGATCGCCCGAACGGTCCCAAAAGTAGAGGTCCGTCTATTACCTTTGTCTGTTCGCCCTCCTTTAAGCTTGGGTAACTTATCAAAGTCCACCTGCCAAGCGACGATCTTATCCTGAAGGTAAGAACGGACTTGATTGAGAGCAAGTGTGTCCGTAGACGGTGAGTCACGATATATCTCGTTCACCATGCGGACAACTTCAGCGCTCTCCGATTCGGCCCTGAGAATGAGTTGGTTGAGCTCAGAGGTGAGCCTCGCATCGGTTTCCTCGTCCCCTGTTGCCGCATCCGTCCTGATCAAATTCAGATCGTGCACTAGCGCCGCGTACCACCGAGAATTGCGATTCATCAACCGGTCGTAATCAGCATTTTTGAGACGGAGCTGGGTCTCTGGCTGAACTCGGATACGCATAGGAGGGAACACAATTTCGTGAAGCGTGATAGGGTCTGCCTGGAATCGGACAGTCATCCCACGTTTGGCAAAATAACGGATGTGATGCTGATAAATGTTATGCTCGCACCCAGCGCCATGAACCAATTGCACGTCCGCAGGATAGAAATGGAGTTCGAGAAACTTGGCGAACGAATAACGCTGCATCTCTTCGGAGATAGGTATGAACGGGGTGGCCGAGCCGCAAATACGACAGGCACTCCATGTAGTCGTGAGTTCGGGGGTTGGGCCAAGGCCAATGATCTGTCCGTCCCATTGCTCAACTGCCACGAAGATTTTGATTTGATTATGAACGTAAATCTTGCAATGCCGTGCCAGTGGCTGGTTACAGCCTTTGCCAGTGCAAATTGGTTGCTTTGGATTCATTGTCCAGGAGAGAGTATCCGCGGTGGACGACTCGATGAATTGGCCAAGCGTACAGTCATTTTCCCCATAATATGTGATGTACTGGAGGGATGGAGGAAAACAAGAGGCACGACGACCGTATTCTTCAGTCGGAAAGGTGTACTCCCGCAAGCTGATGCATTGATATTTTTCCACGATGAAGTCGTCTGCGTTCTTCCGGAGGTACCACTCCCATATGCGCTGTTGCTCTTGATGCTGCCATTTTACAAGGTTGTATTGACTTTCCAAGGCAATGTCTTCGGTTGATTTGAGCACCAAAGGTTCTTCAATGGGAGTTCGAGCTGGCGGAAGTATAGCAGATAAGGTAGCTTGAGAAGAGGCAAAATTTGGTTTATAGTCGAAGTATCCCGTTCCATTCTCCGTAAAAAGCGATTCTCTAGGTGACGGAGTCATCGCTAGAGCTGGGCTAGATAGAGACTCAATCTGCGCTTTGATATCGTCATGATCCGAGAGTTGAGGTGTAGAGGTGGATCCTCGAATAGGCGTAGATGGCTGCTTCTCCTCACGTCTGACAACTTCATCTTCCCATGCGTGCTTGGCACGGGTTAGCTCATCGTCTAGCTCTTTCATGCGGCCTAAGGGATACGGTGGTAAAAAACGGAGGGTCGCTGATACAGAGATAAACGTGGTGAGGTATGGGTTCAAAGCCTGTTGTATACGACGCGAAAGACGCAATTGCTCGGCATCGTCGTCCGGTAAATCAGCCTCAACATCATGATTCATAGGCATCAAGTCCGAGGACGGCGCCGAATGATCGCGATGGGACGGTGATCCGCCGACGCTAGAGCGAAATGGGTAGTTCGAAGGAACCGCATCTGCAGTTAGGGGAGGGAGGGAGATGACGGAGTCCTTCCAAAGGTGTGTCTCGAGTTTCAGACTGCGAACGACGAATGTCAAAAAGCGAGTTACGTGTTTGACGCGTCGCAATGTCTCCCGGTCACCCCCTCTCAAAAGAATTGTGCACCCCATTTCGCGATTGCATCCCTCAAAACGCATGTATGTTTTTCGGTGGCCCGGGATTAGAGGATGATCGAACGTCTGGATACGGAAACGTGCACAATGGCCAAGACGAGGCTCCAACGCCAGTTTGTCCATAGAGGAAAAGACGTCTGCTTGAGTCATGCGCGCGACACATTGTACAGCAGACGCCTTGACCGACCTGGCGACGGCTATTCCCTGCTTTGCGAGTGCATCAAGGGCTAATCGTGAGACAGAATTTTCTGCCAGGACTACGTGGGGACGATAAGCTGCGATGCGGCTGACGAGGTTTCCCATGTACTCCTTCTCCTGACGGACGATTTGACCGAATTGCATATATTGACCTTCCACACGGCTGAACTCCAATGGAAACGTTACCAGCATGACTCTAGGGTTTCGCTGTGACCTTGTCATGCCCTTGTGAGCGACGTTCTTGGTAATGACGGCACCGTCCACGTATTCTGAATCCTTGGGAGCACCTCCAGGAATCTTCTTGATTTTGACATAACGCCGAACGTCCATATCTGGACCTTGGCGGTGTGGGTGGGCCGTGAAAGTCAGTTCTCGAGCGATCCTTAGGGCTAACTTCAGGAGAGTCTCCTCCCACTCCATTACGTTAGGTATGTTCTCCTTTGTAAGCATCTGCCTAAGCATTAATTGCAGGTGGGACATGGAAACAAGATTAATTTCTTGCGCGTATCTGAAAACATCAATCAGTCAAGAAAACGTATACATAGGATGGGAATAGGATGGGAAACACACGCTGTGCTTTCACGTCTAGTCCGCCATCCAGGATCCCCTACCATCATGAAGTCCGTGAGCCGGCTTGGCACTCGACTACGAATGAATGGTGTGGAGGGATCTAGATCCGCATAGGAGTCATAGCGAGACCGCGGCACGCTCTGCGGCCCAGGGCTGTCGGGTACACGATCTGGGGAGCTCAAGGGAAACTGTATGGAGTTTAGGGCAGCACCGGGGACAGGAATAGTCGCCGGAAAGTCCAATGGGGTTTTGACCCCGGAGGCCATAGGTGAACCGACCTGAGGGAAGGTGTCGGTGACGATGCTGAGATCCTTATCGTCATCCACGAGACCGCGTCGGAAAGGAGCTGCTGCTTTCCACGCCTGTGGACCCCAAGAATCCTCTTGAGAGCGACCAAGTGGCGTCAGCGGTCGAGACGAGAAGCCGCTATCATCTGATCCTGAGATTAATCTTCTAGTCTCAGCGATGGAGAACAAATTGAACGGCTCCTCCGTGCGGCCAAACAGCTGTGATGCTGCAAATGGGGACTGTGGATGTCGCGCGAGACTCAGGGACAAGGGGTCGGACCCTAATTGGTGAGCCGCGAATGGAGAAACGACACTGGAAATAGATCGCCGATCGTCGTCGTCATCTTCATCTTCGTTCGCCAGCTTTTCCAAGCACAAGTTGCATACACGGATCATACCGTCATGTCCGAACCGAGATCCTTTGATGACATTGGAAGCACAGCGGGAGCAAAATATCTGACCTGTAAACTTAATTGAGACCACGGCATGTACTACTGTTAACAACCCAGACGGACCGCATATCCGGCAATGATGCTTCCGCCGCCAGGCAGTGAAAACGCTTTTGCAATCGTAACACTCCTTGCATGTCTTATCGTCCATCCAATAATCTTTCGACAGACCTGGATACTGTGAGACCACCACGTAAAGCGTATTAACCCTTCTTGGACTCACCTTCACCTCTTATCCTCCGAATTACTTTGGACACCGAAGCAGAGCGCCTGATGCTGGGGGCAGTCCTAATGCTCCTGGCGTCTTCGGGAATCGAGAAACCAGGAATGGTGGTGCTATAAAGGCCACCGTCCAAGCCATCGGATGCAGACGGGGTGACGAACGCTCCGCGGGAAATAGGGGAGTCAATATCACTATTGAAAGTTAGCCCTTCGGACACGACTGGGGTCAAAGACACAAGTGGAGGCGCAAGATGGGATGAGACAACTGTCATAGATGGGGGGCGCTCATGAGAAGAGCGTGAAGATTCGTTGAGGTGGTTCTGAACGACCGACGCCAAAGGCCGTCTTCGTTCAGCAGGTACAGTGTTGGAAGGGACAGCAGCCCCGGTTCCTGTAGAAACAAGAGGTGCTGAGGATAGGGGAGTGGTAAATGTATTTTTGACCCTGGAAAACAACGAGGTCATAAGAGCGTAAGATGATTGATCGTGTTCATCTTCCTCGGAGAAGGGATTGAACGATGTCAAGCTGGCCACATCCTGTGGTCGATTGCTGGCCGAAGAAGATGACGTATCAGATAACCCTACTTGGAGTGTGGTTGCTAAAGGAGACTCCATTGCATGATTTGATCAAGAATTTGCAGAGAGGGACGAAGTGCACATCGTTATCGCTTACTATGGGTGGAGCCCGAGTTGGAGTCCCTCCGGTCTTCAAGCGCCTCAAGGAAACGCTGACTAAGACGACGAAAGCGAATTTCGGCTCCGGGTCTATGACGATTTGAGCGAGCCAGGCTTGGTACTGCTCAGCTAGAATAATATAACACTTGTTTATAATGCCGTGAAATGGGATCAGGGAACACTGTCCTCGGCCCCTCTACAAACACCGTGATTCAGACACCGTGATTCCGATTCATCTTGACCAGCCGCCGGTGCGTCCCCACGTGACTTTCTGCGGGTATAGCAGGCACTACGATCATCATAGCCCAGTGTCCACCCAATCATCAGGTACTAATATCCACCAACTCATAACGAACAAGCTATCATGGACGATGAAGATGCCGAATACATGCAGGGTAGTGACGATGAGGTTCGTCTACCATCTCGCTATCTTTAGCGTATATTCTCCATCAGAGTGCAGGACTATGGGTTTGACTATTCAGACGGAGAAGGTGGCGACGACAGTGGGACTGTAGACGTCGAGAACATGTACTACACCGCCAAATGTTCGTGTTCAATACCCTTCCCACTCCTGTGGCTCTGTCTTATGAGAGGTTGTAGCGAAAAAAGAAGAGTCTCCTGAGCAAGCTCTGAAAGAGTTCGCCGCAATCGTCGACCAAGATGAGCCGAAGAGTGATTGGTATACGGCCTCGATGTATCCTCCATGAGTACCTATCTCAAGTCGATGCGTTCCAGGGGTTTCAAGGCACTTAAGCAGTCCACCAAGCTGTTATTTCTCACTCTCCACCGACCTAACGATGCTCTCAAATCGTACATGCGCTTGTTGACGTATACAAAGTCTACGGTCACCCGCAACTACGCAGAGAAGACAATCAATGGCATCCTCGACTACGTTGGTGGTGGAAAGGGCGGCCCTGTCGAAGTCATGGTGCTTGAAAGGTTTTATCAGGCAACAAAAGATGCGCTCCGGGAGGCAAGGAACGAGGTATGCCTTTCAATATGTTCGTACATTGTATTCGTATCGATTAAACACCTCGACAAGCGATTGTCCGCGAAAACCAATTTGAAGTTGGCTAAGCTTTGGCTAGATCGCAGGGAGTATACGCGATTAACGAGGGTACGTCCCTGTATTATTGCACTCATCATCTAATTCTTATCCATTGTCTTTATTTAGTTGATCCGTGAACTTTATTCTGTGACTGAGACTTCACCAAATGGCGAAGACCAATCTCAAAAAGGCACTCAGCTACTCGAAATCTATGCACTCGAGATCCAGATGCATAACGAAACAAAGAACTACAAGAAGTTAAAGGCGAGTAAAAGCCGTTTACACTCAATGCTTGTTCAGATGCGAACTCCTTTCAGGAAATCTACAACGCTTCTAATAGCATTCGTTCCGCGATACCTCATCCACGTATCATGGGCATCATCAAAGAGTGCGGCGGGAAAATGTGGATGGGTGAACGTTAGTTTAGTCACACCATCGCATGAGGTTCGATTGGTTGAACGCGTTTGATAGGCCAATGGAATCGAGCAAGCGAAGACTTTTTCGAATCTTTCCGCAACTACGATGAGGCCGGTCTACCGCAGCGCATTCAAGTGCTCAAGTATCTCGTGCTGGCGAACATGCTCACAGGAAGCGAAGTCAATCCCTTCGACAGCCAGGAGACCAAGCCGTGGGTTTTCCTTCTTTCGACGTCTGAGTTGATTCGAGCCTCGCTCATTCAGGTATAAGAGCGACCCGCAGATCACGGCAATGACAGATCTTGTGGACGCCTATCAACGTCGTGAGGTTCATACAGCCGAAAAGATTATTCGAGGTGCGTCCTGAGATGCCCAGATAGATCATTGGCGAATGGTCATTTCCTTGTGAAGATAACCGCTCCACGATCATGGACGACAGCTTTATTCGTTCACACATTGGCGACCTCCTCCGTAGTCTAAGGACTCAATATTTGATTGACCTCATCAAGCCTTACACTCGACTTGAGCTCTCATTCCTTGCAAAGGTTTGTGATAGGATATAGAGAAGGTTGAACGACGTGCAATTAACTGTTTCAAGCAACTGAATGTCGATGCAAATGAAGTAGAGGAGCTATTAATTGACCTCATTCTTGAGGGGAAGATAGATGGCAAGATCGATCAAGTCAATATGCGTTTAGAATTGGACAAGCAGTACGCTCTCTCTAGACAGTCAGCATGGCACCTATTAAATGCTCTGCAGGCAAAGCCTCGAGAGGCGGCGGTACATGGCGCTAGATAGGTGGACAGGGGCACTTGGACGGGTCCACGGGGCTGTTGTGGCGAAGTCATCGTCGAATGGTGGTAGAGACTTACCAGAAGCCTGAAAGATTCATGCCGGTGATTAGGCCTAACTTTGTATGACGTCGTTCATCCCGCACTGTCTCAATCATATTTCGTATCACCATCCAAATCTGATTATACCTCGTAGATATGCATGAGATGATTTCAGGGAATAGACAGGGAGAATAGCCTCTAGATATGGTAAGGTGGCCAACTGGAAAGAGATCCATTAGAATTTCTTCGCCGAAAAGCAAGTTTGCTCCTCACCGGAAATCAAGCTTTGCGAGCGACTGGTCTCCATTCGTAGTTCCAGCCATCCCTTGCTGGCGTGTCGGTCGGTACACGCAACTCCCGTGGAAACAGCCCAGGTAGCCGCGCCTCCAAAGCCTTTTTCTCGGCCCCACGAAGAGTTTTCGCCAACTCGGCCTCTGCAACGCCACGCTGTCTTGGGTCTTCCACCCAATTTGCCTCCCTGAAAAGGTGGGGGTCAATCTTCTCCAGCTCGTCCATCGCCTTTCTCATGCATTCGTATTTCCTAGCCAGCTCTTCCTCCCGCTTCCAACGCTGGTGGCGCTGGTAAAGCAGCCAGGCGCGTTCAATGGTATCGTGAGCTTGCTTTGAAGGGACGGCAAGTTGAATGGCGCGTGCAACGTCGGGGCGCCATGTGCCTGTTGGGGTAGGTTTGTTGGCGACATTGTGGGGGTAGAGAGCTTTGCGTATGTTCTCATTGGTGGGATCTCCAGCCGTCTCGCGCTTCGCAGCGTGCCGAACTGAGATTCCTGAAATGCGAAGAGGAAATTTTTGTTGGCTTAACGCCAGGCGAGAGGACGCCATTTGGGTTGGATGGAGCGTAGAAAGGAACGCACAATTGGCTCAAGAGAGACTCCGGCCCGAGCCTCGCGTCACCACCTCTCTCTGCCATGTCATTCCTTCAGCTTTGCGCACTTCGGTCGGCGACCGCCTTGGCAAAAGTCGGTAGCTCTACGAAACACCATCGCGTTTGATGCTAATTTCTCCTTCTAGAAGAGCCAATTATCCCTCCGTGATTTCTCCACTAGCAACGTTATTTGGGCTCGCCAGGCTAAGAAATCGGCTGGGGCTACGCGCAAGCCTCGAGCGTCGAGTAAGAGGGTCAAGTCGAGTATTTACGATGCGGAGAAAATGACTCTCAATGATGCGATTCACGTCCTACGGGTGCGTTCAATATATGCGTGTGTTTCCACGTTAATTTGAACCCATGGTTCAGGCTGTCGAGGTTGGCTCTCCAAACGCCACGTATGAACTCACCATCAAGACTGCAATGCCAAGGGGCGCAGCTATCCCCAAAGGACGTGTTTCTCTTCCAAGAGAACCCAAAGCCAAGGCCAAGGATAAAATTCTCGTCTTTGCTGACGGGAAGGCTGCAGACGCGGCTAAGAAGGCCGGTGCCGATATAGTCGGTGGAGCAGAGCTCGTCGAGGCGGTAAGAACTAACTCTGATCCGAGAATGTGAGGCTGATTTACTCCAGGTGGCAAGCGGCAGGATTCAAGCGACTTTGTTCCTCTCAACCCCATCTCTCATCAAAACTATTTCTCAGCGTCTTGGTCGCGTCCTTGGTCCGCGTGGCCTAATGCCATCCGAGCGTCGAGGAACAGTCACGGATGACGTCGCAGGATACATTCGTCGCCTACAGGGAACTACAGAATGGAAAGGCGACAAAAAGGGAACAATCAGAACTCCCATCGCAAAAGTAAGTCCGTATCACACAGGTTCCGACACGATATATCTCACCACCGATTTAGTTGGACTACCCAGTTGAGGATGTTGTTAAGAACGTTCGTCACTTTATCAATGTTGTTAAACGTGCGACTGGGAACCAACCTCAATCTGCGGACAAAGACCAAAGCTCGAAACCCGGTGAGTGACATAAACTTGGTCGTTGATGCGTGCTTATTGTAACGTCAGTGAATGCCATCAACAAAGTGATCATCAGCTCTAGACAGGGCCCAGGTATTCATATTGCGGATTTATAGAGTATAGCGAGTTCTGTCGCATAGACTATAATTTCAAACATGGTAAATTAGAGTGAGACCTCTTAGGCAGGCAATAATATTAAGAATGAAGAATGAAGGCGTCCCAGTGCGTTTTGATTTCGTTCTAAAGTCACTCTTTTGCCTTTGCCGCAAAAGCAACTCGAACCTAACCCGAAGCTTCAACGGGTGTCCCTCCTACGACCTTTCAAGTCTGTCGAGCGCTTCAATGGCCTTGTGCTTCGGTCGTTGCCAGCTTGGTCCTGGCGTTGAGGGAACCTAAGTTGGGGTGGATTCTTGGGCTCGTGCGGGAAAGTGTCACCCCAAGCGGACTTGCGGGCGTCGTAGTATGGTTGCTTCCCTTGGGACTTTGGGACGGTCATACGCAAGATACTGCCTGTAGGCTTGGGTTTGACAAACTGTTGCGTGTGAGAAACGCCGACGTACCAGATGGCGCACAAACGTCCATTACTACGTGTCCACTCTTTTTGAGAGGAGGAAAAACAAGGCGTGGCCAGTGGAAAGATTCTGCCTTCAATAGGCTGTCAATCTCTGCTGGACTGTGGGTGCACAGTTCCGTTATTTCCTCTGGCGGCACAATCGCGTTAGCAAGTTGGGTAGGGGTCGGAGAACCACCGTCATCCAGCTCTAGCTCAACTAGACCGAGTTTGGCTTCTTCTTTCTGTACCTGTCGCCTCCCAACTTCTCCCAGCCGACCAACCTTGACATCGGGAATTCTCGGCCGCGGACCCCTTCTAATGACAACGTACGAATATCCAATGTCTTCGTGACCAACTCCAGAATGCTTGGTACGACGGACGAACGAAGGGCGCTCCATTCGTTGAGAGAATCCACACACGAGCTTCCCTACATTGGACCGGTGAATGGGACAACCGAGATCATGGGGACACTTAGTTGCCATCAATGAGTCAACCCAGAAAGGCATGGCAGTAGCATACCGGTGCTAGGACGTGAGATCCGGACATCCGATTTTCCTCTGAGCCCTGATTCTCTGCTTCTATCCGGCCCAAGTTTAAGAGAAGTTCTCTGGCTTCGGCGACGCTTTGGAAGCCGGCCGCATTGCTATGATCTAGAAGGACCTGAGAACAGATATTAGAATAGAAGGATGAAGATGGTGAATCTGATCACAATGGTTTCTGCACCGCTTTCCCATATTTCTTCGATCAACGCCTTTCGCTGGAGCGGTGTTTGTAATGTCGACAGGAAAAAAGCTGAGATTGCAACGGTGCTGCTTCCGTCATGAACCTGCGGGGTATCGTCGGGGTGAAGCTTTCTTTGCCAGGATACATCCAAGCCGTCGTGCGGAATATCTGAACACTATCATAAGCGGATAACTCTGAGGACTGGAAATTGAACCACCTTCAAGAAGCTGCCTTCCGATGTTAACAAGACCGCCGCGCTTCTCAATGCCAACATATTTGACAATAGCAGTAGAAGACAAAGCGATTTGGCTGCCTTCGTCATCGGGAGAACTAGGTTTCTGGAAGGCATAGCAAGCAGCCCTGGGAACGCCAAAGTACATGTCAGGTTTTTTTTCAGCGAATGAATGTTCTTGCATAATCACCACAGAGCGCTGCCTGTTCCGGCGCCCCAGTCAACTACGCTATGCACAGACCACTGAGGACCCAACCTCGACCTAACACGGCATAGAACCGAATAAATGGCGGAGTAATACGCGGGCAGCACAATAGAAGCAAAGGCGGTGCCATCGCGCTCTGCGTGGTGACGCGCTTGCTTATAGGACTTGTAATGGACGTTCAGTGCAGGGTTCCATTCATTTTCGTCACCGCGCTCGTTGAAGAGCCGTTTCGCGTCACGACGTAGAAGGCGTTTGTCAGAGTCTACATGTGACGAGTAAGTGAACACGGAAACCAATGAGCATAGCAGCTTTTTCACCCGATATTAAGCCAGAGATAGTCTGCTGTAACTCTTGGGGAACAACGACGGCACCTAGTCGCGGACTCCCAAAGAGAGCTGCCGGAGACTTGCGTTCTATTGGGGTGTAGGGCTCGTCATCCAGATGCGTCAGCGTAACTGGTTCGGAATCGGTAGGGTAGGGGGTCAACTCGTGTATACGAGGAGGTGCATTTAACTTTTGATCCAGAACGGAATCGCCAATATCCTGGAGGATGGTCCTAAATGATTCATCGATGTCGAGAGGTGCATTGGGTTGATGAGAGGAGAATGGTGAAGAACGTAGGAAAGATATCGCACGCAGGGCCCTGCCAGTGCCATGGCGTATGCATATCATCACGCTAAGCCCGAGTCGTTGTGGGCGAGCACGCGATGACGCTGGAGCGCGTGTCCTTATGTAACAATCACCGCTCACCAGCGCTCACCCCTGCCATAACAGCAGACTGACTTACATGGATCCTGCCACGGAGCACGAACGGCCAGCAAAGAGGGTTAAACGAGATGAGCTAGGAAGTACCTCAACCAGTCCCCCTGCCGACCGTGATAATGAAGACTCTGACACGGAAGAACCTGAAGTTGTTGCACGCAACAGCGTGGCCCATGGGTCTGACCTGTATTTAGACACAGTATGGATCACATCGTCTGCACATTCGTGGAAACTCAGATGATCCTCAGGTAAATCGTGCTGCCCTCGACTTTGACTTTGAGAAAGTCTGTTCTGTGTCGCTTTCAAATATCAATGTCTACGGCTGCCTCGTATGCGGGAAATACTTTCAAGGGAGGGGGCGCAATTCTTACGCATATGCACATTCTATCCACGACGATCATCACGTTTTCATCAACCTTGAGACTACCAAGGTGCGTCTCGTGCAGTGAGCTTCTCCTGAATGCATGTGATCAATGTATTCTGTAGGTATATGTATTGCCAGATGGTTATCCAGTCTCAGACCCTTCCTTGGAGGACATAGCCTTTGTACTCTCACCTTCCTTCTCGTCTTCCGGCATCGCCTCGCTCTCCACTGGTGCTCACTTGTCGAAACCTTCCTACGACTTATCTTCCAAGCCATATATCTCAGGTTACGTAGGTTTGAACGACATCAAGAGAAACGATTATATGAATGTGATCATTCACTCACTCCTTCACGTACCGCCGCTTCGTGACTTCCTCTTGCTTTCACGCTTTGACGGAAAGCAGTCCGAGTTGGTAAAACGATTCGCTGCCCTGGCAAAGAAACTATGGAACCCCCGCTTGTTTAAGAGTCAGGTCAGCCCCCACGAATTCTTGCAGGAAGTTGGTAGAGCTAGCGGCGGCAAATTCAGACTGGAAACCCAGGGGGACCCGGTTGAATTCTTGAGGTGGCTTCTAAACCATTTGCACAAGGATCTGGGGGGCACCAAGAAGAAAAATTCCAGTTAGTCTCATCGCTACACACGTAAAATGCGGAACTCTTGCTGAGTTGATTTTGCTCTGCAGGCATTATATTCTCCACTTTTCAGGGACAAGTCCGTACGGAGACCCAACAGGTGGTTGTACGCCCTGATGGATCAGAAAATCAGAAGCCAGTATTTGACATCGACAGAGGCAAGCGAATGGCGCCTTTTTTTGGTGCAACAGCGCCTTACCCTCCCATTTGTTAGAAATCAAGGCAACAGCGTCACCTTTCCTTTTTCTCGCTGTCGACCTCCCGCCACCACCGCTCTTTCAGGATGCAGTGGAGAAAAATATCATCCCTCAAGTTGGAATTCATGCCGTGCTTGCTAAGTACGATGGTGTCAAGACACAGGTTCGTTTGTTCCGTGGCATAGACTTTTACGAGGTGTGTACCCACGGTATGATTTTACGCGCAGGAATCGAGGGGTCAACTACGTCGGTTCAATTGTGAACAACTTCCGCCGTATCTTATTGTTCATTACAAGAGGTTTACGAAGAACAACTTTGTCGAAGAGAAAAATCCAACCATCGTGAATTTCCCCTTGAAAGGCCTTGACCTTCGTGACTGTCAGTTTCAACGAGACACGCTCATTTTGCGCTCCTAAAAACGATTAACTATCTCCTGTAGATTTAAGTTCTGCTGGTCAGCAGCCTGCCCCTGTCTACGATCTGATCGCAAATGTAGTCCACGAGTCTGTTGCTGGTACTACCCGGGATAAAGAAAATACTGTCTGGAAGGTCCAGCTACGTGCCGGATATGGCACCGGGGAAAACGAGAAATGGTTCCAAATCCAGGACCTTATTGTCGAGGAGATACGAAAGGAAATGATATTCCTTGGCGAAACCGTCATAGAGGTACTAAGTCCATCCCCCGACAATCGCTCTAGTATTGATCACCTCCCTTTAGATCTGGGAACGCAGGCAAAACAGAGCGGATAATTGAGAAGGATTGACCCATATAGCTCATGCATAGAACGTTCGGGTATGGTCGCTATTAGAATGACATTGCAGAGGTGATATAGTCACTTGTATCGACAGTAGATCATTTTCCGTACGCTTTTTTCACTGCCGTTAGGTGATAGTTGTCTACTATTCTCAGACTGCACGCGAACTGCTGTTTCAACAACGACAATAGTTGTGTACGGTTCGGTTGGTCACCGTTAGTTCGTATCACTAGTTCGGGACTGGTCCAAAGCTGAAAGACCGGGTCCGGAGTGATCGATTGTACTGTGAATTAGCGTGCGCGTCAGGTCTTCTATCTTACGGGAGCATTGGATAACGAACGTTGAGTTCTGTTTGTGTGGCTGACTTCCCAACAAGCTTCCCAACTCCGGTTTTTCCACGATGGGTTTGAATATGTAAATTCCAGACACTACTCCTATGACCAGAAATGGCTGCGGTGAGAAGTACGTGGGCGATATTGCAGCAGCCTTACTCACCAGTTAAAGCTGCGACAACGTGGGGCACAAAACGACGCGACATTTTCAAAGGAGCGCCAGGGTTCCACCGCCGGCGGCTACGTGTACACATGGGCCGCGATGCCCCACCAGACCGGCGCAAGCGCCAACCTATGTTCCGACGCTGTGGCGTGATCGACTCAACTATAAGTGCGGCCAGTCACAGTTGTCAAAGTTGTCTCATAGACAGAGTACACATCTATCGGGGGCCAGGAATACAATAATACTTTGTACAGACCGATATTCCAAGCAACAAGTTACAACTTTGTCTAAGAGGGGTCAAATTTCGACCCAGAACGGTGGACGAGAAGTTCACGGTATGCCTAAACGGTTTAAAGCCTGTTCGGCAGCAACCTCTTTGGCCGCAGCCAAGCGCGGTGCACTAGATGATCCCATTTCTTGCCCATCGACTGTAATGGAACGCCGTTCAAGAGAGGACGTTGAAAATACAACAAATTTTACTCACTCTTGACCGT